>Ga0080004_1121352_pt1 | contig 37081 bp, 35 predicted proteins | sample WasSprMetagenome_FD_69207 | JGI IMG/M metagenome (GOLD analysis project Ga0080004, IMG submission 69207) | Sulfidic aquatic microbial communities from Washburn Spring, Yellowstone National Park, USA - WS (SPADES assembly) (version 2) | ecosystem: Environmental > Aquatic > Thermal springs > Hot...
AAAAGAAGCTCTGCCCCCCTCCTGCCCCATCCACAAACGCAGCTTCATCGAGTTCCCTGGGGATCTCGTTGAAGAACGTGATGAGAATCCAGGTACTGAAAGGTGTGGTGATGACAAGATGGGCCAGGATGAGCGCCCACCAGGTGTTGATGAGCCGAAGGCGGGAAAAAATCACATATAGCGGCAGTGCCGAGGCAATGGGCGGGAGCATGCGGATGGAAATGATCCAGGAGACAAAACGCATCCCCCCGATTTTGAAGCGTGACACCGCATACGCCGCAAGGGCAGAGATGACCGTTGAAAGCAGGGCCACAAAAAGGGCCACCACGATGCTATTCCGCAGGTACGGGGTAATGGTGGCGATGGCCGTGGTAGCGCTTCCAAAGAATCCTCCCTCCACGCCCATGAAGTTCCCCAGCGTCCACGAAGAGGGCCAGAACGTCGGAGGCCAGGTGAACCACTCCTCGCTTTTCTTGAAGGCAGTCGTCACCAGCCAGTACACTGGGAAGAGGAAGAAAAAGAGCACCAGAGCCACAAGCACTCCCTTCACGATCCCTTTCACCCATCGCATGATCCTTCCTCCTATAGCTCCAGCGTCTCCCGCAACCGGAGCACCCGGATGAGGAGACTCACAAGGAGTGATACGGCAAGAAGCAAAAGAACGCTCAGGGCCGAAGCGTACCCAATGTCCCAGCCAAAAGAAACACCGACCTTGTAGATGTAGAAACTGTAGGAATGCGTGCTCGAGCCAGGGCCTCCAAAGGTCACCATGTAGACGATGTCGAAAATTTTCAGGGCATCGATGACTCTGATGATGAGCACCACAAAAAGGAGGGGACGCAGAAGGGGGAATTCGATGTACCGGAAGGCCGAAAAGCCACTTGCCCCGTCGACGAAGCTCGCCTCCACAACATCCCGGGGAAGGGATTGCAACCCTGCGTAGAGGACGAGGAAGACAAAGGGGGTCCACTGCCACACGTCAATCAGAATAACCCCAAGACGTGAAAAGAACTGTGTCCCAAGCCAGGAAATTTTGGGAATCCCCAGAAGGGAGAGAAAGTAATTCACCGGACCGAATTCGAAGTTGTAGAGCATTTTCCAGGCAATTCCCGCCACCACTGCCGGCACCATCATAGGGATGAGGAGGGCACTTCGGAACACCCGCTCTCCAAAGGTGTCCCGAAGGAGAAAGGCAATGGCCATCCCCAGGAGGATCTCCAGGGGAACGGCAACGGCAAGAAGCAGGACGGTGAAATCGATGCTGGATATTGCCGTGCGATCCTGCAGAATGTCCCGGTAATTGGAGAAGCCAATGAATTGGGGTTCCTCCCAAGATGCAAGAGAATAGCGGAAAAAGGACATGTACACCATATACCCAAAGGGGTACATCGTAAGACCAAGGAGGATGACAAGGAGAGGGAGAATCATGAGAAAACCCGCACGTTGCATTCGCCTTCGTGCAAGCATGGAAATCACCCGAAAAACGAGGGGCGCTCGAGCGCCCCTCGTTCTCGTTCATTTCCCAAGAATCTTTTTCCACTCATCGGCCACGAGGTTCAGCGTTTCGATAGAGTTCGGTTGCTGTCCGAGGAGGATTTCAGAGAGCGTCCCAACGAGGATATCTTCAAGGCGAGGCTCCTCAGGAATCCGGGGACGGTGGGAAGCACCGTCAAGAGATGCAATGTAGGCCTCTTTGAGCCACGGAGAGTCGGCAAGGACCTCCGGGTCTTCCACCACGGATTTCCGGGTCGGACCAATGCGGTACTTGAGCCACTGGATCTTGTCGCCTTCTTTGCTCGTCGCATACTGGATGAAGCGGAAAGCCACTTCTTTGTTCTTCGAAGCCGCGTTAATCCCAAGGCCCCATCCACCGCTCACTGGCGTTCCACCGGGCATGACCGCAACGCCGACTTTTTCCTCAAAAGGCTGTAATAGCGGAGACTCCTTCCAGCTCGCAAGGCACGCCGTCCACTGGGGCACCATGGCCACCATACCTTTACCGAAGGCCTCCAGGGTCTCTCCATAGTCAGAACCGAGGGGGTCTGGAGCGTACTGCATGAGGTCAATCATGTCCTGGAGCGCTCGAACGCCTTCTTCGGAGTTGAAGGCCGGAAGCCCATCAGCGGTGAAGTAGTCACCCCAGTCGAGGTCGACTTTCCCAAACTTCGCAATGCCCTCGGGACTTCTCCGGTACGGTCCGAAGAAGTTGAGGTACATGTAGAAGAGGGTGTGGGTTCGCGGGAACATCAGGGCGATACCGTATTCTGTGGGGGAATCGGGGTTGAATTTCTTGGTGAAGAACCTTGCCACCTCTTTGGCCTCTTCCCAGTTCTTCGGGACAGCGAGGTCTCTGCCGTACTCTGCCTTGAACTTCGCCTGAAGCGCAGGGTCACTGAAGAGGTCCTTCCGGTAGAAGAAGAACATTGCAGCACCGTAGAACGGGTAGCCAATGCGCTTGTCCTTCCAGTAGCCGTAGACGTACTTTGCCGTGGGGATGAAGTCCTCGTCATCGAAGTTCGGATCCACAAGCTCCGGATGCTCTTTTGCAAAAGCCTCAAGGTCAAGCATCCCGGGGGCAATGGCTCCAGCCGTCATGAGGTCCCAGGTGGTGACGTCAAAAGACCCTGCACCACTTGTGAGATCCTGCAGAATCCTCGGGTAGAGCACCTCCCAGGAGAGTGGGGTTACCTCAATCTGCACATCGGGGTTTTTCGCCATGAAGTTCTGGGCAAGCTCATGGAGTGCATCGGCATTATCCGGAGAGGACCAGACGATGAGGTTCACAGCACAGGCGACCGAGACAAAAAGGAACACCAGAACAACCGCAAGACCAGTCACTATCCCCTTTCTCATCCTTTCTCCTCCTCCTTTGAGGGGATGTAGAATTCCATGTTGCTTCGCATCACCACCACAGGCTCAAGGTACCGGCACGGTGGTGGAACAACTCCCTCCACAAGAAACCGAAAGAGCACAATGACCGCCTCAAACCCCTGACGGTACGGATTCTGGAAAATGGTGGCATAGATCACCCCCTTCGAAAGATACGGCACCATCTCCCCAAAAAGGTCGGTAGTCACCACTGCAACACTACCGGCACGACCCGCCTCTTCAAGCGCCCGACACACTGCGGGGGAATTCGCCGTGGCCACGTATATCCCTCGGAGATTGGGAACTTCCCAGAGTGCACGGAAGGTACTCTCGTACGCCAGGTTTTCGTCTTCTTCGTTCTCAAAAACACGAACCACTCCATGCCCAAAACGCTCCCAGGAAGCAAAAAACCCCTGGACTTTCTGGAAGTGGTCTTCGATGTCGAGCGACCCCACCATGACGGCAACAGATCCTTCCCCCTGCAGGAAACGAGCAATGAGTTCTCCCGCAAGTTCTCCGTTCTTCCTTGGGTCCACATACACGGCACTCAGGCGCTTGCTCCCCGGAGCGTCGGTGGACACCGTTACCACAGGAACGCCACGCTCAGCAAACCGGTCAATGTACGCATTGAGCCGGCTTCGGTGCCCGGGGACAAGAACAAGACCGTCAATCCGCTCTCCCAAAAGACCTTCAAGGGCTTCCTCTTCGCCCTTTCCCAGAGCTTCCACTTCACGAATGTGGGGAAGAACCCGAAAATCCCGAAGCTCCATCGTTGCATCGTGGAACCCCCGCCGGACATCGTCGTAGAAGTAGTGGAGCTCCCGGGGGAAGAGCGCAGCAAGCACAACAGGAGTGTTCCTGGAGAGGACGCTGGCAACCCGATTCGTTTCGTACCCAAGTTCTCTGGCAACAGAAAGCACTTTCTTCCGGGTCTCGGGATGAATCCCCTTCCGCCCGTGCAGGGCCCGATCAACCGTCCCGATAGAAAACCCCGAAGCCAGGGCAATATCCTTAATGGTTGGGCGTTTCCTGGGCGTCATGACCGTTAACGTTCACGGCACCATTATACCACAGTACCGCGCCTGGGAAAATAATAAAATTAAGAAATTTCCGGATGCGTTCCATTCTCCTCCCTAAAGCACTCAAAGAGGAACAACGAAAACCCGTCGATCCTGTGGAAGACCTGGACTCCAAGAGCGATCAAAGGATTTTGCGAGACTCAGGCAGGCAAATCCTCCCCAACGCGTACCGTGACGCTCAGAGGGGTACTGGGAAGAAGGAGACCTCAATCCAGATGGAAAACCTCTTCCATCTCTGCCCACCATTCCCCCTCTTTTCGGGTCTTTAGAGGTTCCTGGCAGGGTTTGCAGAGAGCCCACCACTTCTGTGTGATGGGGTCTTCAGCCATTTTCTTCATGTCTTCCTCGTAATTCTCTCCGGTGTACTCATAGTAGCTGAAGAGATACCCGTCCTTGTAAAAAATAGTGTAATTTTGAATGTGACAATCCTTGATGGTCTTCAGAACCTCCGGCCAGACATTCCGGTGGAGCTCCTTGTATTCCTCAACCTTATCCGGCTTGAGTCTGATAATCATCCCGAAGCGACGCACGGAACACCCTCCCTTTAGGAATCAGCATGGCATCCACAGGATCTCCGGATGATAATTTCCGGGCGCAACACCACTTCCCGGCGTTCTCGAATCTTCTCCCCTCGAATGCGTTCAAGGAGCATTTCAACCGCAAGCGTCCCCATGGTATACGCAGGCTGCTTCGCGGCTGTCAGAAAGGGGAAGAGCGCGGAGGCAAGGTCAAAGTCGTCGAACGTCACAAGCGCCAGGTCTTCAGGAACCCGAATCCCGAGTTCGCGGGCTGCCCGGATGGCCCCCACGGCAATGACGTTATTCCCGGCGAAAATCGCCTCAATAGAAGAGCCACGCTCAAGAAGCCTCCGGGTGGCCTGGTAACCAAAATCCTCCTTATAGGTCCCGATGATAACCCACTCTTCCCGGGGAGTCACCCCAGCCTCTTTCAGCGCCCTTGTGTACCCCTCAACTCGTTCCCTGCTCGTTGAAAGCACCAGAGGACCAGAGATGATGGCAATCTTTCGCTTTCCGTGAACCTCAATAAGGTGCTTCGTTAAGGCATATGCCCCGTACTCGCTGTCGCCAACGACACAGTCCCAGGAGGAGTCCTTTACCTTTCGGTCCACCAGGACCACAGGAACGCTTCTCTTGGAAAGGAACGAAAGAGAGCGCCCGTCACTGCAGCTTGAAATGAGAAGGCCGTCAACCTGGCGCCGGAGCACAAGCTCAACATAGGCCCTCTCGGTCTCGGGGTCCTCATCGGTGTTGCAGAAAATGGTGTTAAAACCGTATGCTGAAGCCCTGTCCTCAACCCCCCGGGCCAGGGTGGTGAAGAAGGGGTTGGTGATGTCGGAAATGATGAGGGCAATGGTGTTCGTCTGCCGCTTCTTGAGGCTCCGGGCGATGTAATTCGGCGAGTACTGAAGTTCCTGAGCAACGGCCAGGACTCTCTGCCGCGTGGCTTCACTCACACCTCTGGCACCACTTAAAGCCCGGGAAACCGTAGCAGGAGAAACCCCAGCTCTCTTCGCAACGTCGTAGATGGTTGTCATCGCACTTTCACGAAAGCCGCAGAGGATAAGTACCCTGTTCCTTCAAAAGGCGAATGAGCCGGTCATAAAGCAGGGGGTCGACGTTACTCGCCACTGAATGGTCTGAGGCGGGCATGTACCCTCCCCCCACTGCCGCCCGGAGCTTGTAGAGCACCTCCTTTTCTATGTCCTCCCAGGTCCCGTATCCGAGAATTCGGCTGTCAAGACCACCGAAGAACGACACCCGGTCTCCATATTGCTTCTTCAGCTCCACGGGGTCCATTCCTGCCTTGGCCTCCAGAGGGTTGTACACGTCAATTCCCGCCTCAATGAGATCGGGGAAGATATCAAGGCTCCGTCCGCAACCGTGGTACACGACGATGAGCCCATGGCGATGGAGGAAATCGCACAGTCTCTTCACACAGGGGAAGAAGACCTCCCTCCAGAGCTTGGGAGAGAAAAACATTCCCTTATCATACGCCACGTCTCCCCAGATGACCATCCCGGTAAGGGGAGCGAGCTCGATTTCTCGCTCCGCAATCCCAAGCATGAAATCCGTAACCCGCTCGGCAAAGGCCTGCACCTTGTCTTTCTCAAGCACAAGGTCCACAAGGAGCCCCTCTGTCCCCCGAATGCGCCACATCGTCTCATAGGGCTCGCAGATGGAACCGAAAAGGCAGAATGTATCCTTGTTACGCTCAACGTCCTCGACGAAACTCGGTAACTCCCCGAAACTATCCCCACAGTTGATGATGTCGCAGCGTTTCCCAAAGTACCGCCGATCGTCCCGGGGGTCATCGAAGGTGAATGAGGCGAAATCGTCGGCGCTCTTGACCGAGAAATCGAGGAACATCGGCATGGGGGCCGAAAAGACTTTCTTCACCGTGCACCCGAAGCCACTCCGGAAGACCACATAGTCTTCCGTTCGCTCAAGGATGATACAGCTTTCAATCTTCGGATCCATGTTCGGCGAAATGACCTTCACATCGAGGTCGTAGTACTCGTAGATATCTGTATCCTCTGGGAGATTGAAAGCCTCTCGCCACCGCTTGAGAAATCCGCTCCAGTAGAAGTCCGTGAGGGGAACCCGGTCTGGTTCTCTCCGTTCTTTCAGGGCAGTCCAAACCCGCTGAATCTTCTGTTCTGCTTTCTCCATCGCACTCACTCCTTTACTGCGCCAAGGGACAGCCCGCGAATAATGTACCGGTTGGCAAAGATAGTCACAAGAAGAGGGGGGATGATGATGACCAGGGAGCTCGCCGCAATGTCCCAGTACTGAGGGCCCCGAAGTGTCGTGAGCCCGGCCATCTGGAGGGGAAGAGTTTTGGCATTCTCAAACGTTAAGGTCAGCGCCACGAGGAACTCGTTCCAGGCGAAAATAAAGGAGAAAAGAAAGGATACCGCAATACCCGGGACAGCAAGGGGGATGACCACTGAAAAGAGCGCCCTCCAGCGGGAACACCCGTCAACCATTGCCGCTTCCTCGAGTTCCTTGGGAAGGTCAGAAAAGAACTCCTTCACAATCCAGGTCACAAGAGGCAGGTTCATGACGCTGTAGACAATAACAAGACTTGCAACGTTGTCCAGAAGCCCCAGGGTGTTGAAGAGGACGAAGAAGGGCATAGCCAGAGCAACCGGTGGAAACATCCGCTGCGATAGAATGAAAAAGGCGATGCTCTCATTCCTCCAGCGGCGGTAGACGAAACGGGTCAGGGCATATCCGGCCATGACACCCAGAATCACGGTGATGAGTGAACTCAAAAACGCCACAACGGCACTGTTTCTGAGGTATACACCCCGGGCCCCGAGAATCTTCATGACCTGGTACTCCGGCTCTCCGGGAGCCGTCCTTCCCAGAAGGTGAATCCACCCAAGGAGACTGGGTCGGAAGTCGATGAAGGGGAAAAACTTTGGCCGCGGAGCGTACACGGTCTCGTGTTCTTTGAAGGAGGTCACCACATTGTAGTAGATGGGGAAAAGGGTGAAGACAAGCCAGAAAAGCAACACCACGTAGATACCAGCCTTCTGCCAGCCACTCCGGACCTTGAAATACGTTCCCGGCATTTACCTCAACGCTCCTATCCGATGCAGGAATCTGGTGAGATACGTGAACATGATACTGATAATGACAAGCTGTACCCAGGACATGGCCGTTCCATACCCCAGGTTGAAGGACCGAAATCCCTTGAGGTAAATGTAGAAGTTCAGAGTCTCCGTTGCGGTTCCCGGCCCCCCTCCCGTGAGGACGTAAACGGTATCGAATACCTTGAAGGCATCGATAACCCGGAGAAGCACTACGGTGATAATCACTGGAAAGGCCACAGGAAGCGTGATGTGGAAGAAGACGTGGGCATGGGATGCCCCATCCACAAGAGCTGCTTCATACAGTTCCTCAGAAATCGATTCGAAGGCGGCAAGAATAGTGAAAATCATGAAGGGCGTCCACTGCCAGATGTCAACGAGAATTAGGGAAAGCAGAGCGGTTCCCCCCTTGCCCAGCCACTCCACCGGCGCAATGCCAAACCAGCCCAAGAAGTAGTTCAGTGGCCCCCGGTTGTAATCAAGGATCATTTTCCAGACATAGGAAATCGCCACAGGGGAAAGGAGCATAGGGAGCATATAAGTGACCCGGAAAAAATTCTTCCCCACCACGTCTTTCTGAAGAATCATGGCCAGGAAAATCCCAAGACCAAGCTCAATTCCCACCACAGAACCAACATAGAGGAACGAGAGGCCAAAGGCGTGGGTAAAGCGAGGGTCTTTGACCATGTCGATGAAATTCTTGAGCCCGACGAAGCGCAATCCCCCCGTCCCCGGCGTCCACTGACTCAGGGAGATGAGGATGGAGAAAATCAGAGGGAAGATGGCCAGGGAAAGGATGAAGATAAGGACGGGAAGTATCATTGCGTATTTCATGCGCCGTTCCGTCCGAAGAGCCATAGTCTCACCCCAGAAAGAAAAATCCCCCACCCCTCCGGGGGTGGGGGAAGGTTTCACTCAAGCCCCAGGTGCTGCCGGTAGAACTTGGTCTGGGCGTCCTTGCCCAGGCGCTCGGTGATGGCATTCCATTCCGCGGCACAGTCGTTCATCGCATCCTGGACCGATTTTTCTCCGGAGAGCGCAACGGTCAGATGGAGCTCATACACGTCCATGTACTCGGCAGAGCCAGGAATTCGAATGTCAATAACCGCGTTGGGATGGTCGGTCACCGCCAGAGTGTTCGCGATGTACTCCCTGGCCTCTTCCTCAGTCCAGCCAGCCTGCACCCAGGCCTCGAGGTTCTGCATGTGAGACTTGCGCCAGGGCTGGTATCCGGAGAAGGGGTTAGCCACGTCCTTGGCGCTAACTTCCGGGCTAATCATGTACTTTACAAAGTCCCAGCAGAGGTCCGGGTAATCCGTGGTGGAGGTGATGTAGAAGGACCAGCCGTTGAAGCAGTGCACCGGGGCGTAGTGGACTTCTTCCGTCTTCACCCACTCGCCCTTCTGCCAGTCCCAGTACTCCTTTGTTCCAGGAGGCAGGGCATAGCCAATGAGCCCTTTAACTTTCGACTGGACATCGTGCGAACTCGGACCGATGTCGCCCCAGTCGATAGCCATGGCAGCATGCCCAAGAATCATTTCGTTGATGACGTCACCCCGTACCCAGTCAAGACCTGGGCCACAACCCCGTTTCCCCATTTCAATAAACTTCTCGATTCCCTTGACCCAGCCGGGGCTGTTCACAAGGGGTGTCATATCTGGCTGGAAGTAGAGAATGCCCTGAGCCGGGGCTTTATCCCGGGGTACAACCACGTAGGGAGCCACCCAGGGGAGAGAGTAGAAGTACGTCTGGGCGCCACGCTTGGTGCTCCGCACAAACCCATACTCAATCTCTCCGTCGTTGTCCCAGTCCCAGCCATTGAAAAACTCAGCCACGTCGATGAGCTCGTCAAGAGTCTTCGGAGGAACGTTGTACTCGTAACCGTACTTCTCCTTGAACTTTGCCCGGTAGTCCGGGTTCCCAAGAACGTCCTTCCGATAGAAGAGGTACATGTTGTCGTTGTCGCAGATTAGCCCATAAGTCTTGCCACCGAACATGTTCTTAAGCTTGATGCCATCGGGCACATCGGTCTCGTACTGTACCTCAGGGTCTTTCAGATAGTCATCGAGGGGGATAACATAACCCCATCCCACGAGGTCTGCCATCCAGATGTTGCCAGCAAGGAGGATGTCGAAGGCTTTGCTCCGCGTGGCCGCAGCCTGCTGCATCTTGGGAAAGAGATCAGCAAAGTCAGCTTCGATCACTTCAACCCGGTTCCCCGTCATCTTCCCCCATTCCTCGCCATGAACCTTCACCGGACCACTCACCCAGGGACCGGTCATGGCCAGAACTTTAATGGTCTTCCCTTCACCCCAGGCCATCGAGCCGGCAAGAAGGAGCACACTACAGAGAACCACAATTGCCAGAACAGTTTTCCGCATGGAAAACAACCCTCCTTTTCCTTGTTCTGCCGTAAGGAGAAAATACACTTCATCCTCCTGCACTGCTTTTAGGTCGCTCCCACCTCCCGAAATCGATTTAGTTTCATTGTAATGCGTGATGCGGCCCATGTCAAGTGAAAATCCTTCCAAATGAAACTGCAAAGGTCGCATCTTAATGCAACCGATTTCTCTCCTCAAAAAGGTTTGTTCTTCCCTGTCGGTGACTAACCAAAAGGTATTCGATATAATATAACTAAAAAGGTATCCGAATGAGCCCTGTGAACCCCTTCCGTTTCGGGAAAGAATACGTTCCGGAGTGCTTCATCGACCGGGAAAGAGAATACGGCGAAATTCTCGCCGGGGTGGAGAACGGGGTGAATCTCGTACTCATTGCTCCCCGGCGTTTTGGGAAGACCTGGCTTTTGCAGAAGTTTGCCCGGGAAAGCGGCTTCCCCACGCTCTACATCGACCTTTTCGGCATCCTCTCCGTGAGGGATTTCGCCACGCAGATGGCGCAGGAGGCCTACCGCCTCCTCAGAGAGGAAAACCCGGTCGCTTTTGTCACACGCTTTTTGAAGGACATCGCCCAGTATGTGTCCTTCAGCATCACTACCCGGGGGGTTTCCTTCTCCCTGCATCCCACGCTCCCTGAAGAGGAGTGTCTCCAGGAGGCCCTGCGGTTGCCCCACGTGCTCCACGAAACCCTGAAGACCCAGGTTGCGGTTATCCTTGACGAGTTCCAGGAATACGAGCGCCTCTCCCCAAAGCTTCCCGGACTCATCCGGAGCGCTTTCCAGCGCAAAGGGGGGACAAGCTACATCTTCTCCGGTTCCCGACGGCACTTCTTAGAGCGGCTCTTCTTCACCACAGGCGGTCCCCTCTACTTCTCGGCCAAACGCGTTGACATGAGCAACTTCCTTCCCAGGGAGGCCACTCTGCACTACCTTGAAGAGCGGTTCCGAAAAAGCGGCAAAAACATCCAGGAAGAGGCCCTGCTGTATCTTTTTGACCTCACCAGGGGACACCCGTACTACGTCCAGTTCCTCTCCTACGAGGTCTGGAACCTTGGTGGACAGTGGATCACAAAGGACACGGTCGATGCCGCCTGCGAGACGCTTCTGTGCCACGAGTCCTACAACTATGATGTCCTCATCGAGGCTCTGGGGTACAAGCACCTCAAAAAAGTCCTTTCGCTTCTCGCCTCAAAAGAAAAGGAGATTTTCAATCCCCAGGTCCTGACAAGATGGGGCATCTCGAGTCCGGCGCTCCTCCAGAAGACCCTGGCAAAGCTCATCGACTACGGCATAGTAGAAAAACTCCACCCCGGGAAGTACGAGCTCCTTGACCCGCTCTTTGCCATGTACGTGGAACGGCGCTTTGGCAGCCGATGAGTGTGGTGTGGTATAATTCCCTGGAAGTGAGGGGTGGTGTCCCTGGCAAGGTGTATAAAAACCGCCACAAAAGCATTCTTGCGCTGCCCTGTGTGCCAGGTGCGTCCCGAACCCAATCTGGGAGAGCACCTTCTCCGAGAGCACGGCGAAGAAGCCCTTAAGAAGGCCGTTCTCGAGGCGAAGCAATCCGGTCTTTCTGATGTTCAGATTGGGGCAATATTTGGGATTACCTTCCGACAGCTCGAACGCATTGTCACTGAAACCTACGGGGTGAATATCTCAATGCTTCGGCAATCCCGGCGCATTACCTCATGGGAACCAAGGGAGTTTCGGGAAGAAACCACAACGGTCTGGAGCTATCCCAAGCGTGGAGACTGGGCCACTCACCACGGAGGATACCGGGGAAACTGGTCTCCGTACGTTCCCCGCAATGTCATCCTTAAGTACTCCCGGCCTGGAGATCTTGTGCTTGACTACTTTGTGGGTGGAGGAACAACAGCTGTTGAAGCCAAACTCCTCCACCGCCGGTGCATTGCCAGAGACATCAACCCCGTTTGTGTGACGATGACCAAGGAGCATCTTGACTTTACTCCGCCTGAGACCCTTTTTGAAGAAGGCCCAGTTTTTGAGCCGGTGGTCTCTGTCGGGGATGCGAGGGATCTCTCCGACATCGAAAACGACACAATCGATCTCATCTGTGCCCATCCACCCTATGCCGGCATCATAAACTACAGCATCAGGATCGAGGGGGATCTCTCAGCGCTTGATGTACCGGACTTTCTGGAGGAAATGCGCAAAGTTGCCAGGGAAAGTTTTCGGGTCCTTAAGCCAGGAGGCAAGTGCGCCATTCTCATTGGGGATACCAGAAAGAGAAAACATGTTGTTCCCATCGGTTTTGCCCTCATTGGGATTTTCCTCGAAGCGGGATTCTCGCTGAAAGAGCTCGTAATCAAGCGGCAACATAACTGTAAGACGACCGGTTTTTGGAGGGAAAAAAGCCTTGCCTCCAACTTCCTCCTCCTGGCTCATGAGTATCTGCCCATCTTCGAAAAAGCCCTTAGCCGATCAGACCGTTCCTCCTCTCACCCGCCTTCAAACCCTGGCATTGGTGTCCGAATCATCGACCCTGTGCCCCTTCTTAACCATAAGGTGGATCTTGAAACCACCTCCGTCTGGATCCTTCCCGAAGAGGAATACAATGCTTCCCTTAATACCAACGTTATTCAACGATATGCCCAGAGAGGATCGTATCGGGTGCTTTCCATCGAATCTTTCTCCCGGGAAGCAGAGCCTGCCTTTTCTTTCGAACCACTCGCTCTCCTTTTCATAAAATCACCAGTGCTTCTGGAAGCCAGAGACCAGCAAATCCTGCACTCTTACCTCGAGCTTCTAAAGAGGCTTCTGGGAAAATGCCTCCCCCAGCTTATCCCTGGAGGATTTCTTGTCGTTGAAACACGGGATGTTCGGGTCGACGGATATATTGAACCCATGGGAAAGTACGTTATTGATGCCCTCCACCATCAGAAACTCTGGCTGAAAGAGATTGTCATTGTGACCTCGGAGAGAAAAAGCCCGCTTCCCCCAAGAAAGAATGATGAGAATCTTGAAATCGTTCATCAGTACCTCCTCGTTTATGAAGTTCTGGAGTAAAAGAATTCTGGCTCTGATTGCTGCCCTCTACTATTACCTTAAGTCCTCGTACCAGATATGGCGGGTCAAGCATCTCCAGGTAGACGACTGCATTTACACCACCGAGAAAGGGGTAAGGATAAATGTCTATCCCGGAAAAAAGAAAGAATCTCCTCACGATTTTAAAGTGAAGTTTCAAGAACCGGGAAAGAAAGAACGAACTCCTGCCCATGTCCACATCATTGTGGAAATGTATGTAAAGCACGCTTACAACCCAAACCTCACCCTGAAACTCAAAGAACACATTCTTCAAATGATGCAACAGATTAGGCCTTCAAACTCCTTCCCTCCACACCTTCAGTTTTTCAAACCTCAACATGTTGATCCCTTCCGGGAACTTGACAGGGTTGGAGAGTTCACCGTGGAATTCCTCCTCGTTGTGATTGAGCTTCTTGCCATCCAGGAAAAAACGAACTACCCCCAGGGATTGCTTACCGAAAGTCTCTACAGGGATTTCGGCGTCAAGGATCGGTTCTCGGTAATCCAGAAAGCAATTTTCAGAGGTCAGAAGTGATGTGTCCCACTGGTTGAACGCCCTATTTCCCCAACGCTCCTTCTGACATCAGAACCCTGAGTTTTCTCAGTTTTCCAGGTGTGGAACGAGGGCTTTTCCTGTACAATAGAAAGAGAAAGGAGGCGGAAACATGAACGAGGAGTACCGCGAGGGAACCTGCCCTGAGGAAACGAGGGAGTCTCCAGAGGTCCTGGGGGAAATCACCATCGCTCCAGATATCATCGCGACTTTAGCCGCCATCACCACCATGAAAGTTCCTGGGGTCACGGGAATGGCCGGGGTGCCAGCGGCTTCCCTGAGTGCCCTCATCGGCAAGCGGGAGCTCAACAAGGGTGTCAAGGTGGAGGTCAAGGACAAAACGGTCCACCTTGAGATTGCCATCGTGGCCGACATCGATTCCGTGCTCATCGACGTTGCCCGACGGATCCAGCGGGAGGTCAAAAACGTCGTGGAAACAAAAACCGGTATGACGGTCACCAAAGTCGACGTCAACATCCGCGACGTTTCCTACAGAGAAGAGCCAAAAGAAGAAGCCCCCCAGGGCTAAAAAGTGATTCTGTCCCGGATGTTCTCGAGTTTCTTGGGACCGATGCCCTTGACCTTGAGGAGGTCTTCAGGGTTCTGAAAGGGTCCGTGGGTTTCACGGTATTCGACAATTCGCTGCGCCAGCACCTCACCGATCCCGGGAAGGGATTCGAGTTCTTTTGAGGAAGCCGTGTTCACGTTGATCAGTGAAGACGACGCAACAGAGCTCCGTATTGCTACTTGAGAAGAGGCTCCCTCAGGAACTTCTCCAGAGGATGGAGGAGGAGCAAAGGGGATGGCAATTTTCTGTCCATCGTAAAGCGGCGCAGCGAGGTTGAGCCCAGAGAGATCCGCTCCCTCCTTTATCCCTCCAGCACGCTCGATGAGTTCGTACACCCGCGTGCCCTCAGGAACCCGGTACACCCCTGGACGGTGGACACCGCCTTCGATCTGGACGACGAACACCACAGGGGCTTTCTCCTGTGGACGGTTTACCCACCAGACCACCCCCACGAAAAGCAGGGCAAACCCCAGAGCCAGAACGGCAAAGATCCGTTCCTTTCGGGTGAGGGACATCATACCACGATGTTGACGAGCTTATCCGGAACGTAAATGTGCTTCTTCACTGGTTTTCCGTTGAGCCACTGGCGAATGCGCTCGTCCTCCAAGGCCCTCCGGAGCACCTCTTCCTCCCGCATCCCCCGGGGCACCACGACTTTCCCCCGAACCTTGCCGTTGACCTGGACGACGATCTCTACCACGCTCTCCTGGAGTTTCTCTGGGTCGTAAGTGGGCCAGGGAGCCACAGAGAGATACCCCTTCTCCCCCAAAAGTTCCCAGAGTTCCTCGGTGATGTGAGGAGCAATGGGGTTCAGCAGGGAAACGAGCGTCCGCATTCCGAAGAGGAGGAGTTCTTTCTCCCTGGGATGCACACCCTTTTCTCCCAGGAAGCGGAGGTAATCGGTGAAATCGTTGAGGAGCTCCATCATGGCGCTTATCGCCGTGTTGAAGTGGAACTTCTCGGTGATGTCGGTATTGACCCGGAAAATCGTCTGGTGGATCCGGCGCTCCACCTTCCGGTATTCCTCTTCCCCAAAGCGAACACTGTCTTTGGGAGCAAGTTCCAGGATGTCCTGAGCCGTGCGCCACACCCGGTTCAGGAAACGGAAAGCCCCCTCCACGCCCCGGTCGGACCACTCCATATCGAGTTCTGGAGGACCGGCAAAGAGGATGAAGACCCGGACCGTGTCGGCCCCGAATTTCTCGATGATATCCCGGGGACTCACCGTGTTCCCCTTGGACTTCGACATCTTCGCCCCATCCTTGGTGACCATCCCCTGGGCAAAGAGGTTCACGAAAGGTTCCCGGAACTTCACAAAACCCAAGTCGTGAAGGACCTTGGTGAAGAAACGGGCGTACAGGAGATGCAGAATAGCGTGTTCCACCCCGCCAATGTACTGGTCAACGGGCATCCAGTAGTCGATGTCCTCCGGTTCAAAGGGCTTGTCCTTTGTCCAGGGAGAGCAATACCGGAGGTAGTACCAGGATGAGCACACGAAGGTATCCATGGTGTCGGTCTCACGCTTGGCCGGACCCTTGCAGCGAGGACAGGTCGTCCGCACGAACTCCTCGCACCGGGCAAGGGGTGAAGGACCAGTGGGGAGGAAATCCACATTAGGTGGAAGGAGCACCGGTAGATCCTCCTCCGGTACCAGAACCTCGCCACAGCGGTCACAGTAGACGATAGGGATGGGCGCACCCCAGTAGCGCTGACGGGAGATGAGCCAGTCCCGAAGGCGGTACGATACCGCCCGCTTCCCCAGGCCCTTCTCTTCAAGAAAGGCAACGACCTTCTCTTTCCCTTCCTCAGAAGGCAGACCACTGAAGGGACCGGAGTTCACCATGACGCCCGGGCCGGTGTAGCATCCCTCGGAAACCCCCTCAGGAGGTGCAATGACTTGCCGGATGGGAAGGCCGTACTTTTTTGCAAACTGCCAATCCCGCTCATCGTGGGCTGGAACGGCCATAACCGCTCCAGTTCCGTACTCAAGGAGGACGTAATCGGCAATCCAGATGGGAACCCGCTCACCATTGAGGGGGTTCACCACCTCTTTGCCAATGAACATCCCTTCCTTTTCCGAAAGGTCTGAAATCCGCTCGATTTCGCTCTTTCGGGCAATTCGCTCCCGGAACTCCTGCACCTGCGCCTCGTACGGGGTTCCCCGGACGAGTTCGTCCACCAGGGGGTGTTCCGGAGCAAGGAGGAAAAAGGTTACCCCAAAGACGGTATCAGGGCGGGTGGTGAACACCGTGATGGTTTTCCCAAGTTCGGGAAGCAGGAAATCGATGTAGGCTCCTTCGCTTCTCCCGATCCAGTTCCGCTGCATGGTGAGGACACGTTCAGGCCAGCTTCCCAGAAGCTCCATATCCTTGAGCAGGTCCTCGGCGTACTTCGTGATGCGGAAATACCACTGGCTGAGCTTGCGCCGTACCACCGGGGTTCCGCAGCGCTCACAGGCACCATCCACCACCTGTTCGTTGGCTAAAACCGTGGCGCAGGAAGGGCACCAGTTCACCGGGCCTTCCTTTTTGTAGGCGAGGCCTGCCTTGTAGAACTGCAGGAAAAACCACTGGGTGAAACGGTAGTACTCGGGCTCGCAGGTGATCACTTCCCTTCGCCAGTCATAACTTATTCCCAAGCGCTTCAAGACCTCCCGCATGCGCTCGATTTTCTCGTGGGTCCAGATGGCCGGATGAATCCCGTGCTGAATGGCAGCGTTTTCAGCCGGAAGTCCGAAGGCGTCAAAACCCATGGGATGAAGGACATTGTACCCCTGGCGGATGAAATACCGGGCCACCACGTCACCAATCACGTAGTTTTTCACGTGGCCCATGTGCGGGTCGCCTGAAGGGTAAGGGAACATCTCAAGGACGTAGTACTTCTTCTTCGTCTCGTCCCGCTCGACCTGGAAAACCTTTCCCTCTTCCCAGCGCTTTTGCCACTTCTCCTCAATTGCAGCAAAATCGTACCCCTGCGCCACGGAAAACCCCCCAATAGAGAAAAAGCCCGCCCTTTCGGACGAGCCTGGAATTTCTGGTGGAGCTGACGGGATTTGAACCCGTGACCTCCTCCACGCCAAGGAGGCGCGCTCCCAACTGCGCCACAGCCCCAGAACGCATCCATATTATACCATCTTTTTCAGCACCCACAAGGGGGGCACCGGCGAAAAGAACCAAAACCCGGGGATTCACTCCCCGGGTCGGACAACCCGCACGAGAATCTCGCCGGGTTTGACGAGGTGAAGCTTTTCCCGGGCAAGCTTCTCGATGTACCAGTCCTCTTCAAGGTACTGCCGCTCCTTGGCAAGATAGGCAATCTGCGTCCGGAGCTCCGCTTCCCTTTTTGTGAGCTCTTCAAGTTCCCGAGAAAAGCGAACGTACTCCGCCACCTTTGCGCTGAAGCGAGGGGCAAAGAAAAAGAGCGCAAAGGTAAAGAGCACCACGAACAGGAACTTCTGCCACCTGGGCTCAGGAGGCAGCGAATCGGAAAACCGATTTACCCCTGAATACGGCCGCACTCCCCAGCTCTTCCTCAATTCGCAGAAGCTGATTGTACTTGGCGATACGTTCGGAACGGCACACAGAGCCTGTTTTGATCTGCCCGGTGTTGCAGGCCACCGCCAGGTCGGCGATGGTGGTGTCCTCGGTCTCTCCTGAGCGATGGGAAATGATAGTCGTGTACCCGGCTTTTTTCGCAAGCTCGATGGTCTCCATGGTCTCGGTGAGGGTACCAATCTGGTTGAGCTTGATGAGGATGGAGTTGCACACGCGCTCCCGAATGCCCCGCTCAAGCCGCTCCTTATTCGTCACAAAGAGGTCATCCCCCACAAGCTGCACCCGATGCCCCAGGGCAAAGGTGAGCTTCTTCCAGCCCTCCCAGTCCTCTTCGGCAAGACCATCCTCGATGGAAATAATCGGGTACTTCTCCACAAGCTCCGTGTAGAACTCCACCATCTCGTCAACATTCCGGCGCGCGCCTTCGCGCTCGAAGACGTAGATGCCGTCCTTGTAGAGCTCTGAAGCGGCCGTGTCCAGGGCGAGGTACACGTCCTTCCCCGGCTCGTACCCGCTCATCTGGATGGCCTCGAGAATCACCTCGATGGCCTCAATGGAAGATCGCAGATTCGGCGCAAATCCTCCCTCATCCCCCACACCGGTAGAGTACCCCCGCTTTTTCAGCACCTTCGCCAGGGTGTGGAAAACTTCGGCACCCATCCGGAGGGCTTCCGCAAAAGAGGACGCTCCGCAGGGAACAATCATGAACTCTTGGATGTCAACGCCGCTGTCAGCGTGCTTGCCCCCGTTCAGGATGTTCATGAAAGGAACGGGGAGCTCCCGGGCATTGACCCCACCGAGGTAACGGTAGAGGGGGAGTTCCGTGTACATTGCTGCCGCCTTTGCACAGGCCAGAGACACCCCGAGGATGGCGTTGGCGCCGAGCTTGCTTTTATTTGGCGTTCCGTCAAGCTCGATGAGGGTCTTATCAATAAGTGCCTGATCCAGGGCATCAAGCCCGATGATTTCCGGAGCGATGATTTCGTTCACGTTCTCTACGGCTTTGCGGACGCCTTTCCCTCCGTAACGGCTCTTGTCCCCATCGCGAAGCTCCACTGCCTCAAAGGTTCCCGTTGAGGCACCGGAGGGAACGGCAGCCCTGCCGAAGGCCCCTGAAGCCAGGGTCACCTCCACCTCAATCGTCGGGTTTCCCCGAGAATCGAGGATCTCCCGGGCGTGGACATCGAAAATGGTGCTCATTGGGCTCCACTCCTTTCTTCTTTCGTGATTCGAACAACACTTCCTGAGGGGACCCGCTCCAGACTCGCGATATCCCCCACCATCTTCCCCACCACCTCCACCGGGCTTGCTGGGCGGATCTCCCCAGGGGTCCGGCTCGCCGGCGTCGGGCCAAAGAAGAGACAGAGACACGCCCCATCTGGCCAGTAGGCCACATCCCCCAGATCAACCACTTCCCGGGGATGGGTGATGGCACTCTTCACCGGGATGGGAAAGTAAATTTCCTTCCCCCAGGTGTTCACCCGCCCCTCAAAGGGGAGCACCGTGAGGATTTTCTCCGCAAGAGCGGTATCGAAAAGCTCTGCCGAAATCGCTATCCCTCGATCCGGAAAGCTCAGCACAATCCGCTCAGGCATGGCATCTTCTCCCTCCCTGTGACATCCACTTCCCAGACAACCCCAAGGCCCATGCCAACTCCTCCCACCTCCCGAACGTCCGGAGGTCGCTCTCCCGTGAAACGGAAAAGGAGACGGGCAAAGTGGAAAAGATCTCCACAGAGCAGCCTCAGGGCTTCTTCGTTCTTCTCTTCCCCCAGGGCAAGGGTCACACGCACATTCTGGGGTTTCTTCAGAACCCCACTCAGGTCAAGTGACGTTACCCTTTTGAGGTTGTCCCCCAATCCAGTGAGCTCCCGACCCGCGGCATCGAAGAAACGTACTCCCAGGGCTTCCAGAAGGCCCATACCACCGTCCAGGGGGTGTTTCCCAGGAAGTATGAGCACAATGTCCTTTCCTCCCCGCACTACCGCTTCGAGGAGGAGTTCGCCGACTCCATAGGTGGTCGCGAAAAGCAAATCCCACTCCCGGAAGAACTCGCAGAGGTCAAAGACCACCATTTCGGGGGAGGGTACATACCCCACAATCTGCACTCGCTCGCCCATGGGACCCTGCACCTGGAATAGCCACCTCTTGCCTACCATTCCTCCTCCTTCCGCTCCAGCTTCACCACCCGGTACATGGACTCCTCGTCCCCTCGCGGGGCTGTCAGGGCCAGAACCTCCACCGTCATCTCCCACTCCGGTGACCGGAGGGTGATGAGATCCCCTACCTTCACCTGATAAGCCGGTTTGGCCACACGGCCGTTCACCAGAACCCGCTCGCTCCGGCAAGCAAGCTGCGCCACCGGGCGTCGCTTGATGAGGCGTGAGACTTTCAGGAATTTATCAAGTCGCATTCCTCTTCCCAGGAAAAGAGCTCATCCCCATCAAGCTCGGGGAAGCAGGAGTAGTCACCTCCCTTTCCCACCATGACCATGGTGAGTACAGAAAGCGCTCCCCGGCCTTTGAGGAATCGCTCGAGGAACTCCCGTTCCTTCTCCGAAGCAAAGGAACGCACCACGGCAACCACGCGTTTCCCCAGGAGATCCCCCACGCTCTCCCAGAGGATTTCAGGAGGTTCTGTCGAAAGCCCCAGGGCACGGACTTCCTTCTCTAAGATACCACTCAAAACGCTTGCAAGGAGCATCCCCCCGGCGTTCACCCCCACAATGCAATCCGGGTTCCATCCCCGAACAAGGGGCAAAAGCAGCCGAACTCGTTCTAAGAGCGCCTCAAAGGTTCTCTTTTGGCCTTTTCCCATAGGGCATCCATCTCCTCCAGGGAAGCTTCAGAAATATCTTTCCCCAGGGCTCTCAGATTTTCCTCCACAAAGGCGAATCGCTCCGCAAAACGGTCACAGGCCTTCTGCAGTGCGTCCTCTGGTTGGATTCCCAGGTGCCTGGCGAGGTTCACCAGAGCGAAAAGCAGGTCACCCAGCTCCTCCTCCATCCGTTTCTGGTCGGTATTCTTCCAGGCCTCCTTGAATTCCTGCCATTCCTCCTCAACCTTCTTCTCCACATCACGGGCATTCTTCCAGTCAAAACCCACCCTGGCCACCCGGGCCTGCATGGAGAATGCCCGCAGAAGAGCTGGCAAAGACCTGGGGAGAGAGGCGAGCATGCTTTCTCTCTCGCGCTCCTTCTCCTTGATTTTCTCCCAGTTGAGGAGTACTTCTTCAACGTCCTTGACTCTCGCTTCCCCAAAAACATGGGGATGGCGCTTTTTCATTTTGGCAATGATGTAGGTGAGAATATCTTCGATGGTGAAAGAAGACTTTTCCTTCCCAATCTGGGCGTGGAAGACAATGTGAAGGAGCATATCTCCAAGCTCCTCTCGAAGCGCCCCCTCATCCTCCCGGTCAATGGCATCGAATGCCTCGTAGAGCTCCTCAAGCATAAGGGGCTTGAGGGTTGTGCGGGTCTGTTCCCGATCCCAGGGGCATCCGTGCTCCCCTCGAAGCTGTGCCACAATGTCCACGAGTTCCTCAAAAAGCTCACCGACGGTCTTTTGCTCCACCGTGATTCGCCACCTTCGCAAAGAGCATTCCCAGCGTCTCCACGGGCACTCGAGGCAGGCGCAGGAGCACCTGTGCGTGGTCGGTTACAAGCTTCCCCTCTATGCCCAGAGCCTTTCCTTCCTCTTGGAACCTCACGAGCATCTCAAGAGGAGCGGCAAGGTACACGCCATCACCTCGCTCCTCCAGAGTCGTAACCTGAGTTATTTTAGCACAAGAGCGAATCCGTGTAATCTCAAAGAGCCGACGAACCTCCTCCGGCATCTTGCCAAAGCGGTCCTCGAGTTCCTCTTGGAGTTCCTGCCTCTCCCTCTCGGTCCGTGCGGCGAAGAGCCGCTGGTAGAAACGGAGGCGTTCGCTCTCGTTCTCGATGTAGGATGAGGGGATGAACGCTTCCTCCCGCAGGCGTATCACGGGTTCCGGACCGGACGGCACCTCCTCCCCCCGCTGGCGGGCAATCTCCTCCTCAAGGAGCTTCATGTAAAGGGAAAATCCCACCTCCTGGATGAATCCATGCTGTTCTGTGCCGAGGATATTCCCCGCTCCCCGGATTTCCAGATCCCGCAGGGCGAGCTTTAACCCCGAGCCCGTCCCGCCGAACTCGAGAAGCGCCTCAAGGCGTTCCCGGGCCTCATTCGTGAGGTGACGGGGATAGAGGAAATAGGCATAGGCCTCCCGGTCAAACCTCCCCACCCGGCCCCGGAGCTGGTAAAGCTGCGCCAGACCAAAGAAAGGAGCAAAGTCCACGATGAGCGTGTTAGCCCGGGGGACATCAATGCCGATTTCCACAATGGTTGTTGCAAGAAGAAGTGGGATATCGCCCCGATAGAATCCCTCCATAATCCGCTCAAGTTCCCGCCCCCGAAGCCTCCCGTGGGCCACCGCAAGGGGGAGATCAGGAAAAAGCGCCCGGAGTTCCTGCTCCACCCGGAAGAGGTCCCGGATGCGGGGACATACATAGAAGACCTGACCACCCCGGGCGAGTTCCCGGCGAATGGCCTCCTCAATGGTCTTGAGGTTCCGGGGAAGCACGAGCGTGTACACCGGTTTTCGCCCCTCGGGAGGGGTTTCGATGACGCTGATGTCCCGGATACCCAGAAGGGAAAGGTAGAGCGTTCGGGGGATGGGCGTGGCCGTGAGCGTGAGAACGTCGACGTTTGCGCGGAGCTTTTTCAGGTGCTCTTTGTGCATGACCCCAAAACGCTGCTCCTCATCGATGATGAGAAGCCCCAGGTCTTTGAACTGTACGTCCTTTTGGAGGATCCGGTGTGTGCCGATGAGGATGTCAATCTCCCCCCGGGCGGTTTTCTCGATGATCTCCCGCTGTTCTTGAGGGGTGCGGAAGCGGTTGAGGACGGCAATCCGCACCGGGAAATGCTTCATGCGCTCGCAGAAGGTGAGGTAGTGCTGTTCAGAAAGGAGCGTGGTTGGGGCAAGAAGGGCGACCTGCTTTCCGTCCATCACCGCTTTGAACGCTGCTCGAACAGCAACTTCCGTTTTCCCGTAGCCCACATCCCCACAGACCAGCCGATCCATGGGACGGGGACTTTCCATGTCTCTCTTGACCTCTTCAATGGCCCGTTTTTGATCAGGAGTCTCGAGGAAGGGAAAGGAGAGCTCGAGCTCTCGCTGCCAGGAAGTATCGGGGGAGAAGGCGTGCCCTCGCTCAATGTGCCTTCGGGCGTAGAGTTCGAGGAGATCCCGGGCAACCTTCTCCACTGCCCGGCGAACCCGCTCCTTGGCTCTCTTCCAGTCATCTCTCCCCAGCCGATGGACCTCGGGCTTTGCCTCCCCAAGACCCACGTACTTCTCCACAAGGTGCGCATTCTCCGCAGGGACATAGAGCCTGTCCCCTCCAGCATAGGCGATCTCGAGGTACACTCGCCGAACTCCTCCCACCACCATCTCCCGCAGCCCCTGGAAGACGCCAACGCCTTCTTCCTCGTGGACCACGTAGTCCCCGGGAGAGAGCGTCTTAAGGAGCTCCTGAGGGGAAACCCGGCGACGTTCCTTCCCCCTCACGAATTCATACCCAAAGATATCCTCTTCCCCCAGAAAGATCTGCCGCGGGCGACCAGTGAGGAACCCCTTCCGGAGGAACCCCTCAACGAGTGTCACCTGCTGCTTGATCCCCTCGCCCTGTAGCATTTCCTCAAGAAGCGCCCGTTTCCCTTCGGGGAGGAAGAACACCACCTGCGTAAGAGGCTGATCCTGCACAAAGCGAAAAAGCGCCGCAAGATCCCCCAAAAAGGCAGGGGCGCGCTCCACAGAAAGAGGAAACCTCTTCCCCTCACCAAGGCCAAGGAACACCGTGTAGGGAACCGGGAAAAGGACTCCTTCAAGGAGCACACTTTCCCAGAATACCACCTTTGCCCAGCGTCCGAGAACCTTCCGGAGTTCGATTTTCCGGAACTCTCCACTCCTGGGAGGGAGGAAGAGACTTTCGATGTCGGTTCGGGTCCTCTGGGTCTCGGGGTCAAAGAGCCGCATCCTCTCCAAAACGTTTCCCCACCAGTAGGTGCGAACCGGCTCCTCAAGGTGAGGTGGGAAGAGGTCCAGTACCTCACCACGCGGGGCAACCTGGCCCCGTTCCCGAACGGTCTCCACCCGTTCATATCCCAGGAAGAAGAGAAGGTCGAGGAGCTTCTCCCGGTCAACGTGGGCACCTCTTTCTAAGAAAAAGGAGTGCGAGAGGAAGTACTCGAGCTCCTCAACGTCCTGGCGCAGGTCGCCCACAGCCACCACCAGAACCCCCCGGGGGGATTCCCGGAGGTCCTTCTGGAGTGTCACGCCAGAAAAGGGCAGGGCGAGATTCACCTCAAGTACTGGCTCATCACGCCCAAAGAACTTCCGCCAGGTCCTCAGTTCCTCAACCACTCGCTTCCGTTCCACCTCCTGGGAGACCACGTACACCACTGGATACCGTGTCCCCAGAAAGAGCGCACACAGCGACCCAAAGGAGGAAGGAACGGAGAGGTTCACCGAAAAAGAGCGCAGGAGCTCTCCTTTGAGGTTCTGGAGATCCTCAAAAAGGTCAAGCCTATTCCCCATGAACGTTCAGAGCGCCACCCAGGTCACAATGGCGTAGGTGAGACCGAAAGAGAGAAGGCTTCCACAGACCGCCTGCAGAACGTTGTGCTTGCGGAGCACCACCCGTGCCCACCCAAGCGGCACAAGGAGCCCATAAAGCAGGGCAAAGAGCGGATGCACAAGAAGCAAAAGAGCTGTCACCGGCCCTGCAATACCGGCAAGGTGCAGACTGATCTTCCAGAAAAGCGAAATCACCGCCCCCGCAAGGGTCACGGCAATGTAGCACAGGGTAATGGCAAGAAGCGGAGGCGGGGCATCAAAGAGTACAAGTACAGCAAGGAGCACCCCATATATCCCCACAATCCCAAGGTACGGGAAGAACCGCTCCTCTCTCCTTGGAAGGTCCGGATCCGAAACCTTTCCCCTTCTGGCCAGCCACAGAACAAAGACGGTGGGGAGAACACTCACAAAAAGCACCGACAGGAGAAAAAGCCCCAGAGCTCTCACCCCCCTGAGGTACTTCGCCGACACCAGGGCATAAAGGAGAATGGCCACAGCCTGAGGCTGCAAAACAAGGGACAGAAGCTCAGCAAGCCTCTTTCTGTCCATTTTCCTCCCGGGCATTGAAGACGTTCATCGCCCGCTGTACCCCCCACTCCACAATACAGAGCACTGCCTCAGCAGCTCTCTTTTCCGCTGCCTCGAGAATGGTGCTTTCTTCTTTTTCGGGAACCCCAAGCACGTGGTCCACCACGAGTTCCCGGCGCTCGGGCTTCCCGATGCCCACTCGCACCCGGACGAAATCCTCCCGCCCCAGGGCTTCCACGATGGACTGCAGACCCCGGTGCCCCGCCACACCCCCACCGATTTTGATACGCACTACCCCTGGGGGGAAGTCGAGCTCGTCGTGAATGACAATGAGCTCCTCAAAGGCGCAGCCATGATGGGCAAAAAAGGCCAAAAGCCCTTCACCACTTAAGTTCATAAAGGTCAGGGGCTTGAGGAGGTAGAGAGTCTTGTCCCCCACCACCCCCCGGGCCCAGCTGAAACGGTCTTCGCTTTTCCAGGGAACACCGAGACGTTCTGCCAGAATGTCCACCACGCGGAATCCCGCGTTGTGCCGCGTTCTCTCAAACCGCGTCCCAGGATTCCCCAGTCCCACAGCAAGAAACACGGGTTACCTCATTTCTCCTTCTCGGCCTTCCCTTTGGCAATAACCTTCGGAGCTTCGGGTTCCTCCTCAGTCTTCTCCTCTTCTTCCGCCACGATTTCAGGTGGTGTGACCACCACCACAACCTCGTCAGGATTCTCCGCAACGGTCACACCTTCTGGAACCTTGAGTTCCCGAACGTGGATGGCATCGCCTATCTCGAGTTCCGTCACATCGACCACGATGGCCTCAGGAATGGCATCGGGGAAGCACTCAATCTCAAGCTCCGGCGTAGCGATCTCGAGAATACCCCCTGCCTTCACACCCTTCGCCTCACCCTGAACGACCACCGGAACCGTGAGGGAGATTTTCTGGTCGGCCTTCACCTCGTAGAAATCGATGTGCCAGATTTCGTTCTTCACCGGGTTGTACTGGATGTCCTTGATGATGCCCCGCCGTTTCTCGCCGTCAATGGAAAGCTCAAGGATGTGGTGCGTGACCCCCGGAATGCGGAGGATGCGCTCCAGTTCTCCAAGACGAATTTTCAGGGGTTCAGACCCCGAAGCGCTGTCCCGGGAGTACAGAACAGCAGGCACATACCCCATGCGGCGGAGTTTCCTTGCTCCACCCTTCCCGAGTTCCTGGCGCCGTTCAAGGGCAACGGTGATGGTTTCTCCTCTCTTCATCGTCACTCACTCCTTCACTCATATGAAGAGTTCACTCACGGAACGTTCCCCGTGGATGCGCTTGATGGCTTCGGCGAAAATAGGTGCCACCGAGAGTACCTTGACCTTATCCCCCACCCGGCGGGCGAGCTCTTCCCTATCGAGGTGGATGGTGTTGGTCACCACCACCTCCTTAATGGCCGATTCCCGGATACGATCAAGCGCCGGTTCACTGAAGAGGGGATGCGTGGCGCAGGCGTAGACCTCTCTCGCCCCCCGCTCAAGGAGTGCCTCGGCCCCTTCCACGAGAGTCCCCGCCGTGTCGATGAGGTCGTCGACGATGATGGCCGTTCGACCCTTCACGTCGCCGATGACGTTCATCACCATGACCTCAGAGTACGATGGACGGTGCTTGTCGATGACCGCAAGATCCACCCCGAGGCGGCTGGCGAAGTTCCGGGCCCGAGCCGTACCCCCCACATCAGGGCTCACCACCACGACGTTCTCCAGGTTCTTTGAGGCAAAGTACCGGGCAAGGAGCGACTGGGCAGCGAGGTTGTCCACAGGAATGTCGAAAAAGCCCTGGATTTGCCCGGCGTGGAGGTCCATGGTGAGGATTCGGTCTGCCCCTGCAGTCACCAGGAGATTGGCCACAAGCTTTGCCGAAATCGGCTCTCGACCCTTGGTCTTCCGGTCCTGCTTGCAGTACCCGTAGAAGGGGATGACCGCCGTGATGCGCTCGGCCGAGGCCCGATGCAGGGCGTCAATCATGATGAGGAGCTCCATGAGATGATCATTGGCCGGGGGAGAGGTTGGCTGGACGACGAAGACGTCACAGCCCCGCACGCTCTCTTCAATCCGAACCCGGATTTCCCCGTTGGGGAAACGCCCAAGGTCCACCCGCCCGAGGGGAATATCAAGGTACCAGCAGATTTCCTGGGCAAGATGGGGATTGGCGCTCCCCGAAAAGACTTTCAGGTGCTGGGTCATGTCGATGAAATTGAACATCCCTCACTCATCCCCCGCGCTTTCTCTTCGCCCATCCCTCAATGTTCACCTGTTTTGCCCTCCCCACCCCCAGGGCATAGGGAGGAACGTCCTGGGTGATGGTGGAGCCGGCAGCGGTGTACGCTCCCCTACCAATACGGACAGGAGCCACCAGGGAATTGTTGCTGCCGATGAAGACCTCGTCTTCAATGAAGGTTGGATTCTTCTTTTTTCCGTCGAAGTTGCAGGTAATGGTCCCCGCGCCAATATTCACCGCTTTCCCAATGGTCGCATCGCCAAGGTACGACAGGTGCAGGGCCTTGGTTCCCTCTCCGACGAAAGAGTTCTTCACCTCCACGAAATTCCCGATGCGCACCCCCCTGGCCAGTTCCGTTCCCGGACGGAGATGGGCAAAGGGGCCAACGGTGACGTCTTCCGCCAGCCGGGAGTACTCTACCACACTGTACTCCACCCGGCTCCGCTCGCCAACCACGCTCTCTACAATCCGGGCATAGGGACCGATGTGCGCACAAGAAGCGATGACGCTTTTCCCTTCAATGAGCACTCCAGGGTAAATCCACACGTCCTCCCCAACCTCAACGTCCCAATCGATGTAGGTCGTCTGGGGGTCGAGGATTTTCACTCCCCGGGAAAAGAGGTCCTCGAGCTTCCGTTCCCTGAGGACGCTAAGCACCCGGGCGAAGTCCCGGGGCGTGTTCACGTTGGTGAACTCTTCACTCCAGGGAAGCACGCAGGGAGCCACCCGGAAACCGTGTCTTTGCGCTAGCGCCACAAGGTCGGTGAGGTAGAACTCTTTCTGGGCATTCTCATTGCGAAGAAGGGGGAGGAGTTCCATCGCCACCCCCCGGCGAAGGGCAAAAACCCCCACGTTGACCTCGTGGAGATCCCGCTCTTCCGGAGAACAGTCCTTCTCCTCGACGATTCGAACGCCCTCTCCTTCCCGGACCACCCGACCAAACCCCGAAGGGTCGGGAGCGCAGGAAGTGGCAAAAACAAGGTCATATGAACTCTCCTCGAGAAATCCGCAGAGCTCTTCAAGGGTCCCTCGGGAAAGGAGCGGCATATCGGCATAGACGATAAGGAGAAAAACCGTGTCCTCCCGCAAGTACGGGAGGATTGCTTTTGCCGCATCTCCCGTTCCAAGAGGCTGCACCTGGGGGACAACCGTCACCCTGTCCCCGAAAAGCTCCCGAGCCTTTTCCAGGAAAGCGGGAGCCACAACGAGGAAACACGCCCCGAACCCCAGGGTACTCGCCTCATCGATGAGGTACCCCACAAGCGGTTTCCCCAAAGCAGGAAAAAAAATCTTGGGGACGGGAGAACGCATTCTCTTCCCCAGCCCTGCCGCCAGCACCACCAAAGCCCAAGTGCGCACCAAGACCCACGCTCCAGGAAAGGACAATGGCTGGGGTGGGAGGATTCGAACCTCCGAATGAGGGATCCAAAGTCCCTTGCCTTACCGCTTGGCCACACCCCAGCAGGAAGCATGTTCAATTATATCATATCGAACACTCAAAGAGAGTGTCAACGAAGTGCGCAGGTTCACATTGCGCAAAGACATCCAAAGGATCCAGGCTCTCTCGGGGAACGTCCTTCTGGACTTTCCCGGGACACAAAAAGACCCCGACATACCTTACATCGTAACGCTCAACCTAGCAAAGCTCAAGAAGAGGAAGACGAAGAAAGCCGCCACCAGGACCGGAGCAAGCTGAGAGAAAACGTCCCGTTTTCCAGGACGGAAACCCCGAAGAAGCAGGGAGTTGGTCACCACCGATACAGAGCTCAAAGCCATGGCCAGACCCGCAAGCTCTGGCCTCAAGGAAAGCCCAAAACCTGAGAACACCTGAGCTGCAATGGGAATACCCAGAAGGTTGTAAAAGAGAGCGAAAAAGAGGTTCTGCCGGATTTTCCCCATGGTTTTCCGGGAAAGTTCAAGGGCTATCACCACATCCTGCGGGTCACCCCGAACAAGGACAATCTCACCGGTTTCCAGAGCCACATCGGCCCCCTGCCCCACGGCAATGCCGAGGTCTGCCACCGCCAGGGCCGGCGCATCGTTCACCCCATCCCCCACAAAAGCTACTTTATGGCCGTTTCTTTGAAGCTTCTGCACCTCGCGAGCTTTGTCTTCAGGAAGGACTCCAGCAATCACGTGGTCCTCCTCAATACCCACTTCCCGGGCAATGGCCCGGGCAACCCTTGGGTTATCGCCGGTTACCATGTATACCAAAAGCCCAAGGTTTTTCAGCTTCTGGACCGCTTCCCTGGCACCGGTCTTGAGGGTATCGGCAACAGCCAGAAGGCCCAGGACCTCTCGCGCGTTGGACAGGAGCACCACGGTTTTCCCTTCTTCCTCGAATCTCCGCACTATCTCCTCCTGAGGCCTCTCCTTCGTGTTTTCGGCAACAAAGGAGGCGTTCCCCAGATAGTACTCCTCCCGGTCGATTCTCCCCACAATCCCCTTCCCGGGGAAAGCCCGGAAACCCTCAGCTTCTCCGAGAACAACGCCCTCTTCTCTGGCTTTTTCCAGAATCGCCTCCGCCAGGGGGTGTTCCGAAGACTGCTCCAAAGTGGCGGCAATACGGAGGACCTCCTTTTCTGGCCTCCTCAACCCTACCACTTCGGTTACCCGGGGTTTCCCTTGGGTGAGGGTTCCGGTTTTGTCGAACACCACAAGGTCGATATCCCCGACCTTTTCCAAAACCTCTCCACCTTTGATGAGGATGCCGTACTCAGCCCCCTTTCCAGTCCCCACCATAAGTGCCGTGGGGGTCGCAAGGCCTAAAGCGCAGGGGCAGGCAATCACGATTACCGAAACCATGGCAAGGAGCGAGAAAGAGAGCGAGGCTCCCAAAAGGAAGTACCAGACAAGAAACGTCACCAGCGCCACCGAGAGTACCACCGGAACAAACACCGCAGCAATCCGGTCCGCCAGATCCTGAATGGGGGCCTTCGAGTTCTGCGCCTCAGCCACAAGATGGGTGATACGGGCAAGGACTGTGTCTTTGCCAACTCTTGTAGCCACAAGCTCAAAGCTCCCGGTTTTGTTGATAGTTGCACCAATCACCAGGTCCCCAGGTTTTTTCTCCACCGGAAGGCTCTCTCCGGTGATGAGCGATTCGTCAACTGCCGAGTAGCCCCGCACCACCCGCCCATCCACCGGAATCTTCTCTCCAGGACGGACGAGAATCACATCTCCTTCCCGAACCTCTTCTAAAGGCACATCCTCAAACGTGTCCCCTCTCTTCACCCGGGCAGTTCTGGCCTGCAGACTCAAGAGCTTGCGCACCGCCTCAGACGTTTTGCTTCTGGTTTTCCCTTCAAGCCACTTCCCCAAAAGCACAAAGGTGATCAAAAAGGCTGAAACTTCAAAGTAGAGATGAGGGTTCTCCATCCCTCCCATCCCGAGCAAAAAGCCGCGGTGGAGCACATGGGCAAGGTAGTTCCCGAGACTATAGAAGTACGCGACCGAGGTGCCAATGGCAATGAGGCTATCCATGTTGAAGGAACGCAGACGCAGGCTCGACCACATGCCCCGGTAAAAGGGCATTCCGAAGAGGAATTGCACCGGTGTGGCGAAGCCCAGAGCAATCAGGCCCATCCAGGGATGGAGGACAGCGCTCCCGGGAAGATAGGGGAAGAAGTCAAGCACCATGAAATAAGCCAGGGGCAGACTCAAAAGCAGGCTCAGGAAGAAACGCCTCTGGAGAGACCGGACGGCTTTTTCCTGCTTTCGGGATTCTTCTATGAGGTCTTTTTCTGGTGACGCACCATACCCTGCCCTGCGGATGACTTCAAGAAGCTGTTCCACACTGGTCAGCTGGGGATCAAAGACTACCTGAGCCCTTTCGGCCGCAAAGTTGACCCGAGCCTCCCGGACCCCCGGGCTCTTCTTCAGCACCCTTTCGACAAGCGTTGCGCAGGCAGTGCAGTGCATTCCGGAAATGGAGAGAACGACCTGCCGTGACGGCGCTCCGTCACCTTCCCGCAAACCCCCATCCTCTCCTGAGGAAGACGCCTCTCCCTCTCCTTCCTCCTTCTTCTCTTCTTCCTCCACGAGGGCACCGTATCCCAGTTCCCTCACGCTATCAAGGATCTTCTTTAGGGACACTACCTGAGGGTCGAAGACCACCGTCCCCCGCTTTCCCGCAAAGTCGACTTGTACCTCGGAAACACCAGGAAGATCCCGGAGCGCTTCCTGGATAACCCTGGCGCAGCTTGGGCAATGCATACCCTCTATGCTGACCCGCACGCGCTTTCTCATCTCCTTCACCTCCCAGGGGAACACAGAACCTCATCCCATTATTCTACCATTAAATGAATAATTTCTATTGATTTAGTATACTTTATCCCGGCATGTCCGTCAAGCGCGTCTTGGGGTTCTCGTCTTCTGGGGGCTTTCCTGGCCTCTTTCGAAAATGGCCCTGCAGCACATGTCCCCTTACGTTCTCTCGTTTTTCTGCTTCGCCACAGGAGCGGTCTTCTTCCTCATCCTCACCAGGAAACCCTCTGGAACTCTAAAAGTCCTCTTGGGCTCGCTCCTCAACGGCGCTCTCTTTGTGACTGCGGTGAACTTTGCCGTCCGGGCTTCCCGGAATCCCGCCTTGGCTTCAAGTCTCGTGTACACCCAGCCACTTTTTGTTGCCCTCTTTTCGGTTCTTCTTGGCGAGGAGAGGCTCTATCCTCACGCTCTCTGGGGTTTTCCTCGCGAGTGGCAGGAGGAACAAAAAGGAGGCAACTCCCGGTACAACACCGATTGGAGAACACCACAGGAGGATGCTCACGGCATCCCCCACGTGCCGTTGATACAGTTTCCACGGTCAAGGAAAGTGCTCCGAAGAACCACGGTTACGGTCAGCTTCTTTAGCCTCCCCGCAAGGAGGAATGTCCTCGTCACCCTGTACTCCAACTGTTCTCCCGGCTCAAGGGCGAAAGCCCTCCCCGGAATGGAATTGGGGAAAACAAGGTCAAAAATGACGAGCTCCTCATCAAGCGGCTCAAGGATGAGGGTTCCGTCATCCCGCATATCCCTGATCACAAGAGCGCCGTAACCCATGGTGAAGGGGAAACCGTCCACGGCCTTCAGGTCACTTACTGCTCCAGAACCCGCGGAACCCGAGAGAGCAGTCCCCTCTCCCACGATGAGGTCACACACCGCAAGATTCACTTTTCCCTCGCCATCCCCGAAGATACCCTGAAAGCTCACGAGCATCTTTTTCTCCTCATCGAAACGGCACGTGGGAAAGTCGATGCAAACATAGGGTGGACCGGCTTCACCCTCCACACGTACCCACTGTTCGAAAAAGAGGAGTTCTCTGGCGAAATCTCCCTGTTCCAGGAAATTCCCGTCCCGAATACAGCCCGAGAGACTGCTGAACGTCAGAACCACAGCACACACCGCCAGGACTTTCCAGGTTCGAGAGCTCAAAGACCATCACCTCAATCTGTCCGGGTCACAAGGGACTCAAGCGGAAGGAGAAGAGGGCCTGCCGAGGAAGATTACAAAGCATGGCGTACCGGACACCAGGAACCGGGATCCCTCCCATCTCTCCCCTCCTTCCCGAAGACACAATCATTGTAGCACTTTTCCCGCCTGCACTTCTTCTGACCCCGCAACAGGGAAACCGGGAAAGGACTGGCATCAAGGGGAACCTCCGCTCCCGCAAGGCATCCCTTCGGCATCCCCTCGGGAGGGGCAAAAGGCGGCTTTTGGCAGTACTCGGCACAGAGCATACGTTCCAGGAAGACTTGGAGACCTTCGCGTTTCGCAAACCCGGCAAGCGGTGAGGCGTTGTGCAGCAGGAATCGACGACCCTTTTGACGCCGGCTTCCTCCGGTTCCCCGGAAAACTCCAGGCAACCTTCCCGCCGCGACCGATACTTCTACACCCGCGGGGCCCTTCACCCCAGGGGGAGCATCGGGAACATCTCGTCGGTGCTGTCAATTGCTCCATTCCCCCGAATGTGGAGCACCTCGACCCCCCGCTTTCTGAAAAGAGGCGCAAGAAGCCGCTTTCTGTGGCATTTCCCGGGGTCTTCCTCCCCGCAGAGGAGTGCAAGCCGGAATCTCGCAGCAAGGGCGATGACCTCCTCAATGCCTTCCCGAAGGCGGGGAGAACGTAGGAGGCGTTCGTAGTCCACGGCACCGTCCTTCCGTCGAAAGGCCTCGTCCTCCGGTTGTCCACCCAGTTTGTCCCCCAGGAAACGGTACTCGATGCCTTCCTTCTTGAGCGCATTCTCAAGGGCCCTGCGGTTGAAATGCGGGACGTAGCGGGAATACGGCCTGGAACGAACATCCACAATGAGCTCAATCCCGTGCTCTTTGAGGAGCTCCAGAAACCTCTCAAGAGGATGACTGGAATGGCCGATGGTGTAGATGGTCAACACAGGAACAATCCCCTCGAAAAAGCCCCTTTTCCGGGATTATACCTGCAAAGGTTTTCCCCGAAAAGGGAGATAAGACCCGCGAGGGGTGGATAGGTCCACAGAGATCCGCGGGAGGTAAGGCAAAAAGGGAGCAAGGCCCGTATCCTAACTCAGGTGTCGAAAACCTCAAAAGAAGAAAAGCCCTGCACCTCCATAAAAGGAGCACAAAGGGAACAGGGATGCTCCAGGCATATTCTGGGGAATCCTCCACCTTTTGAGCTTCCCCCATGGAAGCTCCATTGGAAGCCTTCCAGAATCCATGGACTCCCGAAGAAGGGAGGACCTTTGAGTCCTCGATCGTGCTCAAGGTCCACCCTGTGGCATCACCTGCGAGAGATTAGGAGCCTGAAGCCTCCTTTCGGTGGAAGAAGAAGTGGAACCTCAAAATAGGTCCAGAAGACCCAAGGAGATCCGAAAGCCCAGTGGACCCCGAAGCTTGGAGGGGATGCAAAGACTCCGGGAGGAATCCCCGCTTCTTCGAAAGGGAAGCTTTTCCATCCTTCTCAGGAAAGCGGGTTTCACCGTGGGGAGCATCCTCAAATCCCTTAAAACCTGTGGGCTTCTGAGGGAGGGAGAAAAACCGAGGAAGGTTTCTGCGCCAAAAAGCCCACGGGGGAATCAAAGACCCCGAGTCATGAGAAAACCTTAAAGACTTCGAAGGTGGCATCTCCCAAAGACCTCATTGCCATCGATACCTCAAAAGTCACCCCCTTCCTGGAAGGGTGTATAAGCCATTCACCGCAAAGGACCTCATCTTGCGGTGGGCCTATTCCTCCCTCCATTTGAGGGTATTCCTCGAGGGACTCCGAAAGGTCCCCCCTTTCCCGCTCAAACCACAAGGTACTGGAAGGAGTTGATGCTCTGGGGAATTTGAGGGTCCTCGCAAGGATACGGTATCACGCTCTTCGTCCTTCCTCCAGGGTCTCCATATCCGTGGAATGGTGGAACGGTGCAATCGGACCTTCCGGGAGGGTTCTCTCCCTCCTGCGAGGACGAAGTGGACCGTAACACCATGAGGTCCCAAGGGGAAGACCACACCGGAGCGTGAGGAAGAGGAGCCTTGGGAGGAGTCAAGAGACGAGACTTTCCGAGTGTCCCACATGATGTGGACCCATACAACAGGTTTACGGGACGGGGCTTTTCTGGTACGATAGGGGCACCTGGTAGAATCAATCGCCCGGATTCCGGGAAAAACCCGTACGAGCTCTGGCTGAGGCGTGCTGTGACCAGCAATAGGCAGAGGGCAGGATACTTAGAGGGTTCAGTGTCCATCGTCATCAACTTTGTCCTATTCCTCGCCAAGATGTACGCCGGAGTGGTCTCTCACTCCATTGCCCTCCTGGCCGATGCGTTCCACACCCTCTCAGACTGTATCACCTCTTTGGCCCTTGTTCTGGGCTACAGGATAGCCTTCCAGCCGCCCGATAAGGAGCATCCCTTCGGGCATCAGCGGTTTGAGGCCGTCACCTCCATCGTGATAGGTACCCTCCTTGGCGTGGTGGGGTTTGAGTTTGCCAACAGAAGCATGACAAAGCTCTTAAGCAGAGAGACGCTCCGCTTCAGCTGGATGGCGGTGGTCGTTCTGGCCACCTCGGTGGTGGTCAAGGAGTGGCTTGCCCGGTGGGCCCTGGGTCTTGCTGAAAGGCATAACGCCAAGAGTATCAGGGCCGATGCTTGGCACCACCGCAGTGACTCCGTAGCCGCACTGCTTGTCCTTGTGGGTATGTTCCTGGGGGAGAGGATATGGTGGATGGATGGTCTTCTGGGGCTTTTGGTCTCGGGACTCATCGTGTACGTTGCCTACGACATCATCAGGGAGGCGGCAAAGGACATCATGGGCCGGGTACCCAATAGCTTAGAGGTTTCTGCCCTCAACGACATCGCCTTGAGAGCATCCGACAAAATACGGGACGTGCATCATGTGCACATGCACGAGTACGGGGACCACGTGGAGGTGACCCTGCATGTGCGGCTTCTCCCGGAGACCACCCTTGAGGAAGCGCACGCCCTGGCAAGCAGACTGGAAGAACTGGTGCGAAAGGAGCTTAAGTGGGAGGCAACGGTGCATGTTGAGCCCTATCCGAAGGGGCATTCCCCTGAAAGGGGTCACCGACCCTCCTGAGTGGGTTGGCTCCTCCTGGGCCGGGAGCATGATCCACGGCGCTATTCTCTCCTCCTGAGGGAGAAGAAGGGAGATGGCGACAGGAGAAGTGCGCAGACCCCACCCGGTGTCAGGAAAAAGGGAGGAACCTCTTTTGTTCCTTCTCTTGGCCTTGTTTCCTTCACAGAACTTACACCGCATCCTCTTTCCCTCCCTGTAGGGCTTTAGCGATGAGTCTACTCACTGGTTCTTCATTTTGCAGTTTAAAAACTGAACAGGAACTATGTTCTGTGGATTTAGTTAAGTGGATATAGTTCCAGTTCAACCATTGAACCATTCCCCCCAAAGAGACGGTAGGTGTTTGAGCAACGTTCCCCCTGGCTCTTCTCCACAAAACCTCTTCCTTCAAGGATTCGGAGGGCCCGGGCTAGGATGGCTTTCCCCCGGACTCCCGAGACCTGGGAGAGCTGTCTGTAGGAGGGGAAGCAGACCCCCTTCTCTGCCATGCTTACTACCTTTTCTTTCTTCCCGGATCACGAGGTCTTTGTAGGTGGCTTGGAGAAAGGCTGATTACTTTGCCTATCTCCTCGTGAGGGAATGGATGGTAGAGTGGAGAGAGATTAGTGGAGCTATTGAGGGGTGGTGTTCCCAGTCTCATTACATTCTTACCTCTGCAGTTTCTGTGTTTAGAGCGCCCTTTGTGGACGGCCTCCTAGAAAATAATGTACAAGGAATTTTCATGAATGGAAAATGCTAATCAGTAACGGATTTATCGGGCGTGGCGCTCTCATTGCCCTATTACCAAAATCTTGACGTTAGTGTAAATTTCCTGTAGGGGTTCCGACCAAAAAACCAACCTCACCATCCAGAGTGAATTCTCCCTCCACTTTCTGGAGAAGGGGATGGATTTCCAGGAGTTTGCGGAGAAGCTCTGGGAAACCATGAACAGTGTGGGGAGACTGAGGGTTGTCCTTGAAGCCAAAGATGAAGAGATTCACCGGGAAAGGGACAGAACCTCCTTCCAGGTAGTCCGAAGGAGTGACCCAAGGACCATCCTCACCCTGTTTGGGGATGTCCCCTTAAGGGAGAACCTCCTACCGGAAGAAGAACACCCGAGAGTACCGATACCTCTTGGATGGCCAGGTTGGTTTCAGGAAGAAGACAAGGATTGATCCCCTCCTAAAAGCCCTCATCCTTGAGAGGGCCACAGAACTCTCCTCCCAGAAAGCGGGGAGGGAAATCCTTCCCCAAAACCAAGAACTCACCGTCAGCCCTGAGGTAGTGAAGCGGCTGGTCCACAATTTGAGGAACTCAAGAATCCCCACGACTTTGCTCGCCGCTTCGAGGACACCGAAGCTTCCTCGAGGTCCTCGAGGACCTAGAGGAGAACTCCGACCTTCAATCGGTAGAAGCCATCTTCCTCTACGGTGATGGGGCTCCTCCTCAAGAAAGGAC
>Ga0080004_1145423_pt1 | contig 37032 bp, 41 predicted proteins | sample WasSprMetagenome_FD_69207 | JGI IMG/M metagenome (GOLD analysis project Ga0080004, IMG submission 69207) | Sulfidic aquatic microbial communities from Washburn Spring, Yellowstone National Park, USA - WS (SPADES assembly) (version 2) | ecosystem: Environmental > Aquatic > Thermal springs > Hot...
AGGGGCAGCAGCCGCTGGTGCTTGGTATAATCCGGTTAGAGAATGGTGTTAAGGTTCTAGGGCAGATCGTAGATACACCTCCTGAGGCACTTAGAACAGGAAGTAGAGTAAAGATGGTCTTCCGCAAGATAAGGGAAGAAGGTGAAGCTGGGCAGATCTACTACGGCTACAAATTCACAACCCTATAAAGGGTTCTGAGTTATGTAGTCTATCTTTCCCTTCTTTATCCCAATGTTGAATAGTCTTAGTAGCGACTCTCTCAGCAGCCTTTTAGCTTCTTTAAGCGTGTAGAGCTCCTCCATCAACAGAAGAATACCAAAGTCTATCTATTTTGGAACTGATGATGTTACGGTAAGCGGACATATGACAACCAAAGAAAGCACCAGACACTAAAACCTTATCGTAACATCATCACTGCTAACTACGGCGACAGAAAACGCAAAGATCAATAATCTGTACGATCAGGTGAACAAACTAAGGCAAATATAAGGGTTCTGAGCTATGTTGTCTTTGGTGGACTTGCATAGCTCTTGGTCTTCACCGGGTCTTGTCCCCCTCTCGGGTTCACGGGGGGCTCGGCATCACCCTCAAACCCAGTCAGGTCGAACCCGCTCCACGCATCCGCACCCAAGCCGTTTCCAGCCTGGGGTCATCTGTGTGGAGGAAGTCCCTCCATCTGAAGGGTTTCCGCATCATCCTTCAGTCCGCGCTCTTACCAAAGCATTTGGCTTATACCTACTTAACTCCTTCTATTTTGAAACTGCTGAGTACGGCAAAGATACTAACCCTCAATGCATACCAGCCCTTCGGCTAACGAAGAGAAGAAATACAGTCAGCCACACCAAAAGAGCAGCCTCCCCGAGCATAGAATGGATACCTTCAAACCCACCTAAACCCACTAAACTCACATAAACCGCCATTAAAAATATGCGCAGCAAATTCGCTAGGAATGTGCCGACAACACCTAAAGCGAAAAGAGAAACTTTGCGGTTTACATCGACCTTCAGCAGGAAAGCAAGCATCACAAGCGAGTAGATGACGAGGCTATGCACACCAGCTGAAGGCCAGTACACCACGAGTGTAAAGTAGCCTTCTGACGTTTTAAGCGACAATACGTTGCCAGCAACAGCAGCGTAGCCCACATTCGCAGCCCTCAGAAGAAGATAGTTTAAGCCGAGGATTACGGGTACGAGTATCTGCATAGGCGCTACCGAATCATAAGGTAGGACGGCATCCAGCATAAGGATGGCTGCGAAGCCGAAGAGGTAGGTGACTGAGGCAGAGAAGAACCTTAAACCAACCCTACCCAGAGAAAACAACACCAAAGCGGTAAGGTAGAGCGCGTACACAAAGTAGTCCCAAACCCAGACCCAGCTGTAGAGAAGCGGCACACCGAGCGACTCACCCCACACCCAAACAACCTTATGAAGCCAAGCAGCGGACAAGATGAAGTAAGCAGCAACTGCGCTTGCCACGATCACCGAATGATAGCGTAGCCTATAGCCTCCACCAGCCTTAAACCACTCCGCTACAAAGAGGATTAAAGCCGCTAGAAAGCCTCCCCTACCCTCATTCCAACCCAGCGTATATGACGAAGGATCTAACAACAGCGTAGCGAGAATGGGGAGAGAAGCTAAAGCTAGAAACAGCAGTCCCCCATGCTTCCGAGCCGTTGAATACGTGGAGTCGACCATACCGCGCCTACTCAACCGCCTTCTACACTAAGCCTTCAGCTAGATTACCTTGAGCTGCAGGGTTACTGTGTCGGAGAGCGGTGTTGGAGTAGACCAGTCATCCCAAACCATTATCGAAGCGGTGTAGTTGCCCCTCGTGGCTATGACGGTGCCGACAGAATGTCTGACCGTCTGCCCCACAGCTATCGCCGAATCTATCCAACCAATGAATACCACGCGGGCGCTACTATCCCTAATCTGCACCACATACACATATTTATGCGGGATTATGTCAGTATTCCTCAAGCTAGCAGAGACTTGAATCGTCTGCCCACGCTGGAAGGTTGACGTAGGGTTACCTATCGCGTCAAAAGTCCCTGCATCCGAGACCTCGAACGTGCCCACGCCTAACCTACCAACCTTGAAGGTCGTGCTATTCGAAGCACCCCAGTAAGACACCGTGACGCTGTAAACCCCGGGCTCATCATAGGGGTATATCTGCTGCTGCACACTGTAGGAGCCGTCTGAACCAACCTCTGCGTCAAACTCAGCCCACAGCCCGCCAGATGGGCTCGTAACTCTAACCTTCACAGGACCAGACACGACAAAGGAAACCCTGCTTGCTAGGTTAAAGAGGTCACCAGGCTTCAAGAACCGTTGAACTAAATCTACGTTAACATAGAGCCCTACGAAGATGTCTAAAGAGGAGTTAACCAGGTTACCGTAGCTGGCTACGATCGTCCAACGCCCCCTATCTTCAGGCCTCACTCTGTAGACGGAGTCTAAGCTAAAGCTGCCGTCAGACCTCGGCGTAACTTGGGCTACAGCCTTAACCGACACATTCTGCTTAACGTATATGGTAACTGGGTAGTCTGGGAGAAATGGGGAAGCCTTGCCTGAAACGGATATCGTCTCATCAGTAAGATACACAAGCTTATCCGATGCGAGTGTGATATTGGGCTTAATGCGGACCTGGAAGCTCGTCTCAGCCACGTAGCCAGCGTAAGACCCCCTAACCCTATATGTGCCGGTCAGATCCATCTCAGACACGCTCCCAACAACAGCCCCATAATTCCCCTTCACATCGGGTGTCACATAAGTCCTTACCCACACCCCGCCAAGTGGGTTTAAGACCGTCACATTAACCCGCTCACCCGGAACCATCTGCCAAACGACACCATACACATAGACCACCTCCCCTGCACCGTAAGAGGGCTTATCTGTGGATACAGTTAGCGGCTTCTGAGATAGAACCGTAGCCGATGTGAAAGAAGCGATTAAGAGAACCGCAAGAACCGAGGATAAAATCAGCCTACCAGACCTCGAACTCTTCATTCCACCAACCTATTTCCAGCCTCACGATAAATAGTTAACTCCCTGTCAAAGAGAGATTTCTGTGGGAGGAGGAGAATTTTTACGGAAGCATCCAACGGAAGCCTCCGCAAGCTATCCGCTTCCAGCGCCTCGACTATGGTAGATCGTCAGCGAAGCCACGAAGACATAGGACGCGGTGTAAGGTACTAGAATTGGGAGTATGCCAAGGTTGCCGAATGTGGCCGCTGAGGCTATGGATGCGGCGCCTAAAACTATTGTGAGCAGCTCGATCACCAACGTCGCATCCAGAAGCACCTGATACTTCTTGCCCCTCCAGTCATCGCCGCTCCGCTCAATAGCGTACTTAGGAGTTCTGAGGAACGGTTGGCTACTGCTTGATAGTAGTGCACGCAGAACCTGAATCGTGTTGCTTACACTCACCCCGTATCCTATGAAGCCGAGCGTAATTAGAGCTGGCAGAGATCTGATCAGACCCAATCTCTGCTGCCTAACCGAAGCCACGTAGTAGACCCAGACCGCAGCCCAGCAGGTCAAGATAGCTGCACCAAGCGGTAGCCAAGTGACGTTATGTGCCTCAAGCGATCTGATGTATTCAGCTATAGAAGTGGACGAAGGCTGAGGCATATCAAACCCGATTGTGTTGACGTTCAGTATTGAGGCAAAAGCAGCTAAGATGAATGCTGCTAAGATCAGTGGGTGGACGAAGTAGTATGTGAGGTGTGTGAATGCCTCAAACTTCTGCTTCAAAGAAAGGTCTTTGCGAAGCAGTATTTTGACAAGGTGCTTCTTTGCCACCTGCACTGAGCCACACGCCCAACGAGCCTGCTGCCTCTTAAAACCGCTGATCGAGGGAGGAACCTCAGCGGGAGCGCAAACATCCCTCACATAGAGCACCCTATAGCCCTCCAGCTGCATCCTATAGCTTACATCAAGGTCCTCAGCCAGAGTGTCAGCTTGCCAACCACCCACCTTAACCAGAGCCTCTCTCCTCAAAACACCCGCGCTGCCGTTGAAGTTCAGAAAGCACCCAGCAGCCAACCTACCCGGCTGCTCAATAAGAAAGTGGCCATCGATCCCGAGAGAAACAGCCTTCGTCACATAGTTATAACCTCTGTTCACGTGGGTCCACCTTGCCTGCACAAGACCCAGAGACTCATCAGCCTCCATATACGGTATGACCTTCAACAGGAAGTCGCTTGGAGGTATGAAGTCCGCATCAAATACGCAAATGTACTTCTCCGATGTCACCTCAAGGGCTTTTTGCAGCGCACCAGCCTTGTAACCACTCCTATCAGCCCTCCTCAAAACCTCTATTCTGAAGCCCTGCGCCCCTAAATCTTCAACCACTCTATTGACTTCATCAGAGGTGTCGTCGTCAGAGTCATCCAGCACCAAGATCCTAACCAACTCCACACCATAACATTCAGCGACTTTCGCACAGGAGTAAATGACCCGTCTAGCCACATACTTCTCATTGTAAATTGGAAGATGTATGGCAACAGTAGGCTTACCTTTAAGCGAGCCCGCAGCAGGCACAGCATACCTCTTCGCACTATAGAGGAGGTAGAAGCAGTTGTAGCCGTAGACGAAGAAGAGCGCAGAAACCGTGAGGGAAAGAGCGAGCAGAATCTGCTGAATCACAGTAGGCTGCAACCCCTAGCTAAAGTTTCTGCGCAGCTACGCCATATAGGAGCAGTGGCAGCTCCTCTATCCCTCCTGTCATAGGGTCTATCTTCAGCCCCAATATTCCAAGAGTCATTACACCTATAAGCGGGGTATCCACTTTCCCACTCACCAACGCTGGTGAAGCCCTCTCCCCACCTAATACCTTCACACGTATCCTAGTCTCCAGAAGAATCTCTACACCGACACCAGTCTTAACCTTTACAAAACCTAAACCCTCAAGCTCCAATTTTCTGAAGAGCTCCTCAGGGAGCACTGTGTAGGTCACACAAGTATCGACTAATGCTCTAACAGAAGCCCTCAGCGGTTTTTTGGGGTTCGAAACTTCATCCACGAATACACGACCCACAGCCATCACCAACACCAACTTTTATAAAACCTTTCTTAGCTCTATCCGGATGATGTTACGATAAGGTTTTAGCGTTTGGTGCTTTCTTTGGTTGTCATATGTCTACTTATCGTAACATCATCTCTATCCGAGGATTGTCAATATTAGGCACTAGAAGCTGTTTAAAAAGACTTGTGCACACTTCTAGCCTTAAATCCGCTCATCTAAAGATTAGATCATCTCCTCCTCGGCCTTCGGCGCTACCCTTCTCCTCCTAATGAATATAAGAGCCCCTATGGTCGCCACGACTACCGCAGCTACTGAAATCCAAAGCGTGAGGGGCGGGCTTTCTGTGGTTGCTGGTGTTGGCTGCTGCGGTGCCATAACGTTGATTTTAATGGACACTTGCGTCGCGGTGTAGCCCTCCTTCTTCACATCCACCTTGATCTCAGCCGAACCAGGGTTGTTGGAGAAGAAGACCGCTCTACCCTTACCCTCCCTATCGGTTGAGTTTGAGGTCTGGGCTAGGTTTCCTAGATTAGTTGACCAGGTGAGCGAAGCCCCTTCAACCGCACCTACGTCGCTGGCTACAGTAACTACGAGTGTTATCGGCTCACCAACCTCAACATCACTCTTCTCGGCGCTGAGCGAAGCCTTCATGACCAGTGGCTTGACATCAAACGCCACGCTCTTGGTCACCGTTGTGTAGCCGCTCTTACTCACGGAGACCGTTAGGGTTATGTTTCCATCTGCGGCTGGTTGGAATACTGCTGAAGCATACCCTTTTTGATCTGTTAACCTAGTTTCGTTTAGCAGATGAGGCTTAGCCGCGTTCCAGAGCACTGTCGCACCTTCTAAGGGCTTACCAAAACACCTAACATACGCCTGCACCAACACTGGTTGGAATACCCCTACTGTGACACGCCCTGAGGCAAGCGGGGGTGGCTGCGTATATAATTCAAGCGTTATGGGTAGTAGGACCGTCTTTATTGTAGCTGAACCCTTCGCGAAGCCAGACTGCGTAGCCGTGATCGTGGTTTCACCAGCCGCCCCGGTTGTGTAGAACTTAGCCTTCACATATGTGCTGCCAGCCTTTAACGTCACCTTCTCATCCACGTATCCAACGTTGAGGGCTGATGATGAGAGCGTAATCGGTATGTCTGAGCGCGCCTTCGACGGGATACCGCTTGCGTCCTGAAGCTGGACTACTACCGCTTCGTACGCTCCAGGGGTGGCTTGAAGGGTGCTGGGCGCTGTGTATACGGCTAGGTGTGTTGGCGCTGGGCTCACCGTGTATATTGTTCTGCTTGCTGAAACGTAACCTAGGGCTGTGGCTGTGATGTTGGTTGCACCCGCTGTGTAGGTTGTCTGGAACGACGCTACGCCGTATGTTCTACCGGCGGGTATCGTGACCGCTTTGCTGACTTCGCCGACGTCGGTTCTAGATGAAGCTAGGAAGACCGTTATGTCATTAGGAGCTCTGGCTGGTAGCCCATTTACATCTTGAAGCTCAACTATTATGGAGTCGTATGACCCTCCGTCTGCTGGTAGAAGTGTAGGTGCAGATGTCAATGCGAGCCTATAGGGGACCGTGCCTGCTACTGTAAGCTGTGCAGCCGCTGTTTCAAAGTTTTGGGCTGAGGCTGTTATGACCGTGGAGCCGGGTAGGAGTGTGGAGTTGAAGCCAACGAGCTGAGGCGCACCACCCTTCAACTCGACCCTCGCGTTAACTGAACCGACGCTGGTGTCAGATGACGCAAGCTGAACGGTGACGCCTTCCGTTGAGATAAGTGGGTTGCCTGACTGGTCCTGAAGCTGTAGAACTATGATCTCATGGTACTCAGCGCCAGGAGGTATAGATTGCGGCGCAAGGTATAGACCGAGTCTACCCGATCTGCCTAACGTAGGCTTCACAACCACAACCTCGGTTGAGGCTGACACGTAGCCCTCGGCTGAAGCGGTTACCCGCACCGAACCAGCAGACACCCCATAGAGCTTGGTTGAAGCGTACGTTTTACCCGAAGGTATCTTGATCACAGCATTCTGAAGATATGCTATCTTCTCGTTAGATGATGAGAGGTGTACTAAGATGTCTGTGGGCGCTCTGGCCGGTGAGCCCTGAAGGTCCTGAATCTGGGCCACGATGTAGGAGTAGGATTCTGAGCGCTCGGGTATCTTGGGCGGCGCAGCGTATACGGCAAGCTTAGCTGGTATTGGCCCTATTACACGTAGGGTAGCTGCGCCTGAGCTGTAGCCTGCAGCAGAAGCTGTGATTGTGGTTTCGCCAACCGAGTATGATACGTAGAAGCGAGCCCTACCGAATGTGCTCCCAGCGCTTATAGTCAGAGTAGGGTCTACACTACCAACCCTAGTGATGGAGGATGAGAGTGTAACCACGACATCACCTTCAGCCCTAGCTGGCTTACCCGCAGCATCGAGTAGCTGCACAGTTACGATCCCGCTCACACCAGCCTCAGGCAGCATCTGAGATGGGGAGAGGCTTACAGAAAGAGCCTTTGGCGAGCCACTCGGCTCAACCGTGGCCACACTCTTTGTGTCCGGTTGATAGCCGCCAGCAGAAGCCGTAACTTCGGTTTGACCCGGTGTGAAGGTGGTTCTGAAGCCTGCGACAGCGTAGCTAAAGCCTTTGGGTATCGTCACATATGGGTCTACTGAGCCGACCTCAGTCCTAGAGGAAGAGAGCGTAACCACGATATCCTCCGGCGCAGGAATAGGGTAGCCAGATTTGTTCTGCAGCTGAACCACTATCGCATCGTAGTAGCCGCCGTCAGAAGGAAGTTTAGGTGGTGCAACTATTATCGACAAAACGCCTGATACATCAGATTGCTCACTTAGGGAAGAGGGGGGGTTAAGGAGAAGCGTCAAGATGAGTAGCGCAAGAGAAACCATCTTCAAATAGCTACAAGCTGACGCTACCAACCTACCCGCCTTTCTACACCTCGAATATTAAAGCGCTTCTCTCCAGGTTTAGTTACCAGTATGGAGGCGAAACCTTGATAAGGTCGCGTAGAGCTTCAGAGCTCGGCTTGTTTAACATATTTAAGAGAAGGGGTAAGGTTGAAGCAACCTCAGAAGTGGAGAAGAGGGAGGTTGAGTTACCCGAGGCTAGGTTTATTGAAGCTTACCCCGTCCTCGAGCCGTTTGTTTATGTTGGTATAGAGGAGATGCCTGATGGTGGGCTCAGGTACCGTGTCATTGAGCCCTCTTTGAGTGAAAGCGACCTTAGGATTCTGGATCAGATAGACCAGATGCTGAAGACCGCTTTGAGCGTCGATATGAGGAGCTTTGGTTCACAGGCTGCTGCAGCGGAGTACCTTAGGGGTGAAGTCATCAAGCTTCTGAGGAGGTTTAACGTTAAGGTACCGCGCCTCGTCTTCGATAAGCTGATGTATTATGTTACCAGGGACCATATAGGCTATGGGATAATAGACCCTCTTATGAGAGACCCGAGGCTAGAGGATATTAGCTGTGATGGACCAGGCATCCCGCTCTACGTTTGGCATAGGGACTATGAGTCCCTCCCAACTAACATCATCTTCCCAGATAGCGAGAAGCTGGATAAGTTTTTGATGCGTATGGCCTACCTGATCGGTAAGCACATCTCTGTTGCACAACCGATCGTCGACGGGGCGCTTCCCGATGGGAGCAGAATCCACATGACATACGGCACCGAGGTGTCGAAGAAGGGCTCCACATTCACTATCAGAAAATTCAGGGGGGAGCCTCTGACCATAGTTGACCTCATAAAACTAGGTACACTTAACTCAGATATCGCGTCTATGTTGTGGTTCGCTTTAGAGAATAAGGCTTCTATACTCGTCGTAGGCGGCACAGCGTCAGGTAAGACGACTACGATCAACTGCCTCTCCATGCTCATCCACCCAGATGCTAAGATCGTCACAATAGAAGATACTCCTGAAATCAACCTAGCCCACGCGAACTGGGTTCAATCTGTTTCCAGACCCGGTCTGATGGGTGTGGGTGAGGTTACGCTCTACGACCTACTCGTGGCCGCCCTTAGACAGAGGCCTGACTACATCATCGTAGGCGAGATACGTGGGGCAGAAGCTTACACGCTCTTCCAAGCGATCTCCACAGGGCACGCCGGTTTGAGTTCGATGCACGCTGAATCCGTGTCCGCTGCGCTACGCAGGCTAATAGCTGAGCCCATGAAGATACCTAAGCCGCTGGCAGCGACGCTAAACTACATACTGCTACAAGCCAGAATCACTGTTGGAGGCAAGTCGAGCCGCAGAATATTATCGGTAACGGAGCTCGTGGGTTTAGATCCGAGGACCGAAGAGTTCATAACGAACGAAGTATACCTATACAGCGTCGAGAAAGACCAATTCATCTACAATGGCCGCTCATATATAGTCGAGAAGCTCGCTAAGATGAAGGGGTTTACCCAAGAGGAGGTTAGAAGGGACCTAAGTGAGCGAAAGATGGTCCTGGAGTGGATGGTGAAGATGGGTGTCAGAGGGTACCGTGAGGTAACAGCGGTTGTTAGGGACTACTATAGGAACAAGGAGGCGCTGCTCAACAAGGTTAGGATGGATCTATATTGATACCCGAGCTCGCCTTCTTCTCCTACAGGCTATTTGGGCAGCGCCTAAAACTCCCCCGCCCAAGGGGGCTTGAAGAGAACCTTAAGAAGGCTGCTCTGCTGCTGCCTCCGGAGGTTTACCTAAGCTTCGCTCTGCTCATCTGCCTGATCGTGTTCGCCGGAGGCGTCTTGAACTGCTTCGTAGCCTTATACACCCTATCTCAATCACTAACATTCTCTATACCCCTCTCACTCATCTTAGGAGCTTCTTCGGCCGCGGTTAGCTTCGCCTCCCTCTACTTCTACCCCTCTGTGAGGGCTGGTAGGAGAAGGAGAGAGATCGAAGCCAACCTCCCCTACGTTATAAGCACCCTCTCTATACTATCGGCTGCCGGTGTGCCCGCCGATAGGGCTTTCAGGCTCCTCGCCGCTCTCGAGAAAGGCGGTAGGGTTGGGCTCGGCGGCGAAGCACTACTCATCTACAGGGACCTAACCCTGTTGGGCGGAGATCTTGTTTCAGTTCTGAAAGAGGCTGCCGAAAGGAAGGTTTCAACACACCTCTCAACTCTACTCGAAGGCATCGTTGCGACGATACGCTCCGGCGGCGACCTCACAACCTACCTACAGGAGGAGGGTAGAAGCCTGATGAGGCTGCATAGAAGCATCATGAAGGAGCTCCTCGACTTCATGGTTATTATCGCAGAGATCTTCATGGCTCTGATGGTAGCCTTCCCCCTCATACTAATAGTTATGCTCGCTGTGATGGCTTCCATCGGAGGAGGGGTTGGAGTGGCGAACCCAGCCAACATCGTGCCGCTAGTCATCTACGGTCTCGTCCCAGCGGCGGGAATCTTACTCCTCCTACTCATAGACTTAGCTACACCAAGGGTGGCATAGATGCTAGCGCTTAAGCTTAGCAGGAGTGATAAGAGGATCGTAAGCGTCTCTTCGATAGCGATATGCGCCGCGATACTGATCAACACGATACTCGTCTGGCCTGGGTTAGATAGGCACCCCGAGTTTGAAACGTTCTTCGTGATAGCTATCATCATAGCCCTCTTCCCCCCTGCTGCAGCCGATCTGCTCGATAGGCGCTGGAGGAACGCGGTGAACGCAAAGCTCCCAGATCTTATCAAAAACATATCAGACGCTCAGAAGACCGGTATGAGCTTCCCCAAGGCGATCGAGTACTCCGCTAGGGTAGACTACGGTCCCCTTACAAAGGAGCTGCGTAAAACAGTGGCACAGCTAAGCTGGGGCTGGACTTACGAAGAAGCCATGCAGGACCTTGCCAAGCGCATAGATACTCCCCTAGCGCACAGGATGGCCGCTATGCTCATAGAGGTTGGGAGAGCCGGCGGCAGGCTGCACGAAGTACTCGACAGCGTTTACGCTCACTTCAGAGAAGTCCAGGACATAGAGAGAGATAGAAAGAGGCAGCTGATCCCCTACGTGATGACCATATACGCTTCCTTCGGTGTCTTCCTATTCCTCGTCTACATACTCTTCTCAACACTATTCTTTCAAGCAAAGCAGCTAGCCTCAACAGGAACCTACTTCTTAAGCGGTCTCAACACAGAACTCTACTACATATGGTTCTTCCACATGGCTGTCGTCGAAGCTGTGATAAGCGGCTTCGTCGCAGGTAAGATGGGTGAAGGAGCCATGTCCGCAGGTCTAAAACACGCCCTAATTCTGCTACTCATATCCATCCTAGCCTTCGCATTCATCATACGCCCACCCTGACAACAGATCAGCCACCAGCTACCACACTAACATTGAACCCAACAAACACAGCATTCAAGCCAAACCCACTCTGCGACCAAAGAAAGACACCACATACAGCACAAGAGGAGGGGTAAAAAGGAAGAAATTAACCTCTACAAGCCCCTCCACACCACCAACATCGAAGATAGGGTTGAGCTCAGCCTACCCAGCCCAACACCTACAGCGGTCGTAACAAGATCAAATAATCTGAGATAGATTAGAAGCGTGAAGAGAATCAGCTCCAAAGACGATATTCAACTCAACCACCCAAAGACTAAAGTTGGCTTACAAGCTTAATCACCCACGCATATACCATCTTCTCGTCTGCAACTTTTACTACACTTCTTTCAACCCGCTTTTGAATCTGCAATACTCATCTCCCTTCGCTACACACATATCTTCAACCACCTCTACATCCTCCCTAAATAGCGTCCGCAGTACGCCCGCCAGATAGCCTCGAAAGAAGCTGCTTTGAGCAGCCCCTCCCCTAAATGCTCTGCATTCAAACAGCTCATACACGTCGACTTCAACCTTCGCTTCATTCGAGTTAAACTCCACAAGCCTCGGTAAACACCAGCCCTTAGCTACCCTCTCCTCCAAGATAAGCTCCAAAACATCTCTACCATCCAGCCTATACCTTGACCGAACCGCTTCAACCTTAGCCCTACCCGCCTCAACACCCATATCATACAAGATAAAAGCCCCACCAGACCCATACACTTCATAAAGCCTCTTAAAGATCGCACCCAGAACCCTAACCGTGAACGAAACACTCCTCTCACCTAAACTCAGCAGGGGAAAATGAAGAACATCAACCATAAACCCAGGTATAGTGGGCTCACTGTAACGAACATCCAAGACCACATCAAGCCCCCTCAGCCTCTCAGCGACCACCGCAGGCGAAACGCCGACACCACTCAAATCAGCCACGAAACTGAAGACAGACCTCGCCTCGCCAGGATACGCAGATAAGAAACCCGAGCAGAGGTCCACCCCCAACTCAGCCAAAAGAGCCGTGACCTTAGCCAAAGCCCCAACAACATTCTTCTTCACAACCCTAAACTCAACCAGCCTCCTATCCTTCGCATAAACACCAGCAAAGAAATGCTTAGGCAGCATATCTCCGCGCTTCAACCAGAGACCACCCCCTAAAGGTCCTGAAGCCCTACCACCTCTCTGGCTGCTCGCTCCTCCTGACGAGCCCCTCTTCGCCAACCAGCTTCCACGTTCCCTCGCCCGGCCTTAGTAGAACGATCCCCAAAGCGTCGATCAACCTATCGCTCAATATCACCTCGTCTTCACCGGGTGTGATGACGGTGCTCGCCTCCACCGGACCTACTTCCCTCTCACCAGCTAAAACGCTCACTTTGACTAGCCTCCTGATCAAGAAGGTGTTCACTATCGCGCCCCCCACACCCCTATACTCCCTAACTTCTGAGCCTGTTGGGAGCTTTGGGTATAGACCGAGCCTTTCGGCGACTCGGGTCGGGATGACTACTTCAGGCTCCTCCGCCTCGTAGCCGGAGTTGGCTAGAGCCGTCGTGGCGACTTCGCCCCAGCTCGACTCCAGCCTAACCCTCACCCTAACCGCCATTGTGTTGGGTCACCGCAGCCTCGCGAATTTACCCACCCTTCTGAGCTTGCTTACACGCCTAAACTTACCCACCCTCGGTTTCGTAGGTTGATTACTACCCAACACCTGACCACTGCACATGCTACAGCGAACCCATATAAACCTTCACCCCACTTTTTGTTCGCTTCCCACCCGTTTAACAAGCTGCTTGTATTAAGATTATCTTGTTCCTACAAGGTTCTGTTTCCAGTGTTCGTGGTGCCCACGGTTTATTCCATTTACAACTGGCGAAGTTGTTCAAAGCCGCTTTAGCAGAGAAGGAGCAACACCAAGAGTAAATCAGAAAAAGGGGAAAGTTAAACATTTCACCACACTAGCACGGAGAGCAATCTAAACACACACAAAAAGACCGGAAAGAAGAAACCATTTGCAAAAAAAATCATCTCCGCATATGGGAAGATGCCTAAAATAGAGTAGCCGACGATGTTACGATAAGGTCTTAGTGTTTGGTGCTTTCTTTGGTTATCACAATTCTACTTATCGTAACATCATCGTAGCCTCAAGCAAAAACTATATTCAACGCTTTAGTTTACTGCGGTGGTTGGTGTGGGTTGAAGGAGGATTGGAGGAGTAGGATAGTGGTTGACCCCAAGATTCCAGCGGGGAAGACCGTTATCAAGGGTACGAGGGTATCTGTTGAGTTCATCTTGGAGCTGCTCGCCAATGGTTGGAGCGTTAGAAGCCTGTTGGGAAACTACCCTCAGCTGAAAAAGGAGGATGTTATCGCCGCTCTAAAGTATGCTGCTGAGGTTCTGAAGGAAGAGAAGATCTACCCACTTCCTTGATCAAACTCTCAGCCGATGAGAACATATTGGTTGAGGCTATGGCATTCGGTATATTTAGCCCCATATTACTCCCCGTGGTGGTCGAAGACTATCATCGTCCCATTAACATCAGAAATTCTCTTCGCCAATAGGGCGAGAAGATTAGATTTTCCGCCTCCGGTTGTAACCAATATGGCGAGGTGTCTTGAAGCCGCTTTGTCGAGGTTAACGGAGACAGGTACTTCAGGGTTTCTCAGCAAACTGCCAACTTTCGCCCACTGGTCTCCTTCTTTACAGAAGACCCTCTTAAGGTCAGAGTATGAGGCTTCTCGAACTTCACTTCCAGGCTCAGGGGCTAAGGATGGAATGGTGACTACACCATCTTTCAGGTCCTGTAGCATCCCCATTGTTTTCACAACCGCAAGATAGCCCTTGTCCCTCTTATTTCTTGAAGCGGCAACTTTCCCCTCTAGGGCTGTGCAATAGTTGTCTGCTGTCGCCAAAAGGCTGCTTCTAACCAGAGATGCTTCAACCAAACCCGATATGTGTCCTTCTGGAGATTCTACAGTAACATATTCTCCGACCTTTACTCCCCTCTTGGCTATGAATCTGTAGGGCTTCTCCAGCCGCGATTCCTAAGGGCTCATTCTCCGAAAACATCTCTTCCTCCTATCTCAGCATACAAGCCGAGCATGTTCGCTAACCTTTCAAGGTCATCGTTTGTGACCTTATATTGTTATGTGCTAAGCGGAGAACGTAAGGATAGCCTGAAACGCTTGAAGTCTGCAGTATGTCTATTAGTCTTCCTGCCTCGCTTTCGCTAATCTTTCCAGGCGCCTCAACTCTTATGCATGGCTTGTTATCAGACAGCCTCACATAGAAAATGGTTACTCCGACATTGTCGTAGTACGGTTTAAAATATCCTGGTAACGAGCCTACATGGTTAAGGTAGAAGGTGTCCCCAAAGATTCCACCAAGCATTGTATTGCTTGAAGATGCTTTTGAGATAAAGACGACGTTCTCTTGTCCCATCAACTCTCTAGCGTACTCATAGAATTTTGTCGGCTTCCTCTTTCTTCTATCATAAAATCTTGTTAGGACTGAGCCGTCGATGAGCGCGAAATCTGACTTTTTAACGCTCCCCATAGCTAACTCATATTCAAATTCCATCCGCCTACTTTGAAGTTCCGTTCGGGGTCGTAGACAATCTCCCGTTCTCCTCAACGGATAATGTACCAACACCGAGGTTAAAGAGAGGTTCAACCGTGTAAGAGCAGTCTCTTAGAATGGAGACTGCTTCTACAGCGAAGAGGTAAAACCCTTGATATGGAATGAAGTTCCAGCTGCTGTCTATGCCAGCCAGCTGATACACTCCCAGATTCGGAGTGTAACTGTTCCAAAGACTCTTCGCCTCCAGCATTATCTCTTTGCCTAGACCGAGGTTAACACCACTAACTATAGCATCCTGTAAGTTTATATGGACGCTTTTATAATCACAATTATCGGGTGGTTTTTTGGGCGAAACAGTTTTGAAGAAGGTTGAAGAAATTGGAAAGAAGCTCGACGAACTGAGGGATTTTCTTGAATATGTCTTCTTAACCACTGAGGAGTACACGTTGTTGAAGGAAACCGATGAAATCGTTAAGAGCAAACGCTTTAGCGAGTTGAAGTCTCTTAATGAAGTTTAGAGTTCTCATCCATAAAAAAGCAGATGAGTTCTTAAAGGGACTAAAATCTGAAGACAAGCAGCGCATAGTTGATAAGCTTAACCAGCTTGAAGATTTTCTGATACTTCATATCTTTGGCGAAGTAGGTGGCGGTGCTTAGAATCCGCTACACGTTCAAACATAAAGGGCTCATCCAAACACCTCCAGAAGACACGGCATGAAGACTAAAAGCCTCAGCTACCTTAAAAAACTCATCTATAACAACGCCGGGTGAAGCCCTCTAGATTCAGCTATCAAAAGAGTCAACCTACGCTTATGGAGTCGATGAGCCTCCTGCACACTTCATGTGTTCTTCCTGCTCGTTGCGTGGCGTCTTCTGCGTCCACCCTACTTATGACCTCTTCAGGGGTTAGGAAGGCCTCCTCCCCACCATACAGACTAATCTCCCTCTTTTTGACGAGGATTCTGCTAGTCTCCTGCAGAAACCCCAGCTCAGCCTTAAACCACTCTGGAAACCTCCACCCAACATCAACCAAGATATCCGACACATCGTGAATCTTAGGATATTCTATCCCAACCGCCTTCAAAACCGCCTTTAGAGACAACTCAACACACTCCTGGCTCAACCTCACCGCATACGGATAGTTGCCCTCAGCAAAGGCGTCTCTAGCATCCTTAAGCCTAGCCTCGGCCTGCCGGAGATAAGCCCTAGCAACCTTAAGTAGACTCAACCTTTCTCACCGAATCTATACTCTGGCTTCAAATCCCAATACCATCGCCCCTTATCCACCACCACACGCTTAGCACCCCGCTCCAGCAACCTCCTCCTAAGCTCAAGCAAAGTAGCCTCAAGAAAGCCGTCTCTGTCATAGAGGATCGCGGCCTCTTCGGTCAAATCTAGGAAAAGGAGGGGCAGCCTCCTAGCCTCCTCCCTCCTCAAAGGGTAAAGACTAAGCGACGCATACACCCCGTGCCTCCTAAGCCACTCAAGCTCCCCCCTCAGCGCCACCTCAACCTGACAAAGCTTCTCCACCCTCGAACCCAAACTCCCCTCCAGCGAATCCGAAACCAGCAAAATATCAACATCACTATACTGAGACGCAGAACCACGAGCCACAGAACCATAAACAGCAAAAGACACCAAATCCAAGCTCCTCAACAAAACCCTCAAACAATCGAGTATCAGCTTAAGATAGCGCTCAGAAGCAATCTTATCAACATTCCTAACAACCCCAGAAGCCAAGAAAAGAAAATTCTCCGCATCCAAAAGCCTATAACGCCTAGGCCTCCCACGATCAAAAACAACCAGTATCCGCTTAGAATGAAGCCTACTAAAGGCAACCGAAAGCCTATTCCTATCAAAAGACAAAAGCTCCCCAGCCTCAGAAAATGTGAACAACTCCCCTCCAAACCTCACGTAAAGCTTAGAATAGCATTCGCCAAGCCACCTCGAAACCCACATCCTAAATCTAGCAAGCTGGAAACCTTAACAAACTATTAAGCTTTGCCGGAAACCCAGGGTCTCCATTCACACTTTCCCCCCAGACCAATCCGCTTCACAACCCACGTGTAGATAGGCTCCTTCCACGCTGCCACTACTAAGATTCTCTTCCATAGCGGCTTGAAGCGCCTATCAACCAGAAGCGAAGTTCTCCGTAGAAAGCCAGTTTCTGATCCAACGTTAGATAACCGCGGAAAACTACACAGCAAACCCGAAACAGAATCTCACACTAATCAACCGTCCGAAGCCATAATCCTAGCTGAAGCATCAGGGTTAAGTTGAAGCGTCACCGAAGAACGCTTCACCTCCACAACAGAACAGGAACACAAAAAGCCCATAGACGATCCCATAAAGTTCTAGACTTTTGAATAATGACCGCTATCCTGAAATCCTCTTCAATGCCACTCTTAGCGGCTTTGTCGCCGTAGTCAGCAGTTCCAAAATAGATAGAGTTAAGTAGGCATAAGCCACATGCTTTGGGGCGCCCGGGTTATTCTACATCACCAGGGCCAAATGTAGATCTCCTTAAATATGTGGGCTGCGAACAACTATAGCGAAGAAATGTCTACTGGCAGGGAGCTCTTAGAGGAGTTGAGGAGAGACGAGGAGCTGAGGAGAGCGTTAGCAGAAGAACTCCTACCGGAAGCCTTAAGGCACAAAGAGCTCAGAAGAACCATACTGCTAGCGGTGTCAAGAGAGATGGCTACTAAAGAGGATTTAGATAAGCTGGGCAGAGAAATCAAAGCATACATAGATGCTAGAATAGGCGACGTAAACGCGAGAATAGAAGACCTAAACACAGGAATAAATGGAAGGATAAACGACCTAAACCCAAGAATAGAAGACCTGAACAGAAGAATAAGCGACCTGCAGACGAGGATAAACGATTTACAGACAACTCTGAACTCGAGGATAGATGATGTGAATAAGAGGGTAGGCGACCTATACGGTGTAGTTAAAGCTTCTCTTGTCGCCATAGTTGTCACGTTAGCGTCAACGATCCTCGTGCCACTAATACTAAAGATACTCTTCTAAAGGTCGGGTTAGCAGAGTTTAACAACTTTTCTGCACACCAACCTACATTAATGTATTTCAATGCTAGTCCATCTAAGATTTGTTAGTGCGTAGCGATAGAGAGCATCTTAAGGTTAGGCGAGGCGTAAAGCTACTTACTGGCATCAAACTCCGTTAGGGTCTTAGCGGCTCCTAAGAAGGTGGTGTTCTTCTCGTAAGCAGCCTGCCAGCTTCAGGCTTCGACACATTCGCTTCCTAATTAGGCTGTGATGTTTCAGTCGAGGGGTTGGTTGCTTATCTAGGGGTGACAAAAAGTCGAATACTAGGGCTTAGACCGATCGTCAGACGCGACACCACTCATTAAGCGCCGACAACCTTCTTGTTTAAGAACGAGTAGTTCAATGTATCCCCTAAGCTCAACAACCTCTTGGCCTAAACCTCCAAACTTCTTCAGCCAAAAATCGTTCCTACACCCTCTACGGACCTTAGACACTTCTCGTGCTCCTTCTAAAGGCGTCATCACATACTTCTTAACCCTATTAGCCTTCACCCGGTAAGCAGATGAAGATATTTTTAGCGGTGTCGCGTGGATAACAAGGGGTGCAGCTCTAATTTGGAGCGTCGGGGTTCGGTGAAGAGCCGAGCGTTAGCCTACTTCCCGTATGAGTTTAGGGAGGGGCAGTACGACCTCATATCTTTCGTGGAAGCTGAGGTGAGGCGTAGGAATGTGGTGGTCAACGCGCCGACTGGGTTCGGTAAGACCGCTGTTATACTCGCATCTCTGCTTCCTTTTGCGGTGAAGGAGGGGCGGCAGATTCTGTGGGTTGTTAGGACTGGCACTGAAACGGATAGGCCGATAGAGGAGTTGAAGAGGATTCATAGGGTGGTTGGCGGGGAGCTCTTCGGCTTATCGTTTAGGGGTAAGAGAGATATGTGCCTCCTATTAAGAGATATGAAGCTTAGGGGCGAGTTGGAGTATGATGATGTCTCTTTTCTGTGTAGGGCTCATAAGGATGATTGCAGGTATAGGAGCAACTTCTACTCGACGCGCACACGGTTCAGCGATCTTATATGCGAACCTAGGCTGTACACTGAGCTTATGAAATTTTGTGAAGACGTGGGGATATGCCCCTATCTTCTTCAAACCAGCCTGCTGAGCGAGGCTTTGGTTGTGGCATTCAGCTACAACTACGTGGTGGATGAAGATGTCTCTTGGGCGATGCGTAGAAGGCTCAGCTACAGGTCTTCTATACTCGTGGTGGATGAAGCTCACAACCTTCAGGCAGCGTGCTCAAGCGTGAACTCAGAGCGAATCACGCTTGGGACGTTAAGATCAGCTTTGAAGGAGCTCGACTCCATCAGATCCTCGAAGGCTGATGAGATGAGGCGCTTTATCGAATCCCTGCTGGACTACTTTAAAGGCGAGTCGAGGAGCCTTGAGGATGGTGAGGACAAGGTGTTCGACGTCCACGAATGCATAAGGTTCTGCGCCGGGAGCCTATCGAAGTTTACTGGCATGGTCGAAGCCTTAAAGAGGGCTGGTGGTGTTGTGAGAAGAAGGAGGCTTGAGGATGGGAGGGCGCCTAGGTCCAGCCTCTACAGGTTAGGTAGCTTCTGGCTCTCTGCGGTCGGCAGCCTCGGCAGAGAGGGCATCGCCTACCTCGCTACGAGGGAGAAGAGGAACCTCATCGTGGAGATGTGGGACATGAGGGCTTCCGAAGCCCTCAGCGACGTTTGGAGGAGCTTCTATCGATGCGTATTCTGCTCAGGCACCCTAAGACCCTTGGATGCATTCGCAGAGATAATAGGGCTTGAAAGGTACGCTGCGAAGGAGATACCATCCTTCTTCACCGAAGAGAACTCCCTCTCCCTAGTCACCAGAGGCCTCACCACCGAGGGGGAGGAGCTGAAGCCCGAGGCGGCTCAAGCCTACCTCAAGGCTATAGAAGGCTTTATGGATGCCATCGACTCTAACGTAGCCGTCTTTTCAGCGAGCTACAGGGTTCAGCAAGCCCTCATCGAAGAGGGGCTGAAGGAGCTGATCGAAGGCAAGGGGAGGATACCCTTCTTCGAATACCAGGGGATGTCAGGCAGGGCGAGTAGAGAGACCCTAGAAGGCTTCAAGGCCTGCGCATATAGAGGGGAGAAGGGTGTTCTTTGCGCAACGATGACAGGACGCTACGCAGAGGGAGCTGATTTCCCAGGAAGGGAGCTGGAGGGAGTTTTTCTAGTAGGGATACCCTTCGACAGACTCACAACTAAGACGAAGCTCTACATAGAATACTACAGGAGGGTGTATGGTAGAGAGAAGGGGACGTTCTACTCATACATCCTGCCCGCACTGAGAAGGGCTTCTCAATCACTAGGAAGGGCCTTAAGGTCAAAGGAGGATAAAGCCGTCTTCATACTCGGGGACGAAAGGTATAGGCGCTTTCTGAGCCTCCTACCAGACTACGTGCAGAGGAACTGGAGGATGGTAGAAGGCGGCAAAGAAGCGGTCGAAAGAGAAGCCCACCGATTCTGGGCAAAGAGGCGGCTTAGGTCAGCCTAAAAACACCCTTTTTATCTAAGGAGAATTCGAAGCGGGTTTAAGGGCTTCAGAAGGACAGCTTCTAGAAGGACTCTCGGAAACATCGAGCCGGCTACCGTAACTGATCGGCAGCCCATCCTATAGGTAAGCGCTCTTATCGAAGCTCCTAGGTACCTCGTAGCTCCCCTTCATGATCTTCGCCTCCATCACACGGCTCGTCCTGAACTTTCTCACCTCCTTTCTCAGATGGTCGAAGGCTACTACATACCTCCGGCTCAGATAATAGATATCAACCTCCCTCTTCGTAGCTTCCGCCCTCTCCAGCGAGAAGTAAACGATTTCGACCCTCCTCTTGCTTCGAAACGCTCTAGCGAGCGTTGAATAAACATTTTCGTCAACCCAGTCGTGATATGGGTGATACCTTCTTAAAAGGACCGTCTTCTTAATCTCTTCCACCTCTTCTTTCGGCAGCGAAGCCTCCAGCTTCCAGATTACTCGATCAACACCCCTAGCGTTCACAAGCCTCTCACCATACTCATCGAGCTCCCACGCTTCATTCACGTTGACAAGCAACCCCTCCCTAAAGGCCCTAAGTATCTTCAGAATCACCCTGAGCTCAGCCGTAGTCAGCTCTACTTTCCTGACCCCAGACATAATACGAAAAGACACGCAAATAATAGATTAAACTTTATGGAAGTACGATTGCGTCGATGATGAAAGCGAATGGAGAAAGCTCACAAAACTATTAGAGAAGAAGATCCCAACCAATCTTGAGCACAGATGTGAAGCGCATCCACACGATTATTGGTTACGCCACACTAGATACGCTGGTTTCGGTCTTCTGTGTATCACCGCTTTCTTCCACTACTTTTATAGCCTTCTTTGGCATAGTGTAACGCCCACAATCTTCAACGTGACCGCTCTAACCGCATCCTCTGCGGTGTATTCTCCACTCAACATCGGCACCAAAACCGTTCACCTCTGATTAGCATATTCATACAATTTTCTCCCATAACCCCAGCTCATTAGCCTAAGCCTCTAACTCTACGCCACAGAGACGATAAACCACGCCTATACACGAGGAGACTCAGTACCGGATTTTTGCCGAGAAAAATTTTTTCATGCGAAAATGTGGTACTGAATCCGGTACCAAGCATTCTATCACCTTATGCTTCGCCTAGCGATGCTTCCAGCTTAGAGAATCTCTTCTCCAACCCCTCTATCATGGGTCTTTGAGCGCTGTGCCGCACAGCTTGAGCTCTTTTATGGTTAGGTAGTAGAATTTGTGGGCGTTTTTAGCATCTCCTTGATCTAGGTAGACTTGGCTTCAGTGCACATCTAGCAGGCTAGTGCCGCTAGCCCTACGAATCTTATGAGTTTGGCGTAGATTTATGCTTCTTTATCCATCTTCTCCGCACCTTCCTTTGGTGAAAACCTAGGTTACAGCGACTATGGCGAACGGTCCTTTTGCGTTGATGAGTCAAGCAACAGAAAGATGATTTAACCGGCTGTTTCAGAGGGAGAATCGTTTGTCGTTGCGGTTTCCTATTGGGTGTGCTACTCAGCTGCTGGGTCATATGGGAGAGGTGATAGCTCCTCCATAATCCGCTCGTAGGGTTCATCTTCAACTTCGTTAAAAGAGTAACAAAGCCTATCAGCGATATGTTCGCTTTTTACTCAAACACATGAAAGCTGCTTTCAGTAGAATGCCCGCCTATCTTCAAACCTTTCCGCTTCCAGAGGCGGAGTATATTTAGAAGTTAGGAGTTGAAGCTAGAACGCTCTCCACTTCTGGTGTGAGAGGGAGCTTCTTCGCCTCCAGCGCCCTTAGTAGCGCCGCGTGCACCTCCTGCCGAATGATATACCCTGCTTTATGGAGTATCGTGTCACCCAATTCTGGGTCTACATCCATGCTTGCTGTGCAGGGGTAGCCGTGGTGTGCGTTGGAGGTGTTTTGGTTAAGATCTTTTACGTGTGTAAATCTGAGCTTCTGAGCCACATACCAAGTGTCACCACAGGGCGCGCTCCTCTTAACCACAACATTCTTGATGAAGTAGCCCTCAATCTCCATCTCTAGCTTGGGTCTGCCGATAGAGTATTGGCGTATGAATTCGTCGATAACCTTGCTTCCGCCCTCTTCAAGCGCGCAAAAGGGCTTAGGGAAGGCGGATTCTACACCAAGCGCGTTGAGCTCATCCAGCAGCCTAGTCCTTAGGCCTGGGGGGCACCAGCCCCTGTTCTCAATAGGGGCGATAACGGCTCTGGCTTCACATTTGGATACGACTGAAGGTATCTCAGCCAATATGTCCGGGTGGATACCTATCGGGATGACTACATCCGCCTTCGGTGGTAAGTTAGGTAGATAATCGCTTGGGTTGTCTAGGAAAGGTGGTAGGTTAGGTGGGACGGGGTGAAGCCCGACGACATCTTGGACGTGTGAGCCGTAGCCGATTCTACAGTATCCGCAGGCGAGACCGCAGGATTTGCAGAAGGTTGGTAGGTTGACAAGATTACCTACGACCTTTTCGCCGAACTCGTGGCCCACGATGAAGTATAGCCTCAACTCATGAAATAGTGTGGAGGAGGTGCTATAAAAAATAGTGGGCGCCTAAGATGCTAGTACTTCGGCTTGGTCAGCTTGGCCCAAGCTGCTACAGCCGCTACGGTGATAAGTGAAGTCGCTAACCCTGTTATGGTCGCACCAACCAGTCTGGGGTCTATGCTCATCAGAAACGGCACTAGAGCGGCTAAGGCATCTGCGAGCGCTGGGAACGCTAAGTAGGCTATGAAACCAAGGGCGTATCCAATTAACCATATACCTAAGATCGCTTTTACCCTACCCATGTTAGGTCGATTACTCATTCTCGAGCTAGCGATTTATTAGATCAAAACAATATTAGTTTACTTAGCGGTTAAGATTGCTTATCCCCTATTCAGAGACCCAGCTTGCGGAGACCCAGCTTCTCAGCCAAGCTCCTAGCCCTATTCACGATCTCCCAAGCCCGCATCCTTTCACCAACCAGCTCAGCCTTCTGCATAATCATCAAATCGCTCGTAGCAATAATAATCAGCTTGCTCCCAGCCTTCAACCCAAGCTTATCCCTAACCTCTTTGGGTATAACGATCTGCCCCTTCTCCGAAACCCTCGTAGTATCTATAGAGAGGTCCGACAACGCTAACCCTTCACATCTCCACCAAATTGCTATATAAGACTAGTCTTCACCTAAAGAAGCGATGAATCAACTCTCTAAAGCGCTAACATCTATCACCATAAGGGAGCTGATTCTGATCTGGCTCGCCATACACCTCCTCCTAATAACTCAGCCAAACTCGCCTGTCTTCGACGAAGCCTACTACACTCAAGCGGCAAGAGACCTACTCAAAGGTGTGGCGAGCAACATAGAGCACCCCTTCTTGGGGAAGGCTTGGGGCGCTTTAGGTATGGTTATCTTCGGAGACAACGCTTTCGGCTGGAGAATCATAATCATAGCGTTCGGCGCATTAACCATCTACACCTTCTACCAACTAGCCCGCCGATACCTTCCTGAGCGACTGGCGCTTCTAGCAGCAGCCTACCTCGGCTTCGACCACATGTTCTTCACCCACTCAAGCCTCTTTTTACTCGAGATACCCGCGCTCTTCTTCGCCATCTTAGCCTTCAAATACTACCTAGAGCGTAGAATCGTTTCGGCAGCCATCTCCATGGGGCTATCTATACTCAGCAAAGAGACCAGCCTCTTCCTCCTCTTCACGCTCATCCTCCTACACCTCGCAACAACAAAACGACCATCAACTCAAGATGCACTTAAGGCACTGAAGTTTACCGCTGTGCTACTAGCGACCGTAGCCATACCTATGCAGATCTACATCACAACTTACAATCCGTCGGCATCAGAGAAGGTAGTACAGATAGTAAACCCAGTGGTCATCGTAGCACCAGACGGCTCGGTTATATCGACCACCTCAACCACCACTTGGAGTAGGGAGCGTGAATACATCACAAATGTGTTCGAATACTGGCGCTACGTATTCACCTACCACTCCGGCCTAACCATCAAGGACTCTAACGTTGGGCCTGAAAACTATCCGTGGAACTGGTTCATACCCACTCAGCAGAGGGAGATGATATACTATAGGGCTGAGGTTGTAAAGAACATAACCTATTACACTGATGGTGTATACGCTGGGTCAAAGATTGAGAAGGTATATCCGATAGATTGGCGTGGGGTCACCAACCTCCCGCTCTGGTACTCTATCTGGCTCGTCACACCCCTATCAATATACCTTATAGCGAAGAGAAGATCGAATGAGGGGGTGACTCTAACATTTCTATGGATCATCGGCACCTACCTCCCCCTGCTAGGGATCTCTTTAATCTTCAATAGGATCGAATACCCCTTCTACTTCATGAACACGCTTCCAGCCCTAGCACTAGGCCTACCTCTAACCCTCTCGATGCTGAACTTAGATAAGTCGGTCAAAGAAGGGATACTAGCGGCCTTCTTAGGCTGGACCGCAGCATCCTTTCTAATCTACTTCCCCCTTAACGTCTGGGCGCTATAGAAGAAAGTAACGCACATTATTTTAAAATACTCTATCTAAGGCACATTAAGGTGGTGCCTTCAGAGTGCTGCTTGAGATGAGGCTCACGCTCTGCGGAGCCATGTTCATCATATCAGCATACTTCGATCTAAAGAGCAGAGAGGTCGACGATAAACTCTGGTGGATCTTCGGGGCACTAGGTCTAGCCTTAACAGCGACAGAAGTCTTCTTAGGCTACAGCCCCAACCTCCCCCTCTACCTCACCTCCACTGCGCTCGCGGCTAGTGTAGGGTTTGCGCTCTACTACCTAGGGTTTTATGGTGGTGCGGATGCTAAAGCTCTTTTAGTCTGCGCTCTACTCGCCCCACTATCCAACAGAAACCTCATCCTCCACCCCTTCACACCACTAATAGTACTCGTAAACTCAGCGATATTGACTGCCACGCTCGCAATCTACTACGGCGTAAGCAATTTAATCCGCATACTTAGAGGAGAGAAGATATTCGAGGGCTTAGAGCACGAACCCCTCCGTAGAAAAACCTTCGCGTGTCTACTTGGCTTCAGAGCAAAGGGCAGAGCCGGACCGTTCTACTTTCAGATGGAGAAGGAAGAAGATGGTAGTAGAAGGTTCGACTTCTCTCTGCTTCGAGCCTACGAAGAATTCACAACAAAAGAGGATGTCTGGGTTACGCCGGGCATACCGCTGCTAGCTTTTATGGCTGCGGGATTCGTTGTTACAGTCGTCTTCGGAGACCTTCTCGCATACATCTTAGAGGCTATTTTGACTCTGGTTAAATTGGTGGCATAGGTGAGGGGGGCTGCTGCCGCTTATGCTCCGTCGCTTGGTGCCTGTTCAATATGTAAAGCACCTTATTCAAAGGCAGACCAAGGCTTCGAGAAGCCTCCTCAACACCCATCTTCAGATCAAACACAGAGTAGAGTATGCTATCGATATCCTCGTATGACAACCCCAGCTCATCTTCAGCCATCTGACCAGCCCATAGCCTAGGGCTACTCCTCTTAGCGACTATCCGCTCAGGCACGCCGAGATACGCTGCTAAAGCCCTAACTTGGGTCTTGTAGAGCCCGGCTAGCGGCTGAATATCGACACCACCATCACCATATTTTGTGAAGTAACCTATGAGCGCTTCACTTCTATCACCAGTCCCAAGCACAAGCCTATTCAGAAGGTTTGCATAGTAGTAGAGTATGCACATCCTTATCCTAGCCCTAAGATTGCCTTCAGCAAGCCTATCCGGCTTCAGATACTCCATGTAAGCGCTGTGGATGGTTGAGATATCTATGTAGATGGATTCGATACCGAGGCTATCGGCAACAGCCCTAGCGTCCTCAACATCAACAGAAGGGGTGATCCTCGAGTCAGGTAAAAGCAATCCTAGCACAGAATCCTTACCTAAGGCTCTTACCGCAAGATACGCTGCTGTTGATGAGTCTAAACCCCCGCTTAGACCTAAGACTACGCCAGATGCTCCAGCGCTAGAAACCTCTCTTCTAATGAACTCTTCGATATCTTTAGCGACTCGTTCGAAGTCGAGTGAGGCTATCTTCTTAAGTAGATTCATCGCCTAATTCAACCACACAGCTTAGGAACGAGTAACTTTTATCTTACACGCCTAACGCTATGAAGCAGAGATGGTTGAGCAGAGAGATCTAGCCGACAGAACATTCTGGCTGGCTAAGGAGGAGGAGATCAAAAGAGGAGAAACTACAGACATCTACTTCATCAACGCAGTCAAAGCACTCCAAGCCAAAAACTTGAACCCAAAGGTGGTCATGGAGGTCTACACCAGAAAACTACCCTACAGCGAACCTTGGGCTGTGTTAGGTGGAATCTATGAGGCTGCAAAGCTGCTCGAGGGGCTGCCGATCGATGTCTACGCCATGGAGGAGGCTGAAATCTTCTTATCACCCCGCTCATCAACTATCTACGAGCCTGTCCTAAGAATAGAGGGGAGGTATCAGGATTTTGCGGTATATGAAAACCCCCTCCTAGGCTTAATCTGCACCAACACATCCCTGTTAACGAAATCGGTTAGAGTGAAGCAAGCAGCAGGGGATAAAATGGTCCTAAGCTTCGGAACAAGGAGAACCCACCCAGCTTTAGCGCCTACTGTTGAAAGAGCAGCATACATAGCTGGGTTAGAAGGCTTATCAAACGTCCTCGGCTCTAAGCTCCTAGGAGTTAAACCAGCTGGCACCATGCCGCACGCCCTCATACTCTGCTTCGGGGATCAGAAGGCGGCTTGGCTCGCCTTCGATGAAGCGGTTTCAGAGGACACGCCTAGAATAGCGCTGATAGACACGCTCTGGGACGAGAAGGCAGAAGCGATACTCGCACTCGAAACCCTAAAAGATAGACTCTGGGGAGTAAGGTTAGATACACCAACCTCAAGGCGTGGAAACTTCAGAAGAATAATCGAAGAGGTAAGGTGGGAACTCAACCTAAGAGGGGGCGAGAAGGTGAAGATTGTTGTATCAGGAGGGTTAGATGAAGAGGAGATCAAGGCGCTGAAGGATATTGTAGATGGCTTTGGGGTGGGCACAGCAATAACAGCAGCACCAATCATCGACTTCAACGCAAAAATCGTTGAGGTGGAAGAAGATGGTGCTCTTAAACCCAGGGCAAAGCGCGGAGACCTCTCAGGCGCTAAAGAGGTCTACAGATTTGAGGGGACATTCAGAGATAGGGTTGTGCCTAGGGGGCGAAGCATCGAGGGTCCGTGGCGCAATCTGCTCACTCCCTTGATAGAGGACGGTAAGATTGTGAGGAGGTTTAAGACGCCGAGCGAGCTCAGATCTGAGTTGAAGATGAAGATAAGTAGGTTGGGCGAGGCTGAGGTCTCCCTCACCACCTAACCCTTCCAAAGCCCTATGAGCAAGCCGATTATAAACGAGATAGAGGTGTATGGTATGAAGTTTAGCAGAGGACCCGCTCCGCTTTGAATAAGAGGTAGATAGGTTAAGGCGGCTTTCATCAACTCCTCAGTAGAGGGGAGCTGCACATACCCAATAGCTGCCAGAACCACGATGAGCACGATCACCACCAGTATAAGCTTCAGCGCCCTCTTAACTATGACACCAACTAGTAAACCTATTATGAAAGGCACTACCGTAGGGAGAATCCAAGCCACTTCTTCCGGAACCATACTCATACTTCTCTTATTCTCAACGCACCATATATAAGGATATGCGATTAAAGTGGTAGCAAACTACTCACACATACAGCATATAGTACTCTGTCTTCTCCACCTTTCCTGTTAAAGGGTCTACCTTAAGACCGAGCGTCTCAAGCGTATCGACACCTATCACAGGCACAGCGCCTTCGAAAGCCAGTATCCTTAGAGGACCTCTTCTGCCTTCGATCTCGGCTTCGGCCACAAAGACCCTAGCCTTGACAACCCTGCCATCGCCCAGCTTTAGATCAACTTCGAAAGGTGTTTCGATGAAGTATTTCTCAGCCACTCGAAGGGGCATAACTGTAAAGGAAGAGCCTGTATCAACCAGCATCTTATCCACTTCAAGCACTTCCTTCCCTCTAAAAACCGCTTTTAAGAAAACGTGGCCCACAGTTTTACCCTAAACTCTCAGGCTCCTAATAAACGCTGTGTTCCGATACGAAGCGGATATATCTCAGGCTTTGGAATAGGTTGCTAATGCGCCTAGCCTTTACCGAAGAGAAGATATTATCCGCTAAAACGGCTTTGGAGGTTATCTTCCCGAACAAAAAGACACAAGCAGCAGCACACCTCTTCATACAGTTCCTAAAAGAGAATAAGGGTAGGGTGAGTAAGGGCCAAGTTAGCAGATTTGCAGATAGACTGCAGAGGGGCGAACTTCTCTACGAGGGTAAGCCTCTAAAGTACAGTAGGAGAAACTTCTACGTAACCATTCTAAGAAACCTAGTAGCCATGGGTTTTATACAGAGGAATGTGCCTACTTGGGATGCTAGTAGAAGAGCTACGCAGTATGTGTATGTGGTCAACATCTTTGACATCCCGAAGAAGCCGCCTTCCGTTGGGTTCTGGAGGCTCGCTTACTACATCTGCAGAAAGTGGAACCTGCTCTTTGAAGACGCTGAGGCTTCAGCGTAATTTGCTCATAGGGGGTCTCCGATGCACTGAACCTCCCCCTTAAACCTCCTTTGAAAGTTCTTGCAGGCGAAGCATTCTAGAAACGGTACGCGCCTATTTAGAACAGGGCAGTCAACGGCTTCCCTCTTCATCTTAGCCAGCATCTTACCGCTAGCAACTCCTTTAAGGCTATCCTGCACCTCCTTAGAGACCTTCATAGGCTTATCCAGCTCCACAACCTTAACAACGTATCTGTAGTCTTCTGGCATACCTGAGCAGATGTGTTAGGCGCTTAAAAAGTTGCAGCTTAACAGCCTTGGGGTTGACAAGAAAACCTAATCGCTCTTTAATATCATCTAAGGCGGTAGGTTGCTGGTTAAACCTATATCCCGCCTACACTCACCCTTCTAATAGGAGTTGAATAAGACTAGAGCTCTTACAATCTCATTAGCCGCCATAGCCTCAGTGGTTGTAGTAGAGGGGGCTGCTGGGCTATTAACGAATAGTTTAGCTCTGCTTTCCGATGCGCTGCACGCCCTCTTTGATGTTCTAGCCACATTGACACTGCTTGTCGCCACACATCTGTCGCTGAAGCCTCCTGACGAGACGCATACCTATGGTCACGGGAAGATTGAATCCATCGGGGGCTTCTTAGGTGGTCTCCTCCTTTTTGTGTTGGGGGTTGATATAGTCTGGTCAGCTGCAAGGAGGCTTATAGAGGGTGAGCATAACATTAACCCCGAGTTAATAGGTTTCTTAGCGATCTTTTACACGCTGGCCGTAGATGGCTTAAGGATCTTTGTTTTAAACGCTTCTTTGAGAGGCGGGGAGAGTGTAACGGTAAAAGCTGACCTTTTTCACGCTCTATCAGACTTCTCCTCCACTCTCGTCGCGCTAGCTGGTTTTGCATTCGCTTCATTAAACATATTCGTTGGAGACACGTTTGCTGCGCTCATATTATGTGCCCTCATCTTCTACTTGAGCTTAAAGATGGTGTACCGCACCAGCCTTGATCTAAGTGACGCTGTGCCTAAGAGCGTATTCAATAGGGTGAAAGCAAGCATACAGACTCACCCAAATATCAAGCATTTTGATAACCTAAGGATGCGTAAAGTCGGCGACAAGATATTTGTTGATGTTGACATAGCCGTACCTCAAGAACTCAGCGTTAAGGAGGCAGACTTGATCGTAAGCGATCTGCAGAAGAAGATTCAAGATACCATTGGGAAGAGCGAGGTTTCGGTTAAACTCAAACCTTCTCCTCAACAACCAACGCTTGTTGACCGTATCCAACACGTTGCTGGTAGGGTGGAGGGGGTTAGAGGTGTGCATAAAGTTGCTTTGACAGATGTTGGTCAGGCTCAGCATCTGACCCTCCACATAGAAGTTGACCCTAATCTATCAACCGATAGGGCGCACGAGATAGCTGAAGAGGTTGAGAGGAGGGTGATGAAAGAGGTTAGCGGAATAGGTTCTGCAACCGTACACATAGAGCCTACTCAAGAACATATCAAAGCATATGTAATCGACAATAGGGATGTGGCTGAGAGTATTAAAGAGATTGTTGAGGCGAATAGATTCGTTAAGAAGGTTAGTGATGTAAAGATATATGGTGACGAGAAGAAGGAGTATGCTGATGTTAGATGTGTCTTGAGAGACAACCTTACGGTCGAAGAGGCGCATGCCGTTGCTACGGAGATCGAGAGGAAGATCGTTGAAAAGTACCAGAGACTTAACGTTACCCTCCACATAGAAGCTGAAGGCGACTCCAAATAATTTTTTGATACTCTCGCTAAAACCTCTAATCCATGGAAATAACTTTAAATATTTGGCATACATTATAGTTGTGAAGTCGAAGATGGCTAAGAAAAAGAAGAAGGCTGCTAAAAAGACAGAAGAAAAGAAGGCTGAGGAGAAGAAGTAGCCCCATACCCACCATCCATTTTTTTCAGCTTAGACCACATACGGGAGTTGGGCATCCACCAGCATATTCTAAACTCGCTCCCACGTACTGATCAAATATCTTCGTGTCTGGTCTCTCAAATCCGCCGAGGTAAAGGACCTGTTCACCTTTACTACCGTATCTGTAGACGGTTATCCCTTTGCAGCCCAGCCTATACGCTAGTAAATACACCCTACGCACATCTTCGGTCGTCGCCTCATAGGGTAGATTAACGGTCTTAGAGACAGCGTTATCAGTATACTTTTGGAAGGCAGCCTGCATCTTAACGTGCCACTCAGGGGGTACATCAAAAGCGGTCTGAAAGACATCTTTTACGTGCTCTGGCACCTCATCCAAACCTCTTAGAGTCCCTGTCTTCGCTATCTTATGCATCAGCTGCTCGCTGTAGAAGCCCTCTCTCTTAGCTATCTCCTCAAAGTAGTGGTTTACCTCAAGGAGCCTAGTCCCCTCAAGCACATTTCTAACATAGCTGACAGCGAAGATAGGCTCTATTCCACTTGAGCAGCCCGCTATTATAGAGATCGAGCCTGTCGGGGCTATCGTAGTGACTGTAGCGTTACGCATAGCGGTGTACCCTTTCTTCTCCCAGACGCTCCCGTGGAAGTTCGGAAAGCTTCCCCTCTCTTCTCCGAGCTCCTTGGAGCGTTCTCTACACACCTCGGTTACGAAGCGCATAACATCTGAAGCGATCTGCAGAGCCTTCTCTGAAGCATAGGGTACGCCTAGCTGTATGAGCATCTCGGCGAAGCCCATAACACCAACACCGATCTTCCTATTCGACTTTGTAACTTGCTCAATCTTCTTCAGAGGGAACTTATTCGCATCTATAACATCGTCGAGGAACTGAACAGCAAGCCTAGCGGTCTCCCTCAACCTATCCCAATCGATCCTACCATCCTTGACCATCTTCGCAAGGTTGATCGAGCCTAGATTACAGGACTCATAGGGTAATAGGGGCTGCTCACCACACGGGTTAGTGGCCTCTATCCTACCCACGTGAGGTGTTGGGTTAGCCTCATTTATCCTATCCATAAACAGTAGACCAGGGTCGCCAGTGGACCAAGCCATAGTGACTATGAAGTCGAAGACGCTCCGCGCAGACATCTTCTTAACCTCTTGACCAGTCCTAGGGTTGATGAGGCTGTATTCTTCACCAGCTTCAACCCTCTTCATGAAGTCGTCGGTTACAGCGACTGAGATGTTAAAGTTGGTTAACGCGTTTCCACCACTTTTGCAGCCTACGAACTCCATTATGTCTGGGTGTGTGACGTCTAGCACACCCATGTTGGCGCCCCGCCTTCTGCCTCCTTGCTTAATCACCTCTGCTGCCGCATCAAATATTCGCATGAAAGAGACTGGGCCCGAAGCTACACCGTGCGTGGATCTAACTATATCGCCCTTGGGTCTCAGTTTGGAGAATGAGAAGCCAGTTCCTCCACCTGACTGGTGTATGAGCGCCATATACTTTAGGGCATCGAAGATCCCTCTTATCGAGTCCTCCACAGGTAATACAAAGCAGGCTGAAAGCTGACCGATCGGGGTTCCAGCGTTCATTAGTGTGGGCGAGTTAGGGAGGAAGTGTAACGAGGTCATTAGGTTATAGAATGTCTTCTCTGCCTTCTCTACATCCCCTCCGTAGCGCCCCTCAACCTTGGCTACACAGCGTGCTACACGCCTAAACATCTCTGAGGGTGTTTCTATTATTCTACCCGTATCATCTCGCCTCAGATACCTTTTCTGAAGCACGATCGCTGCGTTCACAGACAGCTTAAGGTCGTCTACCACGCCGACAAAGCTCTTTGCAGCTCTTATCTCAGCCCTCTTCTTTCTATATAGTATGTATGCCTTCGCCGTTTCAGCTAACCCTTCCTCTATAAGGGCTTTCTCAACAAGGTCCTGCACCTCCTCCACCGTAGGCACTCTTTTGCCAGCGCTTAGCCTCAGCACCGAGATGACCTTATCGGCGATCTTCTCAGCCGTCTTACCGTCTCCTTGCTGCGTCGCTGTAAGAGCTTTTAAGACAGCGTTTACTATCTTTTCGCGCTTAAACTCCTCTACTCTACCATCACGCTTTACGATCTGAGTAGGCCAGGGTTTGCTCTGCACATCTAACTGTTATGTTGTGCTTGCTTATCAACTTAAGGTGCGGGGAGGATGGTTATTACGTCTCCGGCTGCTGCTGAGCCTATAACCTCCAGCCCAGAGGTTACTTGACCGAGCGGTGTCATGCGTTGGTTTAGTTGGCAGTCTTTAAGGAAGATGCAGATGGAGCCGTTTAGAGGGAGGAAGGCGATATCGCCTTTTTTGAATGTTTGGCTCGGCTTCTCTAAGCCCGCTACAAGATTTGTGGTGAAGTATACAAATTCGTCCTTGTATCTTACCGCCCGCCCATTTAATGGGAGGCTGCGCAAAAGAAGCCCTACTGTTAAGGGGGCTTTGTGCCTATGGAATTCGCCTTCACACAGTCCTTTCCCAGCAACTTCTATCTTTATCGATCTACGTGTAGCAGATATCTGCAAGTGTGACCAGCGCTCTGTAGAAGAAGGTTGCCCGTAAGATTTATCTCTTACCCTAGGCAGTGCTCCTTTAATTCACTAGGTGGCCGATTTGTCTGATGCTGTAGCCGCTAGTAAAGCAAAGGGGAAGAGGAAGGAGGCGAAGCCTAAAAAGGAGAAGGTGCGTATCGGACCTCCGAGGCTTACTCGATTTGAGCGGGCGAGGATTATTGGGGCAAGGGCGCTGCAGCTAGCATTAGGCGCTCCACCCTTCATACCTTTAGACCCAAGTATTAAGGACCCTATGGCTCTAGCGCGTAAAGAGCTTGAGGCGAAGGCCCTCCCTATATCCATAAGAAGAGTACTGCCGGATGGCGAGTACCAAGATATACCGATAGCAGACCTCCTCTAGAGGAAAATACATTTATATAGAGTTTGGTTGGATGTGTTGTGCTGATGCGCTATGTCTAAAGCAAATGCCAAGTCTAAAAACGCATCTGAGAACGCGGCTGCGGAGAGCAAGGCTGCGGAGAAGAAGCCTGTGAGAACCTCGCCTCCTAACCACATCTTCATAGGGAAGAAGCCTGTGATGAGCTATGCTATGTCTGCTCTAATCCAGCTTGCGCAGATGGGTGAAGTCGTGCTCAAAGCTAGGGGGATGGTCATATCTAGAGCGGTAGATGTCGCTGAGATTATAACTAAGAGGCTTGGTAATAACGCCTACGAGGTCAAGAGCATAGTTATAGATACAGAGCAGGTCGGTACAGGCGAGGACGTCAGAAACGTTTCAACAATCGAAATCAAAGTGGGAAGAAAGCAGTAGAGAAACCTTAGCTTAACGGCTATCGCGGTAGGAAGGAGTAGACCCTCTCCAGCGCTTCTTTACCTATTAGACTTCCTAAACTTCCTTTCCTACAATCTTTTTCAGTAAATCTACAGGGCTCATCTTTACCCGCTTTACCACCAGTTATAAGGAGTGGCACGGGGTCGGCTGAGTGAGACCTTAAGTTGCAAGGCGTTGAGTGATCAGCGGATATTGCTACTACAACTTGATCTAGGTCGATGTTAAGTAGCAGCTTGCTGAAGAAGTGCTGATCAATATCTTCTATGACCTTCTTCTTACCCCAAGCGTCACCATCGTGCCCTGGTTCATCCGGACCCTTCAGATGAACATATACACCACCGTATCTTGTGAGCAGCTCAAGAGCCTTCTTCGCTTTAGCTGCGTAATCCCTTAACCCTCCTGCCTCAAAGCTCTGCATACCCGTTATCTTTGCCACACCTCTCTCCACAGGCATATCGGTCAAGGCTGCGAAGCGCATCTTGAATCTATCGTAAAGTGGCTTGATTGAGGGAAGCTCGTTTCCAGCATCTCTAAGAAGCACCGCGTTTCCCGGTAGCTGCCCCCGCTTTATGCGCTCTTGATTCACCGGGTGGTCCTTCAACACCTTAAGAGCCTGTCTAGTGAATTCGTTTACTAGCTCAGCAGCGAGTTTAGCAGCCCTTGTATCTTCTAGAGGCTCAGCTTCTTTTACGTAGGGTGAGACCCTCCCTTCTTTGGCTACGCCAAGCTTACCTACACGCTCATATGCTGGATCTGTGTTACTTATCATGCCAGATAGGCGCTCTCCCTCAACTCTTATTACAAGTACAGCCCTATGCCCAACGGAGTGCACAAATCTGAATGTGGCACCGCTCAGCTTGACCCGCTCATTCAATGCTTGAGCCAGAGATCTGGCTTCCTCTTCGCTGAGGTCTCTGCCGACCCTTCTATCAACTATCTTATTCGACTCATCTACTGTTGCGAAGTTCGCTCTAACCGCTAGATCGCCTGATCTGAAGTCGAGGTCTAAGCCCACCGCTTCAATAACGCCACGCCCCGGGTACTCAGCGTGGACATCGTAGCCCAGCATAGAGAAGACCGCAATATCTGATTCTGGGGCAATACCTTCACCTACAGGGTAGACCAAGCCTTTGACGCCTTGCCTCGCTAGCGCATCGAGATTAGGTGTTAATGCAGCTTCAAGAGGGGTTGTGTAGTTAAGCTCTGGGTTAGGGCGATCACCAACACCGTCCAGCAGAACGTAGAGCAGCTTCCTCAACTACTTACCTCAATACGGATTGACAGACGTATAATATAAGAATTACTTAGTGAGTGCTTAGGTTTAGCTGGATATATACATCTTCAGGTATCCTGAGGCGTGTGAGCTGCCTCATAGTCCGCTCATCAGCATCTATGTCTATGAGCCGCCTATGAATCCTCATCTCCCATTTGTCGAAGGTGTGGCTCCCCTGGCCTGAAGGGGCCTTCCTTGTTACAACCCTCAACCTCTTAGTGGGCAGAGGTATCGGACCCTTCATCCTGACCCCAGTCTTCTCCACGATACCCTTTATCTCTCTACAGACCGCGTCAAGGTTCTCTAGGTTTGTGCTCGTGAGCTTAATGCGCGCTGACTGGGGCAAACCCGGGTTCACCTGATGGTTATGCCGCCCACTTTGGCTATTTATAGATTTTACTCGTTCTGAGGTTGTCGCATAATTAGAAGGCGGTATGTGTTACCTGTTTGGCTATAGTTTGACGAGTTGAGCACTAGTACTCTGCTTTTATTTGGCTGATTGGGTTAGGGGATTCGTCATCCTCGGCGGAGTTTGAGAAGTCAGTTAGGCTTCTCCGACTAATAGACAGTAAAAAAGAATCCAACAACACTATTGTGAAAGATAATTTAGGCGACAACCTCACTCGTTCTTCTCTGCCTTCTGCTTAAGTTCCCCAGCCTTCGCTATGAGTTCTTTGAGTGTGTTGGGGTCCTTCACCTCCACAACCCTAGATCTACCAACATCATATATTTCAACCAACCCAGCTGATTCCAGTGCTTTAATGTGCCTATACACGGTAGCGTAATCTATCTTAAGCGCCCTAGAAACCGCCTTTATGTGTAGTGGTCTCCTACTTGATTCTAGAAGAGAAAGAATTCTAAGCCTAGCTACGCTGCTCAGCGCGTAAAAGACCTTTGCGACTTCTTGAAGCATTTCTTCGGACATCGGCCATAATATAGTGGCACTATATAATTAATGTTATCCTTTAAGTAATTTAGATAGATGCAGCGACCATATACGTCGAGAGAGGGTGGATGGGAAGATATATTTGGCTGGTGAAGGGAGGCTCCATTTTAGGGGTCGTCGGCTAGTCTGGTCTAGGCTACATGGCTTGGGAGCTCGGCCGAGAGCCCATGTGATCGTGGGTTCAAATCCCACCGACCCCACTTTTTAACGAATATAAGGCACCTCGCACATCAAGATCTTCTTGGAAGGGATGTTCTTTAAATCGAGCGCGCTCTTCGTCTGGAGTGATGAGCGAGTCAAGGATAGGTTGAGCTGGTACTATGAGGTTATGCTTGACCGCAAACCAGCCAAGTTCAGAATCTGTAGATCAATAGGGACTGATCTTGACCCTACACAAGCCGGCATCGAAGACCTTC
>Ga0080004_1139400_pt1 | contig 37026 bp, 42 predicted proteins | sample WasSprMetagenome_FD_69207 | JGI IMG/M metagenome (GOLD analysis project Ga0080004, IMG submission 69207) | Sulfidic aquatic microbial communities from Washburn Spring, Yellowstone National Park, USA - WS (SPADES assembly) (version 2) | ecosystem: Environmental > Aquatic > Thermal springs > Hot...
GCAAAATGGCAGTGAATACCTTTTTTAATGATTTGAAATTCATGGAAATTCGTATTGCGGATTTATTTTTTGCAGTAGCGGATTAGGCCACTGATCAGTTTATTCACTCTAATGGATTGTTCTTCTAATTTTTTAAATTTTTCTTCACTTAAATATCCAAAATCTCAACCCAGACATTTCTTCTTTTGGGAAATTTTTTGTCATCTTATAAATCTCAACACTAACCTATGTCCTTCCAGGCATCCAAATCTCAAAGGACTTTATCTTTTCATACGCTATACGAATTACTGAAGCTCATCGTATCCTGCCAAGAAGATTTGATAAATCATGATTTCAGTATCTGCCTGGTCCAATCTGATTGTCACCCACCAATCAGTGGTGTCTGTTCCCTGAGTCCAACCAGTGCAAGCACCTGCTGGAGTGGGAATTGAAAGTTGAGCAGTCACAACCGATCCGGTTGAAGTAGCTCCAGTATTTGGAAGGGTGGTTGAAGAATAGTCTGCGTTTGTCGAAGTGGCAACGGCCAAAGTTGAAGTTCCAGTCGAACCGTACCTGATAACAAATTTGTGAACTCTTGAGGTTCCGTTCTCACAAGGACCCAAAGGATAAGAAACAATATCCCTTGAAATTTTTACTGCTGTTGTCGTTGTCGTTTTCACTGGCAAATCAAAACCGAAAATTGGAACCATTTCCCTTAAAACTTGCTTTCCAGAAGCTGCCAAAGGATATTGGTTTCTGTACAAAACGGAATTTCCACTTATGACTAAAGTATCGCTACCCGTTATCACATTTCCACTACTACTCCAAAAAGCAATGTATCCTGCAGGGAAGGTCGTAGTAGCCAGAGTGAAGTAATAAGTCCCAGCGGGAACTGCAGGTAAGGTATAGGTGGCATTGGCGGTGAGGGCTGCGACTGTTAAGGCACCAGTGTAACTTCCTGATTTAAACCAGAGAGTGCTTCCTGAAGTTCCAGTGAAACAATCTCCGCTTGCGCAATCGCCAACTGCGGTAATGTCGCCAGCTTGCACCCAACTTAAATTTCCAGAAGTGTCACTGCTTAAAACATACCCACTTACTGAAGGGGCTGCAGGCCAAGTATAAGTTACAGTTGAAGCAAGAGAAGTTGTGGGAGTGAAGGCAATGTAGTTTGCGTTGTTACTATAAAGCCTTAATTGGCCTCTTGTCCCACTCGCTCCTACTATCAATGCGGTGTTTCCCGAATCCCAAGTTAAGTTGGCATTCCCACCCAAAGTATAGTTTCCGGTCGCTAAAAGAACTTGCCCTGGAGTTAAAGCACCTGGAGTAACAGTCAAATAATTCGTTCCAGAAACTGCTGGAATAACAGTAGTAGCGTTAGCAGTCAATCCACTATCTGCAGCAGTCAGTGCCATAGTGTAGTTGGCGTTCGGGTGGAACCAGAGGGTGTTTCCGTATTGAGTGCCAGTGCTGGTGGTAAAAACACGACCTGTTGTTTGAATACCTAAAGCGTCACCAACTTGAACGATAGCACCAGTTCCAGTTACCGATGCCCAACTGAGTTGTCCACTAGTGTCAGAAGTTAAAACATAATTTTCTGCAGTGGGAGCACTAGTTGGAAGGGTATAGGTTAAGGTATAACTCAAAGTAGTGGGCGCTTTAATTCCGATATAGTTTCCAGTTCCACCAGTAAATCTCAATTCCTGATTGGCTGCAGATAAAACAACATTTCCTGCACTAAAGAGAGAGGAGGTGGCAACCTCGAATCCGTAACCAGAAGCTGGGTTTTGATTGGAAGCGCCTCCAACTATCAATCCGGCAGTTGCCCTTAGAACTCTTGTCACTCTTTGAATTTCTTCAGTGACAATTTCTCCAGTGTCGATGTTGTAGTACATATTGGCAGCAAACAAAATTCCAGCAGCAATGACAATCGAGGTGGCAATAAAGAGAAATGATGTCGTCCTCGTTCCAGGTTCAAGTTTCAATCTTGATTTGAACAGGTTTTTGATTTTCATTTTCTTTTTGTTTTTTGGGGAGCCGACCTTTATTAAAATTAAGTTTCAAAATTTACTCCCCGATTTTGACCTTTAAAGTATTTCGTCATAGCAAATTAAATAAATATTAAAGATTCTGATTGCGTTTTCACTGCTTGGAACTCTGACCTTTAATGTCCAATTGTCGCTTGCTAAGTTTTCAATCTCATCTTTCAAATGCAAAATTCCAGAATCTAAAGAAGGAAGGTTTTGTCCTTGAAACTCAAAGTCATAAGGTGGATTGTTTTCAAAATCTATTCTCCAAGTAGAAGATGCATTTTGTGGAATGTTATCTGCAAACTTTATTAACAATGCAAATTTCCTTTGAGAGTTTTCAATTTGTTGTGGCAAAATCTCTGCCAATGTCGATGTCGAAATTCTGTTTGATACTGAGACAAAAGAAGTTGAGGTAGTTTGGGCTGGGGTTGAATATTTGAAAATTGGAATTGAAGCTCTTAAAAGTTTTGTGCCAGAAGGAATTGCGCCGCTTGGCGGAGGAGCAAAAGTAATATTTCCTTGATCGTCTGCTGCAACTAAAATATAACCTGCGTGGGTGGTAGTGGCGATTCTGAAGGCAGAAGTTGTCAAAAGTCCTGCGATGTTCATATTCCCGGTTAAGGTTAAAGTTGAACCAATTTGGCTTAAAATTGAATTCCCAAGAGTGGTCGGGCTTGTCCAAATTGGAATATAGTTTGTCGTTCCGCTCCCCCCGATTCCCCTTCCAATCGCAACCGGAGGAGCCAATTGACTTAAACATTTGCCCCCTCCCAAATCTGTACAAATATCGCCGGTTGCCTGAATTCTTCCTCTAACATGAAGCGGATATAAAGGATTATCAATTCCGATTCCTACATTTCCTCCTGAAGAAATTGTGATCAAAACACCAGTAAAGAAATCTTGGATTGAAGAATCTCCAATCCTCCTTCCTCCAATAAACTTTGCCAACCTGTTTGGAGTTCCACCTGGACTCAAAACTTCACCTGCCAATCCCACACAATTTCCAGTGGAAAGACAAACAATTCCTGATTGGTCAGGAAAGGTGTAAGTTCTGTCAGCAGTCAGCGGAGCAGTTGCCAAAGTTGCACTATAAGTTTCCCTTTTGATGACAAAAGTTGGAGAGGTAACTGAATCTCTAACATCGAGTGATCCTTTAATTGCTGTTTCTGCATTGATTGTTAAATAAGGTTCAGTCTCTGGAAACTCAAAAGTCTCTTTTCTTTCCAACTCAGGAGTTGCTGGAACAGGAGCTTGGACTAATTTTTTAAAATTTGTCATGATTGCTGCCAAAAAATATGAAATTGATTTTTGAAAATTGAATTTGATGTTGAGGAAGAAAAACAAAATGAAAGTTGCAAAAAAGATTGGGAGGAGTTTGACAAAAGGAATTCTCAACTTCCTTTTTGGAATTATTTTCTCTTCAAACTTTGGTAAGACAAAAACCTTTTCTTTCTCTTTCCTTTCTTTTTCTTCCATTTCCTTTTTGATTTGCAAAATTCCCTTTCCTGCTTTTATCATTCTGTCGATTTCAAAAAGTTTCCAAACTATCTCTTCTGGATATGCTCCCTCTGGAAATTTGTTTTTGAAAGCTTTCCTCTTTGCGTGAGGCAAAAGTCCAATTTTTACGTAATACCTCAAACGGTTCCTCGGATCTCCTTTCCCAAAATCAACTCCAAGCCTTTTTGCCCTTTCGATAACTTCATCGATGCTGATTAGTTTTTCATTTTCCCCGTTCATTTTTTGTGGAAAAATTGTGGATTTGAAAAAACTTGACAAAATTTCTTGAATTTTTTAGATAAAAGGTGAGGGCCCGCACCCTGCTTTGAAAAGCAGGAATGAAAAAGCGCTCAAAGTTGCCTCGACCTTTGGGCCGCAGTGCGGGCCCTCTTTTATTTTTTAAATTTCTTGTTGTTTCTAATTTTTGATTCTTTCTCTCTTACCAACTCCTCTTTTTGTTTCCAAAACTCTTTGTTCCCAAAACTCTTGCTTTCTTTCTCTTCGCGCTCTCCTCTCAACTTCTTTTCCCGTGGCGGAAATTTTTCTCTTACTTTCATTATCGTTTGAGCAAGAAACCTTGTCAAGAGGAAAATTGTGGAAAATTTTGACTCATCAAGAATTCAGAACATTGAGAGGGATAGTTTTTAATGCTTTCAAAATTTCCTTCTTTTGAGTACCTCAATTAGAAAGCTAACTACGTTGGGTGTTAGAAACATTTAAAAAATCAAAATCACAATTTTTAAATTTACTTTTAAAACATTTTTAAAAAAAGCAGTTTTAGAAGATTTAAAAATAAACATTCAGGTTAAAGCTTTAGTCCATTTTTAAAAATAATTTCAAAAGGCTTTTTCTTACTTTACTCTTTATTAATTTTTTTTCTTCCTCTTCGCGGAAAAATCATAAAAATTTTAATTTTTGAACTAATTTTATATAATTAAATAATGGAGATGGTAGGAAATAAAATTATTTGTCCAAGATGCGGAAAAGAAAAGTTTTGGAAAACAAAGGATGGAAGGTTAAAATGCAAAAATTGCAGGTATCTTTTTAAACCAAAGATTAACCCTTTTAATATTCCCAACGATAAGTTAAGAGAGATAATTTCTGAATTCCTTTTGGAGCATTCTATTGATTCAATTTCTTTAAAGGTTCAAATTTCAAAATATAAGTTAATTAAGATTCTAACCACTTTAAGAAAATTGATGCTTTTAGACCTTCCTGAAGAAATTAAAAAATTCATAAAAATTGAACTAAATTTTGAAAATGAAATAAAAAGAAAACCGATTATAGGAATTTTTTCATACAAAGATTGGGTCTTTGCTAAAGTTTTAACAGATATTAGACCTAAGGATATAAAAAGTTTTATTGAAAATACAAAAAATGAACCAATTGAAAATTGGCAAAAAAATTTAGGATTAGTTTATAATAAGAACCTTTATAGATTATCTGAAGAGAATGAGGATGTGATAAGTTATTTTTGGGAATACTTAAGAAATAAATTAAGTTCAAAGGGGGGAATTAGAAAAGAAAAACTTCCCCTTTATCTCGGAGAGTATGTTTGGAGATTCAATTATAGAAAAGAGGGGTTGAAGGAAAAGGAAGAAAGGCTTTTTAACCTTCTCAATAATTTTTTCAGAAACGAAAAACTGATATAATTTAAAGATGAAAAAAATTATCCTCTTTACAATTCTCCTTGGAATTTTTTCTTTTCAAATTGTTTTTGCGCAAGGAGTGCCAATTATTGCCCAATATTTCGAAATTAAAGATCCTGAAGTCAAAAAAGGAGATATTGTTTCTTTAAAAGAAGGGGGGATTTTTCGTTCAAACATCCCTTACGATAAAAATATTGTTGGAGTAGTTGGAGAAAATCCAATTTTGGTCTTTGGAAAAGAGACTGAAAAAAGCTTACCTGTCGTTTCTTACGGAAAAACTTTAGTAAGAGTAACAAACAAAAACGGAGAAATTAAAAAAGGAGATTTTATTACCTCCTCTAACATACCCGGAGTTGGACAAAAAGCAACCGAATCTGGATTTGTTGTAGGAAGAGCCCTAGAAGATTTTAATAAAAATGAGGGATTAATTCCAGTTTTCATAAACATTCAGTATTTGGCTCTTGCTCCAAAAAGACCAACCTTTGCAGGAATAATCCAACAGATTCTTACTGCTTTAAGGATTCCAGAAAATGTACCTGAAGTTTTAAGATACGTTTTTGCAACTTTTTTGGCTGGAATGAGTTTTCTTTTTGGTTTTATATTTTTTCTAAGGACTCTAAGAGAAGGAATTGTTGGAATTAGCAGAAATCCTCTTGCTAAAAGAAGTATTCAAACAGCAATGATTTTGAATCTAATAGGAATTTCAATTTTGACTCTGGCTGGAATAGGTTTGGCTTTATTTGTTATACTTTATTAATATGGAGTTTGGAGAAATTTTAATTTTTATTTCCTTGGGTGTGGGATTTTTAGTAATAATTTTGTTATTGATAGACATTTATGTTTCGAGAAAGAGAAGGGATGAAAGAGGAGAAATTTCTTTAAAGTTCTCGGAAGAGTTTTGGAAGAGACTGGAGGGAATAATCGAAGAAGAAACTAAAAGAATGGTGATTGAGATTGAAAAGAAAATTTTGGAAGATTTAATCAATGAACAAAAAAGACAAATCTCAAACTTTCGCCAAAAATTAGAGGTAATGGCTGAGGAAGAAAAGAAGGAGGTTTCAGCTTTTTCTCAAAAATTGGAAGAGAAAAGGAAAAGTTTTGAAGAAAGTATAAAAAGGGAGACTTTAGAATTTGCCCAATCTTTGACTAAAGAAAAGGATGAAATTTTGAAGGAAATAAAAAGAAATGGTGAAAGATTAATCGATGAGTTAAACAGAAAATTTTCTCAAGTTTTAGATTCCTTTTCAGAAAGTATTAAAAAGAAAATTTCAGATGCCGAGACATCGATTGAGAATTACAAAAAGAAAAGGTTAGAGGAAATTGATAGAGAAGTTTATAGAAAGATTGTTGATGTTTCAAAGAAAATAATAGGAAAGGCAATCGATATTTCGACTCATGAGAAATTGGTAATGGATGCATTAGAAAAAGCAAAGAAAGAAGGAATTTTCTAAAATGGAAGAAATTTTTGAAAAATTGGTTGAAAAGATAATAACTGAAGAAGACCTCGTTTTTTTCTTAGATCAGTTAAGCATTTTAAGAAGGTTTCTTTTTTTGCAAACTCAAATTCCCCTCTCTGAGAGGTTGAAAAATAAAATAGATGAAAAGCTTAGAAAGGAAATTGAGAAATTGGAAAAAGGAAGGATTCTCCCCTCCTCTCCCGAAGAGCAATCTTCTTTTTTTAAGGAATTGGAAAATTTTCTTTTGAAGATTCCAAAAGTAAAGTTAGAAATTGCTTTCGAACCTAGCGAAGAATTCATCTCAGAAGTTAAAGAATGGTTCAAAGAAAAAATTAAAAAAAGAGTGATTTTGGATATTTCTGTTAATCCAAAAATTGTTGGAGGAGCGAGAATAGAATTTGAGGGAAAATGGAAAGATTTTTCTTTAGAAAAAGAAATAGAGAAACTTTATGGAAGAATTTAAAGAATATTTAGAGGAAACCGGAGAAATCGGGAAGGTTGTAGCAATCTCAAATTTCCTTGCAAGAGTTTCTGGACTCCCAAATTTGAAATTGAACGAAATGGTAATTTCAGAAGGAGGAGAAAGAGGAATTGTTTTTGGTTTGGAAAAAGAAGAGGCTGAAATTTTAACTTTTGGAAAGAATTTAAAAGTAGGAGAAAGAATTGTTAGAACGAATAGAATCTTTCAGATTCCAGTTTCTGAAAATTTACTCGGAAGGGTAGTTAATCCCCTTTTAAAACCTATAGATGAACTTGGACCGATAACTGGGGAAAAAGAATATTTGGAAATATACAGAGAGGCACCGGGAATGATCCAAAGAAAAAGAGTTAAGAGACCTTTAGATACTGGAGTAATGATTGTCGATCTCTTAATACCAATAGGATATGGCCAAAGGGAATTAGTGATTGGTGATGCAAAAACGGGAAAAACCACTTTCATTTTACAAACTATCGTAAATCAGGTAAGGGAAGGAATAATTTGTATTTACGTTGCAATCGGAAAGGAAACTTCCGCAGTAAAATTCGTCGAGGATTATTTGAAAGAGGAAGGAGTTTTTGAAAATACATTAATAGTAGTTGCTTTTGGAAAGGATCCTCCTACTTTAAACTATCTTGCTCCTTTTTCTGGAATGACCGTCGCTGAATATTTCCGCGATAAAGGAAAAAATGTTTTAATTGTTTTGGATGATTTGACTACCCATGCAAAATTTTATAGAGAGATTTCCCTTTTGGCAAAAAGACTTCCGGGAAGGTCTTGCTACCCTGGCGACATTTTCCACATTCAGGCAGCCCTTTTGGAAAGAGCAGGAAACATTGAAGGAAAATATGGTGAGGTTAGTATTACTGCATTGCCCGTCGGAGAAACTTTAGAAAATGATATTTCAGGTTATATCCAGACAAATTTAATAGCAATGACAGACGGTCACATTTTCTTTGATAGCGAAGAATTTAGAAAGGGAAAGAGGCCAGCGATCAATGCTTTTTTGTCTGTTTCAAGGGTTGGAAATCAAACAAAAAATCAGATTGAAAAAGAATTGGCTCAGTTAATAAGAAAAAATTTGATTGAATATCAAAGGGCTCAAGCAGTTGCCCAGTTTGGAGTTGAGCTTTCTCCAAGGACTAGGAAAATCTTAGAAATTGGAAGAAAAATAGAAATTCTTTTTGAACAAGATCCAAAGACTCTAATCCCCTATCCTTTGAGAGTCTTTCTTTTTGGTCTTTTGTTTTTTGGTTTTTTTGATGGAAAACCAGAAAACCTCACAAGATTAGAAAAGGAAGAAATAATCAAAAGGTATAAAAAGAGGGAACTAAAAGAGTTGGATGAAATTAAGAAAATGAAAAATTTTGAGGAAGTAAAAAATTTTGTTGAAAAAATGATACCGAAGGTTAGAGAAATTTTGCATCTCCCTTTTTAAAATGCCAATTTTGAAAAAAATAAAAGAGAGTATAAGGACGATTTCTTACATTGAAAACATTGCAAGAATTTACCAAGAGGTTGCAAGAATTAGAATGAATGAAATCAGGGAGATGGTGTTAAAAAATAGAGAATTCATTGAGGAACTTTTAAAGGTTTATAGGTTAGTGAGAGGGGTTCAATTTGAGAAAAGGAAGGTAGAAAAGAAAAAAAGAGTTTTGGTTTTTCTTTCATCGAACGAAAGATTCTACGGAAGTTTGATCTTGGATATTTGGAGAGAGGTTGAAAAATTCTTGAAAGAGAAAGGTGGAGATTTAGCGGTCGTTGGAAGAATGGGAAAGTATTTAGCAGAAAGAAGCGATTTGAAATTGAATTTTTTCTATTTTGAATTGGATGATGAAAAACCTGAGCTAGAAAAGGTAAAAGAAATAGTAGAGTTTTTAAAAGGCTACGATGAAATTTTGGCCTTCCATGGAAAATTCAGAACGGTTTTGGACCAAAGAGTCGAAGTAACCAATATCGGTGGAAGAGAGGTTGGAAAAGAAAAGGTTGAAAAACCTTATCTCTTTGAACCCTCTCCGGAAGAGGTAGCGAAGTTTTTTGAAGAAGAATTACTTTTTTCATTTTTTAACCAGGTTCTTTGGGATCATCAACTCTCAAGGTATGCAACCAGAATGGTCTCAATGTACAGAGCACAAGAGAATGCAAAAAATTTAAAAGAAAAAATGAGAATGGAAATGGAGAAATTAAAAAGAGAAATCTATAATAAAAAGCAAATTGAGCAATTTGTAAGTTATAAACTATGGAGCTAGAAAGGGGAAATATAGTTTCAATAAAGGGTGAAATCGTTGAGGTTGAGTTTTATAGAAATCCGCCATTCATCGGAGAAATTTTAACTTTAGAGAAAGATCCAAATTTTTTCCTGGAAGTTTACAAATCCTCAAAGGAAAATAGCTTTTTGTGTTTTTCTCTTTCTGATCCATCAAAACTAACCAGAGGAGAAAGAGTAATAAGGACAAAAAGATTTTTTGAAATACCAGTCGGAAAAGAACTTTTGGGAAGAGTGATCGACATTTTTGGAAACCCTTTAGATGGTTTGCCAAAAATTGAAACTAAAGAGAAAAGACCAATTTTTCAAAATCCTCCTTCTTATCCAGAGATCATTCCTGGAAGGGAAATTGTTGAAACTGGAATAAAAGTGATTGATTTTTTTACTCCTTTAATAAAGGGAGAAGAATTGGGAATTTTTGGAGGAGCTGGAGTAGGAAAAACTGTCTTGCTTTGTGAATTAATGCACAACCTTGCTTTTCTAAAGAGAAAGTATTCAGTTTTTGCAGGCCTTGGTGAAAGGATTAGGGAAGGTCATGAACTTTATGAAACTTTAAAGAAAAATAACATTTTGCCTTGGGTGAGTTTGGTTTTTGGACAAATGAATGAATCTGCATCGAGGAGAATTAAGGTAGGTTTTGTAGCAGCAACGATTGCTGAATATTTTAGGGATGAATTAAAAAGGGATGTTTTCTTTTTCATCGACAATGTTTATAGGTTTTTACAGGCTGGAAACGAAATATCAATGATGGTGGGTGAAATATTGTCTGAAGATGGTTATCAACCAACGCTTTACAGTGAAATTGCTTCTTTGGAGGAAAGGTTAGTTTCTACAAAGAATGGATCGATTACTTCAATTCAGGCAATCTACGTTCCTGCAGACGATATTACAGATTCTGGAGTTCAGGCAGTTTTGCCATATTTCGATTCTGTTGTCATTTTATCTCGTGAAGTTTATCAAGAAGGTAGGTTTCCGGCAGTTGATGTTTTAGCTTCCTCTTCTTCTGCAATAAACCCTGCAATTTTAGGAAAAGAGCATTACGAAGCTTTACTTGAAGCAAAAAAAATTTTAGAACAATATAAGGGCTTAGAACAGATAGTTTCGATTGTTGGTGAGGCTGAGCTTTCAGTAGAAAATAGAATAATTTACCATAGAGCTAGAAAAATATTGAATTTTATGACCCAAAACCTTTTTACTGTTGAGGATCAAACAGGAATTCCTGGAAAGTATGTGAAAAAAGAAGAAACGATTGAGGGAGTTAAAGCAATTTTGGAGGGAAAACTAGATCATGTTCCAGAAGAAGCCTTTTTGTATATTGGAGGATTAAAAGATTTAAAGTTTTAATCATGGAAAAAGAGTTTTTAGAAGTAAAAGTTTTTTGCTCCCCTGCTTTGAAAGCTGAGAATTTTTTTGGATTAGCAGAAGCAGTTTCTTCAAAAAACAGGTTGGGAAATTTTGACATTTTACCAAGACACATTAATTTTATTAGTTTGATTTTTGATGAATTAACAATCCATACTTTAGATAAAAGGAAAATTGTCTACAAATTTCAAAGAGGAGTTTTAGAGACTAGCGAAAACAAAGTGAGAGTATTTTTAGGAATATGAGTTTAAAAATTTTGATAGTTGAAGATGATTTGCCAACTCTCAAACTATTAGAGGAAACCTTGAAAATAGAAGGTTTTGAAATTGATTCTGTAATGCTAGCTAGAGAAGCAATTGAGAGAATTGAAGAAATCAGAGATGGAAAAAGGGAAAAACCTGATTTGATTTTATTGGATTTGATTTTGCCAGATATGAATGGAATTGAGGTTTTGAAAGAATTAAAAAAATATCCTGAAACAAAAGATATTAAAATTTTTGCCTTTACAAATTACACAGATCCAGAAATGAATAAGCAGCTGATCAAAGAAGGAGTTGACAAAATTATACTGAAGGCAGAAATATCATTAAAAGAATTGTGTGAGGTTATAAGGAAGGAAGTATCACAAAAATGAAATTTTTGAAAAATCTTTCCTTTATTTTCTTTTCAATTTCTTCTCTTTTTTGGTCATTTTCTTTTTACTTTTGCCTAAATCCAGTTTTTCTAAGCATTGAACAGTGGGCAAAAATAAATTTTACCATTTCTTTTTTGTTTTTTGGAAGTATTTTGTTTTTAATTTTTTCTTTATCAGAAGTCAGTTTAAAAACTAAAAAAAGATTTTTTATTGGCTGGGCAATTTTTTCTATTTTGTCCCTTTTTATTTTTTATTTTAAAATGAAGGGGATTCCTCCTTCTTTGATTTTAATTTCTTCTTTCTTTTTGATTTTTTTATTTTGGCTTTTTTCTTTTTTTACTGGATATTATCTTAAAATTTTTGAAAACTTAAGAGTTCTTTATTCTTTGATCTCGGTTGGAATTTTTTTAATTTGGAATGGCTTTTTTTACTTTTTCTTCCCAAAAGATCTTTTAAAGAAAGAGCATCTTTTAATGGGGCCACTTTCTTCTCTTTTTCTAATTTTCTTTGAAGGTTTAACAATTTCAATTCCTTTTCTTGAGGCAAGAATCCTTTTGAATGAAATTTTAATGCTAATAATTTTTGGAACTCTCTTTTTCTTATTTTTCTCAATTTCTGAAGTCTATCTTCGAATTTTAATTTCCATAATTTTCTTTTCCTTTTTGATTTTTAGCCTCTATTTCATGAAAATTTTATTCGAAGAAGCGAAAAAAAGGAAAGACATGGAAAAAATTTTGAAAGAGGAAAGGGAATTGACAGAGGCAAAAGACCAATTTATTTTAGCAATTCAGCACCATCTTAGGACTCCTTTAGGACCAGTTAGAGGGTATTTAGAAAGAATACTCGATGGAACTTATGGAAAAGAGGAAAATCCAGTGATTAAAGAAAAGCTTGTCGAAATAAAGAAATTGGTCGATGGTCTTTATTCTTTAGTCGAAACTTTGCTCGATATTCAAGAATTAAAGCTCAAAAAGGAAAAATTGAATTTGGAAGAGTGCCAAATTGAAAATTTGATTGAAAACGTAGTGGAAGAGCTTTTACCTTCTGCTCAAGAAAAGGGAATCTATTTAAAGTATGAAAAAACAAAGTTGCCAACAATAAAAGTTGACAAAAAAAGAATCAGAGAGGCAATCTGGAATTTAGTCGATAATGCAATAAAGTATACGAGGAGTGGAGGGGTAAAAATATCAACTAAAATCGAAGATGGGAAATTGAAAATTGAGGTTGCTGATACTGGAATCGGAATGGAAAAGGAAGAAATCGAAAGGTTCTTGGAAGGGAAAATTTTTGAAAGAGGAAGGGAGGCTAAAAAAATGTATGGACCTGGAAGAGGAATTGGTTTGGCTTTAGCAGTTGAATTTGTAAAAGCTCACGGAGGAAGAATTTTGGCAAAATCTGAGGGTTTTGGAAAAGGATCGACTTTTTGGATAGAACTTCCGATAAAATAGATTATTTTTTAATTTCTGGAGGTGTTTCTCCTATTGGTTGCTGAGTTTGAGTTATTCCTTCTAAAGCTGGTAATCCTTTTTCAAGGTTTTCCAAAATCTTTTTAACTTCTTGATTTTCTGGATTTAGTTTTGCAACAATTTCAAATTCCTCTTTTGCCTTTTCTTTTTCTCCAATTTTATCAAAGATTAATCCCAGCATATACCTAGCATTTGAGTAATTTGGATTGATTGCTATGGCTTCTTCAAATTGAGTTTTTGCCTTTTCTATTTCCCCTTTTCTCCAATAAAGCATCCCCAATTGAAAACGAATTCCAAAATCTTGAGGGGTCAAATTTTTTGTTTCCTCTAATTTCTTGATTGCGTCATCCAATTTTCCTTGCTGATCCAAAGCTACTGCTAAAAGATAGTTTGCTACGGGATAATCTGGTTTTAGCTGAAGGGCTTTGTTTAGAACTTCGATTGCCAAATTCAAATTTTCGATCTTTTTTTCATCTTCACCTTTTTGAGCATAATTTTGAGCCAAAAGAATATAAACTCTTCCCATTTCACCATAAGAAAAGGGTGAAGATGGTTCCAGTTGAATTGCTCTTCTGTAAGAAATTAATGCCTGGTTTTCAGCCCCTTCAATTCCAATTAAATTTTGGTAGAAAAATCCCCTTACGTTCCAATTTGCAACGTTCATTGGTGCTAAATTTATTGCCCTGTTGATCGCTGCATTTCCCAGATTGATTGCCAAAGTTACTTTATCTCTCTTTTCTTCTAGAGAAATTTTTTGATCTTGGGCAATAGAATTTGCCTGAGCCAAATATAATTGGGAAAGATCTCTCCAATAATTATCCATCAAAGAATTTAATCTAGTTGCTCTGTTTAAATATTCAATTCCTTTTTCAAGATTAGAAGTTCTCATTCCTTTTAAATAATTGACCTCGGCTAAATACCACTTTGAGTTGTAGAAAATTAGAAAAAGAGAAAAAATCAAAGAAAGAATAAAAACAAAATTGAAAAACATTGTTTTTTGAGGTGTGTCAATCCTAAACTGAATTTTCTCTTCAGAAAATAGGAAAATAAAAACGCTAATTAGAAGCCAAAAGATAAACCAAAAGATAAAATTAAAAGGGTAAAAAAAGGAAACAAAAATTAGAGAAAAGAGGCTGGAGGCCGTTGCCAATTTGATATCGAAGAGATTTTCCTTTAACAAATTCTTAAAAAAGTAATAAAAGATGAAAAAGAAAAGGGAAATTAAACCTAAAGTTCCCAAAATTCCCTTGGTCAAAAGCCAATCAAAAAACATTGAATGCCCTCTTAAAAATCTCGTTCCCCAAAAGAGAGTTTGATTCAAAAGCGGAGAGCGGTATTGAGAATAATCTAAAATGAAGGTAGAAGGACCTGTTCCCAAAATCAAGTTTTTAATTTTGTTTGAAAACGCTCCTTTAACAATCTCAATTTCTGAAACAAAGCTCAAAGAAACCTCGGGTGGCAAAATAGGAAACCATTTTAGAGGAAGAGAAAAGAAATAAAAGAAAATGGAAACTATTAAACCAAACATTAGAATCGGAATGAAAGCAGAACTGATTTTTTTCTCTCCAAAACCAAAAATAAACAAAACCAAAATTGAAACTATCAAAGCTGACCAACTGGTTTTGAAATTGATAAAGAGAATGTTTGAAAAAAGAATTAAAGAAATCAAGCTAAAAATTATTTTTAAATTTCCTCTTCCCCTAAATGCGAAGGTTAGGGAAATTGGTAAAAGCAATAAGGAAAAAATTGAAAAAGCGTTTGGAGTGCCGATTGTGTTGAAAGAAACTGACTTTGCAAAATCGAAAGGCAAAATGAAGATTTTGTAAATTTGGAGAAGGTTTAAAATTCCAGCTATAAAACCAGAAAATATAAAAAGAGAAAGAGAAAATAAAATGTCTGTTTTTTCTTCAAAAGAGTTCAAAATTAAAAAGGCAAAGATTATTAGCAAAAGATGGTTTACAAAACTATCTACAAAATCTAAAGATAGACCTAAAAAAGAGTGCTTTAGAGAAAGAGAAAGTGAAGATGAAATTAAAAGAGAAACTAAAATGAAAAGGAAGGGAAAATAGATTTTTTTATTTCCCCTTAGATTCAATTCTCCTTTTAAAATTCCTTTACCGAGCCACCCAATGAAACTAAGAGAAATTAAAATTTGAGCTAGAATTTGCTTTGGAAAATCTAAAAAGTTTTGGGTCAAGGGCAAAAAGAAAATTGGAACTAAAAACAAAAGAAGATAAAGGGTGATTTTGTTTAGCTTTTCAAAAAATTTTGCTAATTCCATTATTAAAATATCTTAGAAAAATTTAGAAAAAATCAATGAATTTTAATACTTTGAATTATACCCAATCCTATAAAATTTGCCAACAAACTACTTCCTCCATAACTAATAAAGGGTAAGGGAATGCCAACTATTGGTAAAATTCCGACGTTCGTTCCAACATGAATAAAAACTTGAGAAACTAATAAAAATGCGTAGCCTGAAGAAAAAATTCTTGCAAAATTCGATTTTGCTGAAAGGGAAATTTTAAATATTCTCCAAATTAAAATTAAGAAAAGGAAAAATAAGATTGAAATACCAATAAATCCCATTTCCTCAGCTATTGCTGAGAAAATAAAATCGGTCTGTGGCTCTGGTAAAAATCCAAGCTGAACTTGAGATCCCTTTTTTATCCCCCTTCCAAAAATTCCTCCAGAGCCAATGGCAATTTTTGCTTGGTTTTGGCTCCAGCCAACTTTTAAAGGGTCTGAAAATTTGGGAAATAAAAAACTCAAGACCCTTTCTTTTTGATATTCTTTCAAAAATGTTTTCCAACCGATCGTAAAAATCAAGATTGCTAAAAATAAAAGTAAAAAGAAATGACGAACTTTAATTCCAGAGATGATTAAAACTCCGATCCAAAGTGAAATTAAAACCAAAACAGAACCCAAATCTGGTTGAAAAAAAATCAAAATTGAGGGAATTAGAAGATAAAGACCGGAAATTAAAATGTGAATTATTCTATACATTTCAACGTGCCTCATCGAAAAGTACTTTGCCAAAATTAAAAGTAAAACTATTTTTGTGAATTCGGTCGGATCTATTGAAATTGGACCGATTTTATACCAAGATTTTGTTCCCCTAATTTCTGGAGCGAAAAAGAAAAGTAAAATCAGAGATATTAAAGAAAGGAAATAGAAAAATAAAAGCAAATAGGGACTTTCTTTAAGGGGTCTCCAATCTAGAAAGGAAAGTAAGATCATCAGAAAAAATCCAAAGATGAAAAAAGAGATTTGTTTTTTTAAGTTTAAAAAATCACCCTTTGAAGAACTATAAATTGATAAAAGTCCGATCAAAACTAAAAAAATAGCGCAAAGAATCATTGGCCAGTCCAATTTTTTTAAATGAATTAAAATTTGGGTCATTCTTTCTTTAAAAGTTCGAGAAATTCCTTTTCAGTAATTGTTTTTATTCCAAGTTTTTTTGCTTTCTCGAGTTTTGAACCAGGTTCTTTTCCAACGACGACATAATTTACTCTTTTTGAAACAGAATCGGTTACTTCTCCTCCCAATTCTCTTACTTTTCTTTTTGCCTCTTCCCTAGTCATTGAATCTAAGCCCCCAGTGAAAACAAAGACCAATCCTTTCAAAGGTTGCTTTTCTGGTTTTTTCTCCTCGACAATTTTGACCCCAACTTTCATTAACTTTTCAATGAAATCTAAATTCCTTTTATCTCTGAAGAACCTATAAATTGATTGAGCAACTACTGGCCCAATCTCTTTGACCATTTGGAGTTGGGGCAAGGTTGCAGTCTTTAATTTTTCTAAAGATTTAAAGTGTTTTGCAAGGTCTTCCGCTGTTTGTTCTCCAACGTTTCTAATTCCCAAAGCATAAATGAACCTTGCCAAAGAAATTTCCTTTCTTGATTGAATTGCATTGACTAAGTTTTTTGCTGATTTTTCAGCAAACCTTTCTAAGGGCAAAAGGTCTCCCTCTTTTAATGTGAACAAATCTGCCGGATCTTCGATCAATCCTTCATCCAATAACCTATCGATTATCTTTGGTCCCAATCCCAAAATGTCGAAAGCTTTGACAAAATGATAAAAATACCTTCTTTCTTTTGCTGGACATTTTGGGTTGACACATCTCCAGATTACTTCCCCTTGAGGTTTTTCAAGTTTTGAACCACAAACAGGGCATTCTCTCGGAAATTGAATTTCTCTTTCCTTTCCAGTTCTCAACTCTGGCAATGCTCCAACTACTTCTGGAATTACATCCCCTGCCCTTCCAATGACAACCGTGTCTCCAATTTTCACTCCAAGTTTTTTAATCATATCTTCGTTGTGCAAGGTTGCTCTGGTAATCGTCACTCCTCCAACTTCAACAGGTTCCAAAATTGCAACCGGAGTTACTGCTCCCGTCCTTCCAACTTGAAATCTGACATCCTTCAAAATTGTTGTTGCTTGTTTTAAGGGAAATTTAAAAGCAATTGCTCCCCTCGGAGCTTTTCCGACAACTCCTAATTTCTCAAAAATTTTATTATCGTTTACTTGGACAACGGTTCCGTCGATTTCATAAGGCAGTTTTTCTCTGTTTTTTAGCCAATAATTTCTGTATTCAAAAACTTCTTGTAAATTCTTGCAATGTTTGCAATATTTGTTGTTTGTTTTAAAACCAAGGGCATGCAAAATTTTGTGCTCTTGCTCATGGGTTTTTTGACCCAAATAGGTTATTAAATCATAAGCATTAACATCCAATCTTCTTTTTGCAGTAATTTTTGGATCCAATTGCCTGATAGATCCTGCAGCCAAGTTTCTTGGGTTGGCAAAGGTTGGCAATCCCAATTTCCTTTGTTCTTCATTCACCAATTCAAAATTTTTCTTTGTAATTACTGCCTCTCCCCTAACTACTACTTCTTTCAAACCATTTTTCCTTATATAATCTGCGATCTCTTTTTCCCCTTCCTTTTCAAGGTCTGCTACTACTTCTTCAACGTCCCTTAACCTTAAAGGAACTGATTCAATCGTTTTTAAATTTTCAGTCACGTTTTCACCATAGATTCCATCTCCCCTTGTTGCGCCAATTTTAAAAATTCCATCTTTGTAAATCAATTCGATCGCCAACCCATCCAATTTTGGTTCGCAGAAAAAGTCCAATTTTTCAACTTCTTCTTTAGTTAAAAGTTTTGAAATCCTTTCTAACCAATCTTCCATATCCTTTTCTGAAAATGCATCGTTCAAAGAGAGCATTGGAACTGGATGCTTTGTCTTTTCAAATTTTTCCAAAACTTTTCCCCCAACCCTTTGAGTGGGTGAATCTGGAGTGATAAATTCTGGAAACTTTTGTTCCAAATCGAAAAGCTCTTTCTTCAAAGAATCTTCAACCTCAATCGGAACCAATTCTTTATCCAAAACGTGCCTTGAGTATCTATATTTTTCAATCAATTTTTTTAATTTTTCAATCCTCTCTTTTGCCTCTTCTCTTGAAATTTCTTTTTCCATATTTTTATTTTATCAAAAAGAAGCATCGATTGCTCTGGCGACACCCTTGAAATTCCCCAGAGATTTAATACAGAAAAATGCGGCTCCGCATGAAGCGCCGTCAGAAACTTGAACAGTATAACTTGCACCGTTTTCTAAAGTTGTTGAAGCAGAAAATGACAAATTTCCATCTTTGTAAATTGCGTAAAGCGCCCTCTCCACTCCGGTATCGGCTGCACAAAGAGCGATTACTGAATATCCTATTTCCCTTTGCATTTTCAGCTGACCAAAAATTATTAAACTCAAACTCATCGCGATTGTAAAAATTACGCTCAAAATCAAAATTGCAAAATATAAAATTGTCCCTTTAGTACTGAACATCTATATCTCTCTGCGAAATCGTTGTTTGAAATTGAAATTTCTTACCCCCTCTTTCAACTTCCATGAAAATTGTCACCCTTGGTTGAAAGTTATCATTTTGGCTTTCGCCAAAAACTCTAAATTTTAGAGAAGTTATTTTCAAGGCTGAGGAAGTTAAGGGAAACGAAGGGTCTCCAGTATCATAATTTTTTTGCTCATAGATTGTATATCCAGATAGAAAGAATTTTTGACATTCGTTTTTATAATTTCTAAACCTAATTTCACTGTCTGAAGGAGTTTCATAATTTACTTTTTCTCCTGAAAGGCAATATTTCGGTCCCCCTCCAAAAGAAATATCATCTTTTTTTGCCATCCTAATTGCTCTTCCCATGTACTCTATTACATAGCTTATTTGATTCAAAACCTCTTGCTCTGCCAAAATTTTTCTTTGAGAAGAGAGACCGGAAACAAAAATGGCAGAGATTGAACCGATCGCAATCGAGAAAATACCAGTTACGACTAAAAGCTCTATTAAAGTAAAGCTTTTCATTGTTGCCAATTGTAAAAATTTTCTTGGGCCTTTAAAGAGTGTTTTCTCCCCTTTTCCCGCCAGCTAACTTCAACCTCAACTTTCACTCCAGGAGGACTAGAAATTTGAGAGATGGTAACTTTCCTCTCAAGTTGGATCGGAGAAGTTGAAGTGCATTCATAAAAATTGCCAACCACACCCAAATAGTTCTTTAAGTTGCAATTTCCATCAGGAATTGTTTGACTTCTATAGTCAAAATTGGTACAACCAGGGAATCCGCAATTGCTCACTGTATTATTCCAATTGCTTGCATCTCCTGAAACTATAGCAGTATCCCTTATATTCCTCACTATCTCAATTCCCTCTTGGGCTAAATAGGCAGCAACCAATGTCTGAGTCGAAACAGAAGAGCTAGAGATTAAATAAGATACCAAAGAATAAATAGCTGAAATTCCGGCAGTCAAAACGAAAATGGCAACTATTGTTTCAATCAATGTGAAAGATTTATTCAACATAAATTAAACCTGCTTTGTTTATTATAATTTTTTTTGTTTTTGAAGGGTCGCTTTCTAAGGAAATAGTGATAGTAGCTAAATCACCGCCATTAATGAAAACAGTTGGATCTGGAGGTTTAAAAACAATGTCCAAAGGTGAAGAGGGGGAAAGATGAGCCAATCTAACTCTCGAATCTAAATTCAGATCTTTTATTTTTTCAGGGAATCGATTAGGGATACTACCGCAAGCATTACCTGGGGTATATGTATGGCTATTATTGCAATCTGCAAAGATAATAATTCTTTGCGGACCCAATTTAAAATAGATCCCATAACCACCACTCGGAACGAATTTTTCGCTTGGATTGTTTGGATTAGTAATCTCTTTTGCCGACATTCCCATTTCTTCAACTTTTCTAATTTCCTGTGCTAATTTTTGAGCTTCACTTTCTAAAATATATTGTTTTTGGGCGTTTCGATAAAAAGGAAAAGAAATCGAACTCAAAATTGTAATTATTCCTATGACTATTAAAAGTTCAACAAGGGTAAAACTCTTTTCCATAATTTATTTTAACAAAATCAATCCTAGATACCAATTAATGATTTTTTCTCCAAAAAACATTGAAAAAAAAGTTCCAGAAACCAAAAATGGAGCGAAAGGAATTTGAGATTTCATCGTTTTTCGCTTCAAGAAAATCAAAATTAAGCCGATAATTGCGCCGGTAAAGAAAGAAAAAAATAGGGAAACTAAAATTTTAGGCCAGCCTAAAATCAATCCCATCAAAATTGAAAGTTTAAAATCCCCAAATCCCATCCAGGTCTCATGAGAAATAAGAATGATTGATAAGAAAAATAAAGAGGGTAAAATCCCAAGTAGTAGGTTCGATGTTAGATGTTCGATGTTAGATGTTAGGGTTAGATGTTGGATGTTAGATGTTAGAATTTGATTTAAAAAGGCGATAGCGATGGCAGGATAAATTATCTTGTCTGGAATTAAATAATGTTTTAAATCGTAAACGAAAATTATTATCAGAAAACAGGCCAAGATCCAATCAAAAATCAAATCTATGAAAGTTCGACCTCCATAAATTAGGAATAAAACGAATAAAATTCCTGTGAAAAATTCAACTAAGGGGTATTGAAAAGAAATTTTCTTTCCGCAGTATCTGCATTTTCCTTTCAAAATCAAAAAACTAAAAATTGGGATTAAATCTTTCCAAGATAAAATGTGTTTGCAATGGGGACAATAAGACCTTCCTTTTAAAAAACTTTCTTTTGTTTCTAACCTATAAATTACACAATTTAAAAAAGAGCCAACGACCAATCCCAAAACAAAAACCAAAAAATAAAACAAAAAATCAAAAGGGGAAACAAATTGGACGATCGTCAAAAATGTTGCCATTTTAGCTAAGTTCTATTTCCTTTATCAGAAAAATTCTCACATAATCTTCTAAGTCCCAGTTTTTTATGATTGTCTGAACTTCTTCCAAAAGATCGAAAGGAGAAATCCAAATGCTTTTTTGAAAAAATTTAAACCCTAAATCTTGAAGGACTTTTCTAAACATATTTCGAAGAGCTCTTTTTGTTTCAGGAATGTCAAAAACCACCATTAAATATTTTCCATCTTTCCTCTTTTCTTTTTTAATTTTTTTGATCCCCACTTTGAAAATTTTCTCCAATCCTTTCTTAGTGATGATAATTCCCTCTGTCGGTTCTAGAGCCTTGAGTTTAATATAACCTTTTTTCGCCAAATACTTGATGAATTTCTTAAATCTCATTTTAGCTTTCTTTTTCTCATAAATTCGCCGAATCAAAAAATTTGGAGGAACAAAAACTTCCCTCCAAGAATAAATTCCAAGGAAATGGAGAGCATCTTCCACTTTTTGAGACAAATTAAAAATTTCCCACAAAAATTCATCAGTAATCGGCAATTTCATTACTTAATTTTAACAAATTCTAAAAAAGGAAACAAAATGGACGATCGTCAAAAATGTTGCCAATTTGCATTAAAAACAAAACTGGCGGGAAATTCCCGCCAGTTAAACAATCGGACAACTTTTAATCTTTCTACCAACTAACGCAAGCACAAGCATCAGTGGGAGGAGATGCTACATAATCAGTATCTGAACAGTATTCTTTGCTTCCGTTTTGAGTAGCAATGAAGTAGCGATAAGCAGTAGTGCAGGTTCCCTTGCTTTCAGCTTTTGCATAAGCACAAAAATATTGGTATGCATTCGGGCCACCAGCACAATTGACGTTGTTCGCTAAAATAATATATTTATAATCGCCACTATTCATCGGATCGGTAGCGCCAGCAGGATAATAAACAGTACCAGCTTTATTCGCAATTGCAGGCAATGTTCCGTCAGTATCATTTGCGTCTTGATGGGCGTATTCTTCATCATCCCCCATTACCATTTCCTGGGCCGTTACAATTTGCCTCATATCAGCCTGCCTCTTTGCATCCCTTGCTTTTGACCTCGCTCCACCCAGAGAAACCAAAACAATCCCAGTTAAAATTCCAATTATAGCAATGACGACTAACAATTCTATCAAAGTAAAACCTCTTTTCATGATAATTGTTATTTATCTCTGACCTTTAAAATTTTATTAAATTCTAAAATTATACATTCGCGAATTGTTTTTTTCACTCTCTTTTATTTTTTAACTAATTTACCAAGTAATACAAGTACAAACAGAAGGAACGGCGGCTGTATAATCGTCAACGTTAGAGCAATATTCTTTTGATCCATTTTGATTGGCAATAAAGTAACGATACGGTGTACCACCACTACAAGTACCAGGATTTTCAGCCTTTGCTATCACACAGAAATATTGACCTTCAGCCAAATTTCCGCAGGCTCCGGTTCCATTATTGTCAACCCAAATATATCTATAGGCACCACTATTTGTGGGATCAGCAGTACCCTTGTAATAGACGTAACCGGCATCGTTCTTGATATCTGGTAAAGTACCGATCACCTGATCGCTTTTGAAATAGTGTTCGTCGTCTCCCATTACCATTTCCTGGGCCGTTACAATTTGCCTCATATCAGCCTGCCTTCTTGCATCCCTGGCTCTACTCCTTGCTCCTCCCAAAGAAACTAAAACGATCGCAGTAAGCATTCCGATAATTGCAATAACTACCAACAATTCAATTAGGGTAAAACCCTTTCTCATAAGGTTTTTTATAAATTTTTGTTTAATATCGACCTTTTTTATTATTTTAGTATCCCCCCATTAATCTGTAAAGGGGAACAAGTACTGAATACATCAAACCCCCTACCAATCCTCCTAATATTATTATTAACAATGGTTCTAAAATTCTCAAGAAATCTTCGATTAATTTTTCTGTTTCTTTTTGATAAAACTCGGAGATTGATGAAAGAGAACTAGAAAGGGTTCCAGTTTTTTCGCCGACTAAAATCACCTGATTGAAGATTGGAGGGAAAAGTTCTGGATAAAGAAGAGAAAGTGTCGAAATAGATTCTCCTTTTTTTACTCCCTCTTTTATTTTAGAAATTGCAGATCTATAAGTTTCGTTTCCAACTACTTCTTCGACAATTTCTAGTGCTTCGGTTACTGCCACTCCTGCTGAAAGCAAAGTTGAAAGGTTTCCGGCAAACCTTGCTAAAAGAGATTGTTTAAAAATTCGTCCAAAAAAGGGAATTTTCAAAGAGATTTCATCGAAGAATCTTTTTCCCTCTTTAGTCCTTGAGTAAGAAAAAATCAAAATAAGGGGTATTCCAAGAATTAAAATTAAAATTAAAAATTTTTCTCTTAAGATTCTTGAAAAAGAAAGGATGATTCTTGTCACTAATGGAATTTCAACATTGCTTTCAGCAAAAATTTTTTCAAAGGAGGGTAGAATTGAAAAAATCATCAAGCCAAAAACTACCAAAAATACAACCAAAACCAGAGAAGGATAAATCAGAGCACCTTTTATTTTCCCACTGACAGTGTATTCCCTTTCTAAATGGTTTGCTAAAAAATCAAGGGATTGAGAAAGTTTTCCCGATGCTTCCCCTGCTTTTACCATCGCAATATAGAATTGAGGAAAGATTTTTGGATATTTAGAAAGTGCTTTTGAAAGAGTGCTTCCTGCTTCAACTTCTTTAGCAACATCTGAGATTGCCTCTTTGAATTCTGGATTTTTTATTTGAGCAGTAAGAGTTATCAAGGCTTCGACTATCGGCACTTTTGAGCTTAGCATAATGGAAAGTTGGCGAGAAAAAACAAAAAGATCTTTAAGAGAAACTTTTTGAAAAATTCTCACTTCACGAGCGTAAACAGGTGGTTTTTCTTCTTCTAAATAAGTAACATAATATCCAAGTTTTTGAAGTAAAGAAAGAGCCACTTCTTTTGAGGAAGCTTCGATGGTTCCTGATTTTAAATCCCCCTCTTTTGTTCTTGCCTGGTATAAAAATTTCATGAGAGTAGCATTCTCAATTCGACAGGATTTAGAGAATAATTTACGGCATTTTCAAAAGAAATTTCTCCCCTTTTCACTAAATCGGCGAGCGATCTGTTCAAAGTAATCATTCCAATTTCTGCCGATGTCTCAATTACTGAAGGAATTTCATGAATTTTATTCTCCCTTATCAAATTTGCGATCGCCGGAGTGTTTATCATTATTTCGCAAGCTGGAATTAACCCCCCTCTCACTCTTGGAATTAATCTTTGAGAAATAATTCCCAAAAGGGAACCTGAAAGCTGAGCCCTAACTTGATTTTGTTGCTCTGGAGGAAAGGAATCAACAATTCTATGGATGGTTTGGGCTGCAGAATTGGTGTGTAAAGTTGCAAAAACTAAATGACCAGTCTCTGCAGCGGTTATTGCTATTGCCATTGTTTCAGGATCTCTCATTTCCCCAACCATGATCACGTCTGGATCTTCCCTCAAAGCAGCTTTTAAAGCTCTGGCAAAACTCAGGGCATCTTCTCCTACTTCTCTTTGATCTATTATAGATCGATCATCCTCAAAAACGTATTCGATTGGGTCTTCGATTGTGATGATGTGCTCTGTTCTTGTATGGTTTATTTCATCGATCAAGGCTGCCAAAGTAGTTGATTTTCCGTGAGAGGCAGGACCGCAAACTAAAACGAAACCTTGCTGAGCTTTTGTAAAATGATGCAATACCGGCGGCAAATTCAATTCTTCTATCGTCCTAATCTTTGAAGGAATCAATCTCATTGCAACCGAAACTTTTCCCATTTGGAAAAATGCGTTGACTCTAAACCTTGCCTTTCCTTCAAAATCGTAAGAGAAATCTAAATCCTTTTCTTTTAAAAATCTTTCTCTTTGCGATTCGTTCATCATTAAAAAAGCTAAATTTTTTGAATCTTCAGGGGTGATTATTTTTTCTTTAACCAATGGAAAGAGAGTTCCAAAAATTCGCAAAATCGGAGGCTGTCCTGGAGAAAAATGGACATCGGATGCTTGTTCCCTTATTGCCGTTTCCAAAATTCTTTTTAAAATTTTTCTATAATCTTCCATTTTAAGTTGTTTCTCTTAATACCTCTTCTATTGTTGTAATTCCATTTAGGACCTTTAAAATTCCATCTTGCCTCATCGTGATCATTCCTTGCCTTCTTGCTTCCTCCATGATCTTTGCTTCGGATGGTTCTTTTAAAATTATTTCCTCTAAATTTTTTGTCATTTCTAAAACTTCAAAAATCCCAATTCTTCCTGAAAAACCAATTCCATGGCATTCATCGCAACCTACTGCTTCGTAGATTTTAAAGTTTTGAGGAATTTTGATTTTCTCTTTTTCTTTTTCTGGCAATTTCTCAACTTCTTCTAAAATCAAATCTCTGATTTCCTTTGTTGGTTTAACTTCCTTTTTACATTTATCACAAAGCCTTCTTACTAATCTTTGAGCAACTGCTAAAGATAATGAATAAGGAATTAAAAAGGGAGAAATTCCCAGGTCGATTAATCTTGGGATTACTCCAAGAGCGTTGTTTGTGTGAAGAGTAGATAGAACCAAATGGCCAGTTAAAGCAGCGTGGACTGCCAATTCAGCAGTTTCTTTATCCCTTATCTCACCGACCATGATAATGTCTGGGTCCTGTCTCAATACCTCTCTTAAACCTGTAGCAAAGGTATATCCAATTTCTGGTCTAATTTGAGATTGATTTATCCCTTCTATTAAATATTCGATAGGATCTTCAAGGGTAACTATGTTAACTCCTTCTTGATTTAACTTTTGCAAAATTGCGTACAAAGTGGTACTTTTTCCACAACCAGTCGGCCCTGTTACCAAAATCATTCCGAATGGTTTTTTGATTGCCTTTTTCAAGACTTCGAAATTCCTTCCAGAAAGTCCAAGTTCTTCCATCTTTTTCAATCCAACCTTCGGGTCCAATATCCTGATTGCAACTTTTTCCCCCATTGCGGTAGGAAAAGTGGAAACTCTAAAATCGATTTTTCTTCCTGCAAGCATTATAGAGAACCTTCCATCTTGAGGAATTCTTGTCTCATCTATCCTCAAATCTGATAGAATCTTTATTCGAGAAACGATTGCGGGATGAACTTTGATTGGTAAAAAGAGGCTGGAGTAAAGCTTTCCAAGAAATCTGTAACGAACTCTCAATTTATCTTTAAAAGGCTCAATATGAATGTCTGAACTTTCTCCTTCTATTCCATACCTCAAAATAGATGCTACAGCTTTTGTAATTGGCGCTTCCTCAACTACTCTTTCTAATTCTGTAATCGTCGGTTTTTCTTTTTCTACTTTAAGTTCCTTTTCCAGTTCCTTCAAAGCCTCCTCTATCTCTTCTCTTTTTGCTCTGTATTGCTCGAGTGCTTTTTTAAAATCGCTTATTGTTATCAGAAAAATTCTTATTTCAAGATTTTTCTTTCTTGCTAAAAACTTTAATGCTTCCATTGCATCCAAATCTTCAGGATAAACCATTCCTACTTCCAGTGTTTTTTCTTTTTTTGAAATCGGAATGATTTTGTAAAAATTAGCAGTTTCTTCTGGAATTTCCTTTAAAACTTCGGGCGAAATTTCTTTTGGTTCAAACTTCTTTAAAGGAATTTTCAAAATTTCAGATTTTATTGAAAAAAGTTCCTCTTCTTCCAAAATTCCTCTTTCTAAAATAACTTCCTCTTCCCTTTTTCCAGAAATTTCAACTTCTTTTTTGAGGTTTTTTTCTTTTTCTTCTGTCAAAATTCCTCTTTTTGTTAATTCTTCGATTATCATTTTATTGGTGAGAATGGGTTTTCCCTCCCTATTTCTTCTTGAGGTGGAAATTCAATTTTTTCAAAAGGTTGGAGTTCTTTTAAAATTGGATTTTCAAAAACAGAAAAATCAACCTTGATTTCCTTTTTGGGAACAGAAACTGGAGGGGGAGTTTGTACAACTTCCTCTTTTTTGAAATAACCAAAATAAAGTATTGAAAAGGTGATTATTAAAACCAGGAAAAAAACAAGCAATAAATTTCTCTGTCTTTTTACTCTTTGATAGACTGATTCCATTTAATAACTAAAAACTGAAATTGTAAGATTAAAAGAAATGGATTCCTTTTCAGTAGAAATAGAAACCTTTTCGACCTTTATCAACCTAGCAGATTTTTCTATGGTTGAAATGAAATTTTTAAAGGAGGGGTAATCTCCTTTAAGTTTTAAACTCGTTGTCCATTTTTTTGGTCTTTCTTCCTCTTTTACGCTTACCGAACCAACGTTCTCTAGCAAAAGCCCGGATTGAGATGCAGTTTTTTGAAGAAAGTCAAAAAGAGAAGGAAGGGAAGGATCGTCTGGTAAAGCAGAATCTATTTTTGAAATTTCATCTTGATAATTCTTCAATTCTTCAAAGGTTTCTCTTACCTTTTTGAAATATTCTTCAGAACTTTGAAGCTCCACTTCTTTTTGTGAAATTTCAGAATTCAAATGAGAAAGAGAAGACCTTTTTGGAGAAATGAAAAGGAAAAAGATTAGAATGGAAGCTAAGATAAAAAATATTGAATAAAAGTTTTCTTTTTTCATTTTAGAATGTTTTTGTTAAATTCAATTTCGATTTTAAACTCAACTTCACCCTCTTTTCCTAAATTTGCTGCTTGGAATTTTGGACGAAGGGAAAGATCGCTTTTGAGAATTTCGATTTGCTGTGAAAGAATGTAGAAATTTGGAGAAGAACCTGAGATTAAGATTTTTGAGTTTTCGAAATCCAATTCCATTTGTGAAAGATAAACTTTTTTGTGAATCTTTTGTTCTAGATAGGGAAAGATTTTGGAATAAAAAAGATAATCTTTGATTAAATTTGAAAAATAGGAAATTTTATCTTGATACTTTTGAAGCTCTTCTTCCATCTTTTTAATTTCGGGGGTTTGAAGGGATGAAATTTTTTCTTTAATTTGAGAGAGTTCTCTTTTTTTCGAATTTTCTTGGAACCAAAAATAAAGAGAAAAAAGAATTGAAACAATGAAAATTAAAACAGTAAAATATAGAAAAATTGTTTCTGGAGATGGAAATTTTCTTTTTGGTTTTGGAATTATTTCCATTTTATTCAAAGGCTCTTAGGGCTAAACCGGCTGCTACCGAAAACGAAGGCCCCGTCTCTTTTAGTGTTTCCTCTAAAATTGTTGGGAAATAAATTCTTTTGAAAGGGTTTGCAACCTCTACTTCTTTTTTAAAATAATCTTGAAAATATTGCAACAAGCCTGGCAAATTTGCTGTTCCTCCTGCTAAAATTATTTTTTCGATTTCTTTTCCCTCAATGTTTTTGAAACTAAAGAAGGTTCTTTCTATATCTCTTAGAAGGGAATTTATCAATGGAAGCAAAATCTCTCTTACTTCTTTTCCTTCTTTGATTTCTGTAGTTGAAATTCCATATTTTCTTTTGAGTTCCTCTGCCGTTTCCTGACTCACGCTCAAACTTTTTGAAATGGCTTGGATGAATTCATCCTGAGAGAGATCAAAACTTCTTGAAATTTTTAAAGTTTTTCCCTCAACTATACTGCAGGAAGTGGTTCTGGCACCAATATCAACGATCGAAATTATTTTTCCCTTTTCATAAAGAGCTCTAACTAAAGAAAAGGTTTCTGCTTCCAAAGCAGTAAATTCTATCCCTAATGATTTGGCAATTAAATTGTATTGGTTTACCACTTCCTTTGGAACGGAAACTAGCAAAATTCTAAATCTTTCCTTTCCCATAATAGACCTTCTTCCAATCACTTGCCAATCCCAAACAACCTCTGAGATTGGTAAAGGAATGTGTCTTCTTGCCTCTGCCTCAACTGCAAAAGGAATTTCTTCTTTTGTCATCGGAGGAAGTTCGAAAGTGGTAAAGAATGTTGCAAAATCTGGAATCGAAAAATAGGCTGCTTTTGTTTTAATTTTTGCTTCTTCAAAAATTGCTTTAATTGCCCTAACGATGTCTTGGGTAGAAAGCAAAAGAGTGCTTTTTTCAAAAGTCCTAAAAGGTTTTTGGTATAATGCCTTTGAAGAAATTTGGCCGTAGTTTTCAAGCTTTATTCTCCCAGCAAAAGAGGAAAGCTGAACTACTTTTATTTCAGAAGTTCCAATGTCAATACCGACTGAAGTTTTTGGAAATAAAGATGGAAATTTCATTATTTTTATTTTACCATTAATCAATGAAAATTAAAGAATTCATCTTAGATTTAATTTTCCCAAAATTTTGCTTAGGTTGCAAAAAAGAGGGCAGCTTTTTGTGTGAAGATTGCTTTTCGATCTTAGATATTTCAACCAACCATCAAAGGTTTAAAGGTAAAAATTTGACTGATCTTTACTTTCCTGTAAATTATGAGAATTTTTTGGTTAAAAAATTGATCCAAAATTTTAAGTACCCACCCTTAATCAAAGAGTTAAAAAAGGAGTTGGCTTTGATAATTATTTCTCATCTTTTGCTTTTGGACAAAAAACCTTATTTTTCAGATTTTATTTTAGTGCCAATTCCCCTGAGTAAAAAGAAATTGAGGTGGAGAGGATTTAATCAAGCAGAGGAAATTGCAAGAGAGTTGGCCAATTTTTTAAAAATTCCTTTAATTTCGGATTGTCTAGTCAAATTGAAAGAAACAAAAGATCAGGTGGAGCTTTCAGAAAAAGAAAGAAGGGAAAATGTAAAAGGAGTGTTTTTTGTAAAAAATAAAGAGGAAATTTTTGGGAGGAATATTTTGTTAGTTGATGATGTTTTTACTACGGGTGCAACTATGGAGGAAGCAGCGAGAGTTTTAAAGGAAGCTGGAGCAGAGAAAATAGTTGGAATTGTAATTGCTAAAGCTTCTCCTGGCCAAGATAAGTTGACTTGAGGAAAAAGTTAAAGTAAAATGAAAGTGAAAAAAGGAAGGGGTGACAGCGAGGACGATTTCCTTTAGGAAATGTCCGAGCGCCATGGAGGGGAAACCCTAGGTTCCCCCTATGGAGAGCGGAGCGAAGCGAGCTCATGCAAAATTTTGCAATGAGCGAGCGCTGGCGCGATAGCGCCAGGGAGCGGAGCGATTAAGGTGGGTTGGCTGAGTGGTCCAAAGCAGGGGCTTGCTAAGCCTCGGGGAGTAAATTCTCCCCTCGCAGGTTCGAATCCTGCACCCACCGCGCCCTCGTAGTTTAATGGATAAAACGCGAGTTTGCGGAACTCGAGATTGGGAGTTCGAATCTCCCCGAGGGCACCAAATTTAGGAAGAGGGAATTAGGAAGAGGGGTAACAGCGAAACAATTACGCTTACGTAATGGCGAAGCGCCATGGAGAGCGAGCCGAAGCCCGTAAAGAGGAAATGTTCTACCTACTAGGAGGGGGTGACTGCGGAGCGAGCATTGAAGCGATAGCGGAAATGCGAGCGGAGCGCAATCGAGGGGAAACCTTGGTTCCCCCTATTGAGGGGAAATGGGCCCATAGCTCAGTTGGCTAGAGCGCCGATATGGCATGTCGGAGGTCGTGGGTTCAAATCCCACTGGGTCCACAAAGAAAATAGGAAGAGGGGTGACAGTGAGGACAATTATGCTTTGCATAATGTCCGAACGCCATGGAAGGGAGAAGGCCTAGGTTTCTCCCTTATGGGGAGCGAGCGAAGTCCAAATAAAGGTGTATAATTTTACCTTCCAGGAAAGGGTGACTGCGGAGCGAGTGCCGAAGCTTTTAGCGGAGGCACGAGCGGAGCGCAATCGAGGGGAAACCTTGGTTTCCCCTATTGAGGGAGCCGGGGTAGTGTAGCTGGTGCGCACGCTGCTCTGAAAAAGCAGAAGACTCGGTTCGATTCCGAGCCCCGGCACAAAAATTCCACTAATTGTTCTTTAAAAATTTTGAACTTTCGGATATAATTACCCACTACAAAAAAGAGTTCAAATTTTATGAGCGACGCTCAAATATTGGCCATAAAATTACGTAAGAAAAGGAAAAGTTACAACGAAATTAGTAAAATTTTAGGCATTCCTAAAAGTACATTGCATTATTGGTTTAGAAACCTCCAGTGGTCAGAAGAAATAAAGAAAGAACTTACGGAAAAAGCAATAATGAAAGCAACAAAACGAATGAGGATTTTAATTAAAATAAATAAGCAGCGGTGGGAAAAATGGCGAAAAGAATCCCAAAAAGCTGCAAAGAAAGAATTCTCAAAATTAAAATCGAACCCTATTTTTATTGCAGGAATAATGCTTTATTGTGGTGAGGGAGATAACAAACCAAGAAGTAGCGTAAGAATAACGAATACAAATCCACGAATAATTAAGTTATTTTATAAATTTTTGCGGAAAATATGTAAAATTCCAAAAGAAAAAGTGTATGTAAATCTTTTGCTTTATCCTGATCTCCAGGAAGAAAAGTGTAAAAATTTTTGGTACAAGCAAACTGGAATACCCTTAAAACAATTTGGTAAATCCACGATTATTTCTGGAAGACATCCAACAAAGAAGTTAGAAAATGGAATTTGCTTGCTGAAAGTAAAAGCTAGCGGTGGATTAAAAGAAAAAATTTTAGTTTGGGAAGATTTATTGTTTAAATACTTACTCAAGAAAAATACTATGCGGGAGTAGTTTAGCGGCAGAACGTCGGCTTGCCATGCCGAAGGTCGGGGGTTCGAATCCCCTCTCCCGCTCAACACCCACTCCCCTAGAGTTTGCCTCTCCAGCACTTTCGTGCTGGCGTTCGCTTCGCTCACTTCGGCAAACTCTCCATAGGGGAGACACCTGGGTTTCTCCCCTCCATGGCACTCGCTTTGCTCGTTGTCACCCCTCTTCCTTTAAAAAATTGCGGGTCAAATACCCGTTTTTGACCCGCAGATTGACTTTTAAAAGAAAAAATTTTACTATAAAGGAATGAAAAAATGGCTAAAAATTGGAGCATTTTTTCTCTTAATTTTAACGGGAATTCTTTTTGAATTTCCCTTAGAAGCTGAAAACTCAAATATTTTACAAAAAGAGCCTGAGAAAATTGTTATCTCTGAAGGAAACTCGGTTTTAGGAATTTCAAATCCTAACAATCCACAAAAAGAACCAATAAGGATTTTTGCAATCGTCACTGCTTATTCTTCAACCCCTTGGGAAACTGATGAAGATCCACATATTACTGCTTCTGGAAATCCTGTTAGAGACGGAATTGTTGCCAATAACTTACTTCCCTTTGGAACAAAAATCAAAATCCCCGAGATTTTCGGGGATAAAATTTTTGTTGTCGAAGATAGGATGAGTTTTGAAAAGGGAAATTACCAATTCGATGTCTGGTTTGAAGATTATTTTGAGGCTCTAAAATTTGGTGCCAAAAAAACCTACGTTGAGATTTTGGAATAAGAACCCAAACGATAACTCTGGTTCAAATGCCACCCTATTTTTGAAGGATAATTTTGTTTTATATAATGGCGCCTCTTTATTGATTTCCATTTTTCAAACACCCTGCGTTTGCGAGGAAGATATAAAACTGGATTATTTCCGTACATAAATTGAAAAAGTTTTTCGCAATCGTCGATGTAAAAATAAATAGCATAAATAGAGAAATTTCCTCCTGGCTCTTTATGAACGGTTTTCTCAGGAATATTTAATTTTTTACAAATCAATCGATTAAGCTCTTTAATAAACGAAAAACTAGCACTCACTATATGTGCTTTAATCTGAGGTGTTCCATTAACTTTATAAATGTACACTGAACCATCCCCATCAAAAAATCCTCTTAAAAAATCAGGAAAATATTCCTCTGGAATTTTTATCGAATTTAAAGTAGAAGATTTTTTCGGCCGAATTCCGAGCTTTAATAGATCTTTACATATTTCTTGATAGCCAATCTGAAGCCGATAGCATTTCTCCTTTTTGTTAGGACCACCGTACTTTATGCCGATCTTTTGGTTAGCTCCCATTATTTTTTTAATTTTTTTCAAAAGAGAAAAATCTTTGCTAGTAATATCTAAAAAATATTGTTTGCTTTTATCCTTCCTAATTCTTTTCACTCCTACATACCCGTCCGCTGTAATGAATCCTAAAACATAGGCCATTTCAGAATTCCAAGAGCTAAAAAATTTTTTATTTATCGTTAATTTCGCCACGATTTGTGCCGCGGGTGGGATTTGAACCCACAAGGGAGTTGCCTCCCAAGAGATTTTAAGTCTCTCGCGTATACCAAATTCCGCCACCGCGGCATGAGGCCTAGGTGGGACTCGAACCCACGTGAGCTGTTTTGCAGACAGCTCCCTGAACCCCTCGGGTACTAGGCCACAATTAAATTTTATCTCATTTTTTCTCTTTTTTCAATTTCTCCAAAATTTCCTCAATCCTGGCTGCTTCCACAACCTTCTTTTCTTTTTTAAATCTTATCATCGGTACCCTTTTTAAGAACAATTTTTTGTTGAGCCTTCCTTGAATGAAATAAATTTCTTTTTCTAAAATTTTCAAAACCTCATCGAATTTGCTTTCTGGATAGCAAGAGAAGAAAACTTTACACTCTGTAAGATCTTTGTTTGTTTCAACTCGAGTAATTGTGACCAAAGTGTTCTCTGGAAAATCAATTTCCTTTCTAATGATTTTTGAAATCTCCTCTTTTATCAAACTGTTTATTTTTTCAATTCTCCTTTCCATCAAATTTCTACTTTTTTCTTTTCTTTTTTAAAAACGTTCAAAATATCCCCCTCTTTTATCCTCGCTTTTCCCTCATACAAAATTCCAATTTCCTCTCCCCTCTTTGCAAACTGAATATCCCTTTTTTCTTTTTGCAAATTTAAAATTTTTCCTTCGCCAATCACCTCCCCATCCCTGACGACTTCTAAAAATAAATTATTGTGGACTTCTCCCTCAATCACTCTTCCCCCAATGATTTGTCTTTCTCCTTTTTTCCAAAATTCAACCAAAACCTTAACTTTTCCAACATCTATCCTGATAATTTCTGGTTCTATCATTTCTGAAATTAATCTTCTTACCCCCTCCACTAAATCATAAATCAATTGAAATGTAAAAATCCTAACTTTTTGTCTCATTGCCAATTCCATTGCCGATTTTTCAGTTTTTACCCTAAAACCCAAAATTGTAGCTCCTGCAGTCTTTGCCAATTTAACATCTTCTTCATCAATTTGACCAACTTGAGACTTTATAATTTTCAAAACTACTTTCTCTGATTTTAAATTTTTTAAAACTTGTTCTACTGCTTCTTTCGTCCCCAAAACATCGCTTTTTAAAATTAAATTTAAAACTTTTTGTCCTTCTTTTATTTCGACAGGTTCTACTTTTTTCTCAACAGGCTTTACATACTCTCTTGCCTTTTCCAAACTCTCAAAAACTAAAAACTCTTCACCGATTATTGGAACTTCCTCAAAACCAACAATAATTCCTGCTTGGCCTGGAAAAATTTTTTCAATCTTCTTTTTTTGTGGATTTTCCAAAATTCTAACTTTTCCAAAAGTGCTTTTTGTTGCAATAAAATCTCCCCTCTTTAAAATTCCTTCTTCCAAAATTGCAGTAGCTGTAGGACCTCTTTTTGGATCTAAAAAAGATTCGACAATTACTCCCTTTGCAGGTTTTGAAATATCTGCCTTTTGCCTTTCCATTTCTGAAATTAGCAAAATCAAATCTAAAAGATCTTTTATTCCCTCTTTTGTTTTTGCTGAAGTTTTTACTTCTGGAACCTTTCCTCCATAAGACTCGACTAAAACTCCTTCTTTTGCCAATTCCCTTTTTACTCTTTCTGGATTGGCCTCTGGCTTATCAATTTTGTGAATTGCAACGATCAAAGGAATTTTTGCCTCATTCACGCATTTTATCGCCTCTTTTGTTTGTTCTTTAACCCCTTCAACCGAATCTACAACTAAAACTGCAATATCAGCAACTTTCGCCCCACGAGATCTCATTTGAGAAAAAGCTTCATGCCCTGGAGTATCCAAAAATGTAATTTTCTTTCCGTCTTTCTCAACCTCAAAAGCTCCAAGGTGTTGGGTAATTTCTCCCCCTGGTTTTTCTTCTTTAAATTCAAGTTCTCGAATAGCATTCAAGAGACTAGTTTTTCCAGCATCAATGTGTCCCAAAATTACCACTACTGGTTGCTTTTGAACTTCCATGTTTTGCTAAATTTATTGCTTGAATTTCCTCTTTTGAAAGATTAAATTCAGATTTCCCTCCTTTGATTGGTTTTGCAAAAATCCTATTCCCATCTTTCAAATACAAACTTGTAATTACTACTCCATCATCTTTTCCATCCAAAAGTGCAATAGAAAAACTCTGATTTCCTCCAACATCCTCGAAAGGATTAAACCTTACTATTCCGACTTTTTGAATGTTAAATTTTTCTCTTTCTTTCAAAATTTCAAGTTCTTTCAAAACTTTTTCAAACTCTTTCTTTAATTGATCAAATTCCTTCAAAACTTCCTCCAAACTTTCCGGTTCTTTTTTCTTTTTTAAAAACTTAAACATATTGCGGCGGGTGCAGGACTCGAACCTGCAAGGGGATAGAATCCCCACCGGTTTTCAAGACCGGCGCAATATCCAATTCTGCCAACCCGCCCCCTTGCTCGCCTCTCCAGCGCTGACGCGCTGGCGCCTTTTTTGGGCTTCGGCTCGCTCTCCATAGGGGAGACACCCTAAAGGGTTTCTCCCCTCCATGGCGCTTCGCCATTACGCAAGCGTAATTGGCTCGCTGTCACCCCTCTTCCTAATTTAGCTTTGGTGGGCGCGTCAGGACTCGAACCTGAGACCTTCCGCGTGTAAGGCGGACGCTCTACCACTGAGCTACGCGCCCTTTCGCTCCGCTCTCCAATGGCGGTCGATCATCTCAAAAAGATTGATCGGCCTGTCACTCTTCTTCCTAAAAATCAATTTGAAATTTGCAATCATAAAGTTTTTTCCATCAAATATGCGTTTTCTCCGTTTGAATAATAATTTTCGACCAACTCTATGATTTTGAAACCCAATGCCCGATAAAAATTGATTGCCTCTTTATTTTCCTCTCTCACATGTAAAAAAACAATTTTGGCTCCTTCTTTTTTAAAATTTTCCAACAATTTTTCAATTAATTTTCTCCCTATTCCCCTCCTTCTCCATTCTTTTTTTACAGCAACTGAAACAATCAATCCTGAATTTTCGACCTTTTCTCCGATTGCATATCCTACAATCTCCCCGCCCAATTTTGCTACCAAAAATCCCTCTGGCCACCTTTTTGAAAGTTCCAAAAAATATTCTTTTGGAAAGGCTTCTTTCTTCTCAAATGCATTCCTTTCAATTTCCAAAATCTCATTTATTTCAGCTGGGTCAAATTTTTCGATCAATAAATTCTCCATTAAATTCTTGTGCCCCCGGTAGGAATTGAACCTACATCCAGGGCTTAGGAGTCCCTTGTTCTGTCCGTTGAACTACGGGGGCATTTAAATTTTCTTTAATAACATCTGCTAAAGAGTGTAACAATTTTAGTAAATCGCCTCCTTTGGCAACTCTTATGCGGCATATCCCATATTTAAGTTTTCCTTCCTTTTTGCCCTTCAAAATGGTAATACTGTTTATCTTCTCTTTAGGGATTCCAACGATTTTTGCCCAAAAATTTAACGCCTCTTCACGATTTAAATCTTCATAAATTCGTAAACTCACTCTTAACCTTTCCTTTTTTACTCCAAGTTCCTTAAGGCATTCTAAAAACACCTTTATTAAAGCAGGATCGCTGTTTAAAAAACTCAAATCATTCTTTGCTCCTTCTGCCCAATAAAGAGAGGCTCCAATCAAGATTTTTTCTTTCTTGGTTAATTTTTTAATCAACTTCTTCGCCTGTTCTCGGGCCTCTTGCCACTTGCGAATCGATCGGATTATATTGGTTTTTCTTTTATTTTTCCATCTTTCTTCAAATTCTGGAAGAATGTTCACTCCTTGGATATATTTAAATACCGTACTACTTGAGTGACCAGTTATTCGTTTTATTTCTGGAAGGCTATATCCTCTCTGTCGGAGAAAAATTATACGAT
>Ga0080004_1177363_pt1 | contig 37009 bp, 50 predicted proteins | sample WasSprMetagenome_FD_69207 | JGI IMG/M metagenome (GOLD analysis project Ga0080004, IMG submission 69207) | Sulfidic aquatic microbial communities from Washburn Spring, Yellowstone National Park, USA - WS (SPADES assembly) (version 2) | ecosystem: Environmental > Aquatic > Thermal springs > Hot...
GTAAAAAGAAGAGAAAAAGAAGGGGAATAGGTAAAGTTTTGAAAATCGCCAACAGACAAATAGGCAGAAGCAACGTATTAATTGATAAAAGGCTTAAGGCATTACCTCCAGGGAAAAGAATGTCTTATAAAGGAAAAATATATTATGAGAAAAGAAGAAATAGAAGCGATTTAAAAGGCGGAGTATAAAAACGGGAACTTTAAGATTAAGGCATTTCCCTAGCCCCCCCTCTAAGGGGGAAAGAGAAATGGTTTAAGGCATCTCTCGAATACAGCCCCTAGCTGAAAAACTCTGAAAAACAGAACCTCAAAAAAATAATTAAGCTAGCAACATTTTTATTTTTTCATTTTTTGTTCTTCTTTTTTTATTTTTTGAAAATTAATTTTGAAAAAAATTTTTAGAAATTTTTTGAATTTTTTGATTTTTTTGATTTTTGAAATTTAAAAAAACAAAAATTTTCTTTTCAAAAAATTAAACGCAAAAAATGCGCAAAAAATTAAAAAAAATAAAAAAAATAAAATATTTTTTGCATATATATTATATATTATATATATTATACGTATTTTTTTGAAAATTTTTTACGCATTTTTTGCGCTTTTTTTCACATTTAATTTTTATTAAAAATTTAATAAAAAAACCGTAAAATTTATATATTAGTAATGAAAGATTATTAAACCAAAAATAAAAAAGGTGAGTTTAAAAATAGGTGAGTTTAAAAATGAGTGAAGAAGAAGAAATAAAAATTGTTGAATTAATAAACACGAATTCAAGCCCGTTATGGACGCTTGTTGAAAAGTATGGTAGATATTTAGCTGAAGACGAATATGATACTGATGAAGATTATTGGATTAAAAAAGCTAAAGCCAAAGATGCTAAACTAGTGATTATTTTAAATCAAGACGGTGATGATTCGGGTGTCATAGCATTTGATTTTGAAGGGATGCCTGTTCCAATTTAAACTTCCATTTTATTTTTTTTATTTTTTAAAAAATAAAAAATAAAAGGAGGTGATAGGGAGAATGAAGATGATAGGTAGTGATAAACTATTTGTCGCTTTCCATGAATGGGCATGGTCTTTGAGAACGCAGGGTTTTTCTGTCTTTGCCATTCTTCAAGACGGCAAAGTGGTAGAAATTGGTAAAACACAAAAACGACCTTGTGTTTACAAGTTGCCAGAAAACACTATTGCGTTGATAAGGGAATATACAAGTAATAGCGGAAGACGAACAATATTCATCTACACTATCCCCGACCTTCAAGAATTTAGGGTTGGGGATAGTAATAACTGGGATACTAGCGGTATACCACGAGTTGTCAAAATGGTTCTGGATAATATTATTCAGCGGTATTTAATTACTGAACCTTAAACTTCTCTATTTTTTTTAATTTATTTTTTTAAAAAAAAATAAAAGGAGGTGAAAAAATGCGGGTAAAAGGCAGCTTACACAGTTTCATCACGGAAATTGCTCGTTTCACTAAAACAAGCGGCTTTCATTACACTGTAAGCAATAACAAAAAAAAACAGTAAAGTTTAAATATTAGTAGTTAAAAATTATTAAATTAAGGTGAGTTTAAAAATGAATATGAATAGTTTAGGGTTAAGGCATTTAGATGCCTTAAAAAATTGGAGGTGGGTTTAAAAAAATGCCTTAATTTTAAGTGATGTTTTATGAGTGTTCCTTAAGGGGGTTGAAGAAGTGAATAAAGATAAATTAGAAAAAATATTTAATAAGTTTAAGGAACTTTGGGAAAAATATGATGATTTTTTAGATTTTACAAATGAAATGAATGATTATCTATTCGAAGAAGATGTAAAAAATTATCATTGGGAAGCTGATTATTGGATGCGGCCGATTTTAATAATTGAAAATAAATTTGTTATACAATTTAACCCTGAAACGGATGAGCTTGAATTAATAATTAAGGCACCTTAAAAAGGTGTTTTAAAATGCGTTTTATGAGTTTAGCTAAGCGTCTTCGTGAGCAATTAAACTTGTATTTTCTAGATACGCCTGTTTTTGTTCGTTTTTGTGGAATACATCAACGTTTTGAGTGGTGTGATCCTTTTTCGTTAAAAGGCGGTGTAGCTCCAGATTTAAAATCACTTAAAAAGCAACTTATAAATACTTATGGCTGTAGTGAATGTGGGTATCATATAAACTACGTTTACTATGTTAATACTGCAAAACTTTACTATGTATATGAATTTATGCATTTAGAATCTCTCTAAAGCACTCCAAATGCCTTATAATTTTTATTAATTTTCTAATATTTTTACCGAAAGATTTATATATTGGTAATTGAATATTTTAATAATAGAGGTGAAAATGCCTTGAGTGAATTTGAAAAATATGAATTAATAAATGCTTTAAAGAGTTTAGTTAAAGCTCTTGAAATGGAGGTGAGTGATGAAGAGAAAAGGGAAGATTAGATAAAAAATTATGATGTTTTAAAAAAGAGGGGGTTTGAAATTTGTCTTTAGTTGCTGAATTAGTTAAAAAAGCTGAGGAAAAAACAAGCGTTGCTGGCGAGGCTGGAGTAAAAGCGAGGAAAAGAGCTTCTTACGGCTTTAAAATGAAGATTATAGCTGATTTTCCAGATTTAGCGCTTGAAGTTGATTGTCGATATGAAAGATTAACTTCAAAAAGCATAACTGAAAAAGCTGAAATAATCGCTATGGCGGATGGAAAAAAAGTTAATCAACGTTATATTGGTTTTTGCAATAATTGTAATAAAGTTGTTTCAACAAAAAAAGCTTGGTTGGATGATGCCTTAAACATTTATGATGGTAAGCAAGTGAAATTCTATCAAAAAGTTAATGGCGAAATAATTGAAGTTGAACCTCTTGAAAGAACAAAAGAGTTGAAAATTGAAAAGCTTATTCCAGCCCCAAGCTTAGAAGATTTTCTTATTGAAAGCGAATATGAAGTTTGGAGTGAAAATGCAAGAGGTTTATGGAAGTTAGCTGATTATTTAATTAAAAACGATAAAATAGCTGTGGCAAGACATAGCTTCGGCAACACATTCGTTGAAAACTATGCTTTACTTTACCCAATAGTAAGGAATGGAAAATTTGTTTTAGTTATGGCTTTAACAAAAATGAAAAAAGAGTTCAAACACTTTATGGCAATACCGAATGGAGAGGAAGTTGCTAAAAGAAAACCGATAAGCGTTTTACCTGAAATTTAAAAATGGGGGAGTAAAGAAATGAGGGAAAAAGAAACAACAATTAACCCTTTACCTTTTTGGATCAAGTTTCTTTTAGATTTAAAAAAAGAATTGGAGTGGGTGTAAAATGCTTGCTAAAGGAATTGTATGTAAAGTTTCCAATATGCCTTTAAAAGATTTTTTAACCTTTAATTCTTTTCCTTTTCTTTGTGAATATAAATATGATGGTGAAAGAGCAATAGCTATAATAGCGGATAAAGTTATTATAGCGAATAAACGAAATTCAATTTATTATCCTTTACCTAAAGAATTTGAAGTTGCCTTAAGAACAGCTACACATGGGCGAATTTGCCTTCTTGATGGAGAACTTGTAAGCGGAGATGGAAAAAACTTTTATCAATTTTTAAGCGATAGAGCTAAATTTTCAAATGCCTTAAACTTTATAGTTTTCGATATTATTGAGTTGGATGGCTGCGATTATAGGGATGTGTATTTAAGCGAAAGAAGAGAATTTCTTGAAGATTTTATAGAGGAAAATGAAAGAGTTAAGCTTTCTAAAGCTTTTATAGCCAAAAACGAAGGTGAAATTTTCCAAGCATATAATAATGCCTTAAATGAAGGTTATGAAGGTATAGTTGTTAAACCTTTTAAAAGTTTTTATAGGGATGGGGCTTGGCTTAAACTGAAACGGAAAAAAACTTTAGACGCTTTAGTTTTAGCTATAAGAAAAACTGATGCTTGGCTTGAAAATAAAATTCCAGTAAGTTTTCTAATAGGTTTTAAAGATAAAAATAATGGTAGCGTTAAGCCTTTCGGGCACGTTGGTAGCGGGTTAAGTCTTCAAGACAAAAACTTGATTTCACAAATGGTTGATGCCTTAAAAGTAAAAGAAGATGATGAATATGTTTGGCTTAAACCCGCTTTAATTTTTGAAGTTGAATATGAAGAAATTTTAGAGAATAGTCTTCGTTCTCCAAGAATTGTTAAGCTTAGAAGTGATAAAACTCCAGATGAAATCGATTATATTTAATTTTTTCGGGTTTGAAAAGGAGGGATGAATAAAAAATGAGTAGAGAAAAAATTTTGAAGAAAGTGTATGAAATAAAAAAGGAATTAACTATGGAATTGAGCGCGTTAGCGTTTCAATTGTATGAAAGAAAAAGGAATGGAGAAAATATTACGGATAGTGAAGGAGCTGCTATCCTTGAAAAAATAAAGCAGTTAAACAAACTCTTCAAAATGATTGATGATTTCGCTCAAGAAGTGAAATTAACATCTTGGATGACAACTGAAGTTGAAAGCAAGATGCCTTAAGGACTAAGTCCCGCGGGGGAAAATAAAAATGGCTTATGCAATATGTCCTAAATGTAAAATAGCAATTAAATGGTCTGCTTGTAGAGGAGCAAGATTAAAAAATATTCAATGTCCACAATGCGGTGGAGAACTTAAAGGTGTAAGCTATAAAGAAGCTAAAAAATGTAAAAAATGGATTGATTTATCCATGGATTTCTTAAAAGAATGTGGAGAGTTTTAAGTCTTTTTTTATGGGGATGGATGAATTTGTCAGTAATATTGGTTAAGGATTGGGAATGTTTCAAAAAAATATTTGATGTGGCAACTTTAAAAGTTGGATGTGACTCGCAAGTTTGGGCTTACTACAAAGATTTTTGGTTTACTTATCGTGTCTTAAGCCAAAAAGAATGGGAATATGTAAAAAATCATAAAGACTTCATAATAGGGCGACCATGCATTCCAACATAAAAAGGAGGTGAAAAATATGGTGGAAGAAGAACCAATAATTGTTGAATTATTTAACACGAATTCCAGCCCGCTTTGGCGATTAGTTGAAGGTTATGGCAGATATTTAGCTGAAGATGAATATGATGTCCCGTTGGACTATTGGATTAAAAAAGCTAAAGCCAGAGATGCTAAACTAGTGATTATTTTAAATCAAGCTGATGATGAAAGCGGCGTAGTTGCATTCGATGATGATGGAGATCCAGTTGAAATTTAATTTTCTTCATTTTTTAGGGGGAAAAAATTTGACAGTTATTGAAAAAGTTTCTTCAATTTCCAAAAAGAAAAGGTTTCGGATACTTTGGATTTCCAGACATCCAATTTTAAAAAGTCAAGAAAATGAATTAAAAAGGCTTTTTGGCGAAGTGGAAATAATTTGGTGGAATAAAAGCGTAATAAATGTTGGACATGTATTAGATTTAATGAAATATAATAAAGCAGATGAAGTCGTTGCAGTTTTACCATTATCCATAATTCAATATTTAGTTAAAGAAGGTGTTTACCCTTTATTTAGTGAAATGGAATATGTAGGCGATAAAAACAGTGATGTTCCAGCTGAATATATAGATGAAAGAACAGGACGGAAATATCGTTTCAAACAATTCGTAAGAATAAAAGACATAATAATAGTGAAAGAACCAGTAGAACCAATTATTAACAAAAAAGAAAAAACAGTAGAAAAGGATGGAATGCCATTTTGAAAGAAAATGAATGAGGGGAAGAGTTTTGAAGAGCAAAATGATGGATGATTATAGGTTAATTAAAACAGCATTTGAAGGCATTAAATCAGCTGAAGTAAAAGAAGATAGGGACGTTGAATGTAACCCAATATTGCGGGTTAAAATTGGAAATGTAAAAATGACTTTCTATTTTGAGGTGGATGAATATAAGGATGAGGCTTACTTTTCGGGGCTAATAGTTGAGGAATGATTTTTAAAAATAAATAATAGGTGAGTTAAATGAATATTAATTTTTTTAAACACTTCTTCAGATGTAAATATGCCAAAATTTGCCCTTATTACCGTAAAGATGCCTTTACCTGCAACAACTTTGCTGAAAAAAACTATTGTGGCAAGTATAGAGAATTTGAAGGGGAAAGAGTTGAAAATGAATAAAAAATCCATAATTCCAATCATTTTAATAGTTGTGAATGCAATCGTGCTTGCTTACAATTTACAATATGCAACAATCGTATTAATTGCTCCAAACGACTTGCTTTGGTGGATTATTGTAATAGGAGCCTCCCTCGTAATTATAACAAACACCATTACATTAATTTATGAGTTTATGAAGAAAAGTCAAATGAGAGAACTCTCACAGATGAAATAGATTAAAAAATTTTTAGGGAGTAGAAATGGTTAAATTAACTTTAATTCAAGGAGATGCTCTTAAGGTTTTACCGCTCATTCAAAATGAAAGTGTTGATTTGATAGTAACAGACCCGCCATATTTTGTTTTAGATAAATGTGATTGGGATTTATTTACCAATAAAGAGGAATATGTTGATTTTACTGTTAAATATCTTAACTTGTTTTATAATGTTTTAAAAACAGATTGTTCTTGCCTTTTATTTTGGAGCCAAAAACATTTATTTCTTTTTGATAAAATTTTGAAACAAACAAAATTTAATTTATATAAAATGGTGGTTTGGCATTATCTTAACGTTACAAAAGGTTTTAGTAATAAACGTTGGATTTACACTTTTGACTTCATTTTACATTTAGTTAAAGGCGAAAAACCTAAAATATTTAACGCTAATTTTTCTTTAGAAGAAAATAAGGATGTGTGGGTATTTCCTAAACCTCAATCCAACTATAGCAAAGATAAAAAATATCATTCCACTCAAAAACCTTTAGAACTTATTTCAAGAATTATTAAAATGTTTTCTAATGAAGGTGATGTAGTTTTAGATGCATTTTTAGGTTCTGGAACAACGATGGTTGCTTGCAGAAATCTAAAAAGGAATTGCATTGGAATAGAAATTAACCCTAGTTATATTAAAATCTGCAAGGAAAGATTGAATTGGGGAAGTTCAATAGACGATAAGATAGATTGGGAATTTAGAGAGGTTTAAAATGAAGAAGAAAGAGAATGAATTTAAATCTAAACTTGAAGAAATTATGCCTGCTGAAGAACCTAATTTTCCTCCAAGTCCAGCGTTTGGTCCTTATAAACGCTTCTTAGAACACGCTATACCCCATCCCGCTAAGGCGAATGTTTTCTTACTACAATATCTAATACTAAATTATACTAAACCTGGAGAAACGATTTTAGATCCTATGGCTGGTTCAGGCAGCACTTGTGTTGTAGCTGCTTTACATAATCGAAATGCAATAGGTGTGGAGCTAGAACCTAAATTTTTTGAATGGATGCAAAAGGCTAAAGAAAATGTTGAAAAACATCCAACTCTATTACCTAAAGGAAAAATCATTAATATTCTTGGAGATGCAAGAAAGCTTACTGAATTATTAAAAAATAAAATAGATTCAATAGTTACTAGTCCACCTTATGCTGAAGCTAATCGCGGTGGAGGTATAGCTAAAAAAGGTTATGAAGGAAAATATGGTAAAGATGAGAAACTTCATTTGAGGCATGATAGATCGTTAAGCGATAATCCTAACAATATTTCAAATTTATCTTATGGAGTCGACACCATTATAACAAGTCCACCTTATAGCGATAGTTATCTTGGTGGTGGAGATGTAGAAAAGCGTAAAGAGCGTTTAATTAAAGCGGGGTATGCTCCTAAAATTGCTTTAGGCGGAAGAGCTAGAAATGCTGTTTTAGAACATTATTCATTGGCTAAAGAAAATTTAGGTAATTTACCGCATGGAAATATAGATGCTATAATTTCACCTCTGTGTGCAGAAACACTTAGTGTAAATTCTGGTGGAATGAAAGGTGCGAAGAATGCTCCTAAGCCAAGCATAATAGGTTCGGATGGAAATCCGCAGCTTTATAGCGAATCTGAAAATAATATAGGAAATCTTCCACTTGGTATAGATGCTATAATTACCAGTCCACCTTATGAGCATCAGCTACATGACTCTAGAGAGAAAAGAGAAAAAGGGTGTTGGAAAGGGAGCAAAATAGATGTTAAAAAGAATGTTCCGATGGGTTATTCAGAAAATTCAGAGAATATTGGAAATCTGAAAAGTTCGGATAAGGAATATGAAGCTTTAGCTAAAGGCTTAATGGTTAATAATAAGCCTACATACTTAAGTGAGATGCTGAAAGTATACAGGGAAATGTGGGAAGTGCTTAAGCCAAATGGATTAGCCATCATAATTATTAAGCCATTTATAAGAAATAAGAAAGTAGTCGATTTACCCTATCATACTTATTTACTTCTGAGGATTTGTGGTTTTACTTTAGAAAAGCTATATAAGCTTAGGCTTAAGGCTCAAAGCTTCTGGAGAATTTTATATTCTAAAAAATTTCCTGATGTCCCGTTGATTAACCACGAGTATATTCTGGTTATGAGAAAGATTTGATTACTCTATGAGTTTTAGGCGCACTTCACGGTTTTTCGGGTTGAAGTAAACGTCTATGGCTTTAAGTTCTTGTATTCCCATCATGTTAAGTATGGTGGTTGGAATATAAAACCAATAATATTTTCTTCCATCTTTTTTCCTCATTATGTTTGGTTTAACTTGGTTGAAATGTAGCCAGTTTTTTTCTTTTTCTTCTTTTGTTTGGAGTTCAAGCATCTTTTTTCACCTCTTTTTGTCTTCTATATATTGTTTTAACGATGTGATATTTAAATCTTTTGGAAAAATTTATATATAAGTTAAGGAATATTATTAAAAAGGGGGTGGTTTAAAATGGGTAAATTCTTCTTCCTAGGAATGGTAAACGTGCTTCAAGGAGTTGCAGCCCTATTAGTATCAACATTCGTAACCCATGGAATCTTAGGAAAAATAATAGGTCCATTAGCCATAATTTTAGGAATTTACCTATTAAAGCAAGAGTGAAAATTGGGGGAAGATGTTTTTGGGTATTTCCGCTAGAAAAGATGCTGTTAGAAAAATCGTTTTTATATGCGAAAGAAACGGCATAAACTATAATACTCCAGGATTATTAGAGAAAGTTTTAGATATAATAAATAGTTTGGATGAAACTTGCGTTTTATCTCAATCCACTAAACGTAGTTACGCTAAAACCGTAATAGATATTTTAAAAGCAAAAAAGAAAGAAAAAAGTAGAGTGAAAACTTTAAATTTTTAAACCTCCATAAATAAAATAGATGAGAGATGAGTTTATTATTGAAATACGCTATAACAACATGCCCGAAATGTGGAAGATACCAAATGGTTTACGTAGAACAAGAAACTAAAACCTGCACCTTCTGCAACCATAAATTCAAGATAGGAGAACGGAAAATCTTAAGGTTTGATAATCAAGAACAATGCCGAGAAGCCATGGCGTTAATAAAAGAAATTAAAGAACGATGTGGAAAATGTGCCTTCGCCCGCAAAGTTTACAGCGACGATGTCGTAGGCAGCTATATTTGCACTAGAGAAGGTTGGAATTTCGAGAAATGTAGGCAGATAAACTTCAAAGTCTTCAAGGAATGGAAACTTTAAAATTTTAGGGTATGACCAGTCATACCACTTTATTCTTTATTTTAGACTAAAAAATGTGTGTGTGTGCTCACTTCAAATTCGTTTTTTGGCAACCCTACAATGCAATTCATATTTTTTTATAAGAAGTTATCAATAAAACTTGTAGAAGCATCTGTACTTTTACATCTACTTGTATTGAAAACATAATAGGCAATATAATATTGAATAATAAAAATTGTATTATTGATATACATGCAATACGGATTGATATACATAATAAACAAATACAAAAAATACAGGAGGGGGAAATTGGTAAAATGTTGAAAAATATATTTATTCGTAATGTAGATGAGGAAGTTTGGAATAATTTTAAAGCCTTCATAGCTAAAAAATACGGGAAATTACATGGAATAGAGGGGTTAGCGTTGACTGAAGCACTACGTCAATACCTTAGGGCTGAAAATGAATTCTCAAAGAACACACACACAAAAATTAAAAATGTATGCATTTTCAACAAAAAGATTGAAAAAGAGATTCCCGTATTAAAACAAGCCATTTTATCTTGTATAGAACCTGGAGGTAAAGCTCCTAAAACTTTTCTTGCCAATATAATTAGAAAAACTTCACATGTAATGGATAAAAGATCAATTAACAGCCGTATAGAAGCTTTAGTTTCAATAGGCTTTTTAAAAATAGATTGGGAAACCTCATTAAAAGGAGATGTATTTATAGTTTTAGGTGAAAAAAAGGAAAAAATAAAAAGAAAATAAAAACATCTCTATTTTTTAAATTCCTCTATTATTTTTGGTCCTAAAAAGAAGTAGCCCTTCTTTGGGCTTATTAAATATCCCCAAGCTCTTAAAAATCTTAATCGTCTTGAAAGTGTATCTGACGGGTTTTTTATATTGTTATATAAACTTGGATTTTTTGATTTGAATGCATGAATGATATCGTCATAATGAAGGGCTGTTTCTCTTGTTTTCACTAAATAAAGAACTGTTTCAAGCAATTTTTTATCTATTATTTTGAAGTTATCTGCTTTTTCAGCCCAACTTTCTGTTTCTTCTTTTGGAACTTCAAGGTTAATGTTTTCAGGTAAATTCATTGGAAGAAAAATTAAAGCTTCTTTAATTGTTCTTTTTAAAAGAATGTTTTCTTGTTTTAATTTTTCATTTTCTATCATGAGAACTTTTTGGTAGTTTAATGCTTTTTCATAAAGTGTTTTATAATCTTTTTCACTCATTTATTTTTTTCCACTCCATTGTTGAGTTTTAAATTTAAACAATTTATTGCTGTTGGAATTTCTTTTTCGCTTTTTAACCCAGCAATTATTGTCATTCCATTTGAAAATATTAAAGCTGTAAATTTTGGTTCTTCATTTATATAAATTAATGCTGGAAACTGTTCTGGTTCATAAATGCATTTTTCTAACTTCATAGCTAAATCTTCAAAACTTTGATTTAATTGAACTGTTGTTTTAATCACTATATTGCTTACTTCACAATCCCATTCGTCTGGAATTGTAATTCCATTTTTTTTAAGTATTTCTATAGCTTTTTTAACTTCAAGGAATGCTTGTTTAACTGTTTTCGCTCCAACAAGAATTATGTTTCCTGAACGAAAAAACATTACTACACTATTACTACTTTTTGCTCCACGCCAGCAAACTCTTTTAAAATGATGTATTTGCTTAAGGTAATCACTTCGGTTAAGTAAAACATTGTAGATATGCTCTAAACTTAAAGGTGCATGAAGTCTAGCCGTCATAACAACGTTAACTACTTCATAACTTACTCCATTCATCATTTTATTTTTCACCTCTTTAAATGTATATTTTATTTTTTACAGAAAAGGTATATAAATTTTTCTACAAAAAGTTTATATTGCTCTTTGAATATTATAAAAAGAATGAGATGATGAAAAATGGAAGAAACCGTTCAAAAATCAAAAATGGAAGAAATAATTCAAGAAGCACTTAAACAAACCTATTATTATTACGGGGTGGAAAAAGCAATCAAACATAAAGCAAACCTTAAAAGCGGCGTAACCCGTTACATTCAATTCTACATACCCAAACAAATGCTCAATATGATGAACTACACGGAAGACGAATTGGATAAGCTAAATGCGTTTTACGTTTTCTTCGACCCCGAAAAAAAGTATATACTCCTAAAACCAAAAGAGAAGGAAGAGTAAATGAGAGTGAAGGATGTAACAATCTCTCGAATACTAATTATTTTGGTGGTAATCAGCCTAATAATGATGGGTATCGGCTACTACTATGAGGCAAAAAACCTTCTTTTTCCACTTGGAGTATGGCTCTTTCTTAGTTGTGTGTTCATCAGGTTTGTGATAGACGTTTTCCCGTTTTTTTTGTAACTCCCCCCTCCAAAACCCCATCAAGACAAAGTTTTAGGCTTTTATTATTAGAGAAAGAGGTTTGATGAAAAAATGAAGTTAAACATACCCCCGTTATACCTTGTCTTCGGTTTTATGGGCTCGCTCTTCATCGGTTTGATTCTGCTACTTTACTACGTCCGAATGAAAACACGGATGCAGATTCTCGAAATACAACAATCAAAAGGAAGGGGAAGACCGAAGGGACCTAAACGCTACTTCGGAACCTACGGTGGAACCGCCACTATGCTTACGTTCATAATCGCCAGCATAATTGCGTTATTCGAAAGTCATGTTCTCGTCAAATTCTTCGCTTCATTCGTCGTTACCACCTTCGCGATAGCAATCTTCTATCTATATTTAAACAAAAAAGAGGTTAAAACAAGTCCCGTGGAGGAACTTGGAGTTCTCATTCTAGGCTTAGGTGTATTTTACATCATCTACAAGCTCCCACTTCCCCTATCAATAGCACCACTCTCTCTAACCGACCTGTTTCAACCATCCTTGACACCCCCCTTTATCTTCCTTGCAATCCTCCTCCTACTCTTGGTGGTTGTAGTTGCGAACCACTTTACTGGATTCTTAACAAAAAGAACTTAGGGGGAATTATTTTTTTGTCTTCGCAGCAACCCTCCCAAAAACTTCTTTTTTCAATTCTTTTAGTGACAACCATTGTTTTGGCAATAGCCTTGAATATAACATGGTTTTACTTCACTCAAAAACTTCAGCAACAAACTGTTGAAATAACCAATCTTGAAAATACAATTCAAAATTTAAAAAATCAACTTCAAACTAAAGAAGCTGAAATAAACAATTTAAACAGTAAAATAGATGAATTGAATAAGCAAATAGCAGATTTAAAACGCTATAAACTTAAGGAATTTTCTTCAATAAAGGAACTTAAAGCCTTTCTAGAGGAGGATGATACAGATGCAAGAAATTATGAAACCTGCGTGGATTACGCCCTTCGCCTTAGAATAAACGCTATAAAGCAAGGCTATAATGTAAGCCTTGCCCTCGCAAACTATCAGCTTTATGATTATGCAGCTTCACATGCTTTTAACGCCGTTTATATTAATGGTGAATTAATCTATATTGAACCGCAAACAGATAAGATTTTTTACGATGTTAAAGAATTAATAGCAGATTTATATAGGGAATATTATCCTTACATTTCCCCATACGATGTTCAAATACTTGATGAAGCAATAGTTTGGTGATTAGGAACTAACCTAACTTAGGCTTTTTAGAGATTAATAAACCTCCAAGTAAAGCAAGAATAAACGGTGTTAAAACATAGGTTAAAAACCTATAAGCCTCCATACTTAAAAAAGGCAAAAGTTTTTGCCAAACATAAAATACTGCTCCATCTTCAGATTGCCAATAAACAGAACTTGCTCCCTCAACAGAGCCCATAGTAACATATTGAACATAAGCACTTTCCCAATCAACAATTATGAAAAAGGCGAAGGTTATCAAAAGCAAACCAAAAGTTTGAAGTGGAGTTTTAATCCTAAAACCAAAAATCACTAAACCCAATTGGCTTAAACCGAAAAGACATGAATACAAAATTGCATAGTAAACAATCAAACCCGTTAATGGATTCAATCCATTAAGAAACATAAGCCATTGCCTACTTGAAAAAATAAAACCTAAAACAGCAAAAAGTAAAGCAAGTGAAAACTCTTGCATTGTAAGTTTAAACTTACTCAATTTACCTCAATAATAAAGGCTTAAATACGAAAATACGGCAAAATAAAATTTAAATCTTTATTATTGAAGAAAAAGGTGAAGAAAAAATGAAAACCATGGGTAAAATGTTTGCTGGAGCATTAATAGTTCTACTTTTCATAGCCGTTCTTTGGGCTACAGGAGTAGTCAAAATTTCAGTTCCAACCACACCCACTCAACCAACCACACCCACTCAACCAACCACACCCACTCAACCAACAACTGGCGGACTATATCCAGTAAAATTCACAATTAAAGCCAGAAACGGAACAGCTGTTGTAGGAGCAATTGTAGAGGTTTACAAGCCAATAGGCGATGGAACATATCAACTTGTTGGAACTTATACATCTGGAAGCGGGGGCTTAGTAGATACTGGAAGCGATTATTTCCTTGAAGGTTCTGAAGTTCTTGTTCATGTGAAGGGAGGAACCTATTCTGACAAAAAAGTAACGGATTCATGGCAAACAATAAAAATAGGCTATAAACAACCAGACTTAACCTATTTACTTGCTCCAGGAGTAACTGCATGGATTGCACCAAGCAGTTCAAGCCAATTAACCATAAAGCTTTTTGATAGCGATTGGATGGCTGTAGGCACAAGCGATGCTACTGCCACTCAATTAAGCCTTTCAGCTGGAAAAGCTGATTGGGTCCAACATCCAGGAAGCTTAAAACTTATACTCAATGAGAAATGGACAGCCTTCGGTGGACAAGTAAACCAACCTAAAACTGATCAAGGACATTTAGCTAAACAATGGGTTAGCGTTGTTACCGTGGAATTTAACAGAACTGATGTTAGCTTCGCAAGCAGCGGTTGGGCGCAAGTTTCTGGAACATCTTCAAACATCAAGAAATATGCTAAAATAGTTGATAGACTTGAAGCACAATCCACAACACCCGTAAGCATCGAACTACCCTTCATGATGAAAGCATCAAGTCTTTCAGCTGGCACACCCTTCAAAGTTACAGTCAATTGGTATGATTTTCAAATATGGAATGATGTGCAAGGCAACATATTTAATACTTCTCCAGTTTCACCAGATCCAGCAGCTACCTATGTAGTTAGTGCAAGCTTTTACTTCATAGTTGTTGCTTAAAAGCTCCAGCAACAAGTTTAAACTCCCTTTTTTTATTTTTTTTATTTTTTAAAAGAGGGAATTAAATTGAAAGAAAAAAATTTAACCCAATTTTGGATATTTCCAATATTTGGTGTTTTATTCTTTCTATTCTTTTATCTAGTTTATGGAAAAGAAAAGTTTGAAGCAATCAGTTTTTATGCTTGGCTTTGGGCTGCAGCCCACGTTGTTTTATTCGGTTTATTACTTTATAGACCAACACTTAGAAAACAAACCAAAGCCATGCCAGATTTTGATGAACCATTAAATTTAAAAAACTTTATTTTAGCTGCTTTCACGGGGTTAATTGTTTGGGCTATTATGGCTATTTTCCAACCTTTAGTAAACATTCGTTTATCACAAATAAACGCTTATTTTATTCCATTAGCTTTAACCCCTGCCATTTACAATCCAATTATGCAATTTTCATGGCATTTATTTATTGTAGCTTGGAGTGAAGAAATACTTGCGTATATTTTATATGCAATAGGATTGATTTTTCCATTTAAACCAGAAAAACAAGCAATAATAGGTGCATTATTCAGTAGAGGAGTATGGGCAATATTTCATTTACTTAGAAATCCACAAATATCTCAACATCCAATACTTACTATCCCAGCCTTTCTTGCAGGTTTAGCCTTCTACTGGCTTTTAAGAGAAACTGGAAGTTTACCAGCAGTTGCAATAGCTCATGGCGTATTCGTAAATTGGATTAGCCAAATAGGATAACTTCTGCCTTTAAGCCTTTATTAGTAGGGAAAAAAAATGCCAAGAAAAAGAAAGAGTAAACTATCGCCATATATAGTTTTTCCAATTGCCTTTTTAATAGGTTTTCCAATAGGATACTTCGGTTCAAAACTTATTTCACTTTCACTTTTACCAGTAGAATATGCTTTAACAGGACTGACTTTTATACAAGTAATAGTCGGCATATTTAGTGGATTAATGTTTGGAACCTACTTTTTAATCCAACTAAAGAAAGAAAGGCAGGGTTATTAATTGGGAAGAAAACGAAAAAAATTGCTTAGAGATGAAAGGGGAAGAAAAATAATAGGCTTTTATAAAGATGAGGAAGATAGAACTAGACCAATAACAAAAAAAGAGAAATTGCTGCTTGCACTCGGAGGCTTAACGGCAGGGGTGGCTGGAGGATTAGCACTCGCGAAAGCAAAGGCTAAACCCTTACTCCAAACAGCAACGCAACCCCAGCAGAATCAAACCCTGCAACAAGCTCAAGCAATCATAGCACAGAAGGAGAAGGAACTAGATTCAACCGTAAAAAAGCTTATTGAAAAAACAAAGGCAACCATAGGCTTGGGATCAGGCAAGGTTTTAGGCAAAGCAACTGATCTTGGAGAAAGAATACAAAAATGGCTATCCAGTCCAACATCTCAAACCACAAGTCAGCCGATAGGCGTGGCGGTGATGGACTTGAAGTTTGGAGGCGCTGAAGCTGCAAGCAGAATAGTGGATACGTTGGAAAAGAAAGGTGCGAAACAAAAGCTTGTAACTTTCTTTCACAATCCAATCGAAAATTATGTTACCGCTTACGGTGCTAAAATAAAGTATGATCCAAAATTTGGAAACTACGCGGTAGTGGAGAACGTTCTAGAGAAAGGGGGGAAACCAGCTACATCCATAGTGGAATTTCCCATTTCCCCAACATACTTCTACAAGGTGAAACCTGGAGAAGGCTTTATGGGTGGAGAATGGGCCATATTCGACCCGAGAAATCCGCCGAAGGAGAGAGTGAACCTTTACATTGGAACTATGGATGCGAATGGAAACCTTATAAACGCCAAGCCCGCCTACACATTCAACCCATTGGATACACAGAGTGTAGCTGGACTCGTTGCATACCGTGGCATCAGCAACCCACCGTTAAGCACGCTGGATAAGATAATAGCCGCGGGAATTATGCCTCTGCGAGATTACTTCTATGATTTTGGTAAGGTTCAAGGAGGTTCATGGAAAACCATTCTTACAAGCGCCGTTAAAGGCAACATCTTCAACATTTCCTTCGCCGATAAATGGAATAAAGTGATTGAAAACATCCAGAACCTTACTCCTCAAGAGAAGGCTTTTATGGCTTCAACTCTTGCTCCCAAAGTAATTGATACCAAGCAAGGAATCCACATCGAAACATACCTTCCTGGAATGCCAGCATACCTTAGAATGTTGGAGTTCGAACGCATAAACCAGAAAGTTATGGATAAGGATTTAGTAACATCAGCGGTCGGTATGCCAGAAAACGTGAAGCAAATTCTACAAAAATATGTTTACGGTGTTGGAGATGCGCCAGTTCTAGTTGGACGGCCCCCATCCCTTGTAAACAGTATATTAGGCATAGGAAAAGAAGTTTTATCCCAAAGCTGGTTTAAAAAATGGCAAGAAACAGGAGCATTACCCCCCGACCCAAACATCATAAATTGGCTTAACAAAAACGCTAAAACAGTAGTAACCCTAAACGGAAAACAATACAAGCCACAAATAGACCCATCAAACGGAAAAGTTTACTTCCTCGAAATGGAGACGGGGAGAAAAATCCCCTATCAGGAATACTACAATATGTGGATGAATAGTGAAGCTGGAAAGAAAGCGATTGAAACCTCGAAGAAACTTTTTGAATCATCCCACTCCAGCCAATTAATGGAGAGAGCTGGATGGGATACAAAAACCTATAATCCATTAACAGGAACTATGGAATTGAAACTCAAGCCAGGCTTTGAAGGCTACATAGACCTCGACGCTGCCAGAGCCTATGGAGTTAGAGTTCCAACTGGCTTGATTGGAATGGTTAAAGTCAAGGTGGATGAAAACGGGTACGTGTTCTATCAAGTTGGAAGAGAATGGAAACCACTTATGCATCATGGTGAAAAAATGAAAGTTTCCGACCTTTACGGTGGTGGAGCAGGCTATCCAGGAGTAACCCTTGGAGAAACAAAAGAAAGCCTCAAGCTTGACCCCGCCAAATACAGACAATATAGAGATGAAATCCAGAAAATAATCGATCAATACATTAAAGGACAAATAAACACGGAACAATACAAGCGGAACCTTAACGAAGTGGAAAAGAAATACGGTGTTAAAGACACCACGCCTTTAGGCGTCTCTAAACCTTCAAGTGAAAAAACACGTGCTGAAAAAACAGCTGAAAGAATAATAAGAGCACAGGAAAGTAGACTTGAAAAGTTGGAGAGAAGAGAATTGATGAAGGAGGGATATACTGGAGGAGAATTGGAAAGTTAGAGAGGGGGGTATTATTAAATGCCAAGAAAAAGAAAAAATGGAACTAAAAAAGGTTTAGCCGCATTATCTATCGCCATCCTACTTTTCTTTTTACTCAATATAGGCTTAGCTTTAACCACCTATAAAGCCTTTGGAATGCGTGTAATACCAATAGAAGTTGCTCCGCCTACAAATCCAACAGAAACAACCGCTTTAACAACTCCAATAACATACACAACAGTTTATACCACAACCTATATAACGGCAACAACGGCAACAACAGCAGCAACTATACAAACAACAACCACACAAACACAAACGGCGACGGCAACTCAAACTTTAACCTCAACCGCTATTTCAACGATAACATCCACAATAACCCAAACAGTTACTCAAACTGGAACACCATACTCACTTGGACCCCTTTACTTCACTGATATAAAACTTAATACTCCGACTGGTGGAGTTTGGTCTAAATTCCTAAGCCTAAACCCCAACTATAAAAAGTCGAATTGGGTAGCTGTTAGTTTCAATAGAGATTTTTCAGATGATAAATATGTAGTTAGACCACTTTACTGGATTCAAATACAAATATTCGATTGGAAAAATAACCAAACAAAAACAATTCTTCCATGGACTCTTTTCCATTCGGGAGAAGGTGCTTCAGTAAGGGAATGGTATGAGTGGGATAATAGATTTGGAAGACTCCATTATTACATAGTTGAGGAAGACAATTTAATTGTTGATTGGACATGGCATTGCCCCCAAATTCAACTTGAACCTACTCAAGCCATTCTCATAAGCTTTAAATTCAATTTTACCAAACCAATATCTGCCACTATACAATGGGGAAGTATGGGCGAATATATGTTTGTTTCAAGCCCTCTATCTTCATTGGCGCTTTTAGAATCAGATTGGAATTTTCGATTCAAAATAGATTGGATATTTAAAGAGGCGGAGGGTTTACCATTAAACTATGCTTTTGTAGTTGGATTAATGTTTGATGAAGCTTGGCTTAAAAATGTTAAAATACTTTTAGCTCCAGGCTTAGAACCGCCAAGTTTAGCGTTGTTAAGTTTAAATTTAGGAACCAAAATATTGATAATAGATGAATGGTGGATTATTCCGCTTGCAATAGGATTCATAAGCCTAATACTTTCTAGAAAAAAAATAAAAAATAGGGATTGAAAAATGAAGGGGAAAAAAGTACTTTATCCCCTAATAGTTTTTCTCCTCATTTTTTTAACAGTTTTCTTTCTTCCCCCTCCAGCCATTTCACAAGAAAACGCTAATCCCCCCCTCCCCCCATCTTCTCCTAGCACAGTTGCTTTGGCAGGTATAGAACCAAACTTTATAGTTCACTCTCCAACAAACGTAACGCTTTATTCAGATTTCATAGCCATAAACGTTGTTTATGATGGAAACAAACGTTTCGATAGGCTACTTGACAATACAAAAGCTGAACCGTGGAATAACCCGCCTATAAGCTATTGGTGTAAATGGCGGGTGGATTGGTATAAAGGAACACCGCCTAACAATCCATGGGTTGCATTAACTGAAGATGCTGTAAGCTTTTCTCAACCAATCAAAAATGCAACTGGTGTTTATTTAACAGTAACTTCCAAAATGAATGATGGAAGCATATTCACAATAACATACAAGCTTGAAGTTAAAAGTCAAAGATTAAAATGGGATTTGAAATTAAACGCATCCACCGCTTGGTCCACAAAATACCGTTTCACCTATGAATATTTCACTCCCCCATCCGAGAAAACAAGCTTTACTAAAGAGAAAAAAATAGTTTTCACATATCCCCAATTTTCCAATCCCCCATTCAATTATACAATAACCTTCCTTTACGATGATGTGGATACCGCTTTATACCAAACAACTGAACAATGGGACTCCGTTAACCATAAACATTATTTCAGCATAGATTTAGGCTCTTTCAACACTTGGCAAATAAAAGAAATAGACCCGAGCACAGTTGCAACATCATCTGCTGAAGATGCGACTCGATTGCCTTTTCAACGTAAAACCTTCTATGCTAACGGTCGTTTTTGGGTGTTTTGGGGTGCCTCTAACACTTTATATTATGCTTCCAGCACAGACGGCTCCACATGGAGTAGTGCAACAAGCCTAGGCGATTTAAGACTCGAGAATCAATTCTCAATTTGGTTCGATGGAACTTATGTTCATTATGTAAGGGTTGAAGGTATAGGCAAAGGTGTTTATTATAGAAGGGGGTTGCCTAATAGTGACGGCTCAATAACGTGGGAATCGGAATATCAAATAGCTTATTCTAATACCCTAAATGCATTTTGTTATCCTTCAATTGCCGTTTCTTCTAGTGGCTACGCTTTTATAAGTGTTTCTTATTTAAGTGCCTATTTTAATGTATATAGAAATACAAAAAATGATGGAAGTTGGTCTGGCGTAAGCTACACTTTGGAGAAGACAGCGGGCGACTATTTTTCTGCTATAGTCCCCTTAACATCGGATAGGATGCTGGTCGCTTGGACATATAGTGAAAACACTCAAGGAGTGCGTATTCAGGCTTGGGATGGCTCAAGTTGGCTTCCGCAACTTACAACAACAACAGCTTATAATTGGAACAAACTTTCACTTACCTCAATAGGAGATTATGGTCATTTAATATTTAATGATGGTGTATATGTTAAATACACTTATAGTTCAAACTCGCTTAGTGATGAAGTGAATTTAGGTGGAGGAGTTACAATCGCCGCTAGAAATAACGGCGACTTATACGTTTTCAGTTCTTCACTATCATATAAAAAATATGATGCTGCATCAGGAACTTGGTCTTCCAGCTGGATTACTTGGGTATCTGGAGAATCTCCTGATTCTCTCAGCATTAATGCTTTCGCTTGGGATTATGGCAATAAAATAGGAGTAGTTTGGACAAGATCCGCCATCCCATATAATGTTAGGTTCGCCTATATGAACCTTAATTCTCCTCCAACAAACAATGGACTAAGCCTAATTAATCCAAGCATAGGCACTCAAGGTTGTTTAGCTCAAAAACAAGCTTACATCTTTAGGGTTCAAGTAACAGATCCAGACGGTGGAGCAAACCTCAATTATGTTGAAATAACTTTGGATCCAGACGGACAAAATTTAAAGTATAGGTGGACAGAATCCACCAATACCTTTTCTGAAATCAACGATCCAAACAATTATGCAAGTATAAGCAGCACAAGCGCCGACTCTACGCTTAGCGGAAATCAATGGACTTTAGATTTTAAAATAACTTTCGCGTGGACTTACCCAGATGAAAACCTGCATAACGTTCAAGTTTATTCATTGGATGATGATGGAGCAAGCGATACTGACACCTACACAAACATATACTATGTTGAAAACGATTTAGTTTTTTCTGGATTAACTGTAAGCGATACAAGGGTTAATCCAGGGCAAACTTTAACCTTTTCAGGCACAATATATTATCAAGGAACCACGATTACTCCGCCAGATGGAAACTATAACGTTAAAGTGAAGCTTAACGGTGTGCAGAAAGGCTCCACCGATACGACGCTTGTTAGCGGGCAATTCTCCATAAATGATGTAACCGCAGAATCCACCGTCGGCTCCTACACTTATACAGTTGAATGCGATTATATGGCTGGTGCAGGTTCTTTCCCAAACGTTATTGTGGATAGACTTACAATAAACTACAAGTCTTCTCCGCAGAGAACCACAATAAGCGATTCTGCAATTTTAAAGTTCAAGCTTAGAAGCGAATACGATAATGCATTCGTTACTTCAGGTTCTGTAATGGTAAACGGAACTTCAGCTACTTGGGATGGCAACTACTGGAGTTTATCAGTTAGCCAAAATCAAGCAACTAAAAAATTTTATGCAATTTCATCTGTAAATTGGGATACTTACGGAATAACTGCTTTAAATCCCGATTCCCCCCTTAATTCAACATACGTTATTTGGGATGAAATTCAATTCAATCAAACTTCAATAAATCCGCTCAGCGGAACAACCTATACGAAATTCAATATTTCAGCCTACTACATTTATAATGGAAGCTATGTGAATAACGCTATTTTCTATGTTTGGGATGGTTTAAAATGCGTTGGACAAGCAACTTCAACAAATGGATTAATTCAGTTTACTTTAAACTCTACCTTGCACGGGCAGGGACAATTGATTGTAAATGGCTCAGATATAGATGGTGTTAAATTGATTCAGCTTACAATTCCTTATAATGTTTCTGTATTGAGTTTTACAGCTAATATTCCAAATGAATGGGTTAGTGGAGAAGCTCAAGCAATCTCCATAAGTTTCCAAAACAACGCTAAACTTAATGAAACACATCTTTCATTAGAAAATGTTAAATTCAGAGTAACGGTATTAGACGTTAATACACAAATTTCAAAAATGGAATATGAAATATTTAATGTAAATCCAAATGCAACATACTCAACCAACATAATTTTTATTCCAACAAACATTACAAGAAATGGAAACTTTATAATAAAAGTTCAATTACTTCAACTTGGCTCTGAATATGAATTAGCTAACAACACAAAAATCGTTTATATAAACATCGGCTCAGCTGCGCCTGGCGGAGGGGGGAGCGAAGGCTACCCATTCACTCTTTCTTTACTCGGCTCACCAAAACTAACTTTGATGCCAGGAGAAACAAAAGAAGTTGAGTTGCAATTTAAATGGGAAGGAGCATCCAGCATTTCCATAACAAATGTTGAATTCTTTGGAAGTGAAGCTGCTAAATGGTGTAAATGGAAGAAGAATGAAGGGACACCATCGCTTATGCTTTGGGGCTCAGCCTACTCTATAACAATTCAAATAAATCCGCCTGTTGATGCTCCTTTAGGTAGCTATGAAGTTACCGTTAAGGTGGAAGCGAGTGATACGCAGGGCAATACCGCAACCTCATTCACTAAATTAACGTTGGAAGTGGGCAAAGAAAGCTCCACCATCACCTCTGGATTCACATCATGGATTCTTATAGGATTGATTGGCGCATTCGCAATCGCCGTTTTCGCCAGCCTAATAAGGAAAAAATAGCTTTTTAACTATTTCTTTTAAATAAGGTTTATATCACAGCGTATATACGCTATGATATAATGAAAAGAGTTATTTTTTCAGCTCCAGAAAGTCTGATTAGGGAGTTCGATAAAAAAATAAAAGGCAAGTTTCTCAGTAGAAGCGACGCTTTACGCTCCCTAATCAGACGTTACCTGGAGGGAGAGGAAGAAAAATATGAGTAAAATCTCCTTAAGAAGAGATAGGTTAAAATTAATAAGTATAGCTTTAAAAAACAAGGTTTGGTTCCATCTACCCGAGTTGGATAGGTTAACTCTAATTTTCTCGACAAAATTTTATAAATGTATAAAGTTCAGAGCGTGGGTCGAACTTATAGAGCAAATCAAAACCAAGATTCTGAATTTAATCTCCATAATGCAATCGAAGTGGCTTAGTAAAACCTATCTCGAAGGAATGAAAAAAGCTCTCCAACTATCAGAAGTGTTTAACTGTGTTAAAAACTGGATGTATGAGCCTACCTACCTCATTTACCTTGGAGGGATATGGATATAAAAAGAGAGTTCCGCGCAAAAGATTTAGATGAAATGCTACGGTGTATAATACAATTCGCCAGCAAATACAAAAAAATGGAGATTATCTTAGGCGAAATCAATGAAGTTAAGGCTTGGAGAAAGCGATTGAAACCTATAAATATTACTCTCGGGCTTAAAAAGTATGATGGATAAAATCAAGCTTGGCTTGGCAATTTTAAGTCTCGTCCTAACGATTACCCCTTCATTAGGCTATGCCGTAAACTATTTCGTAGCCAACGGAAACACTATGGATTACCCTCTTTCCCTAGCACTCGTTCTATGGAAAAACCATAGAAACCAAATCATCTCGGATTACAACATAACTACACTCCAAGATTTAATCCTATCCTTTAGAGAATCCACAACGTTCGCAAGAAATATGGCAAGAAAATACGGTTATACACATCTTAAAAACTTCTACATTTGGAATGGTTCAACGGTAACTGTGGAGACTGCTCCGTTAAAATATGTCCCCACATCCTACAACATTTACGAAAACTACTATATGCTGAACTTTCAATGCTGGGATAAACCAACTATAATAAACGCGTGGAGACTGAAGGGGGAAGGGGGAGGAAACTTCATCAACGATGAATTAACCAGCGGAAAAAAAACAAACCTTGACCCCGCCATATACGGCGAAAACCCCATCATTATTGGAAAACTCATAAAAGGAATAATGATATTTGATCCAGAAAACCCGAAGGATATAAAACTTGCCTTCGGCGGTATTCCAGAAGGATACCTCAAGGAGAAGGGTATACCGTGGAATAGCGGAAGATGGAAACCAATCGCCAAGCCCCTTATAATCCCACAAGAAATTGCGGAGAAACATCCGAACGAAGTTAAAGTGGTGGCAAACTTCATTAATGCTCTTTATTCTGGAGTTTTATTTGAAGCGAGTGAAGACACTAGAAAAGCTATGGAGCAAGCATTCATTCAATCCTTTCCAACTATCTACCAAGATCTTAAAAACTATGCTGCTGAAAAAAATATTCCAATAGAAAAATTTATAGCTGTTGGTTTTCCAGCCGACTCCAGAATACCTATTTTACCAGAAAAATATGTAAGCGATTTCCCATTGATAATGGATAGCTACTTGATGCTTGTTGGCGAGAAGACATCAAACCTAACGCCAGCCAAGATAACCGAACACTACGCTAAAAGGCTTAACGAATATATTTCCAAAAACCCCGATGTGATCTACCTTTACGATTGGTTATATGCTTATAAGCCATTTCTCAACGCATACGGGTTAGGTGAAAACGTGGATGAAAAGAAAATTGAAGTTATGCCTTTAATCAAAGACTATGAAGGAAAAAACCCTCTTCCAAACCCTTTCCCAATCCTCGATTATAAAAACCGTTACGCTCCAATACTCGGTTTTTATCTCTTTTTTGATAAGCCGCAACTAGGCTATTATATGAAATTGGATTATATAGTTGAGAATTACGAATACACCTCAACAATTAAAAATGGAAAAATAGAGACATGGATTAAAATGCCAGAAGCAGGGGAACCACTCCACCTTTCAACAGCCAAATCTATTGGTATAAAATACCTTAAACTTGAATCTCCACCAATACACATAGAATTCCACTCCGAAAACACGCAAACAACATCGCAAACTTCTAACATAGCTAACCCAACATCCCCAACTTCCTTTCCTCCACTCCCACTCCAAAACGAGACCACCACAACGCTTACAACGGTTCAACAAAACAGCGGTCAAACTGTCAACTCAACTACAACCGCAATCGCCGCCACCATCACTACCACCGTCACTGAAACAGTATTCATAGAACAGTTGCCAACTCCATCTCCATCCATATCAACCAGCGAAACGAAGTTACTCAGCGACCCGATGACACTCCTTCTCTTCATCATAGCTGTTGGAAACATTTTCAATATGGTTTCAAACAGAAGGAATAACGGCAAGCCGCCCAAGATCGAGATACACGGCGTCCAAACCTTGATAATTCAATCTGGAAGGGAGTTAGTGCATGAAGAAGAATGAAGTTTTCAGAAATTTTAATTTATGGATTGAAGGGAAATTGAATGAAATGTCCAGAATGCAAAGTCGGGAAGCTGATAATTACTGATGATGAAATTGTTTGCAATTATTGTGGCTACGTATCCGAAACCTTTTCTCCATCAATTAATTTTCAAAAAACAAGTAATCCAAGAGTAAGTCTTCATTTCGGTTCTGAAACATTAAGGATGGAGGATGTCCCAAAAATAATTGGTAGGAAAAATTGTGGTGAGGTAATTAAAATTTTGAGTTCAGCTTCGAAACACTTTAAAAAAATGAGTGTTATAGCTATTGAGCAACTTAAAAAACTTGGTTTTGAAAACGATTATTTAATTGGTGAAGTGGTCGGTAGATTGATAAAATGTTTTGTAAATAAATTGGATGAAGAATTAAAAAATGTTCCAGAAGGTTTTCTAGAAACTGATTTAGTGCGAATAAATCATAAAGCTTTAGTTGAAGCAATATTGAGCCTTGTAATAAACAATTATAAAAATAGAGTTTGGATTTGTATTAAATGTAAAAAAAGAATAGATGTGGGTAAAATCTTTATTAGGGATGGGGAAGTTTACCATGAAGAATGTATTTTTCCAGTAAGAATGAGAACTTTACTTAAAGATGCTATGGATTTAATAGTTCACTTTAGCATTCCAAAAGTTCTTCAAAATATTTTTGGGGAAAAAAAGAATGGAGAAAAAAAAGATAACAGTAATAGTTGAAAAAGAAGTTAAAGATGAAGTTGACTTCTACACATTACTAAAAGGAATTAGTATAACAAAATTGATAAAAGATGCGTTGAAAGAATACTTCAATTTAAGAGATGATAGAGAAGTTGGTGTTGGAGAAGCTTTACAATTAGCCCTTCATAAACAACTTTCAGAAACATTCAAAAAAATGTTTAATGAATGGAATGAAGAAAAATTTCAGATTTATAATAGAATTCTAGATAGCTTTATTCATAGACTTGAAAAAAATCAACTTACCAAAAAGCAATTATCAATAGTTCTTGAAAAAGCAGAAAAAATGAAGCTTCTTGCACTTAAAAACATGGAGGAAAAAGAAAAATGAAGAAAAAACTTCTTAACTTAATCATTATATTTTTAACATTTTCTCTAATTTTTACTTCTATAATTCAAGCCCAACCTCAAGCATTTATAGAACCATTCAACACTGTTAATCCTACAATTTGGAATACTTTTGGAAATGGTACAATTACAACAACAGGAGGTATTTTAACACTTATAAATGGAACAAACACGGCGGACGGTTCAGCAAACTCAACTGGTTTAATCAGTAAAAAAGTTTTTGCAATTGGAAACTTTATTTATCGTGTTGAATGTGTAAAAGGGCTTTCAGCATGGGGTTTAATAAACCAAACCAACAAAAATATTGCAATAGCTTTTGTAAACATGCCAGATGGATCTATAAGAAGCTATGTAAACGATGGAACTCATATATTCGATCAAGTTCTCATCCTATCGCCTTTAAGTGGATTCAATGAATATAGAATAGAATGGACGTTAGATTATATTCGCTTTTACATTAACGGTTTGATGATAGCTCAAACCAACATAGTTCCATTAACAAATTTGAATATTTTAGCAGTAGCCATAGATGGAATGGTTCGTTTAGATTATATTAGCGTCGGCTCCTGGCTTAGTGAATACACAACCAGCTTAACAACAACAGTTTATACAACAAACATGATTTCCACAACTTTAACTTCTACAAACACAATAACTAGAAGTGTAACAGTAACAGCAACATACACTTATGTTGTTTCAACTATAAGCCAAAATACAACAATTTATTCCTATACTTATTTGCCAACTACAGTTATTCAACCACTCACTTATTATACCACTGTTGTCACATCTACGCAATTTAATGTTGAAACAGAACAAACAACTATGACAGTAACCATTCCTTATGCATTAACATTTTACAATACTACAACTGCATGGAGAACAAGCCTTCAATATGTTGTTTCAACAAGATTTTACTTTATGAATTATACAATAACACATAGTCAATATGGTGCAATATTAGCTGGAATGGCATTTATAGGAGTTGGAATTGGAGCCGCGGGGTACTACTTACTCGGCTCCAGGCTCAAACCCCCACTCACAAAAGAAAAAGAAAAAAAGCCCCCCGCACCGATACTTATCGAGGGAGTTGAGAAGCTTGAAGTTAAGCCTCCCGAACCAAGCACTCCTGCTCCTACCGAAACAAAAGAAGAGAGAAGAAAGAAACTGAGGGAACGAATAAACAATTTGATTAAACGCTTCGGAGGGGAAGAAAAATCGGAAGCTTCTTAGCTTGCCTGCTTCCCCTAATTCTTTTTGTTAATGCTGTTTTTTCTCCAAGTACCCCGCTCGTGTATAATACGCAGATAGAGGAAACTTTCGAAACTCCTCTCGACATCCGCTTAATCTACCCGCCGACTTTGAATTACAGCCTCACAACAACTCCAACGAGGATGCCTGAGCCGAACCGAATGTTTGAATATGAAAGCCCAACGATGCTTAGGTTTTGGACAGATGATTCAGGAAACAGTTTTTTAATAGAATTTCATTTAATCTATCCAAGATTATTAAACGATACATTAACTTTAATCATTAGTCAAGGAGATAAACCTCCTGGAAAATGGGGCATCCATGTTGAAAATCAAAATGAAGTTTTAATCACACTTAAAATAAACACGATACCGAAACCTCAATATCCAACGCCAGAGGAAATGTGGGAATATGGTTATGAATATAAACTTAAACCCTTTTTCTTTAATGTTACTGAAGCATTCATAAATGTTAATCAAGTTCAATATATTTTATTGGCAATTTCAACTATTCAAACAACTATGATTTTCGCTTTATTCGTTTGGGGTTGGAGAAAAAGAGGTTAAAATAATGACGCCAATAGTGTTAGGCTCAATAATAATAATCGTTTTTGCATTAGGTTTTGTAATGCTTTGGATTTATCGTTTTTATGCTGAATTAAAAGTTAGAGAATGGCAAGGTGAACCCATAGGTTATATAAACTTTCTTTTAATTAGCCCCGATAGAGCATTCGTTTTGGAGGGCCCAACATTCAAATTAGCTTTGGAAGAAGGGGCTTTAAAAGAATATTTAATAGAGAAAATTTTAAACGAGATAGAAAAGATACCAAGTGAAGAAAGAGTTAAAGTTCTTAAAGCTCTAAAGCTTAGCTTGGATGGGGGTGCTTTACCACTTCAATTTTTCGGTTTAGGAAGGGGAAAAGATAAAGCTTTCATAATAAACTATTCTAACAAGGATTTGCTCTCTTATGCAAAAATAAACCCTGAATTCAAAATTGAATACCCCTACCAGCTTAGGCAAGTCTATATAGTGGCTTATTGCAAAGGAAGAGAATGGATTAAAATAGGTTCAAGTGGAATCAAGGGAAAATTTAAACTATTGGGTTTCGGAGGTGAAGATGCCATTCCAGCATACTTTATTTATCCAATAGACTTCAACACTTTAACTGTTTATGATATAAGCGAGGAACCTAAACAAGCAATTTTAACATTAGCAGACTTAGCAAAAAATTTTGTTGATTACCATAAACTTAAACATGAAGTGGAAATGCTTGAAAGCCAGCTTAAAGCAGCTGAAAAAATGAGGGAGGAAGCAAAAGAAAGATATACAAGTCAGCTTACAATGCTTGAAGATGCAGTTACAGTAGCTGAAGAAGCAGTTAAAACTGGTGGGATACTTAATAGACCCGCTTGGATAATGAGGTTATTAGCTTTCATTCTCATTCCAACATTCATTTTTTGGTTTATAGGCTCATTGATACAGCAAACAGTTCAACCAAACATACGCACAGATTTGTTTATGCTTTTAGGCTTGACTGTGGGCATAGCCTTAACAATATTCAAACTAGGGAAATAAATTTTAAAGCAATGAAAATTTTGAAATAAAAGGGGAAGATTAATTGAGTATAAGTGTTGTTACTGCCAGAGACATATTCGAATGGATGAGGGAAAAAGAGAAACTTTGGGAAATACTTGAAAACTTAAGGAATGCGCATAGAAAATTAATAGATTTAGTTTGTTTCGGTGTTTATCGGGATGGAAAAGAAGAAAAAAAGTTTAGAGATGTTTTCGATGAAGATGCTCAACCTTACTTTATAAAAACAGTAAACGAACTTTTAAGTTATAGTCTAGCTGCAACTGAAAGGATAGGGCATATTGAAACAAAAATAATAAACGAGACAAATGCCGAAAACCTTGTTCAAGAAACTGAGAAAAAAGAAAATATTTTTGGAAAAATAGTTGAAGGCATCAAAAATCTTTTTAAAGCTACCGAAGAGGAAACTCAAAAAATGGTTAAAACATTAGATTCGTTTTTAACCACTTATAAAAATGCTCTTTCATGGATTAAAATGCAAGGCGAACCTAGAAGAAAAAAAGAACTTTTAAACCTTCAATTGGAAGTGACGAAAACCATGGGTGAAATCTTAGATAAAACACAAAGATATATACTTGAGCAAATCCATAAGGTGAACCAGCTTATTCCAGCTATTGCTAAATAAAGTGATTTAAATGAGAAAAATAGAAATTTATCTTCAAGCACTTGAAAAACATAAAGACAAAAAACTTAAGGAAATAGCTGAAATAGAAGGGTTAAGCTACGATTACTTAAGACAAATAGTTAGTAAATTAAGAAGGGGTTTAATTTCCCCTCTTAATAATAACGATCATAAAGAATTAATTGTTGTTGGCGAAGGTGTAAATGCTCCAACTGAAGTAAGCGTTATGGAAGTTAAAGAAGAAACATCACCATATATTGAAGAAATTCTTACTCCATCATTGTTTTGGGCTATGGAGGAGGTTATTTTAAGCCTTTATAGAGGTGAAGATAGTTTTTTAGATACGGTTCCAAATCTTGTTAGAAAACAATTTCCTGAATTTATAAATGATGTGGATAAAATATTAAGTCTTTGGTCTAGAGCAGATACAATTCTACTTAGGATAACTGATGATTTACAAACAGGTATAATAAAAGGAGCAATAGATATAAATGTTCTTAGAAAAAGACTTCTTTCATTAATTGATACACTTAAAAATGTAGCTCCAGAAATCTATGAAAAATTTGATTGTCAAAAACCTTTTTCAAGTAATGTAATTGCATGTGCAATCATGGTTTATTCAAGTTTAAAAGCTGAAGTTTATAAAACACTTAACAATCTATTGTTGAAAATAAAAGCTCGATTGGATGGAATGAATAGACCATTAATGTTAAGCGGTAAAGCCGCTGCCTTAGCTAATAGATATGAATTAAATATTTATGCTGGAAATCAATTGAAAACTAATGAAGAAAGAGATGTTCAGCAACTTATAGCCGCCAACGTTCTTAACCCTAATCCATTACCAAATAAATTGATGAATAAATTTATTGATTCAGCTATGGAAGCAAGCGGTTTAGATTTAATTCGTCAGCTTGATCCCACATTCATTTCCATTTATGAAGAAAGCTTGAAAAAATACAATATGCTTCAAAACAATCGATTAGTTAAATTTAGAATGGAATGGATGAAGAGAGCAATTAAAGGTGAAGAGATAAAACCAGCAAAACTTTATTATTTATGTGAAGAATATCTTGATAACGAAGAATATTTAGACCATTTACCTTCTCCATTATTTTTTGTTCCAAATTCATATTGGAAAATTATGCTTAATGAAGATGAAGCACTTCCATCCTCAATTTTAAGTGGAAACATTCCTTTAAAACCAGTTCCACCAAAAAAACTTCCATTATTTATGAAGGAAAAACAACCAGTTTTAAATCTTGTTTTAGCTCCAAGTGGAAGTGGAAAAACCGTATTATTCAATGCATTAGCAAACTATAGAATAGAACGTTATCATGCAGTTATTTTCAGACCTACAATGCCAAGAGATCAAGATTTAGGAGTAATCGTTCCACTTGGACCTTATACGCCAAACCTTAAAAAAGATTATGAATGTTTAAAACAAATGCATATTCTTCCTAAAAGCTACAATGCAATCTTCCTTACAATAGCTACAAGTGAAAGCGATATTTTAACGAATCAAATTTGGACTGTAGCTGATAGAATATATTATGTTTCAAGCATAGAAGATTTTACACTTCCATGGGATAAACTTTATCGTGAATTAAGAAAAAATGGGGGAGGATATTTAATTGTTAGATCATTAATGAGTAGAGAATTAACAAATAAACTTAGACAAACACTTCTCAATTCTTTCTTCAATTGGAGGGGGAGAATTCGTCCAGATGCAAGAGTAGTATTGCAATTGGATGAAGTTCACGAACTTGTTCCAAGTGTTCCATACGGTGAAGAAGCGCAACTTTCTCATAATTTAGATTTAGCTTTTAGAGATTTAAGAGGATGGGGAATACCATTAGATACTGGAACACAAAGACCCAATGACATTAAACAAAGCTTAATTGAATCAATTATTCCAACACTTTTTGTCGGTAGATTCGTTGAAACTGGAAGAGAATCAACAAAAACAAGCAGATCAAGAGTGGAAACATTAATGGAAAGCCTTCTGTATGGTGCAGAAAAAAATTATATTCCATTAGTTAAAAAAATAATGGATAATAGAGATATTCAAAAACTTCATTTATTCTTTCTTATTCTTAATGGTAGGTTGAGATTGGTAAGAGCGTGTATGTCTCCACATGTTTTAGAAAGCCCTGGAAGAAATATGAGAGATGTTTTTAAACGAGCAGAAGAATTGACGGGGCGCCAATATTTAGTAAGCTTTAATGAAGTTCCAACTTTTGAATTAGATAGTGGCAGTGAAGAAAGAAAAAGCGAAGGGGGAGAAGAACTTCCAGACTTCACATTATAAGTGATTTAAATGGTTAGCTTTACTAAACAAACAGTAAAATTCAAAAAAGCAAGACCAATTCTTGGAATTATTTATTTAGGAAAAAAGAAGAAAAGTGGAAAAACAGAGAAAGTTGCTCTTTTAAAAACAGCCTTTCCACAAACTTTAGATGCTTTTCTTCAATTACTTCAAGAAGCAACAGAATTAAGTTATTGGGAATGGATTGGTAGATATGAAAAAGAACCTGAAAAATTAACTTTATTGTTTTATGTTGGTAGAAGACTTGCTGCAAAAATAGAAGTTTCCACTAAACCATTTAAAATTATTAAATGGAAAAATAGACTTGGTTATTTAGATAAATATTACAAAGAATGGTATTATTTAAGAAGTCAAAAAACCCCACTTTTAGAAGAATTTATGGGTTATAAACCTCGTAGGCTACCAATCATCAATGAAGAAGTGTCTGTTTATCGAATAACCATTTTAAGAGGAAAATCACATCAAAAACTTAAAAGGAACTTAGCTAAAATCAATCAAACAAAATTTTTAAGTCCCAAACTATTTTATATAATTGCTTCAAAAACTTTAGAAAGGGAAAGACCAAAACCAGCAAGGCTTGTTAGACTTTCAGATATAGAACCTATTTAATTCTTTTTACATGGTGGTTTTATGGATACTGTTTTTATGGATGATGCTGTAAAACGTTGGCTTATTCAATTATTGCCTTCAACAAGAAAAACATATCAATCTTGCTTATTCAAATTTTTTGATTGGCTTAAAAAAAGTAAAAAAATGAATGTTACACCTATAGAAGCAATCAATGAAAATTTTGAATTAAATAAGAAAAGTAAACCTTTGGAAATGAGTAAATGGAGTTTTTTAGTTTTGGAATATATAAACTCGCTAAAAGGAAGCCCAACATATAAACTTCAAGTAGCTAAAGTAATTCAAAGTTTTTTCAAGCATAATGGTTCACCATTACAAAACTTTTCCATTCCAATTACAGATGAATTTTATCCTCCACGATTAGACCTTTCATTAGAAAATGTTAAGCTTATACTTCCATATCTAAATGATTTAAACGCAACAATTGTTCTTTGCTTATTGTATAGTGGAATGAGAATCAATGAATTTCTTTCTTTAAAAGCTGAAAATATAATAATTAAAGGGGACTTTATTCAAATTCCATTAAAACGTTTTGGCAAACTTTCAAGAGCTAAAATTTCTGGAAGTGGATTTACATTATTAGGTGGAGAAGCATTAAATAAACTTAAACCCTACCTAAAGAAAAGTGGACAAATTTTTTCTACAACCGCCAGATCAGTTGAAAGAGCAATGATTTCAGCTGCTAAAAAAGCTGGATTATTAATTGAAACAGAAAAAAAGACTCCATCAAACAGGATTATATGGCAAGTTAAATGGGGAAATGATTTAATTGAAACTGATGCTCACCCCTTCCATCCACATGCTTTAAGAGCTTTATTTAAAACTGAAGCAAGCCATATAGGAATTCCAGAGGAACTTAGTGAATTTTGGATGGGGCATGCTGGTGGAATAAAAGCAGTTTACGATAAACGAGGAACAATTCATTTTGAAGACCATTTAACCAACTATAAAAAACTTGTAAATCATTTTGATAAAGAACTTTTCGGAGAGAAGAAAAATCAATAAATGTAAATATTGTGGAAAACCATGCAAAGAAGACTTCTGTTGTGAAAAATGTAAAAGAAAATACTGGTTAAAGCATATAATTGATGAAGAGGAAGTTTAAAAAAATAAGGGGGGACTTAGAATATTTTTTGAAGGCTCCATTCAAATGACGGATACCGCTACCTTATTGATAGAGGCGATTTCCTACATAATATGGGTTTCAACGCTACTTCTATATTTAAGGTTCAACGGAGAAGGAGATGATGTATGTGAGTGTTTGAATTGTGATTCTGAGGAGTGTGAGTTCTGTGAGTTATTACAAGAAGGGTAGGGGAAAGGAGTACAAGACGATTAAATGGCTGAACCGTAGAGGCTGGCTAACTATAAGAAGCTCCAGAAGTCAAACACCATTTGATATAATAGCCGCCAAAAACGGAAAATTAAAGTTTATTCAAGTTAAAAGCAAGCCTTATTTAAGCAAGGAAGAAAAAGAAACCATAACCAATTGGAAAAAAGCCTTTGGAATAAGCAAAATAGAACTTTGGATATGGAGAAAATTCGCTAAAAAACCAATAATAAAATTGATTTGAAAACCGCCTATTAAATAATATATTATAAGCCAATTATTCCCTTAGAGATTTGATGGATGAAAAAGACCCCAAAACAAAAAAATCCTCATTTTAAGCTTTTTTCCCTTAAAATAAGCTTATTTTAGGCTTATTTTTTTACCCCAATCAAAACCCCAAGCATTTTCTTTTATATAAAACCGTAAAACGTATAGGTTAAAACTATACTGTTTTTCAAAAAAATGAATTTTGGGGTCTTGATTTTGTCGTTATTGAGGCAAACAACGACAAAGAAAAAAGCTCAAAATAAGCTCATTTGGCTAAAATAAGCTCAAAATGAAACTTTTTATTTTTCTAGGCTAAAATTAATTTTTTAAAGTTTTCTATAAGAAACATTAGTAAAAAATAATGTGAAAAACTTACACATGTGACATAAAATTTTTTTGTTTACACGTGTGACAGTATTAAAAATGGGGGGCAATTCAAATATGAACCTAAGTATGGAAGAAATAGAGGAATTAAAAAAAGCAAAACGACCAAAAGTCAGAATAGATATAGATATTTTTAAACAATTAAAAATTAAAAGCAAGGAATTAGGAAAACCAATAACAAAAATAGTTAATGAAGCTTTAAAACAATATTTAGAAAGAGAACCAACAAAGGAATTAGCTGCAAAAGCTCTAATAGAAGTAAGAGAAAAAATGAAGAAAATAACAGAAAAAGAAAAAAGATCCGCTTTACAACTTTATAAACTAAAAGAACAGCTTAATACTAAAACATTAGAAGAAACATTCAAAATTGCAGTTGAAAAAAAACTTGGTAAACTAGAAGAATTAGAAGAGGGGTTAATTGCAGCAATCCAAATAAGAGAACTTCAATTAAAAGAAAAAAAATTGCTTGAAATTCTTTTAAAATAAAGGATTTTAAGCCTTTATTATTAGGGGAGAAAATATTGAGAAAAAGAAAAAGGCTTTTTCGAGGCGCAAAAATCAAAGTTGATAAAAATCTAGCTCAAATAGTGGGTAAAAAAGAAGGAAAAGAAATTCTCCCTTTTGAATTAACAAAAGGAGTATGGACCTATATTAAAAGACGAAAACTTCTAAAAAAGAGTTAAAACAAAAAAAGGGGCACAATACAATGAGGAAAAGAAGAGACTTAAAAGCTTTAATTAAACAAAGAGAGAAAAAAATTAAAAAAGCCAAAAAATTCTACACTGATGAATTTGGTAGAAAAAGACCAATAACAGAAGTTATAGGAAGACCGCCTAGAAGACCGACAACAGTTATTTACGGTGTAGCTGAATTCAATGGAGAAACCTATGTTGTATATGGAAGAAGAGGGGGAGAAGAAGAAAGAGTAATATTTCCAAAAAGTGAAAGCTTTAAAAATGCACCTTTCGGAGCAACATTCACCGTTAAATATAGAGGAAAAGAATACAAAGCTGAAAAAAGAGCAAGAATCATCCCTGGAAGGGGGCCAGTCCCTGTTTTAGAATGGAAACTTTAAAGGTGATTAAATATGGAAAGGCAATATAAAACGGCCATGGTTAAAAAACAAATTATCGAAACAATATTGAGTATTTTAGCTTTCATCATAATATTTACTTTTATAGAAACCTTTAGGGAATTTAGCCTTAAAATTAGTGTTGCAATTGGTTATCCTCAATTTAGCTGGTTAATTTTACCGATAATAGCCTTAATATTTTACAAAATCTTCATATTGATAATGTGGCATATAATAGCCTATTTAATGTTTTTATCTTCATAAGAGGTGAAAAAATTGGGTGCAAGTGCAAAAGCAATCGGCTCCGCCATCCTAAGCCTATTCATACAAGTAAGTTCTTTAATTTGGGCTAAAGGAAAAAACATCAATATTGTAAGCACCGACTTCGCTATGCTTATCCAAGCGATACTTTCCAAAATCCCCATTATAGGCGGATACATATCTTTGATTTCCGTAGAAATAATGGTAGCAATCTTAAGCTACTTTATAATATTCATCATTGTTGCCTTCTTTATAACAGTTGTTAGGGGGGCTGCTGGCTTCATACTGGCGCTTTTAGCAGGCATATTCATAGCATTGGTGTTATTCGGTTTTGTAAAGCTCCCCATCTTCCCTAAACCATCAATATAAAAAAGGGAAAGTAAAATGGTGAAGAAGAAAGTAAAGTTTAAATCAATTTTCTTTATAGTCTCCATACTGTTCGCCATAGCCTTATTCGCTTACTCCATCAAACCCGCCATCGCCAAAACACCAATCTACTTAACCGTTTTAACGGATCAAGGCGAACAAACCATTCTGGTAGGCTACACT
>Ga0080004_1141871_pt1 | contig 36994 bp, 43 predicted proteins | sample WasSprMetagenome_FD_69207 | JGI IMG/M metagenome (GOLD analysis project Ga0080004, IMG submission 69207) | Sulfidic aquatic microbial communities from Washburn Spring, Yellowstone National Park, USA - WS (SPADES assembly) (version 2) | ecosystem: Environmental > Aquatic > Thermal springs > Hot...
ACCATGAGCCCCAATTCGAACATCAATTTATCCAATTATACCTTAAACCAGTTTAAAAAAATTTTGCATAACCTATAGAACTCCAAAAAAAGCGGGTTAAGCATACTTCAATATTAGCCTACTATCGGAATAATGCATAAAATAGACATTCTGGAAAAACATCCTAATGATCCAAGAAAAAAGCGAGTGAATAAGAACTTCTTGACCACATAATCTGTTCATGAAAAATGAAGTGACATAGCCGAAGTTAAACAAAAACTTATCTGGAACCAAAGAATTCTCCAGATTGATGCACTTCCTAAAGCTCAATACAACAACAAGTAGAGAAAAATAGAAAAGCTGTAACTAAATACTAAACCCCAACTATTTCTACAACCTTCTCTTACGCCTTGTGCTGGTATTTGGACTTCGTAGCCTATGCTTCTGAAGTGCTCGGCTACTTTTTCGAACATTTTTCTATGTAGTAGGCTTCCTTCTCTTCCGAGGAACTTTCCTATAGCCTCTCTTCCTTCTTCCGTTAGTTTTACTGGGGTTTTGGTCTTCCCTTTGTTTTTACCTTCTCTATTTTGACGAAGCCTTTCTTTTCTGCTTCCTCCCTCCTTTTTTTAACACAAAAGTGCCCCAATCCCATGAGAAAAAATCCTGGAAACAGAGCGAGAAAGATGGCGATAATTTTCTTTTTCAAAAGGACATATCTGTTCTGTATTAAGAGTTCCCTTTGATTAGGTCGTTTAACACTTCTTTCACAGGCATCTCAAAACGTTGGCGTAATTGGTTCAGCAGTTTTGCTCCCTTTTCAGTGATTGAATAGTATTTGATGCGTCGTCTACCCCTTTGTGTCCATTCACCAGATATGTACCCATTTTTTTCTAACTCATATAGGAGAGGGTATATTATGCCTGCATAGAATTTTTGCCCAGTTAGTCTCTCTATTTCCTTGATAACCGAGTAGCCCGATATTGGCTTTTGGCTTGTAAGCCATAAGATGATGGCTCTGCTAAAGCCTCTTACAATGGCTCTAATCATATCTCTTTCTTCTTCAGCCACTGAATGGCACCTCTCAAAACTTTTTCATTGCGTCTCCATTTATTAACTTTTTCGCGACAGACGTGCAAAAGGTTAATATATCAAAATTTAAAAATTATAATGCGATAGCGGTCTATGGTTGATGTTGTTGACGCGTTCATATGTGGTCTTGAAAGACCTCTTATACTTTGGCTACTGCAGGAAAAGCCTAGACATGGATACGAGCTGCTTAAGGAACTTAAGAGGCTGACTGGACAGAAGTTGAAGCCTAGCACGTTGTACCCTTTTCTCTACTGGCTGGAAGATGAGGGTTTTGTAGTAGGCGAATGGGTGAGGAGGGGACGACGAGAGTTGAAGTATTACAGTTTAACTGAGAAAGGAAGAGTCCTTCTTCTGAAGGTTCGTGAGCTTTTCAATAAGCCCATAAGAGAAGTAATTGCCGACTTGCTAAGTGCGACTGGAAAGGAATAGTTTACAGGCCAAGTATTTTCACCACCAACACATAAGCTACTACCATAACCATTATGATAATGCCACATCTCCTTGCCGTTTTCTGTAGGTGCACAACATTTTCTGCTGTAGGATTCTTGAGTGCGATTACATAATGCTTAGCGATTGGTATACAAAGGGGTAGTGGAAAGAAAAAGATGGGGGAATAGGTTGAAGGCGGTGCTAAACCAAAAGCTGCATAAAGTAGTAGGGGAAAAAACCAGCTGCCGAAAACAATAGTCCCATTATAATAACGCCTTTCTTTCTCCCATACCTGACAACGAAGGTTTGAACTCTATTCTCATAATCTGCTTCATAGTCTCCAAGCGCTTGCAAAATATGGCCGCCAGAGTGCACCAACATCAAGGGTACACCACACATCAAAACAAGTGGAATGCTAAAATTAGATTGAGAAGACGAACAAACTCCTATTAGAAAAGGGAGGAAACCGGCACCAACACCTGAGGAAACAAAGTCTACTATTGGTACGCTTTTGAGTCTAAAAGGTGGACCAGAATAGGCAGCCCAAAGGGCGAGGTAAAGGAGAAACAAAGCGGTAAGGCTTGTAGCGGCCAAGCACACTAGGAGCGTGCACAAAATCATCAAGGAAAATGAAAGGGCTAGCGCAGCTCGTGGTGTAATCTTCCCTGAGGGAAGGGGAAGACATGATTTTAAGATGTTCCGTTTATCCTCTTCTCGATCAAAATATTGGTTCAAAATAAAGATACCGGCTGTAGCCGACAAGAAAGCGAAAAAGACTACCATAAAGCGCTCAGGCGGAGGTAAACTTAAGATGTTTCCTAAACCAAAACAGAAAATCCATCCAAGCCAACTATCAATCCTAGCAATCTCAAGATATTCTTTGGGAAATTTCATATTCTCTCAATTTTTTATCAAAAGCGAAAATCGTCAAAGACTTTTATGCTCCTATTCCACATCCTTAGACTGTGGCACTTCAGTTTCTTCACAGGACACAACCTCTCCTGTGTCTGCATTTACCTTTATCTTGAAAGATCTCGTAGTAGGGAAGAAGAACGCTCGCTTAAGTTTCAATTCTCCATGTAGTATCCAGATATTTTCCTCTTTATATATCATTCTGAAAAAGATCCACACTATAGAGTGTTTTTGTTTGAGGAACTGCCTTGCTTTTGCCTCTGCCTCAATAGAATCCAATGTTTCCCACACCATTCAAGCTCGAGGCATAAAATTTTTCATGAACTTTTTACAGATACAGTCTCCCCCTCTGGAGAAATATATTCGATCTTTCCAGTCACGGTGTCTATTTCTGTGCCAACATTCCATGCTCCCTTTTTAGCCGACAAAACCACTATTGAACCGACAAGCTTCGTCTCTATCATATGCTCACTGCTCTGGCTGTTTAAGTTTTCTCTTGAAAAGCTCCTTTAACCTTTTAAAGCAATTCGATACCGTCTGAGACATCTATCCACCCCCTATACTCTAGTACTATATCGAAATTTAAATGTTTCGAAAAACAAAATATATTAACGTCCCAGAATCGAACATTAGAGCGGAAGTGAGTTGATGGAGAACGCTGGCAAAGGTTGTGAGGTTGTTTTGACCGCCGACCACACTCTAATGAGCGATTATCATCATAACGAGTTTGTGGGTTTTGGGACATACGCTCCACCAAACTTTATTCCAGACTGGCTTTATAGCTGGTTATTCTTTCCACCCATTAAAACGGAGAACGGAGTGCCCGTTGCTGCACCTTATGGGCTTAGAAAGATTGAGGCTCAGCTGCTGAAGGATAAAGACTGGTTTAAGGAAATGAACCAGCTTCACGTGGAACTGCTGATAAAATGCTTAAAACACGACTTTTACTGGATAGACAACATTATCGGCTTAGCCTTCAAAAGAAGGTATGCTAAGCTTCTGCGTCCCTTCTACAGGCTGTTCGTTGAAGTGATCCGGTATAAGGCGAAAAAAGCTGGAATAAAATGAAGGTGAAAACATGCAGGTTGATCTCATAGAAAATGCCTTGCTCTCCGCCGCTGTGAACCCTTGGCTGAAGGCGCTGATCAGCAGATTTGATATTGAATGCCAAGAAGATGGAAACCTACTCTTAAACTCGCTGAAAGATTTCTTGGGAGCGCCTGTCCCCCTTTGTCCAACGTGCCAGCGGAAGAGCCGACTTATAGCTAAACCGGTCTATGAAGTTGGAAGCCTCTTATTGAAAGTGGATAAGGGCTTCATGAGGAAGCAGTTTCTTCAAGACCAGTATGGTGGAGCCTGGCTTAGAGGCTTCGGGTTAATGATGGAGGGTGTAAGGAAATATGGCGTACGCATACCTTTTGTTCCAGCCGGCCCCTTTGAAATCGTTTGGAATTTAACATATAAATGTAATTTACGATGTAAGCACTGTTATGAGAATGCTGGCGACAGCGTGCTCCCAGAGTTAACGACAGACGAGGCAAAACAGGTTATAGACGTTCTTTCAAAATTGGCTGGTGTAGGGTTGCCGGCGCTTTCATTCAGTGGAGGCGAACCTTTAGCCAGGAAGGATTTCTTCGAGCTGGCAGCTTACGCTAAAAAGCACATTCCATACATCAGCATAGCCTCCAACGAAACCTTGATTACGAAGGATGCAGCTAAAAAGCTCAGGGATACAGGCGTAGATTACGTTGAGATAAGCGTAGACGGTGCAACACCTCAGACCCATGACGAGTTTAGAGGCGTGCCAGGGGCCTTTGAGAGGACAATTCAAGGTGTAAAAAACTGCGTTGAAGAAGGCATGGACACCTGTATAGCAACGGTTCTGCATAGGGACAATATTGCCGAGCTTGACAAACTCATAAGTCTGGCTAAGAAATTGGATGTGCGCTTCATACATTTCAACTACATACCAACCGGAAGAGCTAAGGCTTACGCTGAATTGGATTTGACGCCAGACGAGCGGCTTAATGTTTTAGAAACAATCGGGAAAGAAATAATCAACCTATATTTGCAGGCAAAAGAGGAAGAACTAAAATACGGGAAGTCAAGCGTTAAAGTCGACCGCTTCTTCAGCACATGCCCACAATATGCAAGCGTCACGAAGGAGCTTTCGAAAAAATGTGGCGAAAAATTTATGGTTGAAGCCCACTACGCAGCGAAGAAGGGTGTCGAAAACGTTGCAAACTTTTTAGGCGGCTGTGGAGCCGGACGCTTATACTGTGCGATAGAGCCTAACGGCGACATTAAACCATGCGTGTTCTTTCCAACAAACGAAGACACCGTTTTAGGCAACATGCTGAGAGACAATTTTGAAGAAATATGGGACAGCGACCCGCTACTTTGGAAGCTCCGCATAAGAGAGGATATGGAAACCTACGTTGTAAACGGCGAAGAAGTCGGTTGTGGAAAATGCCCAGATAAATACATATGTGGAGGGTGCCGTGCAAGAGCCTACAGCTATTTCAATGGAGACGTTAAGGCACCGGACGTAGGATGTATTCGCAATAAGCTCCTCTGGGAAAGGTTGCGAGTGGATGATGATAGTGATCCAGCTTGTTAGCGGAAAGAAGTAATGCAGCATCTTCATTCTGTGGGAAAGTTAGCGTCTTTATACCTGTTTACGTGGGCTCGGACTTGCTGGAAGGGCTCGTAAAAACGTTAACAAATGATGCATATGAAAGGAAGGAAATCTTTGTTATAATCGATGAGCCTAATATAGAATCACTGAAGATTGTAGAGAAATATCAAGATAAAGTAAAATTTATCCTCAATAACCATAGAAGGGGGAAAGTAGATGCTTTAAACGATGCAGTAAAAATCTCTAAAGGTGAAATTCTAGTTTTCCTCGACTCTGATGTTCGAATTGAAAGTTCAAACCTTTTAGGTGAAATAGAAAAGGAGATGAGAGGGTTTGACATTCTTGACGTGAAAAAGGAAATTATAAGAGATACGTTCATAGCAAGAATGGTTTACTATGAATACGTCAGCTTCAATTTTGTGAACTTCATACATTCGAAGATGATAAAGAGATGCTTTGGCGTCAACGGAGCCGCTTTTGCAGTAAAAAGAGAAACTTTTGAAGAAGTTGGAGGGTTCTCGAAAGTAGTTTCAGAAGATTTAGATGTAGCAGTTAAGATTCTCTTAAGGAATAAAGAGTTCAAATATACTGAAAAAATTAGTGTCCATACAAGAGCTCCTTCTAGTTGGAGAAACTGGCTTTCTCAAAGAAAAAGATGGGGAATAGGCGCTGGTCTATGGCTTAAACGCCACTGGAGAAACCTAATAAGATATGTGAAGAGATATCCGCATGCTGTAATCCCAAGCTTTCCCATTCTCTTTCCAACATTGATTCCGATGCTCCTCAATTATGTTTTCTCTAATTTTTTAGGCTACAAAATCCTGGACTTCGTTCTAATGCTCTTGGCGACACGGTTCAACTTCTTAATCCCAATTTTCTTTTCAACTTCGATGGCGATAGTTCTAATCACGAGCATATTGAATTTTTTTATAGGCTTCCTGATTTCTTCCATCCTTTTCTATACAGCATCCAAGAAACTAAAATTGCACTTTAATATTTTAGAATTCACAATCTACTACTTCTCATATCAACCCCTAGTCTTCTTCGCGTTGTTAACAGGTCTAATCACGCCTTTTCTCTCTTCAAAATATGAGTTAGATTGGAAAGTCTAGCATGTCTTTGGCTTTAAGGTACATCTCAAGTTTTTATTACTTTGGTAATAAAGGGGTTAGTGCTAAGAGACTATAGAACCTTCTGGATGGAGCGCAAGGGGGACATCGAGAACGGTATACCACAAACAGGCATAGGCTTCCAGAAGACCCTAAAACCCTTGTAGCAGGAGTAGTTGACGATGAGACGAAGGCTGTGATGGTTCAGAACCTGAACTTTGTAAGCCTGCACGTTCTAGAAAAGAAGATGGCCCCCTCGATCATAGTTTCAAGAAGCCTTCTGAAGAGGCTGGGCTTCTACGTTAAAGGCAAGGGCATACTCATGGGAGAAGAAGCGCTCGCGCATGTGCTCTCGAAAGCTTGTGAAGTGTTCGAGGACGTCCTGAACTTTATGATTCCTTAAAATTTCAAAAATTGTGCTCGGAAGGTTAAAGGGCATGAGAGACAACAGCCACAACGGCAAAACAAACACTATGATAAACAACTTCTGGAACTTCAACTACATCGTAAAAAGGTTCAAGGAGAAAGCTGAAGAATATGGTATAGAGGTGGAGGAGAAGAGCGAGTACAAGACATCCAGCAAATGCCCACTCTGCCACTCTGAGGAAATAATGACAAGAGGAAGACTCTTCAAATGCCTCTCTTGCGGATTAGAAGCGAACAGGGACACTGTAGGAGTCCTAAACATAGGCCACCTCCACGGAGGCGGCGTTAACGGGGTGGTGGCACACCCCACGCTTCTAAGGTGGAACGGAATGAGGTGGGAGCCTAAAAGGGCAGTGAACAACCAACCGATGAACACCTTAGAAGCGAGAATCTCCCGGCTTCAGCCGCGGAGAGTGTCAAATTTGGAAGATATGATGAAGGTCAAGAAATTTTTAGGGAAAGGGTTTTAAAGGAGGCTGCTCACGAGCTGGGCCGCCTTCTAGGTTTAAGCCATTGCAAGAACAGAAGCTGTCTCATGTCATTTTCGAATAGTGTAATGGAAGTTGACATGAAAAAGCCTATACTTTGTGAAAGGTGCCTTAACATTCTAAAAATGTTAAGTGAATAGGGTCTCAGAATTTTAGACTATCGTATCCCATTATCTCCTTACGATATCTTAAAACAATAGGGTCGCTTGAAAGCGTCTCTGAAATCTTCCTCTCATTCTCCAGACAATATAAGGTGTCTTCAAGAGGCTCACTCCTACTAAGATCCCCTCTCAACCTTCTTTCAAACATTAAAATTCTCTTCTGACAAAGTTTTTCTAAAACTTTTGGAATTAGCTCGCTTGCTTCAACCATCTGATTGAAGTCTAGTCCCTTAAGTCTCCATATTGTTGAAAGTGTATCATGGAGGTCTGGTTTCCAAGCGTAACCATGCAATAATACCATTGCCCTAAGTACGTCTACTTCAAGCTCCCCAAATCCTCCTTCATCACCCTCTACTAGTTTGGGGGACATGTTCTCCATCCTATACTGCCTCTATTGTCGAAGGCGGTTTCCTTGCAATATTATATGTTACACTAACAACATCCTCTACCTCAGACGTTATGCGCTCGGCAATCTTCTCCAAAATTTCGTAAGGCAATCTTGTAGGTGAAGCTGTTTTCGCGTCCAAGCTATCCCAGCATCTTATCTCAACCTGTAAACCCAGTCTCCTCTTTCCACCAACAATTCCAGTAACCTTGTCCTCATGCAATATTGCAAGGTACTGGAAGGCTTTAACGTTCATTAACTCCTGCTCAAGGATACTAGTGCATCTTCTAACAATCTTAATCCTTTCAGGTGTCACTTCACCTATAACTCTGGCAGCAAGTGCAGGTCCTGGGAAAGGCATTCTTTCACAAATGCTTTTTGGAAGCCCAAGCGCTTCAGCAACCCTCCTTATAGCCGGCTTCCTCAACTGTATAAGTGGCTCTATAACCTTATACCCAAACTCCTTTTCAGTATCTATACCCAACTGTTCCAGCACATTATGCTGTCTTTTTATACCTGCGACAGTCTCCTCTATATCCGTATAGTTTGTTCCCTGCAAAAGGAACTTAATACCACTTTCTTTCACAATCTTTCCAAAAACTTCTTTATAAAATACTCTTGTTATCGCCTCCCTCTTCTCTTCAGGATCTCTTATACCCTTTAACGCATTGAAAAACTTTTCTTTTGCGTCAACAAGTATAACGTTTACTCCAAGACTTCTAAACAACGATACAACCTGCTCCGGCTCATTCTCTCTCATAAGCCCATTATCTATAAAATATGTCTTGAGCCTTTCTCCCAAAGCAATGTGACCAAGCATGGTTACGGTCGAGGAATCGACTCCACCAGAAAGAGCATTTATCGCATAATTTTCGCCAACAATAGCTCTTATCTCGTCAACCTTTTCTTTAATAAACTTCTCTGGATCCAGCTCCTCTAAACTTATCTCTTTTAAACTCATGTCCTAAAAAGGACTCTAATACAAATATAAATTTTAGCCTAAAAATGTTCTACAACGTAAACTTCTGATATTCTCTATCACATGGGTTTCCAAAAACTGTTTCCATAACCATCTTCTTCGGATAGATTATGGTGGATCTAATTGTATTATGGTATGGTATATGTCTGCATATTGTTAAATCAGAAGGATGATCTTCTTCACCATGATCTTTCATTATAGAGATAATGTCACTTTCATCAAGCCTATCATGTTTCCTTAAAAGAAGTTCAGCCCTCTTATGCCTCTTCTCACTAGACTCGTGAACCCTTTTGCCAGAAAGTTCAGGTGGCGCCTTCTTGGAATAGACAGCATTCTTTGGCAGTTCAATCTTCTGCATCCTTTCTGTAACATAATGGTTTGTGACTATAGCAATATCCTCGTCTTCTCTAATACTATAACTATGTGGGGAAAGTTCTATTACCTTGATGTTCGAATTACTGTCCACTAATGTGACGATAGCCCCATACCCTCCCCTCTCACACAACTTTAGAAATTCAAGCGCTTCTCCAACGGTTCGACATTTTTCCAACATTTCCTGCATTGTAATAGATAGTGGGACAATGCATGTTGGCCTATCCAGAGAGTATGCAAAATTGCATGATACAGCCAAACCATGTTCGTTTAACCCATCCAATATTCCGGGAGAGGGGATTATTGCACATCCTAACGTCCGATACCCGTCATCAGGTCTAGACTCAATTACAACCTGATATTCGGTAAACTCCATTGGGAAATCAAAGTTTCTAGCTAAAACAGGTTCTTCTCCAATCATCATCCTAGATGGGATTCCTAGGCTAGTGCATCCACCAAGACTAAAGCCGGAAGCTTCAAGAGAAATCATAAGCATTAGCATAGAAAGTTCAACTTTAGCACCATCAGCTATTCCCCTTAAACGTTCACCCTGTCTCGGATAGTATTTGAGAATATCGTTTTTCATCAGCTTCTCTGTATCCTTTTTTAAAGTGTTCAAGAACCATTTTGCTGGAACAATTTTCGGCCTCATCACCTTTATCATGCCCATTTCCGGTAAGTTTTCTAACATTTTGTGTATCTTATCCTTTATAACCCTACCATATTGTACACCCATTTCATAATTGTCTCCATGAACGCATATTTTTTCAACCATCATTTTCTCCAAGAGATAATACAACTAACCTTTTATATTTTAAGGAAAAGATATAATATGTTTCTAGAAAAGATTTATGTCATGGAGAAGGGGCCAGCTAGACTAAACCGAATTCTATTACTTTCGCTCACAGGATTCATATTCATCATACTATACTTTTCTTATATAAGCCCTCAAATTCAATATCTTAAACAGAACGCCCTCTCTACAACAAAATCATATACTATAAGTTCATCCACCTTCCCTGTCACAGAAACATTCTCTCAGACTAATACAACATTTTCTCCGCCTATAGAATCGACTACCTCCCCAACTAATGTAACACGCTTCATAAAATACGCTCTTGAAGTAATTAACAAGGATAGGCTAGAATATGGTCTCAAGCCTGTTGAACTCGGAACCAATCCTGCAGCCCAATACCATGCTGAAGACCTAGCAAGTATGCTGTGTTTAAGCCATTGGGGTTCAAACGGCATGAAACCATACATGCGTTATACAATCTTTGGTGGAAAATTTTTTGTACAAGAAAATGTTGCCGCAGTATTCATGTTCGGGCGGACTTCGATTCCATCCGATGAAGAAATATTATCCTTCATCTCTCAAACCGAGCATGAAATGATGTACAATGATGCGTCTTCAGACTGGGGTCATAGGAAAAACATTCTTGATCCAATGCATACTCACGTAAATATTGGTATCGCCTACAATAGTCAAATTTTTGTAATGGTACAGGATTTCGAAAACATTCTCATTAAATGGAGTGAATTTTCTACAAAAAATACTACTGTGACCCTAAAAGGCCGCTTCCTACAGAATCTTAGGCCATACATGGTCCTATTATACTATGATCCTATACCATCACCATTATCCAGCAAAGATTTACGTAATGCACCATATAATGGAAGCTATAGCTTTGGCGAACTTTTAGGTACAATAGTGAACAAAGGCTATCAGGCAAACGTACCCTACATTTATGCGACAAAGTGGCGTCAAGACGGGTTAGACTTCGAAATCGTCTTCGACTTCAAAGCATTTTTCAAGGGTGAAGGAGTCTACACTATCGTGTTTGAAGTTGAAGACTATAAGGGTAGCGTCAATTTTGCCACATCATACTCAATATTTGTAAAGTAATAAAAAAGTATATTTTGTAAAAATTAAATAGATGCTTAAACATTATTAGGCTGAGGGTGAAAAATTTGCCTGTTGTACAAATAAGTATGTGGGCTGGAAGGTCTGACGAGCAGAAAAAGAAGATAATAGAAGGTGTAACAAACGTACTATGTGATGTACTAGGTATAAGGCCAGAAAATGTCACCGTAATAATATATGAGGTAGAGAAAAAGAATTGGGGTAAATCTGGTAAACCTGCCTCAGAAGCATAAATTACCTTAAGAAAAATTTTTATAAGCCTATATTCAGAAACCAGAATGTATGCCCAGGTAGTATAGATCGGTTAGTATCTCCGGCTGTCACCCGGAGGGTCGCGGGTTCAAGTCCCGCCCTGGGCGCTTTACAGTTCTTAATGTTTTAAAACAAGATTTTGCTACCGCTTGCTATATGCGTGTTGCTATAACGGGTGGAGCTGGTTTTATAGGCTCAAACCTTGCACTCTTCTTAAAAAGATTAGGATACGAAGTCACATGCATTGATAATCTTTCTAGGTCGCTAGAATATAATGTTAGAAGGTTGTCTTTAGAAAATATTCCAATACATGTTTCTGATGTCAGAGATTTTGAAAAGTTGGTCGGATTGATTAGAGGCTGCGATATTGTTGTTCATACCGCAGCATTAATTGATGTTGAAGAGTCTTTAAAAGATCCTATATCATATTTTGAAAATAATGCGGTTGGTACGGCGGTTGTCTCTAAAGCCTGTGTAAGCGCAAATGTTGAAAGGCTTGTGTACATTAGTTCGGCTGCAGTTTATGGTGAACCGCAAAAGGTTCCTGTTGAAGAAATTCATCCAAGAAATCCCATGTCCCCGTATGGTTTAAGCAAACTTTTTGGAGAAAATATTGTTGAACTTTATTCAAAAGTTTACCGTTTAAAATATGTTAATCTAAGGCTTTTCAACGTTTTTGGCCCCGGTCAAGGGTCTGGAGGATATGCTGGTGTAATAGCAAAGTTTGTTAAAAATGTGAAATGCGGCCAAAAGCCTACAGTTTATGGCGATGGTCTTCAAACAAGAGACTTTATCCATGTAAACGATGTGTGCCATGCTATAGAATGTTCCTTCAAGACAGAATATGTTAACGAAACATATAATATAGGTTCGGGTTCAGAAACAAAGATCGTAGATTTAGCTAAAAAGATTATGTACCTAGCTAATGTTGAAGGTGAACCATCTTTTGCCCCACAAAGGGCTGGCGATGTAAGGTTCAGCTGCGCTGATATTTCTAAGGCAAAAAAACTCCTAGGCTTCTATCCGAAGATTTCCCTTGACGATGGACTTAAAACGCTTCTAGAAGCATAGAAGCTTATGCTAAAATATTCCTCTCCTTATGGTAAAAGGTTAAAATATTCCTACAGTTAACACAACATTGTATGAATCCAAGAGAACGTTTTATCAAAGCATTATCTCGTGGAAAGCCTGATAGGGTTCCCATATTCGTTTTTGGAATAAATGGTGTTGTCCTGGAAAAACTTCTCGGTAGGCCTGTAATGCAAAGGAATCCTAAAGCCTATCTTGAAATGTGCTCTAAAGGTGAAGTTGAGAAAGCGAATCTGCTTACGGTTGAAGACCATATAGAGTTGGTTGAAAGATTCGATTTGGATGCTGTTAGGGAAGTGAATCAGGTTGGCGGCTGGCTTATCGACCCAAGGTGGGAATACTTTCCAAAGGATGTCAAAATTGTCAAGAAGGGTGAAAATCTTTGGGAAATAAATGGAGTGCCAGTACAGTATATGCCTGAAGTTAACTCGCTTTATGTCCTGAAACCATTTCTTCCAACAGACCCTGATATGGCGAAAAACTTTCTTAAAAGTATATGGAATGATGTGACAGTTCCAGACCAAGAAATATTGGTTTTAGAAAAGATTGCAAAAAGGTTGAAGGGTAAAAGGTTCATTTTATCTGTAATACAGGGCACTTTCCTACCATTCTTTTCACCCTCAACACATATGATGGTTTGGCTGCATAGGAATCCTGACGTACTAAAAATGTGGTTAGAATATTATCTTAAGGTTAACATTGAGCGTGCGAAGGCGAAAATAGATGCTGGTGCAGAGGGTATAATAGAAAACGATGACTATGCTACAACAATGGGTCCAATGATTTCTCCAAAATATTTTAGAGAACTAGTTATACCTAACCTGAAACGCTTATGTGATGAAGTGCATAAGAAGGGTGCCTTTTTCATTAAGCATACCGATGGAAACATTTCCCTCATATTAGATGATATTGTTAACACTGGTGTAGACGGGATCCATCCTCTAGAAAAGAAGGCTGGCGTGGACATTGGGCAAGTTAAGAAAGTGTATGGTAAAAGAGTTTGCGTCATCGGTAACATAGACGGTTCACTTGGAGGTGAAAGGGGGAAAGAATACATTATAAACGAGACTCTTGAATGTCTAAAATCCGCTGCCTCAGACGGAGGATATATAATGACGACAAGCAATGTTATAACCTCTGACGCTAAAGTTGAAAACTTTCTAGCGTGGATTGATACGGTAAAGAAGTTTGGAAGATATGAAAGTTAGAAGTATAGAAAAACCTAATATACTCAAACATTTTTATTTCTGTAAAAAGGTGGAGTGGATGCCACTTCTATCTGAAAAAGTAAGGTCACGTGTAAAGAGCATCTTTAACGAACTCGTATCACCTGTAAAGCTAGTACTATTTACGCAGGAGTTTGAGTGCGAAACATGCGCAGACACTAGGCAACTTCTTGAAGAACTTTCATCTCTTTCAGAAAAGATTAAGCTTGAAGTTTACGATTTCGTTTCAGACAAGGATAAGGTTGAAAAATATAAGGTTGACAAGATTCCAGCAATAGTTGTTGAAGGTAAAAAAGATTATGGAATAAGATTCTATGGTATACCAGGAGGATACGAATTCAATTCCCTATTGCATGCTATACAGATCGTTTCTTCAGAAAATTCAGGCCTTTCTCAGGAGGCAAAAAATATGCTTAAATCTTTAACAAAACCAGTCCACATTCAAGTCTTTGTAACCTTAACATGCCCATACTGTCCAATGGCGGTCGAAACAGCCCATAAGATTGCTTTGGAAAGCGACCTCGTCAGAGCTGAAATGATAGAGGCAACAGAATTTCCACATTTAGCGAACAAATATCAGGTTTTCGCTGTACCAAAGGTTGTAATAAACGATAAAATTTCATTTGAAGGAGCTTTACCTGAACTCTCTTTTGTTAGACACGTCCTTAAAGCCTAAACTTCTAAACCCTACTTCTTTTTTTCCTTAAATTTTAAACTTATATACTTTAACCCTGTCCTTCATCGTCATGCAAGATCTTGTAAACCTTCTATCCAAATTTATCAAGCTTGTCGCAATAAGATTGCCTGATGACGTATACACTGCCTTAAAAGAGCTTGCCTCCAGAGAAAACTCGCATTGGGGTAAGGAAATATATTCGATAATGTTCGATAACATTAATCTCGCGTTAGAAAAGGATGTGCCAGTATGCCAGGATACTGGAGTACTAATGTTTTTTGTTGACGCAGGAGCAGATTTTCCCCACCTGAACGTCTTGCCAGACACCATACATGCTGCAACTGTTAAGGCTACAGAAGAGGTTCCACTACGTCCTAATGTGGTTGAACCTTTTATAGAAAAGAATACTGGAAACAATGTTGGCACAAGATTGCCTTGGATAGAATGGAATATTCTACCCCATACAAGCTATGCTGACATAACCTTGTACCTTGCAGGTGGCGGCACATCGTTGACGGGACATGCTAAAGTTCTTCCACCCGCATCAGGCTTCAAAGGTGTTATAGAATTTGTTCTAGACGTGATATCAGGCTACGGTTTAAACGCATGCCCACCTTTCCTTGTCGGCGTAGGCCTTGGAACAACAGTTGAAACAGCAGCAATCTTATCCAAGAGGGCTCTTCTCAGGCCCATTGGCTCAAGTAATCCAAATCCGATGGCTGCCTCCCTAGAAAAAATTCTTTATGATAAAATAAATGGTCTTGAAATTGGCCCCCAAGGTTTAGGAGGCTCCACTACAGCCTTGGCCGTACACGTGGAATATTCAGCAAGGCATCCCGCTACCCTAGCTGTTGGCGTTTCAACAGGTTGCTGGGCTCATAGGAGAGGTACCGTAAGATTAAAATCCGATTTAAGCTACGAGCTACTGTCCTATAAGGGTGTCAAATTATGAATTTGACCTTAAAAACTCCATTAAAAGATGAAGATTTGGAGAAGGTTAATGTTGGAGACATAGTCTACCTAAATGGTGTCATTGTAACAGCCAGGGACGCTGCACACGAAAGATTTTTGAAGCATGGTCGAGAGCTGCCGATAAATTTAAAGGGTCTTCCAATATTTCATGCAGGCCCAATAGTTAAAGAAGCTGAGGGAAAATGGCGTATTGTATCAATTGGGCCTACAACTAGCATGAGAATGGAGTCCCTGGAATACGATTTTATAGAACGGTCTGGAGTTAAGATGATTATAGGGAAAGGTGGAATGGGCCGTAGGACAGCTGAAGCATGTAAAAGGTTCAAGGCTGTTCACGCAATCTTTCCAGGGGGATGTGCTGTCGTAGCAGCAGAGAGGGTTAAAAGGGTTTTAGGCGTAGAATGGCTCGACCTAGGCGTGCCTGAAGCTCTATGGATCATGGATGTTGAAAACTTTGGTCCACTAATAGTATCAATTGACACGAAGGGAAATAATTTGTTTGAGGAAAGATTAAATGCAATTAACGGTAAAAAGGTTGAGTTGCTAAAAAATTTGGATAAACTTTTAATTCAAGGTTAACAAAATAATATATAATCGTATAACATGTGGTGTAGGTAATGTCTCTAGGGTTTGATGCTAAAAAGGTTGTTGATAGAATTTTATCCAGAAAGGACTACATTGTTGAAGAAGTTAGGAAGCTTCTAAGGATGCCAAGCATTTCCGGTACAGGTGAGGGCATAGAGGACGTTGCAGGATACTTGAGAGACTGGATTAGAGATAGGTTAGGTGCAAATACCACATTATTAAGGTACGGTGGCCATCCTATCGTATACGGTAAACTTGATTCTGGGAAAGAGAAAACAATAATATTCTATAACATGTATGATGTTCAACCAACAGGTCCACTGGAACTCTGGTCATCTCCACCATTTGAGGCAAGAATTGTAGAAGACAAGATTATTGCTAGAGGTGCAACAAACACGAAGGGTGCTCTCATGTCAACGCTATTGGGTTTTGAAGCTATGGTTGAAGTTTTAGGAGAATCGCCAGTAAACATAATCTTTGCACTTGAAGGTGAGGAGGAGCTCGGTTCACCGAGCATGCCAAAGTTTGTTGAAGATAAGAAGGTTGAACTCCAAGATGCTGACACAGGCCTTTTCACCATACCTTCTGAAGTTGAATTGGGTAAGCCTAGGATCCAGCTTGGAAACAAGGGTATCGTGTTCATTGAATTAAAGTGTAGAACAAGCAAGTATGAAGTTCATGGAAGCTATAGTAGAGGATTCTATAACCCTGCTGTAATACTAAGCAAGATTGTCTCCGAGCTGATTGACCCACATTTTGGTCCAAGAATCCCATGGCTTGAAGAAAAGACTGTTCTCCCAACTCCAGAAGATCTTATGCTTCTTGACCAGCTAATCGAATGCACCCCTCTTGAAAAGATGATGGAGTCTCATGGAATAAAATCTTCTAGACTCAGGGGCCGCGAATGGTATCAGGCTGTATTCTTTAAACCAAATGTTAATGTTGACGGCCTCACGGCAGGCTACACTGGCCCTGGAACTAAAACAGTATTACCAAATGAGGCAACCCTAAGAATAGATTTCAGAATTGTGCCAAATATTGAGCCAGAAGATGTTATTGAAGGATTAAAGTCCCTAATCGAAAGGCTCGGCCTCTCCGATATGGTTGAAGTTAACGTGCTGGACGGTTACACTTGGAGCAAGATAAGTCCTAAGGCTCCAGTTGTGGAAGTTGCAAAGGAAGCGTATTCCGACATGGGTGTTAAACCATACATTATTCCATTGATAACCGGCTCAGCTCCAATGTACCTTTTCACTAGAGTGCTAAAGATTCCCGTGATTGTAACAGGCCCAGGTCATGGTGAACGAGCTCACGCACCAAACGAGTTTATAACAGTCGACACAACATGGAAGACTGCATCATATGTAGTATACCTAACGAACAGACTTATCTCATGTAAAAAGGATTTAAGGGTTCTTTAAATCTAGGCAAAGTTTAATATCGTAGACGTAACAAGTTAAATACAATGGTAAATAAAATACTAGACTACTTTAGACACTTTACCCCTAAAGAAGTTTCCGTAGAGGACATGTCCGCTATAGAGGAGAATGCTGTCAGCCTTGGTCTTCCTAGACTTCTCATGATGGAAAATGCGGGTGCATGTGTCGCAGATTTTATAATAAGAAATTATGGTGCAAACTTTAGGAACGTGTTAATTGTTTGTGGGACTGGAAATAATGGTGGAGACGGTTTTGTTGTCGCAAGACACTTGAGAAACAATCTCTTTAATGTTAAGGTTGTACTTTTAGGTAAGCCTTCAGAAATTAAAAGTGAAGAGGCTAGAGTGAACTGGATTCTTGTAGAAAAGATGGATGATGTTCAAAAATTTTTTCTCACAGACACTTCCTCAATCAACGTTGTAGTTGGCCTATTGAAAGAATGTGATATAGTTGTTGATGCAATACTTGGTACAGGTGTTAAGGGTGCTTTAAGGGATCCGATAAAATCTGTTGTCGAAGCAATAAATTCGTCTGGAAAGCTGGTTGTAGCAGTTGACGTTCCAACAGGCTTAAACCCTTCAACAGGGGAAGTTCACGGTGAAGCCGTTAGAGCAGTGCATACAATAACATTTCATAAAATGAAAGTCGGCTTGATTGGAAAAAAAGATTATACTGGAGAAATTGTTGTTAAAGATATAGGCATACCCTTTGAAGCAGAATTTTTTACAGGACCAGGTGATCTTAGAAAAGTTATAAAGCCTAGAAAGCCTTACAGCCATAAAGGTGACTATGGAACCGTACTAGTTGTAGGAGGGTGCGAATACTATTCTGGCGCTCCAGCGCTTGCTGCCCTATCCTCTTATAGAACTGGAGCTGGACTAGTGTATATAGTTGCTCCATCATCTATCACCCCATCTATTAGACCATTTTCTCCAGACCTGATCGTTTACCCAACCAGTTCCCCGCATCTAAAATTGGATGATATTGAGCTGATAAAAGCTCTTCTTCCAAAGGCTGACGTGGTTGTGATAGGCCCAGGCCTCGGCCTCCATCCTGAAACCATTGAGCTTGTTCACGAGGTTTTAAAAATTTGTAAGGGTGTATCTAAAGTTGTATTAGACGCTGACGGGTTTAAAGCTGTAAAGGACAGTCCACACCTGCTTGAGGGGACGGTAGCGACTCCTCATGCTGGAGAATTCAAGCATGTTTTCGGCACCCTTGTCGGGGAAATGTGGTGGGAACGCATTGACCCTGCTGTTGAAGTTGCGAAAAAATATAATTTTACCCTACTTCTTAAGGGCCACGATACTCTTGTAACTGACGGTTTCAGGGTTAAGGTTAACCGTTGGTCCACGTCTGGCCTAGCTGTTGGAGGAAGTGGCGACGTGCTTTCAGGCATATTGGGTACTTTTATATCATGGGGAAACGACTATTTTTCTTCAGCTGCCGCTGCAGCCTATGCTCACGGTGACGCTGGAATAAAGGCTGTCTCGAAAAAAGGTTTCCACATCCTCGCATCAGACCTGTTAAACGAGTTGCCTGAAGTTTTGAAACCATTTGACAGGGAAGTTGAAGGCTCCTAAACCAATTTTTAAAAAATTATTAACATAATGTTCGTACTCTTATGCTGTATAGATTAGAATGCTGTATATAAAGAAGGTTGAAGCTGAAGGTTTTAAGACCTTTAACAGAAAGGTTACTTTAAACTTTCAGCCCGGCCTTATAGCTATAACAGGCTTAAACGGTTCTGGAAAATCCAATATATTTGATGCCATACTCTTTGCTTTAGGAGAAAGTAGTCCAAAAACTTTGAGGGTTACAAGTTTAAAGAATCTTTTGTTCGATGGAGGTGTTAGCGGGGAAAAGGCTTCTAAGGCCATAGTTTCCGTACAGTTCGATAACACTGGTAGAGAAATTCCTGTAGACGCTGACACAGTAACATTCACTAGAGAGCTTAGGGAGGACGGTGAATCCATTTTTAAAATAAATGGTAGACATGTTTCTAAGCAGATGGTCATAAACTTGACACAGCTTTGCCTAATATCTCCAGAAGCATTTAATGTCATATTACAGGGTATGATCAATCGTATAGCTGAACTTAGACCTGACGAGCGTCGTCGTCTACTCGAGAGCCTTGTAGGTGTAGCACAGTTTGACGAAAAAAAGGCTGAAGCTTTAAAGAATCTGGAGGATGCTACACACAAGCTTGAAATAGCGTTTGCAAGGATTGGGGAAATTAGAAATGTTTTAAGGAAAAATGAGGAGGCAAGAAATGTTCTCTTAAGATATCGTCATCTTGAAGAAGAGATAAGGCACTTGAATGCGATGAAGGTTTCAAGGAACATAAGCCTCCTCAACCAGCAGATCTCGTCCCTGAACTCTAGTTTAGAGGAGGAAAAGGGTCTCTTGAAGAAGAGGATGCATGATAAGACTGTTCTAGAAGCGGAAATTGATGCTTTAAAGAGCCAGAGGGAACAGTTCCTTTCATCCATATCTGATCCATCTAAAACTTTTGTAAACTATGAAATGGAGCTTGCCTCAACATATTCAAAGATTGAGGAAACCTCTTCCCAAATAAAATCTCTTGAAGAAAGAAATTTGGAAATAGAACAGGATCTTTCCACACTTACTACAATGTTGTCCGGGCTTGAGGTTGAAAAAGCAAATCTTTCCCAAAATCTTGAAAGGCTGAAGAATGAGGTTAAGTTGAAGGAAACTGAACGGCAGTCCATTCTACAAAAGATCAAAAACGTAACCGCTGAAGTGAATGAGGTGAATAAAAGGCTTTCTAGAATAAAGTCTCAGAAGTTGAAAGCTGATTCTAAAGTTAAAAAAATAGACATCTTATTGGAAAGAAGTAAGGCTAAGAAGGAAAAGATAGTGCCAATACATACAAAACTTTCTTACAAGTTTAAGCTTCTAGAAAGCAAGCAGAACTCCTTCTCTACAGTTTTAAATGAGCTTAGACAGTCACTCTCCAACCTTGACAATCTACTACAAGCCGAATCCACTGAAGTCGTCTCACTCTCAAAATCTTATGAGGAGATTGAGAAAAGGCGTAGGGCTATGCTTGATGCAATAAAGTCTTCTATCGAAACCTTGGAAAAGGTTGAATCAAGTATAGTTAAGGCTGAAGCAGTTCAAAGGATGGCTGAGGAACTGCTTGACATAGAAGGCCTGGAGCGGCTTGTCACGTTCGCGAAAACCGGTGCCGTCGAAGGCTGTGTCGGCCTAGTGAAGGAGCTCATAAGCTTCGAAGAAAAGTATGCGAAACCTGTTAAGTCTGTCTGCGGACTATGGCTTAACGCAATAGTTGTAAGAGACAGAGACTCATTGAATAAGCTTATTGATGCAGCGCAAAGGGTTGGAGCTAAACATTTTAACATGATAACCTTGTCTGAAATAAAGCCTAGGCAGCTTCCTCCTCCCCCACAAGAACCTGGTATACTAGGCTACCTATCAAGTTTCGTTAACAGCGAATATGATGTTTTGAAAAGTTTTCTTTTCCAGGACACTCTGTTGGTTGAAGACGCCTCTGTCGCCCTAAAATGTTCTAGCGAAGGTTTCAAGTGTGTAACATTGGATGGCGCCGTCTACGAAGCCTATGGTTCAGGGTACGCTTCAGGATTTCCAGAAATTCTTGAAGCAGTGTCCTCGTATGGTGTTGACGAATACTATAGTGAGCTTAAGACAGTAATCTCAAACCTTAAGAGGATTGTTGAAAAGAGGCAGGCTGACCTTGAAAAGTTGAATGAGAAAAGTAAAACGCTTTTGGAGAAGAAGGCAGAAGTTTCAAAGAACCTTGGCCAAGTTCATGGCGAAATTGAATCACTTGTAAAGTTTGTTAGAAAATATTCTGAAACCTACTCATCTAATCAATTAAAGCTCAACAGTTTAAGGGACAAACTTACCAAGATAGAATTATATCTTAAAAAGGTGGATGAGAGGATCAACCTCCTTAATTCAAAAAGAGAGGCTCTGATGAAGATTATACAGAGTGAGGAAGAGAACGTTGAAGCACAGAAGCTTATAGAATTAAATAATACACTCAATAGCCTAAACAGCCAATACCAGTCCCTAACCAACGTTATTAATGAAATAAACATTAGCCTAATGCAGACCAAAGGTAGACTAGAAAACGATGTTATGGTCTCATACAATAATACTAGAAAGGGTATTGAAAAACTTAAGGCTGAATATGAATCAAACAAGGGCAAGATCGAGGAAGCTCGAAAAATTTTAGCTGAACTTAAAGAAAAGTATGAGACATTAAAGGCTAGGGAAGAAGAATTCCATCAAGCGTCAATAAACATGCAGAAGACACTTTCAGAGTACGACACAAAAATTAACGAGAAGATTGCTCAACTGAACTCCTTAAACGATATGATAGGAAGGTCGACCATAAGAATAAATCAGCTCACTAGCAAGATTGAAAATTTGAAGGAGAAGCTTGAATCAGAATATAATGCGCTAAGACTATACGGCCACACTTCCCCAATAGAATACGCTGAAGGCTCAGACGAACTTCTTATCATGCTCCAGCAGGAGCTGGATGAGGTTAAGCCTATGCTGAACTTTCTAGCGGAAAAAGACTATGAAAGCGTCCTAGAAGGATACAAGAATCTTTCACTGAGAAGCAATCAGCTTGAGGAGGAGAGGGAAAGCATTATCGCTTTGATTGAGGAAATCGATAACCAGAAAAAGAAGGTTTTCATGGACGCTTTCGAGAAGATCGACCGCAGTTTAAGGGGCATATTTAAGGACCTTACTGACGGTGAAGCTTGGCTTGAGCTAGAAAATCCTGAAGAAATATTTTCTGGAGGAATATATCTTATGGCAAGCTTTCCGGGAAAAAGGCCTAAAGAGTCTCTTATGTTAAGTGGTGGGGAGAAGACAATAACTACTGTAGCCTTCATTTTGGCGATGCAAAGCGCATACAAGTCACCATTTTACCTATTTGACGAAGTTGACGCCCACCTTGACCAGTTGAATTTGGAGCGCTTAACTAAAATTTTGAAGGAACGTTCTAAGGAGGCTCAAATAATCCTCATCACCTTAAAGGACCTAACATTATCCAAAGCCGATAAAATATTTGGAGTGTACCAGCGTGGTGGTAGTGCAAATATCGTAGAATATTCTCCAGGTGTAGCTGTTAGGGAGGTTAAAGCATGAGCATAAAGGTTCCCCTAACAAAGTTTCCACTAAAGCTTCTGGTTGACGTAGAAAGCATTTCGAAGAAGAGGGTGTGGGACGTCAACATTTCAGAACTATTAAACCAGTTTATTTCCCTATACTCGGACTATAAAAAGGACTTGCGACTCTATGGAACCGTTGCCCTCTCATCATCAATAATTTATAAAATGCAGGTTGAATCTTTCTTCCTCTTCGAAAAACAGACTCTTAGACCATTTGAGGGTGGAGAAATTTCTCTTCCAACAATAATAGATGTTCCATACAGGCACGAAGTATATTCGACTTCAGTAGAAGATCTAATCATTGCCCTAGAGAGGATAATATCATCTTCCCCACTTAAGAGGATGAAGAAGGAGGAGACTCTTGTCCCTGTCGCAAGCCTAGAGCTTCCAACAGACCCCTTTCTGATGAACATCAACGAACTGATAAAGGAATTTAAGAAGCAGCTTCTTCTTCTCATGGACGAAAATCATACTATAAGTTTCAGGAAGCTTGTTGAAGGCTTACCCCTAATCGAGGTTGTGAGAAACTTTCTTTTAACGCTCTTTGTAGCCCAAGAAGAGTTCGTTGACCTGATTCAGAAGGATAATGATATAATAATAAAGGTGCTCGTTTAACAATGTGTTTTAAACTTGAAGCCAAAACTGCTTTTTCACCACACCATAATTTCACATCAATAAAGTCACACGATTTTAGGGGAAAATTTGTCTTCGTCTCAAATAAGCTTATAGCATCGATTCCAGTAAACTTAACAAAATGGTGTACCTGAGGTGGTCTGATGAGTGAAGAATACGATATAAGCTTTCTTAAGGGTAAGATTGAGGCAGCACTTTATGTTGCTGGTAGGCCTCTTTCTTTAGAAGAAATTTCTAAGGCTACTGGAATACGTTCTAAAAGAAAGAATCTTCTACTCGCTAGAGAAGTTCTTTCAACATACAACTCATTTTCTAACGCACTCGAAATACTGGAGCTTCCCGGCAACCTTTTCGTTCTACAGCTTAAGCAAAAGTATAGGGATGTCGTAAAAAAGTTTTCTACAAAACCTCTTTTGCCGGAATCAGCTTTAAGGACCCTATCCTACATTGCCTTCTATCAGCCTGTTACAGTAAAGGATGTTGTAAACAAGATCGGCGCTAAAGCTTACCGTCACATTTCCATGCTTGAAGCATTAGACTTTGTTATGGCAAAGCCCGGTGTTAAGCCAAAAACTTACGTTACTACACCAAACTTTTCAAGATATTTTGGGCTCAGTGAAGATATTAACGTGCTGAAGGAGCAGTTGAAGAATAGGGTTAGCAGGGGCTTAAAGCTTTAAAGAAAAGTATATTATGTCTCCAGTATACTACCCTTTCGCATAGGTGCTTACAGTATGCCAAGATATGTTGAAAACTTGAGGAAGAGGAAGCCGACTGGCGGTGTACGCGTACCCAATAGGGGTAGGAGGGCGTATGAGCAGCATGGCTACCCAGTGGAAACCAAGATTGGTCAAGAAGAGCGTTTCCTTAAAAGGTGTAAGGGTGGCGGCTACAAGGTTAAATGTGTTTCAACCTCATACGCTAATGTTGTTGACCCTATGTCAAAGCAGACTAGGCGGGCTAAGATTCTAAAGCTTCTGTCGAATCCTGCGAGCAAAGATCTTACTAGAAGAGGTGTTATAACTAAGGGTGCTGTTCTGGAAACGGAGCTTGGTCAGGCAAAGGTCACTTCCAGGCCTGGTCAGGACGGTGTCGTTAACGCTGTTCTGGTTAAGCGGTAGTGTAAATTGAAGGACTACGATCATATAATATTGTGGCTTGACTACTTTAACTCAAAATTTTCCAGAAGCTGTGGAAGGCGTGTTCCAACAAATCTTGCGGTCTCGTCACCAACACTTGAAGAGCTTGTTGAAGCCGCTAAAATGCTAGGGTATGAGGTTGAAGCTTTTAAGGCAAAGTATCCTAAAAGAAATTATTTGGAAAGCGGGTACATTTCGATACCTAAAACTAAGAGTAAGAACGCTGTAATAAAAGAAATTTCAAAAATGTTAGCTCAAGTTCGGGGTATGAAACGTCAAAAGGGTTGATTGGGGCTAAAGTTTAAATTACGTCCCTTTGTTTAACTTGTTGTGAAAAAGCTGGGTATAGTATTGCATAAGGCTAAAAGCGGTAATATTGTTGTAAAGGGTACAGAATATTTTAAGCCCTCACTTCAAGTTTACGATGAAAAGGGTAAGAGGGTGGGTTTTGTTATAGAAACCTTCGGCCCAGTAACTTCCCCCTATATCCTTGTTAAGCCCACCACTGACAGGGTTCGCAAGCTGATCGGCCAAACTCTGTACGTGAAGGAGAGTGTGGATCGGGTTGGAGGAAAAGGAAACTGACTCCAGAATATGTCCATCATGTGGAAGCAAGCTTATCGTCGACTTAGAGTCAGGTGAACTTGTATGCTCCGAATGTGGTGTTGTCATAAAAGATCATGTCGTTGACGAGCGTCCTGAATGGAAGGCTATAGACTTAGAAGATAAGCAGAAGCGTGTTAGAGTTGGTGCTCCGATGACATACCTTCTACATGATGAAGGCTTAACAACCTTTATAGGCGACAAACCCTATGGTGGTTCAAGTAGGGGCGGTGACTTTAAGAACATTAAAAACGCTTTCTCTAGGGTAAGAGTTAACTCGGAAGAACGTTCGCTTATGCAGATTCTTGAAAAGATAGATGACATAAGCAAGAAGCTTTCTCTTCCAAACAATGTTGCGGAAACCGCCGCATACTTTATACACTCTAAGGATGTTAGAGCTTTTTTGAAGAATAAGGGTCAGAGGGAGACTGCTGCCGCACTAGTTTACCTAAGCTGTAGAATGTGCAATTTTAATAGGACCTTAAAAGAAGTTTCTGAAGCAGCTGGGCTAAAAAAGAAGGATGTGGCAAAATACTATCGTATTTTAGCTCAACAGTTTTCAACCATTCCCATTAGTAGGCCGACGGTTTCAAGTTACGTGACAAAGGTGGCTAACCTTCTAGGTCTTTCAACAAAAACTGAACGTTTGGCTCTCTCACTATCCTCTAAGGTTGAGTCATCAAAGTTTTCTCATGGAAAAAATCCTGCTGGTTTGGCTGCCGCATGCGTCTACATTTCCTCAACACTATTTGATGAGCAGGTCTCGTCTGAAGATTTAGCCTCCAGCCTGAACGTTACACCCCTAACTATAAGGAATAGGGTTAAGGAAATTTTACAAAATTTTGACATAATAGTGGAAATTGATACTCTAAAATAGTAAACATTATAGGGAAGCACTGTCAAATATTTTAATAAACATCTTTTGGAGGTGTATGCTGTCCATGGAATCAAAAGACGATGTTGTCGAAGAAGAAGCTTTGGAAGAAGAGGAAGAGGGGTCTCAATCTACTGCACCTTCTACTATAAAGAGTGAAGAGGAGGAGCTTGACCTCACTTCAAGAACCTATAAGGCTATTGTCGAGCATGGAATGCAGGGTATACTTCAGAGCCAGCTTTGGAAGGAGCTAAATCTTACCAGCAGAGACGGTAGCAGGCTTGCTATAAGGCTTGAAAAGCGTGGTATGATTAGACGCGAGAAGGTTCTTGAAAATGGAAGGTGGACTTATAGGCTTTACCCAATACGTATGCCGATAAAGACTGCCTCTATAAGGAATGCTCCATGCTTGACCTGCAAGCTTGCTGAACAGTGTTCTGAAGACGGTAAGATATCGCCAAAAACATGTAGGATGCTCGAAGACTGGGTTCGAAGAGAATATTCTGCAAACAAGGTTATGATGAAGGTTGAAGCTAAGTCAAGCTAGAAGAGACTTTTACAGAAGAAAGGCTAAACTGGAAGGCTATAAAAGTAGGGCTGCATACAAGCTTATTGAGCTAGTGAAAAAGTATGGTCTAATCAAGGTTGGAGACCATGTTATAGACTTTGGGTGCGCTCCAGGAGGTTGGCTTCAGGTTGCAAGCAAGTATGTTGGACCCGATGGAAAAGTGTTTGGTTTCGACTTAAAGCCTGTTGACGTAAGATTGCCGAACGTTTTAACCTATGTTTTAGACATTTCTTCACCCGATGCACCCAATTTTGTAAAGGAACGCCTTTTTGGAGAAGTTGACGTGGTTCTCTCAGACCTTTCACCCAACATCAGTGGCATATGGGAGGTTGACCACACGAAACAGATAGACCTAACATTCAAGGTTATTAAAATGATTCCCCACATTCTTAAACCTGGAGGCAACTGTCTACTAAAAGTTTTTCAAGGCCCCTACCTTGATAAGGTTAGGAATAGGTTGAACACGATGTTTGAGCAAGTATATCTCACAAAGCCTACCGCGAGTCGAAAGGAAAGCAGTGAACTATACTTTGTCTGCCTATCATATTCTGGCTAACTTTAATAAAATGTCTTCAATGGTCTCGGAAGGGGCATCGGTTCTGATACCCTTATTGTTCAAAATTGTTCTAGAAGCAAAATACCCCTTCTCCCTAATCTTTTCAATAACCTTTTCTGTAGCAGGCATACTAACCTGCAGTCTGTCACATAATTCGCTCACCAAATAGTAGGATACTGGCCCATCTGATTCACTGTATGCCAAATTTATCATCTTCAGATAACTTCTATAACCAAGTTTTCTGGCAGTATCCTCCATCGCTTTAACAAAATCTTTTTCAAAAATCTTTCCAACCCAAAGTGGTCCAGCCACATCAAGCCTTTGCCCACATCTCCTACATTGTCCAAAATTCTGTCCCAAAATCATCCTCTCATGGCATATGCTGCAGTGTCCTATGTACCCAATCTCCTCTAAACTCCTATCACCTTCCTCTGCACCATCTTCTATTATCGCGTAAACTCTAAGATAGTGTCTTGTAGAATGTGAAAAGACCGGCTTTATACCCCTATCGTATCTTGCTGCTGCAAAGGCTAGTGCACCATACAATAATCTTATGCCAATCTCGTGACAGTATTCTGTTCTCAGCGACCTTCCATAATATTTTCTTAAGGCCGTGTTCGGATGTATACCGCATAAGACTGGAGTGTCCGTGGCCGTTAGAGAAATCATACCATTCTTTTTAACCGCCCTCACTGTATCCTCAAGATATGGTGCCGGTGTACCGAATGGGTCAACATCTATTATATCAATGTACTTACCCTCTTTTCTAATTGAAGCTAGAAAATGTTCTGCGTAATCGTTTGAAAAAACACATTTTTCTCTAACATTATTTATTTCCGCATTCTTTTCAGCGATTTCAATTGCATTAGGGTTTACGTCATTTAAATAAACCTTTTCTACACTCGTTTCTTTAGCAACTCTAATTCCTCTTGCTCCAATGCCACATAATATGTCAAGAAACTGTAGACTTTTGCCTACTCTGCCACAGAATGTTTCGTAGACTATCACCGATATGTCCCTGTTCTCAACCCCCCTTGGGTTAAAGAAGGCTGGCTCCATAGGTGGAACGTTTGATGTCAAACTTTTTTCTGGGACAAGCAGTTTTGTTCGTCCTTCAGTATACTCTACAAGTTTAGCCTCCATACTGGCTATACTATTGGAGGGGGGATAAAAATTGTTTACTTGAAGGACATTCCTCTTTCAGAGGGCATATAATACATTTTGGCCTTTTCGCTGTACAGATTTTTCTTCCGAAGGCTATTAGAGAAAAGTGTGCCTTTAACCTGTCTCCTGCTGGAACAAGATCCTCGAGCTTTCTTCTTATCTCAAAGTATCCGTCTCCTTTATCGGCTATCCCCAGCCTTCTAGAAACCCTACTCACGTGCGTGTCAACTGGAATTATATCCCTCTTTCTCCTGAAAGCAAGGAATATGTCTATGGTTTTAGGCCCTATACCCTTAACCTTCGAAAGAAAGGCTCTTAATTCTTCTTCATCCATGGAATCCAGTTTGCTTTCATCACCTAACTCGCGCTCAATCCTTTTAGCCAACTCTATGATTCTCGGCACTTTAACATTATATAATCCGGCAGGCTTTAGGCATTCGATCAACTTCTGCCTGTCTGCTGAAAGAATCGATTTAACATTCAATCCGATCTCGCTTTTCAGTCTATTAACGGCTCTTTCAGTATTTTTATCGTTCGTGTTCTGTGAAATTATTGTAGCAACGAGTGTTTCGAAGGCGCCTGTGTCCTCTACCTCTCTTTCCACCTTCATTTCCTCCATGATCTTCCTTATAAGCTCCCTCTTTTCCAAGCTCCTCTCCTCTAAAATTTAAAACTACATAAATATATTTGATCTGTAACTGTATGTGGTGGCTTTGGCTAAAAAGATATTTGTTACAGGCGAACCTGGTATAGGTAAGACTACTTTGGTTAGTAAGGTTGTTTATGAACTTAAGTCTCTAGGCTATGTTGTTGGAGGTGTTCTAACTAGAGATGTGAGGGAGAAGGGTGTTCGGGTTGGCTTCGAAATCCTTAGCTTACATGATAATGTTAGGGGTGTGCTTGCCTCTGTTAAGTTTAGGGGTGGGCCTAAGATTGGAAAATATTATGTGAACTTGAATGACCTAAAAAATATTTTTGCATCATCCCTACTGCATGCCGTCGATTTCTCTGACATTATTGTCTGTGATGAAGTTGGTCCAATGGAGTTAATGTCTCCTGAAGTTAGAAGGGCGGTTGAAGTAGTGCTTTCATGTGATAAGCCTGTTTTGGGCTCTGTCCACAAGAGGATGAGGGACCCGATTATTGAAAGAATATCCAGCTCTCCTGAAATAAAAGTGTATGAGATAACCTTTGAAAACAGGAATGTTTTGCCAAAGGCTATTGTCGAAGAACTTGTATCATCACTTAAAAGTGCGTGAGCTTCTTGAACGAAACTTTTGTTGGAGGTGTGGATGAGGCGGGAAGGGGTTCTCTTGTAGGCCCACTGGTTGTAGCAGGTGTTTCGCTTCCAATTTCTAGGCTTGACATGCTGGTAAGTGCTGGTGTAAAAGATTCTAAGCTACTTTCACCCTCTTCTAGGGCTAAACTCTACGATTTGATAGTTAATGTCGCCGAAAAGGTTTACGCTATTGAAATCGCTCCAAAGGAGATAGACAAGTATGTCTTGCATGGTAAAAGGCTTCGTAAACTAAACTATCTTGAAGTTGAGGCGATGGCTAAAGTTATACGCGGAATCTGTGCTGGCATAGTGTATGTTGACTCTCCTGACGTTAAGCCTGAACGTTTTGCAGAAAACATTAGGGAACTGCTTCATTCGGATGTTAAGATTATTGCAGAACATTATGCTGACAAAAAATATCCTATTGTTTCAGCTGCAAGCATAGTCGCTAAGGTTACAAGGGATAGGAGGATTAAAGAGCTTGAGCAAGTTTATGGAACAATCGGAAGCGGCTATCCTTCGGATCCGAGGACGGTGGCGTTTGTTAGGTCCTGGCTTGAAAGCAGAGGCTGTCTCCCGGAAATTGTTAGAGTTTCATGGAAATGTGTTAAGAGAATATGTTCAAGGACCTTGGACGAGTTTAGATGATTTCTAGAAAAGTTTTTTTGAAACTATTAGCGCATGATCTTTGTCGAATGGTGCAAGTTCAATCTTTTGAAGTACTTCAAAATTGTTTGACCTAAGTTTTTCCTCCTCCTCTTCAAAAACCTTTGTTGGCTCTTTCACAACATCTATGCTCCTAGATTTTACAACGAGCATTAGAATCCCATCTTTTCTCAAAAACATTCTACAGTTTTTTATAGCGATCTCAGTCTGGTCTGGCTGTGCGATGTCACAGTATACGACATCAACTTTTCCAAAGACTCCAACATAATTTTCAGGCCTTCTAGCGTCCTCTACTATTGCAACAATATTTTTCCTGAACTTAACACATCTATCTATGAACTCGTTTGCCACTCTAGGTGAGAACTCGACCGCAAAAACTATACCCTTAACTCCCACAATGTCTGAAACGTGGCTGACAGTTGTTCCGGTTGATGCGCCAAGGTATAAAACTCTAGCACCCTCTTTGAAAGGGAAAAATTTTAGTCCATTCAATATTGCGGCCGCGAGCTTGCTTCTAAAGGGATCCCAAAGCCTATACTCTACGCCATTTAAGAAGATTGTCCTCTCTCCGTAAACTTTCTTGCCTGGCGCCAGACTTGCTGTAGCAACCTTCTCCTGGCCGTCTTCAGTAACCCAATAGACTCCACTAAAGTTGTTATCGGCTCTTACCTGAGCCACCTTTTCCCACCCTACCCTTATCTTTTCTAGCGCTTTTCCTAATTTCCTTAACCCTTTCCATCAAATCCTTTTCTATTGATGGATCAAGTTCTCCCCTATAAAAGTCGACTCTTGCAGCGATGGCTATCTTTGAAGCTAGAGCGCGTGCGATTCTCCCCCTCTGCCACTTTGGTGACCCATGGATTAGAGAATGCTGGAATATTATCCCATGTTTTGGAGGCTTTGCTCCAGTCTTCAGCGCCCTAAATATCGCCTTTTCCGCTCCAAGAATCTGTATTGTGCTTGATGGAAGTTTAGCTAACTCCTCTAATCCTCCTGCCTTAGCTATAAGTCTGGCTCCAATTGTTGGGCCAACTATCTTCGTCAGATTTGGTGCAATTTTCTCCATAATATTTTCTAGAAACTCTGTCATTTTCCTTTTAACTTCACTTGTTTCTATCACAAGGTTCGCTAGAGACTGTACTCTCTCTATATCGGCTTCCCTGAAGCTTCCTCCTCTAGAATTTTTTGCAGCCTCTAGTATCGCCTTCCTTCTGCCTTCAGAAAACTTTGATATTATGGGACTTTCTTTTAAAAGCCTTCTCCTGTCCCCTACCTCGCTTACAAACTTGCATAGTTCGAGGGGGTCGTCATAGAATTGCAGTATTTCTGGAAAGTGTATGGAATACCATTCCTTAACCCTTGTTCCGATAACGTTTATCATCTTATCAAGCTCGTCTATCGACTGTATGGCCTGAATTGCTTGAACGTCGAGTCTCGTAGACTCTTCAGCAATTTTTGTCTCTGAAAGTTTTAGGCTGAACTCTCTAATCTTCTGGTAGGCTTCATCCTCGTTTTTTGCGAAACCTGATTCGATTATTATCTGCACCTTTTTTGAAACTATTTTAGCGGCCTCTTCTTCTGTTAAGAGTTCCACGTTGTTAAATCTTTCTAGGAAAACTTTTCTAAGCTCACTAGACTGTACTTTAACAGCATTAGCTTGCAACTTCTCCATCTTCTTCTTTAAGGCGTTGACTAGATTCTCTTCCTCTCCCCTCAAAAATTTTTGATATTCTTTAACAGGCTCTCCTGAATAGTTGACTTTATCAAGCACCCTTAAATTTTCATCAAGCAAACTTATACCACATTCATGAGCGTACACTATGGTCTTCAAAATCCCCACTCTTTAGCACATCCATTTGACAAGCTTGTTTATAAATTAAGCGAAAAACTTTTTTCTTGACAGTCTGCTAACACAAATGTTGGAAATGAATTTCAGTTTGGAAACAGAATTGGCTGGCTTGAAAATGGATAACCCGCTTATGCTTGCCTCAGGAATTTTGGGCTTATGCCCGTCACTACTTAAAAGGGTTGCCTCCGCTGGAGCAGGTGCTGTTGTAACAAAATCGGTTGGTTTAAGGGAGAGGGAAGGGTTCCCAAATCCGACAGTTCATGTTATAGACTCCTACGGGCTATTGAATGCAATGGGCCTCCCCAATCCTGGTGTCGAAGAATTTTTGAAGGAGTTTGAGGGAGAAAAATTCCAGATTCCAATAGTATATAGTGTGTATGGTTCATCTCCAGAAGAATATTCTCAGGTTGCAAAGAAGCTTCTTAGTCTTAACCCTTCCGCCTTCGAGCTAAACCTTTCATGCCCTCATGTAAGGGAGGTCGGCTCACTTATAGGACAGGATCCTAGAATGGTTTACAATGTTGTAAACTCGGTTAAATCGTCTGTAAACGTCCCAGTTTTTGCTAAACTGTCTCCAAATGTTACAGACGTTTTAGAGGTTGCTGAGGCTGCTGTGAAAGCAGGTGCTGACGCTATAGTTGCAATAAACACTGTGAAGGCTATGGCAATAGACGTTGATATAATGAAACCTGTCCTTGGAAACGTTTATGGCGGACTTTCAGGTCCTGCAATAAAACCTATTGCCATAAAAATAGTTTACGACCTCTTCGAAAACATTAGCGTTCCAATTATAGGTGTTGGTGGAATTTGCTGTTGGAGGGATGCTGTAGAATTTTTTCTAGCTGGCGCCAGTGCTGTACAAATAGGTTCGGGAATACTATGGAGAGGGCTGAACATTTTCGGTGAAGTGTTGGAGGGCTTAAGAAAATATATGATAGAACATAAGTTTAAGAATGTTAAAGAAATTGTAGGTGCTGCCCATAAATGAATCCAGAAATTCAGAAGATAGACAATTTTAGAATGCGTGCAATAACTGTTTTAGACGTTAAAAGATACGATGAACGTTTTTCAACAATATATTTTAGAGACAAAATTGTCTATAAATCAGTTCCAGGCCAATATGTTATGATATGGATTCCAGGATGTGATGAAATACCACTTTCCGTATCACATGCTGAAGACGGCTTATGTGGTGTGACTGTAAAAAATGTTGGTGAAGCAACATCTAAGCTATGTAATGTTAGTGTTGGCGAAAAACTTGGTGTAAGAGGCCCATTCGGTAACGGCTTCAAGTGTATGGGCAAGCGTCCTCTGATAGTCGCTGGAGGCATTGGTGTTGCAGGACTGCGTCTCCTTCTCTACAAGTTTATTAGAAAGTCGATAACTCCAACACTAGTTCTGGGTACAAGGACTTCAGAAGAGAACATATTTCATGAAGAGTTTTCGAAAAATTCTTTTAAGGGGCTTCTCAAATACTATCCTGTAACTGAAGACGGTTCCCTCGGTGAAAGAGGTTTAGCAAGCGAGGTTGCTGAAAAACTCCTTTCTTCAAACGAATTCGACCACGTTTACGCCTGCGGAGCTGAAAAGATGCTGTACGAAGTTTTCAATCTTGTTTCAGATAAGGGGTTGAGTGCACAATTTTCTCTCGAACGTTACATAAAATGTGCTGTAGGCGTCTGCGGCCAATGTGTGATTGGCGACGGTCTTCTGGTTTGCAAGGACGGGCCTGTGTTCACAAAAAGTGTCCTTAAGAGGGTGAAGGATTTCGGAAAATTTTCTAGAAAAGCTTCTGGGAAAAGGTTTCAAATTTAAAAAAAGATTTATTTATATACTTGACATAAGTTTGTGGTGAAGGAATATGCCAACACATGGAAGTTTAACTAAGGCTGGGAAGGTTAGGTCAAAGAGTCCCCCTCAGAAGAAGGAGCGTAAGCCAGCGCCAATTCCTAAAGAAAGAAACAGAGGCAACTATGTTAAAAGGTTTATTTTGAAGAGAAAGAGTGGACAGAACTGGGTTCTCCCATAACATTGTCGAGACCACTAGCTAAAGTAGACAAAGTTTAATTTTCATTAGGCGATTCTAGTGAATCAGATGGACGCACGCTATAGACAGGCATGTGAAAGGATACTAGAGGAGATCATAAGGAAACCTGTTAGGGATAGAAGGGAAGTTTACTCTATAAAGTCAAAATTTTCTAAAGAATTTGGCCTATCAAAGGTTCCTAAAAACTCTGACATACTTTCAATTGCATCAGAGGAGAAGAGAAAGATTTTACAGTCCATCCTTAAAATTAAACCTGTACGTTCTGCCTCAGGAATTGTTGTTATAGCTGTAATGAGTAGACCATACCCTTGTCCACAGAAGGTTCCATGCCTATACTGTCCAGGTGGTGTACAATATGATTCTCCGCAAAGCTATACTGGTATGGAGCCAGCTGCCTTAAGAGGTAAAGAGCACAACTATGACCCCTACCTACAGGTTAGAAGTAGGCTTGAGCAGCTTAAGGCTATAGGACACAACGTTCAAAAGGCTGAGCTCATAATTATGGGTGGAACATTCCTGAACCAGCCAAAGGAGTATCAAGAATATTTTGTTAAAGGATGCTTTGACGGACTAAATGGAAAAATTTCGAATTCCCTTGAAGAAGCTATGGCCTTAAACGAGGTTGCTGAAATAAGAAATGTTGGTTTGACTGTGGAAACTAGGCCCGACTTCTGTAAAGAGGTGCACGTTGACCTAATGCTAAGGTATGGTGTAACAAGAGTTGAAATTGGTGTCCAAACACTTTCTGACAGAATATACAAGATTGTTGAACGTGGTCACACAGTACAGGATGTCGTGGAATCGTTTAGAATAGCAAAGGATAGTGGCCTAAAGATTGTCGCCCACATGATGCCTGGACTACCAGGCTCTTCTCCAGAAGAGGATCTAGAATCATTTAGAATCTTGTTTGAGGATGAAAGGTTTAAGCCTGACATGCTAAAAATATATCCTACACTTGTTGTAAAAAACTCGAGACTCTACGAACTATACTTAAGGAAAGAATACATTCCATATCCGGAGGATGTTTTTGTAGACATTGTCGCGAAGGCCATGGCCTTGGCTCCACCTTGGCTTAGAATAATGCGTGTTCAAAGGGACATTCCAGCAAACTTAATTGTTGCAGGAGTAAAGAAGGGTAATTTAAGAGAACTGGCTCACGCTCGCCTAAAAGAGCTTGGCCTATCATGCAAGTGTATAAGATGTAGAGAGATAGGGTTGGTTGAGCTTAAGCATGGGAAAAGGTTAGAGAAGGATATAGTGCTATCTAGGACAACATATAATGCTTCAGAGGGTGTTGAAGTCTTCCTATCATTCGAAACATCAGATAAGGCTGCCCTTGTAGGCTTTCTGAGACTAAGGAAGCCTTCTGAAAAAGCGCATAGGATTGAAGTCAAAAATTCGGCTCTTGTGAGAGAGCTGCATGTTTATGGTCAAGCAGTCCCAATAGGCGAAAGGGTTGAAGAAGGTTGGCAGCACAAAGGCTATGGTAGAAAACTTCTTGAAGAAGCTGAGCGGATAGCAAGAGAAGAGTTTGGGCTAGAAAAGATACTTGTAACAAGCGCTGTTGGAGTAAGAAAATATTATGAGAAACTAGGGTACTCTAGAATGGGCCCATACATGGGTAAATTGCTTAAAATGCTATAGGGTATTAATTGAAGCCTTTTCCATAAACTCTTTAACTATCCCTTCAATGTAAGCGCACACATCATTAAAGAATTCTCTAGCCTTTCCAACATCAAAATCGGGTACGTCACCCTCCTCACGTTTTATGACAGAGCCGTTGTCGGATAGTTAACACTTTATAACTATCCGTTCCACCTCAGCATTTAGGGCTTCATTGATGGCTTTCGCCGCCAACGGTAAAGGACGGCACATCTGGAGCTTTGTGGCTATGTTCCAAGCGGCTACAAAATGTCTATCCGCTTGGAAGCCACACTTTCTACACTTATAGATGTGCCCATTCGGCTTGTTTAATTCGCCACATATCGGGCACATCTTAGAAGTATTTTTAGTGTCAACATATTCAGGTTTATAGCCTCTCTCAATTGACTTATAGGAAATTGAGAACTGAACCTTTCTAAATGGCATGCTGTGCAGTCTTCTATTCATTCTTCTTCCATATTTTATCCGTTCTCTTATATTTTTCAAGTTCTCCATCACGGGCTTAACTTTCTCCTCAGCCACTATTTCAGCTACTATTTTACTCGCTTTGTGAAGGATATCGTCTACACGTCTTCTCTCTCTTTTAGAGTATTTAGCCAGTAGTCTAGCTTTTACTTTCCCCCTTGTCTTCCTCTGAATGCTTCGCCTCTTCTTAAAGTATCTATCCCTAATATATTTTGCATTACTTATGTCTATCTTTACAAACCTAGCCTTGTCAGGCTTAATTACCGCTAAATCTACGCTCTTCTCATTTACATCTATCCCTAAGACTCCCTCATACCCTTTTTCCTCAATAGCCTTCCTGAACGTTACATGAAGGTAGTATTCATCACCAAGCACTATTATTCTTGAACCCTTAACCTGCCAGCCTTTGAATTTCTCAGCATGTTCATGGAGCCTTAAGGGTATTATGAGGTGGCCCTTATGTGTAGCGATTTTAAGGCTTCCCCAGTTGAACCAGAAGAGGTGTGTATCGTCGAGGAGAACCGCTTTCAACCGCTCTATCGATGGAGGCTTGATATTGCTTTCTCTCCTTGAAAGCCTCCTATACGATTTGTACATTCCTAAAGCCATCGTTATAGCAGTATGAATATAGTGTGATGGATAATCCCTAAATTTCTCCCTCAATTCTCTGTAGATTAGTTCATGCAGTCTCTTCCTAGATGTTATCTTCATGCTTATTGCGCTCTTCAGACACTCCTCAACCATGCTCCTATAAGTGGAGAAGAGTTCTTCCAGTACCTTTCTCTGCTCCTCTGTAGGCTCAAGCTTGAATTTGCATGTTTCAGTCAGCAATAAGCTGTTTGACACCCTTCACCACCTTCTCATACTTGTGACTTCTCAGACCATAGAGCTTCCCAGCGAAGCTTGTAACTATGGCTATCAAGTCCTCTACAAGTTCTTGATAAGCGTCCTTAGGCTCCTCCCCGTTAACAACCTCAATCCTGACACCATGTGATGAAAAGTACCTTTCCAGATAGCTGAAGCCAAACCTAGTTAACCTATCTTTAAAAGCTACTATTACGACCCCAATCCTTCGCTCTTCAACAAGATCGAAGAGCTTACTCAACGATTTCCTCTTCTCGTTAAGACCGCTGGCCACATCTTCTAAAACTGCAACAACCTCGT
>Ga0080004_1151295_pt1 | contig 36994 bp, 50 predicted proteins | sample WasSprMetagenome_FD_69207 | JGI IMG/M metagenome (GOLD analysis project Ga0080004, IMG submission 69207) | Sulfidic aquatic microbial communities from Washburn Spring, Yellowstone National Park, USA - WS (SPADES assembly) (version 2) | ecosystem: Environmental > Aquatic > Thermal springs > Hot...
CAGAAATTATTAATTTGGTCGAATCTGAGGTTAGAGAACTTTTGAAAAAATATGAATTTCCAGGAGATGAGATTCCAGTAATTAGAGGTTCGGCTTTAAAAGCATTGGAAGCAACCTCACTTGATGATCCTTGGGCAAAGTCAATTTTGGATTTAATGAAAGCAGTCGATGAATATATTCCAGAGCCAAAGAGAGAAATAGATAAACCATTTTTAATGGCAATTGAAGACGTTTTCTCAATTGCTGGTAGAGGTACAGTTGCTACTGGAAGAATAGAAAGAGGAATTATTAGACCTAACGAGGAAGTAGAATTAGTTGGAATTAGACCAACTGTTAAAACTGTTGCAGTTTCAATTGAAATGTTTAGAAAGATTTTGGACGAAGGAAGGGCAGGAGATAATGTTGGAATTTTGCTTAGAGGATTGAAAAAAGAAGAAGTTCTAAGAGGACAAGTTTTAGCAAAACCAGGAACCATTACTCCTCATACAGAGTTTGAATGTCAAGTTTATGTCTTAAGCAAGGAAGAAGGTGGAAGACATACTCCTTTCTTCTCAGGTTACAAACCCCAATTTTACTTTAGAACTGCAGATGTCACTGGAGAAATTACTCTTCCTGAAGGAGTAGAAATGGTTATGCCAGGAGACACCGTTAATTTAAAAGTTAAATTGATAGTTCCAATTGCCATGGAAGAAAAACAAAGATTTGCTATTAGAGAAGGTGGGAAAACAGTTGGAGCAGGCGTTGTTACAAAAATTATAAAATAAATATATCGAAAGATGGCAAAAAAGAAAGTAGAAGAAGAAAAAAAATCAAAATTAAGAATTAAATTGAAAGCCTACGATCACCGAATCCTTGATAAGTGTGCGAGGGAGATCGTTGATGTTTTGTTAAGATATGGAGCAGAAATTGCAGGTCCTATTCCATTGCCTACAGAGATCCACAAATTTACCGTTAATAGACCAACTTTTGTTCATAAAGATTCGAGAGAACAATTTGAAGTCAGAATTCACAAAAGAATAATTGATGTTTTCAATCCTGATCAGAAGATAATTGAAGGATTGCAAAGTTTGAGTTTACCAGCTGGAGTGGAAGTTGAAATTAAAATGTAATTATGCTATTTTGTGTAAAAACACATTAAATAAAGATTAAAAAGCTAAATCCAATTAATAATACCGGGTTTAGCCCGGTATTATTATTGAAAATATGAAATTTATTTTAGGAAGAAAAATTGGAATGACCCAAATTTTCGATAAAGAAGGAAATCAAATTCCAGTAACTTTAGTTGAGGCTGGACCCTGTAAGATTTTACAAATTAAGACAAAAGAAAAAGACGGATATACAGCTATTCAAGTAGGTTTTTTGCCAAAGAAAAAGAATATAAAGAAAACCGAAAAAGGAAAGGAGTTTCATTATATTAAAGAAGCAAGAGTGGAAAATGTAGAAAATTATAAAGTAGGTCAAGAGATTGATGTTTCAATCTTCAAAGAAGGGGAGAAAGTAAAGGTATCTGGAATTTCCAAAGGTAAAGGATTTGCGGGAGTTGTTAAAAGATGGGGTTTTGCTGGAAGACCAAAGACTCATGGAACAAAGCATGAATTAAGAGCTCCAGGTTCTATTGGATCTGCAACTCCTCCAAGAGTAGTTAAAGGAAGAAAGATGGCAGGAAGAGCAGGAGGAGAAAGGGTAACAATTAAAAATTTAGAAATAGTAAAAGTTGATAAAGAAAATAATTTACTGGCAATAAAAGGTGCTTTACCAGGAGCTAAAGGAAGCCTAGTTGAAATTTATTCTAAAGATTAAAAATTATGAAAGTTGATATTTACAATCAAGAAGGTGAAAAAATTGGAGAAATGGAGTTGCCAAAAAAGATTTTTGATGTTGAGTTCAATCCTGATTTAGTCCATCAGGTTGTTGTTTCTCAAATGGCAAATAAAAGAACACCGATTGCCCACACTAAAGACAGAGGAGAGGTAAGAGGGGGAGGAAAAAAACCATGGCCACAAAAAGGTTTGGGAAGAGCAAGACATGGATCTATTCGCTCTCCAATTTTTAAGGGAGGAGGAGTTGTTTTTGGTCCAAGAAAATATAAAAAATTTGAAAAGAAAATCCCAAAAAAAATGAAAAGGAAAGCCCTTTTTATGATTTTGAGCGAGAAATTAAGAAGAAATTTGCTTTTTCTATTTGAGGAAATAAAAGTAGAAAAACCAAAAACCAAAATTTTTGTCCAGTTAATTGAAAAGTGGAAAGAAAAAATAAAAAATTTTAAAAAAGGAAGTGTTTTGATAGCTTTAGGTAGAAAGGATGAAAACTTAAGTTTGGTAGCCAGAAATATTCCAAATTTAAAAGTGATGCAAGCAAAAGATTTAAATTGTTTAGATCTTCTTTCATTCAAGTATCTGATTTTAACAAAAGATTCAGTTAAGGTGATTGAAGAACAATTTAAAAAATAAAAAACATGGAAAATGTAAAATTCGACAAAATTATAAAATTTCCAAAAGTTTCTGAAAAAGCGACAATTTTAGCAAAGAACAATCAATATGTTTTTGAAGTGTTTCCAAAAGCTACTAAAAAGGAAATCAAAGAAGCAATTGAAAAAATATATGGAGTTAAGGTAGAAAAGATTCAAATAGTAAAATTGCCGAGCAAAAAAAGAAGAATGGGACAAATTGAGGGGAAGAGAGAAGCAATTAAAAAAGCAATTGTGAGAATAAAAGAAGGGCAAAAAATTGAAATTTTGCCAAGATAAAAATCATGGAAAAAGAATTATTAACAAAAAAAGAACCAGAAAAAAAATTGCTACTACCTTTAAAGAAAAAAGCAGGGAGGAATTTTTCTGGAAAAATTACTGTTAGACATAGAGGTGGTGGAGTGAAAAGGCTTTATAGGGTGGTTGATTTTGGCGAGGAAAAGTTAGGAATTCCAGGTAAAGTAATTGCTTTAGAATATGATCCAAATAGAACAGCCTTTTTAGCTTTAGTTAAATATCAAGATGGGGAAAAAAGATATATTTTAGCTCCAGATGGATTAAAAGTTGGAGATGAAATAATTTGTGCTGAAAATGCAGAAATAAAAATAGGAAATAGGTTAAAATTAAAAAATATTCCAGTTGGAACCCAAGTTTATAATATAGAATTGATTCCAGGAAGAGGAGGAAAAATAGTAAGAGCTGCAGGGACAAGCGCAAAGGTAGTAGCACAAGAAGAGAAATATACCCAGTTGCAATTGCCATCTAAAGAAATTAGAAGAGTTTCTAATGAATGTTTTGCTTCAATTGGTCAAGTTTCAAATCCAGGACATATTTTTGAAGACATTGGAAAAGCAGGAAGAAGAAGATTAAAAGGATGGAGACCTGCAGTAAGAGGAAGTGCAATGAATCCTTGTGATCATCCTCATGGAGGAGGAGAGGGAAAAACTCCTATTGGTTTGAAATATCCAAAAACTCCTTGGGGAAAACCAACAAAAGGTATAAAAACTAGAAAGAAAAAATGGACTGATAAATTAATAATTAAAAGGAGAAAATAAAAAATATGAGCAGAAGTTCAAAAAAAGGTCCATATATTGATCAAAAACTTTTAAAAAAAGTTTTAAAGCTGAAAGCGGAAAACAAGCAAGAGCCAATTAAAACTTGGGCTCGAGATTGCACTATTTGTCCTGAGATGGTTGGTTTTACTTTTTTGGTCCATAATGGAAAAGAGTTTATTCCAGTTAAAGTAAGAGAAGAGATGGTTGGACACAAGTTAGGAGAATTTGCTCCGACTACTAAGTTTTACAAACACGGTGGAAGAATGCAAAGAGAATTGGAGGCAAAACAAGCAGCTCAAGAGGCAGAAAAAATAAAAGAACAATTTTAATTAAAATGGAGGTAAAAGCAAAATTAAATTATTTAAGAATTGCACCAAGAAAAGTAAGAATTGTCGCCGATTTGATTAGAGGAAAACCAGTAAAAGAAGCAAAAAAAATTTTGCAATTTACAGTTAAAAGAGCAGCCAAGCCTCTTTTAAAATTGTTGAATTCGGCAATTGCCAATGCCAAACACAATTTCAATTTAGACGAAAACAATCTTTATATTTCAAAAATTTTAGTAAATGAAGGTCCAAAATTAAAAAGGGTATTTCCAAGAGCCAGAGGTCATGCAGATATAATTCAAAAGAAAACTTCTCACGTGACATTGGTTTTAGATGAAATTAAAAAAGAAGAATAAAAAATTATGGCACAAAAAACTAATCCAAAAGTTTTAAGAATAAAAGGAATAGAAGATTGGAACTCAAGAGGATTTTATGAAAAAAACTTTGCTGATCTCTTGGAGGAAGATTTTAAAATTAGAGAGTTTTTAAACAAAAAAATAGGAAAGGCAGGCGTAGAGAGAATTGTAATTGAAAGATTCCCAGGAGAAATCAATGTTATTATTTTTACAGCTCGTCCTGGATTGATCATTGGGAGAAAAGGAGAAGGGGTTGAAAAATTAGTTCAAGAATTGAAAAAAGAAGTAGTAGGGGAGAAAAAAGGTTTGAAAATGGAAATTAGAGAAGTAAAAAATCCTTGGACCTCGGCACCTTTGGTTGCTCAATGGATGGCAGAACAAATTGAGAAAAGAGTTCCTTATCGCCGGGTTTTAAAAGGTGCTTTAGCAAGAATTATGACTCAAAAAGAGGTTCAAGGGGCAAGAGTTCAGGTTTCTGGAAGATTGGACGGAGTGGAAATTGCAAGGAGAGAATGGCTAAAAGCTGGAAGATTACCGCGCCAAACCCAAAGAGCAGAGATTGACTATGGAGAAGCAAGAGCTTATTGTAGATATGGAGTAATTGGGGTAAAAGTTTGGATTTATAAAGGAGAAAAATTTGAATAAAAAATATGTTGTTTCCAAAAAAGGTCAAATATAGAAAACAGCAAAAAGGAAGAATAAAAGGAAAAGAAGGGAGGGTAACTGAATTAGCCTTTGGCTCTTTTGGCTTGAAATGCTTGGAAGCAAAAAGGATTACTTCTAAACAATTGGAAGCAGCAAGAAGGACGATCTTAAGATATTTCAAAAAGGGAGGAAAACTTTGGTTAAGAATTTTTCCAGATCATTCAGTGACTTCAAAGGGAACTGAGTTTTCAATGGGGGGAGGAAAAGGAGATGTGGCTTATTATTGTTTTTTGGCAAAACCCGGAAGAATAATTTTAGAGGTTGATGGAATAAAAGAAGAAGTGGCAATTGAAGCCTTAAAACAAGCAGCTGCAAAATTGCCAGTTAAAACAAAAATTGTGAAAAAATGAAAGCAAAAGAATTAAGACAAAAAAGTGATAATGAATTGGAAAAAATATTGCAAGAAAAGAGGAAAAAATTGTATCAATTAAGGAGTGACTTGGTTGCTGGTAAGGTTAAAAATGTTAGAGAAATAAGAATGGTGAAAAAAGATATTGCAAGAATTTTAACAATTTTAAATGAAAGGAAATTAAGCAAAAAATAACATGCCCAAAAAAAGATTAATAGGAAAAGTTGTTTCAGACAAGATGCAAAAGACGGTTGTAGTTTTGGTTGAAAGAATAAAAGAGCACCCAAAATATAAAAGAAGGTATAAAGTTTGGAAAAAATATAAAGCTCATGATGAAAAAGAGGAGTGTAAAGTGGGAGATATTGTGATGATTGAAGAATGTAGGCCAATTTCAAAAGAAAAAAAGTGGCGAGTGATTAAAAAACTTTAAAAATATGATTGCGGTAGGAACAATGTTAAAAGTAGTAGATAATACTGGAGCAAAACTTTTGAAATGCATTCGGATTTTAAGAGGACAAAGGGCAAGATATGGATATGTTGGAGATATAATTGTAGGTACAGTGAAAGAGGCAGAGCCAAGAAGAGAGGTCAAAAAACATGATGTAGTAAGGGCAGTAATTGTGAGGCAAAAAAAAGAGATTAAAAGAAAAGATGGAACTTATGTTCGCTTTGATGATAATGCCTGTGTTATTTTAGAAGGAAAAACAAAAGATCCAAAAGGAAACAGAATTTTTGGTCCAATTGCTAGAGAAGTAAAGGAAAAAGGTTTTGAAAAAGTTGCAGCCTTAGCAGAAGAAATCATCTAGCTTGTTAGCTTATTAGCTTTTTAGCTTATTAGTTTTTTGCGAATTTTCTTACTCCTAATAAGCTAATCAGCCACATGCTAATAAGCTAAAATTATGAGAATAAAAAAAGGTGATACAGTTTTAGTGATTTGTGGAAAATATCGGGGAAAAACCGGTAAGGTTTTAAAAGTTTTGCCAAAAGAAGGAAAAATTTTAGTCGAAGGTGTCAATATTGTAAAAAAGCATCAAAGACCAAAAAGAGAAGGAGAAAAAGGACAAATTGTTGAACTTCCAGCGCCAATAGATATTTCAAATGTAAAATTAATTTGCCCAAATTGCAAAAAGGCTACGCGGGTGGGATATAAAATTTCTAAAGGAAAAAAATCAAGGATATGCAAAAAATGCGGTCAAGAAATCTAATTTTGCATTTTGAATTAAAATATTATGAGGTTAAAAGAAAAATATCAAAAAGAGGTGGTCCCGAAAATGATGGAAATTTTTAAATACAAAAACAAGATGGCTGTTCCAAAAATTGAGAAAGTTGTGGTGAATGTCGGTTTTGGAAGATTAGTTGCTGGGAAAAGTTTGGAGGAACAAAAGAAAATTGCCAATGCTGTTTTGGAAGATTTAGCATTAATTACTGGGCAAAGGCCAATTTTTACTAAAGCCAGAGAATCAATTTCGACTTTTAAGGTAAAAAAAGGAATGGCTCTTGGCGCAAAGGTTACCTTGAGAAGAAAAAGAATGTATGACTTTTTAGAAAGAGTAATTCATATTGCTTTGCCAAGGACAAGAGATTTTCAGGGAATTGAAGAAAAATCTTTCGATCAAAAAGGAAATCTAACAATTGGAATTCCAGAACATATCGCTTTTCCCGAGGTTTCTCCAGAAAAAGTTCAAAATATTTTTGGTTTAGAAATAACTGTTGTTACAAATGCAAAAAAGAGAGAGGAGGCAATAACCCTTTTGAAATTAATGGGGTTTCCTATAAAATAAATTATGGCTACTAAAGCTCAAATTGAAAAATCAAAAAAACCACCAAAATATAAAACTCGAATTGTAAGGAGATGTTTTCGCTGTGGAAGAAAGCGGGGTTATATGAGAAAATTTGGTTTATGTAGAATTTGTTTTAAAGAATTAGCTTCAAAAGGTTTAATTCCTGGAGTAAGAAAATCATCTTGGTAAAAACATGGATCCAATTGCTGACATGCTAACATCAATTTTAAATGCTCAAAAGGTGAAAAAAGAGATAGTGAGGATTCCTTTTTCAAAAATTAAATTTGAAATTGCCAAAATTTTAGAAAGAGAAGGGTATATTGAGAAAGCTGAAGAAAGAGGAAGATATAAAAAATCGATTTTGATTCATCTAAAATATGACGAAGAAGGGAGACCCGCAATTTCTGGTGCTAAAAAAATTTCAAAACCAGGTCAAAGAATTTATAAAGGTTATTTAGAAATTAAAAGAGCCAAAGGAGGATACGGGATTACAATTATTTCAACTTCAAAAGGTTTAATGACTGACAAAGAGGCAAAAAAGAAAAAAATTGGGGGAGAGGTGATTTGTGAAATTTGGTAAAAAATTATGTCAAGAATAGGAAAAAAACCAATTCAAATTCCAGAAGGAGTAAAAGTAGAAATTCACCAAAATAAAATAAGAGTTGAGGGACCAAAGGGGAAATTAGAAAAAAATATTCCTTCTGAAATTGATGTTCAAATTAAAGAAGGAATGATTTTAGTTTCTCCAAAATCAAAAACGAAAAAAGCCAAAGCGCTTTGGGGGACGATAAGACAAATAATTTATAATATGGTTGAAGGAGTAACAAAAGGGTTTGAAAAAAAATTAGAAATTGAAGGATTGGGTTATCGTGCTTCAGTTTCAGGAGATGAACTTGTATTAGAGGTCGGGTTTTCGCATCCAGTAAAAATAAAGAAGCCAGAAGGTATTAATTTTTCAGTTGAAAAAAACATTATTACAGTTTCAGGAATTGATAAAGAACTAGTTGGACAAATTGCAGCAAATATCAGAAGAGTTAAACCTCCAGATCCGTATAAAGGGAAAGGAATTAGATATTTGGGAGAAGTAATTAGAAAAAAGGCTGGCAAAAAAGCAGTAGCAGCAGCAAAATAAATTTATGAAAAAAGAAAAAAGAAAACGCCGACACAAAAGGATTAGAGCAAAAATTTTTGGCACAGAAAAAAGACCAAGGCTTTGCGTTTTTAGATCGAACAAGCACATTTACGCTCAATTAATTGATGATGAAAAAGGACATACAATAGTTTCAGCTAGTGATTTAGAGTTAAAGGGAATTGAAAAAATGACAAAGGTCCAAAAAGCAAAAGAAGTTGGAAAATTAATAGCAAAAAAAGCAAAAGAAAAGAATATTGAAGAAGTGGTTTTTGATAGAGCAGGTTATAAGTATCATGGAAGAGTAAAGGCATTGGCAGAAGGAGCAAGAGAAGGGGGTTTAAAGTTTTAAATTAAAAATTATGGCAGAAGAATTAAATAAAAAAGAAGAAAAAGAAGAAAAATTTGAAGCAAAACTTTTGGAGTTAAGAAGAGTTGTTCATGTTAGAGCTGGGGGAAAAAGGTTAAGGTTTAGAGCAGTAGTGGTTGTGGGAAATAAGCAAGGAAAGGTTGGAGTTGGAATCTCCTCCGGTTTAGATGTGGCTCAAGCAGTAGAAAAAGCAACTTATCAAGCTAAAAAAAATGTGATTGAAGTTCCAATCGTTGATGGGACTATTCCTCATGAAGTTGAGGCAAAGTTTTCCAGTGCCAGAGTTTTACTGAAACCTCAAAGAAAAGGAAGAGGATTGGTTGCAGGAGGGGTGGTTAGAGTTATTTGTCAATTGGCAGGGATAAATGATATTTCTTCAAAACTTTTGGGGCAAACAAAAAACAAGTATAATAACGCGATGGCAACAATGAAGGCTTTATCTTTTTTAAAAAAGCCAAAAACTCAAAAATAAAATTCTATGCAATTGCACGAATTAAAACCAATTCATAAATCAAAAAAAGGAAAAAGAATTGGAAGAGGGGGAAAGAGAGGTACTTATTGTGGAAGAGGAGTAAAGGGGCAAAAATCAAGAGCAGGAAGAAAGCTAAAGCCAATAATTAGAGAAATAATAAAAAGGTATCCAAAGTTAAGGGGTTACAGATTTAAAGCAAAAAAGGAATTTGCAGTTTTGAATTTAGATGTTTTAGAGAAAAAATTCAATGAAGGTGAAAAAGTAACGCCAGAAATTTTAGTTGAAAAGAGAATAATAAGAAGAATTGGGGGAAAAGTGCCAAAGATAAAGATTTTAGGAAGGGGAGAAATAAAAAAGAAATTGGAATTTGAAAGGTGTTTATTTTCTAAAAAAGCGAAAGAAAAAATTGAAAAAGCTGGAGGAATTATTAAATAAAAATGCTAAATAAATTTTTACAAATTTTCAAAATTAAAGATTTACGAAACAAAATTTTGTTTATTTTGGGAGTTTTTGCGATTTTTAGATTTTTAGCTTGTATTCCTATTCCTGGGATTGAAAAACAAAATCTTCAGGCATTTTTTGAACAATTTAGGATGTTAGGAATTGCAAATATTTTTACTGGAGGCGCTTTAGAAAGGCTTTCAATTGTGATGTTGGGGCTGGGTCCTTATATTACAGCTTCAGTAATTTTACAACTTTTGACTTTAATTTTTCCCCAATTAGAAAAAATGTACAAAGAAGAAGGAGAAGCGGGAAGGGAAAAGTTTGAGCAGTATGCAAGAATTTTAACAGTTCCAATAGCAGCTCTCCAGGCATTTGGAATGCTTACTTTTTTTTCTAGAAGAGGAGCAATTTCAGGAGTTTCTCCAATAATAATGTTTAATGCTACTTTAACTGTAACTGCCGCAACTTTACTTTTAATGTGGCTTGGAGAGTTAATTAGTGAAAAAGGTATTGGAAATGGAGTTTCACTTTTGATATTTGCTGGAATAGTAGCTGATTTTCCAAGCAATACCGGAGCGATGATTTCTGAATACAAAAGACTTTTGACTCAAGGGGTAAGTTTTTCGAGAGTATTTTCGTCTTATTTCCTCTTTTTTGTTATGTGTCTTTTTATTATTACTGGAGTAACCTTTATAAATGAAGCAAAAAGAGAAATCCCTGTTTCTTATGCAAAAAGAGTGAGGGGGAGATTAATGTATGGTGGAACCTCAACTTATTTACCATTGAGCATTAACCCTGCAGGTGTTATGCCAATTATCTTTGCCCTTTCAATTTTAACTTTTCCTTCAATGATTGCAAACTTTTTAGCAAACAATAAAACTATTTTGGGCAAAATAGCTCAACAAATAAATTTATTTTTCGAAAATCCAATAATCCATACTGCTTTGTACTTTATTTTGGTTTTTCTTTTCACCTATTTTTACACTTTAGTTACTTTTGATCCAAAATCAATTTCTGAAAACTTACAAAAATCAGGAGGATTCATTCCAGGTATTAGACCAGGAGAGAGCACGGCAAAGCATTTAAAATATACCCTAAATAGGATTTTGCCATTGGGAGCTTTATTTTTAAGTATTATTGCAATTATGCCAAGTATAGTTCAGGCAATTACAAAAATTGAAGCCTTTAGATTTTTAGTTGGGGGAACTTCTGTTTTAATTTTGGTTTCAGTTGCGTTAGAAACCATTAGGGCAATTAATGCTCAATTGGAAATGAGAGAGTATGAGACATTTTAATAACTCAAAACTCAAAACTCAAAACTCAAAACTCAAAAGTCAAAAGTCAAAAGTAATAATTTTGATGGGACCCCCAGGTTCTGGAAAGGGAACTCAGGCAATTTTACTTTCTGAAAAATTCAATCTCTATTATTTTGAAACGAGTAAAATTTTAGAAGAAAAATTTGCGCTAGCCAAAAGAGGAGAAGAAATCGAAGTTGAAGGAAAGAAATATTCGATTTTGAAAGAGAAAGAACGCTGGTTAAAAGGTGAGCTTTGTAGCCCGCCATTTGTTACTTTTTTGGTTAAAGAAAAAATCGAGCAACTTTTTAAAGAAGGAAAAAATTTGATTTTAGCAGGTTCCCCAAGAACAGTTTATGAGGCAGAGAGAATAATGCCCCAAATTGAAAAACTTTATGGAAAAAAGAATATTAAAATTTTTCTTTTGGAAATTTCCCCAAAAGAAACTCTTCAAAGAAATTCTCAAAGAAAAATTTGCGAATTGATGCGCCATCCTATTATCTTTTCTCCTCAAACAAAAAATTTAAAAATTTGTCCATTGGATGGCTCAAGATTAATAAAAAGAAAGGGATTAGACGATCCAAAAACAATAATTAAAAGGATAGAAGCTTATCAGAAAGAAACCTTTCCAGTCATTGAGTATTTCAAAAAACAAAAGTACAAAGTTATTAAAATTAATGGTTCTCCGCCCCCAGCTCAAGTTTTCAATGATATTTTAAAGCACTTAAAATGATCCCTCTGAAAACTAAAGAAGAAATTTTGATAATGAAAGAAGGAGGGCAAAAGTTAGCTAAGATTTTAAAAGCCCTAAAAGAAAGTGTTAAGCCTGGCATTAAAACTAAAGATCTCGAAGAGTTAGCTCAAAAATTAATTTTAAAAGAAGGAGCCCTTTGTTCTTTTAAGGGATACAAAGATAAAGAAAGTACTTTTTTGCCATATCCTGCTTGTCTTTGCACTTCAGTGAATGAAGAAATTGTTCATGTACCGCCTTCAAATAGGGTTTTAAAAGAAGGGGATGTTTTGAAATTGGATTTGGGAATTTTTTGGAAAGGTTTTCATTTAGATTCAGCAATTACAGTTGCTGTGGGAAAAGTTTCTTTTGAAGCTCAAAGATTAATTAGGGTGACAAAAAAGGCTTTAAAATTGGCAATTAAAAAAGCAAGGCCAGGAAATACTTTTGGAGATATTTCAAATACAATTCAAAGATATGTTGAATCTCAAGGTTTCAATGTTATTAGAGAGCTTTGCGGACACGGAATTGGAAGAGAACTTCATGAGGAACCGCAAATTTTAAATTATGGAAAAAGAAAAACTGGAGAAAAAATTAAAGAGGGAATGGTTTTTTGCATTGAACCTATGGTGTCAATTGGAGATTGGCATTTAGTAAGAACAAAAGATGGATTTGGCTATAAAACAAAAGATAATTCTTTAACAGCTCATTTTGAGCATACAATAGCTATCACTAAAAGGGGAGCGATTGTTTTAACTGCCCTTGACAAAAGTTTTTAAATTTCCTGCAATCAAAATGCATCGCAAGAGCCCGCGATGTAGGGGCGGACAGCCCCTCAGATCTCAAATGCATCGTTCTTTCTTTCACTAGCAAAAATAGAAATGAAATGTCCGCCCCCGCTACCTCCTGTTCTTTTTGTTACGGCTGTCTCTGACAGCCCTTTTTTGTTTTTTTAAATTTTAAGGTATAATGTTAAATATGGAGGAAATTTTTTTGTCAGTTGTAATTCCAGCTTATAACGAAGAAAAAAGACTGCCCAAAACTTTAAATGAGATTTTTGATTATCTTTCAAAAAAGAATTTTTCTTTTGAGGTAATTGTTGTCAATGATGGATCGAAAGATAAAACTGCAGAAATTGTTAAAGAGTTAATGAAAAGATATCCAAATTTAAAATTGATTGACAATAAAGAAAATAGGGGAAAGGGAGCAGTAGTCAGACAAGGAATGCTTGAAGCTAAAGGAAAGCTTAGACTTTTTTCTGATGCAGATCATTCGACCCCAATTTCAGAAATTGAAAAATTCTTAATGGAATTTGAAAAAGGAGCAGATGTTGTAATCGCTTCAAGAGAGATAAAAGGAGCGATTTTGGATCCTCCGCAGCCTTTATTTCGCAGGTTTGTTGGAGAAGGGTTTAAAATTTTGAGAAAGATTGTTGTTGGGCTTTGGGAAATTCAAGACACTCAATGTGGTTTTAAATGCTTTAAATCAGAAGTTGTTGAAAAAATTTTTCCAAAATGCAAAATTAATCGTTTTGCTTTCGATCCTGAAATTTTGATTTTAGCAAAAAAAGCAGGTTATAAAATAAAAGAGGTTCCTGTTTATTGGAAAAATGATCCAAACAGCAAAGTTAAATTCAAGTCAATTTTTAATATGGCAAAGGATTTGTTCAAAATTAGATTCAATTTAATTTTAAAAAAGTATGAAAAATAAAAAAGAAAAATTTCCTTCTGAAATTCGCTACGATGTGATTTCTCAAGATTGGGTGATTGTTGCTACAGGGAGAGCAAAAAGGCCTGAGGCTTTCAAAAAAGAAAAAAAAGAAGAGATTTCAATTTCTGAAAAAGAATGTCCATTTTGTAACATTGAAACTCAAGAACCCCCAAGTTTAATTTTTGAAAATCAAAAAGAAGTTCCTCTAAAAGAAGGTATTCCAAAAAATTGGACAACGATTGTTATTCCGAACAAATTTCCAGCTTTACTTCCTGCAAAAGAAATTAAAGTTGAAAGGGAAGGAAAATTTTATCGAAAAATTACTGGAGCAGGATATTGTGAGTTAGTTATTCCTAGAGATCATTATAAAGATTTAGCCCAGCTTGAAATTTGGCAAATTAAAGAAATTTTAGATTGCTATCAAAAAAGATATTTGAGTTTAATGAAAAAACCGCATGTTAGTTATATTTCAATTTTTCACAATTCAGGAAAAGAAGCTGGAGCTTCACAACCCCATCCTCACTCTCAAATTATTACAACCCCTTTAATTGATATTGATTTGAAAAAAGCACTTTTGAAATCTAAAGAATATTTTCAAAAAACAAAAAAATGTATTTATTGTGAAATGAATGCCTGGGAAGAAAAAGTGAAAAAAAGAATTGTTGTTGAAAATGAAGATTTTTTGGCTCTTTGTCCCTTTGCCTCAAAATCAGCTTTTGAAGTTATTATTTCTCCAAAATTTCACTCACCCTATTTTGAAAAAATCACAGAAAAACAAAAAGAAAATTTAGCTCAGATTTTCTCAATTGTAATGAAAAAAATTGCAAAGGGCTTAAATTTCCCAGCTTACAATTTTTATTTGCATACTGCACCTTGTGATGGAAAAAAATATCCTTATTATCACTGGCATTTTACCATTTTACCAAAAGTTTCAATGCCAGCAGGTTTTGAACTCGGAACAAAAATGGAAATTTCAGCAATCGAGCCAGAAATGGCAGCAGAGTATTTGAGAAATCAATGAAAAAATTAATTGTTGCCAATTGGAAAATGAACCCCCAAAGCTTGCTTGAAGCAAAAAAGCTTTTTCTTTCAATTAAAAATTGGATAAAGAAAAACTCCGCTCTTTTAAAGAAAACCGAAATAATAATTTGCCCTCCATTTGTTTATTTGGAACCTTTATCAAAATTACTAAAACCTAAAACCTATAACCTAAAACCTAAATTGGGTGCTCAAGATCTTTTTTGGGCAAAAATGGGAGCCTTTACTGGAGAAATTTCACCAATGATGCTAAAGAATTTGGGAGTTGAATATGTGATTGTGGGTCATTCAGAGAGGCGCCATATTTTCAAAGAGACAGATGAAATGATAGCCAAAAAATTGGAAGCAGCGATAAAAAACAAATTGAAACCAATTTTGTGCATTGGGGAAACAGAAAAAGAAAGAAAATCTGGCAAAACCTTCAAAATCTTAAAAAATCAATTAAACAGTGCGATGCAAAATCTAAAACCTACAACCTACAACCTGAAACCTATCATAATTGCTTATGAACCTGTTTGGGCAATTGGAACAGGAAATCCTTGCAAGCCAGAAGATGCAAAAGAAGTTTTAACTTTCTTAAGGAAGACAACTAAACAACTAAACAACTTAACAACCCAACAACTCATTCTTTACGGTGGTTCTGTCAATTCTCAAAATGCCAAAGATTATATCGAAGTTGGATTCGATGGTCTTTTAGTTGGTGGAGCCTCATTAAACCCAAAAGAATTTATCAAAATTATAAAAAACTCTCTTTGATCTTGAATTTCACTTTGTAATTTGTTAGCATTTTAAAATATGCTGAAAATTTTTGAGAATGGTTTTTTTAATCCAACAAAAGGAAATTTGAGTTTTGAGGATGTAGTTAATGAAATAATTTCTTATATCTCTGAGAAACCAGAGAAATTTTATGATGTAATTGTAGGTTGCGATTCTTCTTCTGGCGAAGAACCAAATTTCCCATTGGCAATTGTAGTTTTAAGAAAGGGAGAGGGTGGGAGGTTTTTTCTTAAAAAAATTCATTACAAAAACAAGAAATTTTACAATTTTAAACAAAGAATTTTAGAAGAAGTTTTGCTTTCTTGCCAATTAGCTTTGAATTTGAGGGAAGCTTTGAGTAAAAAAACAAATGGGAAAAATTTCAACTATCAATTCCGCTATATTCATGCTGACATTGGAGAAAATGGATTAACAAAAGACATGATTAAAGAAGTAATTGGATTGATTAAAGGAAATGGTTTTGAGGCTAAAATTAAACCAGAATCTTTCGTTGCTTCGGTGGTGGCAGATAGGTACAGTTAAAATCTCAAAACTCAAAAGTCAAAACTCAAAAGGCAAAAGTTAAAAAAGTGTAATGAATTCAAACGAATTAAGAAAAAAATTTCTAGAATTTTTTGAAAAAAGAGGGCACAAGATTGTGCCATCTTCTTCTTTAATTCCAACAGACCCTTCAGTTTTATTTACTACAGCCGGAATGCAGCAATTTAAACCTTATTATTTAGGAGAAAAATCTCCTTATGGCAAAAATGTTGCTTCTTGCCAAAAATGTTTCAGGACTTCAGATATTGATGAAGTTGGCGATGAAAGACATTTGACATTTTTTGAAATGTTGGGAAATTTTTCTTTTGGTGGATATTTTAAAAAAGAAGCAATAAATTTTGCTTTCGATTTTTTATTTAAAGAATTAAAACTTCCATTAAAAAGGGCAACATTTACAATTTTTGGAGGAGATAAAAAAGTTCCAGAAGATAAAGAGTCGTTTGAAATTTGGAGGGAAATTGGAATTGGAAAAGAAAAAATAAAAAAAGGGGATAGAAAAGATAATTTTTGGGGACCAACAGGTATTGAAGGTCCTTGCGGTCCGACAACAGAAATTCATATTGATGGAATTGAAGTTTGGAATTTAGTTTTTAATGAGTATTATCAAGATAGAGAAGGAAAACTTACCCCTTTGAAACAAAAAGGAGTTGATACTGGGATGGGGCTTGAGAGATTGGCAATGATTGTACAGAAAAAATCTTCTGTTTTTGAAACTGATTTATTTTTACCAATTTTTAAAGCTCTAAATTTAAATGAAAAAGAAAGAGAGGCAAGGATAATTGTAGATCATTTAAAAGGTGCCTCATTTTTAATCTCAGAAGGGATTTTGCCCTCAAATGTTGAAAGAGGATATGTTTTGAGAAGGCTTTTGAGAAGGGTGATTTTGTACTCTAAAATTTTGAACCTTAAAAAAGAGGAAATTTTTTTAGCCATTTCTCAGATTGCAAAGATATATCAAAGTGTTTATCCTGAAATTTTTTCAAAAAAAGAAGAAATTCAAACAGTGATTGAAAAAGAAAGTGAAAAGTTTGAAAAGACATTAAAAGAGGGGCTTAAAATCCTTGAAAAAGAGATTAAAAAACTCAAAGAAAAAAACGAAAAATATCTTCCTTCAAAACTGGTTTTCGATCTTTATCAAAGCTTTGGGTTTCCTTTTGAGTTGGTAAAAGAAATAGCTCAAAAAGAGGAAATTTTGGTTTCAGAAGAAGAATTCAAAAAAGAGTTTCAAAAGCATCAAGAAATTTCAAGAAAAGGAGCTGAAAAGAAATTTGGAGGAATTGGTTTGACACCAAGTTATGAAGCTGTAAAATTGCACACTGCAACTCATTTATTGCATGCTGCCCTGAGAAAAATTTTAGGAGAAAAAGTAAAACAAATGGGTTCTGATATTACTCCAGAGAGATTGAGATTTGACTTTTCTTTTGATAGAAAATTAACGGAAGATGAGTTGAAAAAAGTGGAAGATTTGGTTAATCAAAAAATAGAGGAAGGGTTGGAGGTTAAAAGAGAAGAAATGTCTTTAAAAGAAGCTTTAGAATCTGGAGCCTTAGCTTTCTTTAAAGAAAAATATCCAGAAAGAGTTAGTGTTTATTCAATTGGAGATTTTTCAAAAGAAATTTGTGCAGGTCCTCATGTAAAAAATACATCTGAGTTGGGGAAATTTAAAATTGTAAAAGAAGAATCAGCTGGAGCTGGGATTAGAAGGATTAGGGCTATTCTTGAATAAATTTTTTTGTTAAAATAAAGGTATGGTGAAAAAAGTTGTTGATATTTTACCAAAAGAATCAAAAGAAGAAAAAGAAATAGAGGAAATTAAAATTGAAGAAAGAAAAAAGGAGGTTAAAGAGAAAGTAAAAAAGGGGAAAAAGACATTTTTTATTTTTTTAATTTCAGCTGTTTTAATCTTTGGTATCTGGCTTTCTTTTGCAATTTCGAAAGTTAAAATTGAAATTTGGCCAAGAATTAAAACCCTAAGTTTTCAAGAAGAAATTTCTTTAGATAAAGATATTCAAGGTTTTAATCTTGATAAAAAAGTTTTGCAAGCTCAAATTCTTAGTGCTGAGGATTCTTTTTCTGATGAATTTTTAGCTACAGGAAAGACCAAAAAAGAAGAAAAAGCTCAAGGAGTGGTTAGAATTTTTAACAATTACACCTCAGATCAGGTTTTAGTTCAAAACACAAGATTGCAAGCTCCCCTTGAAAAATTCAAACCCCCATTAGAGAAAGGAGAAAACCCTTGGTTTAGAACTTTAGAAAAGGTAATTGTTCCTGCCAAAGGTTATGTGGATGTAAAAGTAATTGCAGATGCACCAGGAGAAAAATACAACATTGAGCCGTCAAATTTTTCAATTCCCGGACTTTTGGGCACTCCTCAATACACTTTAATTTATGGAAAATCTTTCGAACCAATGAAAGGAGGGATGATAAAGGAAATTTCAAAAATCACAAAAGAAGATATTGAAACAGCTGGCAAAAAATTAGAAGAAAGATCGATCGAGGAAATGAAAAACATTCTTAAAAATAAAGCTATTCCAGAATTAGAATTTTTGCCAGAATTGGTTAAAGTTGAAATTTTAGATAGAAAGCCGTTGGCAAAAGAAGGGGAAGAAAAGGAAAAATTCTCTTTCCAAATAAAAGCTAAAGGAACAATTTTAACATTTAAGAAGTCTGAGATGAAAGATCTTCTTTTGAATTTAGCCACAATGCAGCTGAAAAAAGATGCTGAAATTTTAAAAGAAAGCTTAGACTACAATTTGAAGGTTAAAGATTTTGATTTAGAAAAAGGTAAAGCAATTTTAAGCGTAGAATGTTCTGTTAAATTTTATGATAAAATCGACCTTGAAAAGTTGAAAAATTCTCTTTCTGGAAGAAGGTTAGAAGAGGTCAAATCATTTCTAGAAAAAGAAGAAAATATTCAAAAAATTAAAATTAAAGCCTTTCCGTTCTGGGTCAACAAAATTCCTCAAAACCCAAAAAAGCTTGAAATTTCATACCCCCTTATTGATTAAAATTTAATTATATGCTAAAATTTCCAACATGAAAGAGAAGAAAATTGTAAAAGAAGGGGTGGTGATTGAGGCGTTGCCGAATGCAAATTTCAAAGTAAAAATGGATGATGGTAAAGAATTGCTTTGTCATCTTTCAGGAAAAATGAGGCTCAATCGAATAAAAGTTTTGCCAGGGGATAAAGTTCAAGTTGAAATTACCCCTTATGATGAAAGGCGAGGAAGAATAATTTATCGAAAATAATGAAAGTAAAAGCTTCAGTAAAAAAAATTTGTCAAAATTGTAAAATTGTTCGGCGAAAAGGCCGAATTTATGTGATTTGCAAAAAAAATCCAAAACATAAACAAAGACAAGGATAAATTATGGTTAGAGTAGTTGGGGTTAATATCCCAGATCAAAAGCCAATTTGGATAAGTTTAACATATATTTATGGAATCGGGAAAAAAACTGCCCTTCAAATATTAAGGAAGGCTCAGATTCCATTTCAAAAAAGAGCAAAAGATTTAACCGGAGAAGAGATTAATAAGTTAAAGGAAATTATCGAAAAAGAATACAAAGTGGAAGGAGATTTAAGAAGAGAGATTATAATGAATATTAAAAGATTAAAAGATATTGGATGTTGGCGAGGAATAAGACATATTAAAGGCTTACCAGTTAGGGGACAAAGAACTAGAACCAATACAAGAACTGTAAGGGGTAATGTTAGGAAAACAGTAGGAAGTGGCAGAAAGCCACCTCCACAACCAAAATAAAAAATTAAAACCATGGGAAAAAAACGTGTAGTGAAAAAAACAGCAGAAGAAATAATAAAAGAAGGAGAAAGCATTGAAAAGCGTCTTCAAGTTGAAATTAAAAGCGTCCCTCGAACACCGATTAGAGAGGGAAAAATTTATATTTCTTCCACTTACAATAATACAATCTTGACATTAACAGATAAAAATGGAAATGTAATTTTCTGGACATCAGCTGGAAAAGTTGGTTTTAAAAATACAAAAAAAGGTACACCTTACGCAGCCTCAAAAGCTGCTGAAGTGATGGCCGAAGCTGTAAAAAAGTTTAAAATAGAAGAAGTTCAGGTTTTAGTAAAAGGAGTTGGTGCAGGAAGAGAATCTGCATTGAGAGCTTTAGCAGCCAGAGATTTAAATATTGTTTCAATAAAGGATATCACTCCAATTCCTCATGACGGTTGTCGACCGCCAAAAGTAAGAAGGGTCTAAATTGAAAATTCATGGAAAAACCAAAATGTAAAATTTGTAGAAGAGCAGGAGTTAAACTTTTCTTAAAAGGAGAAAAGTGTCTTTCAGCTAAATGCCCAATGATAAAAAGACCATATCCCCCTGGTCTTCCGGGAAAAAGAAGAAAAGGTCCTCCTTCAGAGTATGCAAGGCAACTAAGAGAGAAGCAAAAATTAAAAGCAATTTATGGGCTTAGAGAAAGGCAATTCAAAAAATATGTAAAAGAGGTTTTAGAAAAAAGAGGGAAAGTTCCTGACGCTTCAGAGGCTTTAATCAAAATTCTAGAATCAAGATTAGACAATGTGGTTTTTCGTTTAGGTTTTGCAAAATCAAGAGCTCAAGCTCGTCAATTAATTTCCCACTCCCATTTTATGGTGAATAATCGATCAGTAAATATCCCTTCTTATCAAGTCAAAAAGGGAGATGTTATTAAATTAAAACCTCAAAAAACAAAAAAGGTCATTTTTGAACAATTAAAAATTTTATTAAAAAATCACAAACCTCCTTCTTGGTTAAAATTAGATCCCGAAAAACTAGAAGGAGAAGTAATCGGAGAGCCAACTTTGAAAGAAGTTGCGCCTCCGGTTGAAATTTCAAAGATTTTTGAGTATTATTCAAAATAAAATGACCCCACTACCTAAAAAACCAAAAATAATAAAAAAAGAAAAAAATAAAGCCACATTTGAAATAGAGGCTTTATATCCAGGTTATGGCGTAACTATTGGAAACGCCCTAAGAAGAGTTTTGCTTTCTTCTTTAGAAGGCGCAGCTGTAACCCAAATGAGAATTAAAGGTGTTCCCCACGAATTCACGACAATTCCAGGAGTAATGGAAGATGTGGTTACTATAATGCTTAATGTAAAAAAGCTAAGATTTCAAATGTTTACTGATGAGCCCCAAATAGGAAAACTAAAGGTAAAAGGAGAAAAAGAGGTAAAAGGAGCTGATTTTGAACTTCCAACTCAGGTTAAGTTAGTCAATCCTGATTGTCACATTGCTACTTTAACCTCAAAAAATGCTGAATTAGAAATGGAGATCCAGATTGAAAAGGGGGTAGGATATTTGGCGAGAGAAAGAAGGAAAAAAGAGAGAACACCAATTGGGACAATTTTAATTGATGCAATTTTTACACCTGTTAAAAGAGTCGGATTTCGAGTAGAAAACATGAGAGTAGGAGAAAGGACAGATTTTGATAGATTGTTTTTGGAAATAGAAACAGATGGAATTTTAACACCGGAAGACGCTTTTGTTAAAGCTTCAGAAATTTTGGCTGAACACTTTAATTTCCTGAAAGAAGGTTTTGAAAAATAGTATGAGGAAAAGAAAAAAGGGGCGAAAATTAAGCAGAAAAAGAGATCAAAGAAGAGCCCTTCTTAGGGGTCTAATGGAAAGTTTATTTTTGAAAGGCAAAATTAAAACTACTTTGGCTAAAGCAAAGGAGGTTCAGCGTTTTGCGGAAAAACAAATTACTATAGCCAAAAGAGGAGATCTTCATGCCAGAAGGCTTTTGTTAAGAAAATTTCCCCCATTAGTAGTTGAAAAATTGATAAGAGAAATTGCCCCAAAATATAAAGAAAGACCAGGAGGTTACACGAGAATTATCAAATTGGGTCAAAGAAAATCAGATGGAGCAGAAATGGCGATTATTGAATTAGTTCAATAATTCAAAAACCAAAAATCAAAATGCAAAAAGAATTTAAATTATGGAAAGAAAAACTCATAAAATTGATGCCACCGGAAAAGTTTTGGGAAGATTAGCTAGTGAAATTGCAATTTTGTTACAAGGAAAGCATAAACCCAATTTTGATCCCTCAAAAGACATGGGAGATTTTGTAATAGTGAAAAATGTGGATAAAATGAAAATTACTGGAAAAAAATTAGAACAAAAAAAATATTATTGCCATTCAGGATATTTAGGTCATTTAAAGGAAATTCCTTTAGAAAAATTACTTTCTAAAAATCCAGCAGAAGTTTTAAAAAAAGCTGTAATGAAAATGTTACCAAAAAATAAACTCAGAAAAAAAATGATCAAAAGATTGAAATTTGAATAATATGACAAAAGAAAAAGAAGAAAAATATTTTCAAGCAGTTGGAAGAAGAAAAACAGCCTCAGCTCAAGTGAAACTTTTTTTGAATGGTGGAGGAGAGATTTTAATCAATGGAAAAGATTTTAAAGAATATTTCCCTACATTTTATCTTCAAAAAATAGTTTTAAGTCCTTTAGAATTGGTCAAGTGTTTGAATAAGTTCAAGATTTTAGTGAAAGTAACAGGAGGAGGGAAAAACGCTCAAGCTGAAGCTGTGAGACACGGAATTGCAAGGGCTTTAGTAATTTTTAATCCAGATTTTAGAAAAAAATTAAAGAAGGCAGGATTTTTAAAGAGAGATCCAAGGATGAAAGAAAGGAAAAAACCTGGCTTAAAAAGAGCAAGAAGAGCACCTCAGTGGCAAAAGAGGTAGTCGCTCGGGACGCAACGTTTCGGGGCCGCTCGCTTTCTCCAGCGGAAAGCTCGCTAAGTCCTCGCCAATTTTCAGCCTTCGGCTGAACCAAGCAAATTGGCTGCGGATTGCCCCGAAAGTTGGTCCCTCGTCAAGCTTGCAAGCCAAAAACTTGTATTTGGCGCGCAACTTTGATTTTTTTAAAAAATGTTTAAAATGAATCAAAAAAATGCTCAAGGAGTTAATTGATAAATTTTATTTAGAAAGGGAAAAAGAAAAAAGGAAAAAGGAAAAAGATAGAATAAGGTTTTTTATCAGTGAAGCAGGGAAGTGCCCAAGAATGATATTTTTTAGATTTAAAAAAGCGCCAGCAGAAGAAATAGAACCTGAAAGGTTAAGAATTTTTGAGGAAGGAGAAATAATTCAACAAAGAATTTTAAGACATTTATTCTCTTTAGGGATTGTCAGAGCTACAGAAATTCAAATTCCACCCCAAGAATTGATTGCTGGAAGAGCAGATGCAATTGTTTCATTTACAGATAAAACGTTTTCAGATTTGGGAATTGAGATTAAAGAAAAAATAGAACCTGGGATTCCATATGTGTTAGAAATAAAAAGTATTTCTGGAAAAGTAAACTCAAAAAAACTTCCTCTGCAAGAGCACATAAATCAATTACAGCTTTATTTGCATTATTTCAAAATTAAAAAAGGAATTTTGCTTTATTTAAATAAAGACACTCAAAAAATTACCGAATTTCTTTTAGATTACGACCAAAATTTGGTAGAAAACATTTTAAGTTGGTTTTCGAGGTTAAAAGAGAAAATTGAAGCTGATTTAATTCCTCAAAGATTGGTGGATTGGCCAGATAATTGGCAATGTCAAAAATGTGAATTTTTTGAAATCTGCAAAATTGCAGGACATCAAGAAATAGAATGGTCAAAACTCAAAGAAAAACTCGAAACTCTGAAAGTTTAAAATAAAGGTTGAGTTCTCAAAAAATCTTCATTATCTAAAATATAAACTCTTTTTTCTAGGCTATTCCAAAAAATTTTTGGATTCTTAAAGCCTTCAAAAATAACGACATTCACTTTATCCCTATCATCAATTTCAGCTATTTGAATTTCTCCTTCTAAATTAAATATTAGATAATTTGAGTTTATCCAGAACAAATCTTTTATTTCTTTGGAAAGGCGCAACAATAAAAATTTTTCACCTGCTTTTTTTGGAGGTTGAGCCAATTCATCTTTCAAGAATAAAATCCAAATTTCAAATTTTGAAAAAATTGCTAATTTTTTTTGATCTGGTGAGATTTTGAAATCTTTTCCACAAAGAATTTTTTCAAAATTTTTACTCTCTTGATTCAAAAGATAAAAGCAATTCTCATTTTCATTTCCCCCTTCTTTTAGAAAAATATTTCCATCTAAAATTTCAATCGAATATTTTGTTTCTTTCTGTACAGAAAACCGCTCTTGATTTAATTTTTCTTGATTCAAAAAAAGATTCCCGAAAGGGTCCAAATAATATACATTTTTTCCTAATTTTTTTTGAGCTAAAACATTTTCTTTGACTTTTTCTTCTTCTTCTTTCAAAATTGGTGGAATTTGAGAAAAGTTTAAGTTTAAATTTTTAATTTTTTCTCCAACCCCAACTTTTATTTTTAAGACATTTTCGTTTTCGGTTTCTTCAATACTTATTAAATTAGCTCCATCTTTTGAAATGCTTTTTTCCTTTATCAAAAGAGTGATCAATTTTTTTTCTGGATCATAAAGAGAAAGTGACCATCCATCTTCATTTTTTTCTTTCAAAATCATTCTTTTTTTGTCAGATAAGGGATAAAAATCTTCAATCGAATTAGCCAATTTTTCAAATTCAATTTTTTTTGGAAATAAAATGATATTTTTAGCTTCAGTTACTTTGCCAGATTGAATTTCTAAATTTTTCTCCCAAGTAAAACAACCATCTTTTTTTACCTCTATTTTATATTTTTTTGGCAAGAGATTCTGAATTAGGGCAGAACCAAAAAAGAGGTCAGTTTTTTTAGCGAGTTTTCCGTTTAAAAATATTTCAACTTGTTTTGGTTGAGCTTTAATAAAAAGCCCCCCTGTTTTTACGAATGTTTTTTTCTCAAAATCAAACCTATATCCTTGTGAATATAAGACTAAAATCGGAGAAATTATTAAAAAAACAAAACACAAAGTCCAAAACAAGAGTGTTCTTTGCCATTTTTTCATTTTTTTATTATATCAAAATAAAGAATTTGAAATAAGCCTCAAAATAAGATATTATTTAAATGTATGAAAATAGGTATTGATCTGGGAACATCTAATTCAGTGGTTTTTGTTCCAAAGAAAGGGGTTGTGATTCAAGAACCTTCAATTGTAGCTGTTTCTGTTCCAGATAACAAAATTTTGGCAATTGGAGCTAAAGCAAAGGAAATGTTAGGAAGAACCCCGGATATAATTAGGATTTACCGCCCCTTAAGAAATGGAGTGATTGCCGATTTTAGGATTACTCAAGCAATGCTTAAATATTTCATTGACAAGGTTTTGGGGTTTTTTAAATTTTTAAAGCCAGATTTAGTCATAGGAGTTCCAGCTGGAATTACCTCAACTGAAAGGAGGGCAGTTATTGAGGCAGCTTTGTCAGCTGGCGCAAAAAATGTTTATTTGGTAAAAACTCCAATTTTGGCAGCTTTGGGAGCTGGCGTTCCAATTGAGTCTTGTTCTGGAAATATGGTTGTAGATATTGGGGGAGGAATGACAGAAGCAGCAGTAATATCTTTGGGAGGAATTGTCACTTGTAAATCAATTAGAGTTGCAGGCGATAGAATCGACTCAGCTATTAGTGAATATGTAAAAAAGAAATACAATCTCTCAATTGGAGAACAAACTGCAGAGGAAATAAAAATAAAAATTGCAAGTGCAATCTTGGAAAAAGAGCCAAAAGTTATCGAATTTAAAGGAAGAGATTTAATTTCAGGTTTGCCAAAAAATATTACAATTTCTTCAAATGAGGTTCATGAAGCAATTTCAGATATTTTGCAAGAGATTATCCACTTGATAAAAGAAGTATTAAGAGAAACCCCTCCAGAACTTTCAGGCGATATAATGGAAAAAGGGATAGTTTTAACAGGCGGAGGTTCTTTATTAAGAAATTTACCAATTTTGATTTCAAAATCGGTTGGAGTTCCAGCAATTGTTGCAGAAGAACCTTTACTTTGTGTTGCAAAAGGGACTGGGGTAATATTAGATAACTTGAATCTTTATCGAAAAGTGATTTTGACAAAAAAGGCATGATCTTGGGACACACAGTACAAATTCAATATCTTAAAAAAATTTTAAAAGAGGGAAAAATTCCCCATGCTTTACTATTTTGTGGTCCAGAAAAAGTTGGAAAAAAACAGGTGGCTTTCGAATTTTGTTCAATGATTTTGGGAGAAAATTTTAAAACTCATCCTGATTTTTTATTAATTGAAGGAGAAAATACAATTCAAATTGATCAAATAAGGGACCTAATTTTTAAATTTAGTTTAAAACCAATAAAATCAAATTGGCAAATTGCAGTTTTAGATAATGCCCATTTAATGACCAGAGAAGCTCAGCAAAGTTTTTTAAAAACACTTGAAGAACCAAAAACTAATGCAATTTTCATTTTGATTACAGCTTATCCTTCGCTTCTTTTGCCAACAATTTTATCAAGATGTCAAAGAATCAATTTTTACCCACTTTCAAAAGAAGAAATTTATGAGTTTTTAAAAAAAGCAAACAATTTAAGTGAGGAAGAAAAAGAAACAATTGCCGAAATTTCAGCTGGAAGACCTGGAATTTTGTTTGACTTAATTTCAAAGCCAGAAAAAATGAAAACCCTTAGCTCTTTGAAAAAGTTACCACAGCTTCCAATTTATAAACGTTTTCAGCTTGTAAAACAAATTACAGAGAATGAAAGAGAAAAGGAGTTTTTAAAAGAAGCCATAAATTATTTTCGATATTTGTTTTTGTTAAAAATAAAAGGCAAAGAAATTGAAAACTTTTCCTATTCATTAGCTAAGATAAAAGAAATTCTTGAGGCTATTCAATCCACCTTTTTTCTTTTACTCACGACCAATGTCAATAAAAGGTTGGCGTTAGAAATTTTAATGTTAAATATTTAAAAATATGCAAAAAGAAAAAATTTCTTATCAAGAAATTATCAAGAAAATTAAACCTGAATGCGAAAAAGTAATCAGTTTTTTGGAAAAAGAACTTCAAACAATAAGAACCTCAAGGGTTTCACCAGCTTTAATTGAAAATGTCGAGATTGAATATTTTGGGCAAAAATTCCGTTTAAAACAATTAGCTGCAATTTCTGTTTCGGGTCCAAGGGAAATCACTCTTTCTCCCTGGGACAATTCTTATTTTGAACCAATTCTTAAGACCCTAGAAAAGAAATCTTTGGGAGGAAGTTTTTCAGTTGAAAAAAATGTAATCAAGATTATTTTTCCTCCTTTAAGCGAAGAGTTTAGAAAAGATTTGTTAAGAGTTCTTTCTGAGAAAAAAGAGCAGGCAAGGCAAAAAATCAGAAAATTGAGGGAAGAAGCCTGGGGGAAAATTCAAACAGCATTTAGAGAGGGAAAACTTTCAGAAGACGATAAATATAAAGGGAAGGATGAACTTCAAGATTTGGTTGATGAATACAATGAAAAAATTGATGAAATGTGTGAAAAAAAGGAGAAAGAAATTTTAGAATAAACTATGATTTTTTCTTATTTAATTGCCTTTTTTACATTAAGTTTTTTAATTCTTTTGCATGAGTTTTCTCATTTTTTGGTTGCTAAAAAATATAAAGTAAAAGTAGAGGAGTTTGGTATTGGATTGCCACCAAGAATATTTGGGAAAAAATTTGGAGAAACAATTTATAGTATAAATTTTCTTCCTTTTGGTGGATTTGTGAAGCTTTTAGGAGAAAATGAAACAATTGAAAAAGAAGGAAGCTTTAGCCAAAAACCTGTTTGGCAAAGAATTCAAATTGTTGGAGCAGGAATAGTTAGTTTTTGGATTTTTTCTTGGATTATCTTTACTTTTCTTTTTGTAAAAGGCATTCCTCAAGCTATTTCTGATAGCGACGAAGGAAATTTAATTGATCCAAGAGTTCAAATAGTTTTTGTTTCTCCAAACTCTCCAGCAGAAAATGCCAATTTAAAAGTTGGGGATATAATTAGAGAAGTCGAAACCCAAAATTCAAAGGTTTCAATTTCAAGGGTTAAAGAGTTACAGCAAGTAATTAATGAGAATAAAGGAAAAGAGGTTACTTTAACTATTGAAAGAGGTAAAAAAATTTTCAAAACAAAAATAGTACCAAGAGTCGAGACACCAGAGGGCGAAGGACCAATTGGTATATTTTTGAGCAGAATTAGTACAGTTTCTTTTGCTTGGTACATAGCTCCATTTAAGGCAATAGAAAGGGTGGCAATTTTAAGCAAAAATATAGTTTTGGGAACCTTTCTTTTCTTGAAGGATTTAATTTTTGAAAAAAAAGTTAGCGGAGTGGAAGTTGCAGGTCCATTAAGAATTGGTCAAATGTTAGCTCAAATGCAACAAGCAGGTTTTAGTTATTATCTTTCTTTTTTAGGAACAATTTCTATTTATCTTGCAATTTTTAATCTCCTTCCAATTCCTGCTTTAGATGGAGGAAAGTTACTTTTTTTAGTCTTGGAAAAAATTAGAAGAAAACCTGTTTCTCCGCAGTTTGAACAAAAAATTACTGCTTTCTTTTTCTTTCTTTTGTTAACTTTGATGATTTTGGTTACAATTAAAGATATAAAAACCATATTTTAAAATGCTTCAGTCAAAACTTTTTTGTAAAACAAAAAAAGAAAAACCAAAAGGTGCTGAGACAATTTCGCATCAATATTTAGTTAGGGGAGATTTTATAGAACAAACAATTGCTGGAGTTTATAGGCTTTTACCTTTGGGTTGGTTAGTTTATCAGAAAATTGAAAATATAATTAGAGAAGAAATGTTAAATTTAGGAGCACAAGAAGTTTATTTGCCAGTATTCCAAAATAAAAATCTTTGGCTCGAAACAAATAGATGGGAGACAATTGATCCACCTCTTTTTAAATTAAAAGATCGTCACCAAAAAGAAATTGCCTTAGGACCAACCCATGAAGAAGAAATGGTCGATATTGTGCGAAAAAGAGTTAAATCTTATAAAGACCTACCTTTAGCTTTATTTCAAATTCAAACTAAATTTCGAAATGAAATTAGACCAACAGGGGGTCTTTTGAGAACAAGAGAATTTATAATGAAAGATCTTTATAGCTTTGACAAATCAAAAGATGAAGCTTTGAAATTTTATTCGAAAGTTAAAAAAGCTTATTTTAGAATCTTTAGAAGATGCGAATTAAATCCAATTTGTGTTGAAGCTAGCACTGGAACTATTGGGGGAGAATATTCAGAAGAATTTATGGTTTTAGCAGAAAGTGGAGAAGATCGAGTTTTAATTTGTGAGAATTGTGATTTTTCGGCCAATATTGAGAAAATTGGAGAAAAAAAAGAATGTCCAAAATGCCAAAAACTTCTTAAAGAAAAAAGAGCAATTGAAATAGGACACATTTTCTACCTTGGTACTAAATATTCTCAATTAATGAATGCTACTTTTTTGGACAAAAATGGTGAAAAAAAATTTATCTATATGGGATGTTACGGAATAGGGCTTCAAAGACTAATGGCAACAATTGTTGAGATTTGGCACGATGAAAAAGGAATTATTTGGCCAAAATCAGTTGCCCCTTTTCTTTTTCATTTAATTCCGATAGAAACCTCGGGCAAGGTTAAAAAAATTGCTAAAACCTTGGAGGTTAATTTACAAAAAAGAAATATTGAGGTATTGTTAGATGATAGAGAAAATGTAACAACTGGAGAAAAGTTTGCAGATTGCGATTTAATTGGAATTCCAGTAAGGATTGTAATTAGTGAAAAAACCTTGAAGAAAAATTCGGTTGAAATTAAAAGGAGAAAAGAAAAAAAGGTAAAAATAGTGAAAATTAATGAATTTTTGAAAAATCCCCAAAAATATGCTTGAAAAATTTTTACATTTACTTTCAGAGGATATGGCAATAGATTTGGGGACTGCTAATTCTGAGGTTTATGTTAGAGGGAGGGGGATTGTTCTTCAAGAACCAAGCGTTGTCGCCATCAATCAGAAAACTGGACAAGTTTTAGCAATTGGGCTTGAGGCAAAAAAAATGGTTGGAAGAACACCAGGTCATATTGTTGCTGTTAGACCTCTGAGATCTGGGGTAATTTCGGATTTCGAAGTTACAGAACAAATGTTGCGGTATTTTATCGAAAAGGCAAGAAAAAGAAAATGGATTGGTCCGAGAGTTATTATTGGAATTCCTATTGGGGTAACTGAAGTAGAAAAAAAAGCAGTAATTGATGCTGGAAAATCAGCTGGGGCAAGAGAGGTTTTTCTAATTGAAGAACCAATGGCTGCTGCAATTGGGGCAAGATTGCCAGTTCAAGAAGCTACTGGAAATTTCATAGTTGATATTGGGGGAGGAACAACTGAAGTTGCTGTGATTTCTTTGGGAGGAATAGTTTTGGCAAAAAGTTTAAGAATAGCTGGTGATAAGTTGAATGAAGATATAATTCGTTTTGCCCAAGAAGAATATAAACTATTAATTGGAGAAAGGACTGCAGAGATGATTAAAATTGGTATTGGTTCTGCATATCCAACAAAAAATTCAAAAGGAGAGAAAAAACAAATGCCAATGAGGGGAAGAAATTTAGTTACTGGTTTGCCAGAAGAAGTTATAGTGTCAGAGGATGAAATAAGAAAAGCTATGGAGAAATCTGTTTGGCAAATTGTAACTGAGATTAAAGCTGCAATTGAAGAAACTCCACCAGAACTTTTGGCAGATATTATGGCAAATGGAATTTATCTTTCAGGAGGAGGAGCTTTGTTAAGAGGGTTGGATGTTTTAATCCAAAAAGAAACAAAAATTCCAACAAAAGTGATTGAAGACCCCATGACAGCTGTAGTAAGAGGAGCAGGAATGGTTTTAGAAAATTTAGATGAACTTCATGAAGTTTTAGTAGAAACCGAAGAACTCTTGCCACCAAAATAATGATTACGGAAAAAGAAATTCAACATATTGCAAAGCTTGCAAGAATAAATTTTAAAAAGGAAGAGCTGAAAAAATTTCAACAAGAATTTTCTAAAATTTTAGATTATATTGAAAGGTTAAAAGAGGTTGATGTTTCAAAAGTTGAAGGAGATTTTCAGAAAGCCTTTCTAAAAAATGTAATGCGAAAAGACGAACCAAAAGAAAAATTCAAACTGGAAATTACTAAAAAATTAATCGAAGCTATGCCAGAAACTCAAGATAATTACTTAAAAGTGAAAAAAATAATTTAATCTTTAATGAATTTTGAAGATTTAACAATTGAGAAAGCTCATCAAAGCCTTTTAAAAAAAGAGTTTTCAGCTCTTGAGCTGACAAAGTTTTTCCTTGAAAGAGTTGAGAAAGAAAATCCAAAAATCTTTGCTTTCTTGAAAATCGATGAAAAATCTGCAATCACTCAAGCAAAAAAGATTGATGAAAAAATTTTAACTGGGCAAAAAATTTCTTATTTAGCTGGAATTCCTTGTGGAATAAAAGATAATATCTTAGTTGAAGGTTTAGAATGTACTGCAGGATCAAAAATTTTAAAAAATTATATAGCTCCCTATGATGCGACAGTGGTAAAAAAATTAAAAGAAGAGGGAGCGATTATTTTGGGAAAAACAAATTTAGATGAATTTGCAATGGGTTCTTCAACAGAATATTCGTTTTTTGGACCTACAAAAAATCCAATTGATTTAAAAAGAACCCCTGGTGGATCTTCTGGAGGTTCGGCTGCAGCAGTAGCTGCAAACTTTTGTCTCTTTGCTTTAGGATCAGACACAGGAGGATCAATAAGACAACCTGCGGCTTTTTGCGGGATTGTCGGTTTTAAACCAACCTATGGAGCGGTTTCAAGGTTTGGCTTAATTGCCTTTGCCTCTTCGCTAGATCAGATAGGTCCTATGACAAAAACAGTTAGAGATTGTGAAATAGTTTTTGAAGCAATTAAGGGGAAAGACGAAATGGATTCAACAAGCATTGAAATTCCATCAGCTAGCCACTCAACTACCTTTTCACTTAAAGATATTAAAATCGGAGTCCCAAAAGAATATTTTATCAAAGGAATTGATCCTGAAGTGGAAAAAGTTGTAAAAAAAGCAATTAAAAAATATGAAGAAATGGGAGCTAAAATTGAAGAAATTTCTTTACCTCATACAGAATACGCCCTTCCTTGCTATTATATTTTAGCTCCAGCTGAAGCGAGTTCCAATTTGGCAAGATATGACGGAATAAAATATGGATATAGTAAAAACTCAAAAGTTAAAAGTCAAAACTCAAAAGTGAAAAGGCAAAACTCAAAGGTTTTAGATGTTTATTTTGAAAGTAGAGGTGAAGGATTTGGTCCAGAAGTAAAAAGAAGGATTATGTTAGGAACATTTACTCTTTCTGCTGGTTATTTCGAAGCTTATTATCTGAGAGCACAAAAAGTAAGGCTTTTAATTAAAAAAGATTTTGAAGAAGCTTTCAAAAAAGTAGATTTTATTTTTACCCCCACAACCCCAACTCTACCTTTTTTACTTGGAGAAAAATTGAAAGATCCAGTTTTAATGTATCTCTCTGACATTTTCACTGTGCCTGTAAATTTAGCAGGACTTCCCGCAATTTCAATTCCTTGTGGCAAAATTGGAAATTTGCCAGTGGGTCTTCAAATCATTGGACCAGCTTTTAGCGATTTTAGAGTAATTCAAATAGCAAAATTTTATGAAACCTGAAGAGGCTATTCAATTTCTTTTATATCCAAAAATTGAGGGTTGGCTTTTAATAATTAAAATCATTTTTTTAGCTTATTCAGCTTTCTTTTTGGGATTTATTCTTTGGGGATTAATTAAAACCACTTGGTTGAAAAGAATTTTCCTTTGGGATTTCAAGGAATTTTTGTTTTACCGACCAATTGAGATTGAAAAATTTAAAAAAGAGTGGGAAAAGATTAAAAAAAGAATTTCTTCTGATATAGAGGCTGAACTTAAACTTGCAGTTATTGAAGCTGATAGCTTGTTAGACGAAGTTTTGGAGAAAAAAGGATATCAAGGAAAAACTTTTGAGGAAAAAATTCAAGACCTTGCTCCTGATATTCTCCCAACTCTTGATGAACTTTTAAAAGCTCATCAACTTAGAAACGATATTATCGAAGATCCGAGTTTAAAGATAGATAAAAACGAAGCAAGAAAAGCACTCTCTCTTTATGAAAAGGTTTTAAAAGAACTTGACGCCATTTAAAAAATTCCTATAATTAAAATCGCGGGGTGGACCAGTAGTAGGTCGCCAGTCTCATAAGCTGGAGATCGTTGGTGCAAATCCAACCCCCGCAACATGTTTAGGAATTAGGTTTTAGCAATTAGGAATTAGGAAAAATGGAAAAGAAATTTTTGCTCGAAGATTTAAATGTTTATCAAAGAAGTTTAAAAATGGCTATAGATCTTTGTAAAATTGGGAGTGAATTTCCATATAAATTTTCAAGAATTAGAGATCAACTAATAGGAGCTGTTATTTCGGTTCCATTGAATATCGCAGAAGGATGGGGAAGAAAATCAGAAAAAGAAAAGAAAAATTTCTATAAAATTAGTTTATCTTCGCTTTTTGAATGCATTCCATTACTTGAAATTTGCTTGGATTTAAATTTATTAAAAAAATTAGAATACGAAAAATTTCGAAAAGAAATAACAGAAATCGCAATGATGATTCATGGTTTAATAAAATCTGTTTAGTTTCCGTTCTTTAACAATCTAATAAAATTAGGAATTAGGACGGCACTAATTAGGAATTAGGACGGCACTTCGTGCCTTTCGGAATTAGGTATTAGTAAATGGTTTCCTAATCCCTAATTCCTAAAACCTAATTCCTAAGACCTAATTTCGTCGGGGTAGCTCAATGGTAGAGCGGGGCTCTCATAAGGCCTAGATGTGGGTTCGATTCCCACCCTCGACAATGATTAGGAATTAGGACGGCACTTTGTGCCTTTAGCAGTTAGGAATTAGTTTCTTAAAACCTAATTGCTAATACCTAAAACCTAATTCCTAATCTTTGGGGGTGTAGTTCAGCCCGGTCCAGAACATCCGCCTGTCACGCGGAAGATCGTGGGTTCAAATCCCATCACCCCCGAAAAATAAAAGGCAGAGAAAAAACTCTGCCTTTTTGAATTAGTTTTGGGATAAAAAATGGTTGATTTTTCCTTAATTTTTAGCTAAAATGAAAAATTGGTATGGTAAAAATTGATCTAAAAAGCCTTAAATTGAAGGCAAAAAAAGAGGTGGAAAAGGCACAAAATTTAAAGGAATTGGATTTAGTTTTTAGGTCATATTTTGGTCCTGAAGGAAAAATTGGAGCTTTAACAAAAACCCTAAAGAAATTGCCAGAAAGAAAAAGAAAAACTTTAGGAAAAAAGATTAATGAATTTAAAGAGTTTTTTCAAGAAATTGTTGAAAAAAAGGCAAAAGAAATTAAAGAAAAAATAGAAAGGGAAATTGAAGAAAAGGAAGCAATAGATATTACTCTTCCTGGAAAGAAAATAAAAGCTGGAAGTTTGCATCCTCTGACTTTAGTTTGCCAAAAAGTAGAGGAGATTTTCCAATCGATGGGTTTTTCAATTGTTGAAGGGCCTGAAATTGAAAACGAGTGGTACAATTTTGATGCCCTAAACATTCCAAAAGATCATCCAGCAAGAGATTTGTGGGACACTTTTTATATTAAATCTGATAGAAAACCTCCAAAAAAAACTGGAAAACTTTTGCTTAGAACCCATACCTCTCCAGTTCAAATTCGCTTTATGGAAAAAAATTTTCCACCATTTAGAATTATCGCTCCAGGAAGAGTTTTTCGCCACGAAGCCACCGATGCCCGTCATGAAATAAATTTTTATCAAGTTGAGGGATTAATGGTAGATAAAAACATTTCGGTTGCAAATTTCAAAGCAATTTTACAAGAATTTTTAAATAAATTTTTTGAAAAAAATGTAAAGATTAGATTAAGACCAAGCTATTTTCCATTTACTGAACCTTCTTTTGAAGTCGATATTCTTTGTATCAATTGTCAAGGAAAAGGTTGTTCAATTTGTTCTGGTGAAGGTTGGATTGAACTAATGGGTGCTGGAATGGTCCATCCTAATGTTTTTAAGAATGTGGGAATTTTACCTTCTGAGGGTTGGCAGGGATTTGCTTTTGGTTTAGGTCTGGAAAGATTAGCAATGGCAAAATACAGAATAAATGACATTAGGCTTTTTTATAGTTCAGATCTTAGATTTTTACAGCAATTTTAACCATGAAGTTTTCTTATAATTTCTTACAAACATTTTTTGAAAAAAAATTACCTCATCCAGAAAAATTGAGCGAGCTTTTAACAATGCATGTATTTGAGGTAAAGGATCTTGAAAAGTTAGAAAAAGATTTTGTTTTTGATATTGATGTTTTGCCAAATAGATCAGATTGTCTTTCCCACTTAGGAATTGCTAGAGAAATTTCAGCTATTTTAGGTTTGAAAATGAAAATGCCTGAAATAGAAATAAAGGAAGAAAAAAATTTAAAAGCGAGTGATTTTTTGAAGGTAAGGGTAGATAATTTTAATGATTGTCAAAGATATACTGCAAGAGTAGTATTCGATATTAAAGTAGAACCATCTCCTTTTTGGCTTTGTTCAATTCTAAAATCTTGCGGTTTAAGACCAATAAATAATATTGTTGATATTACAAATTATGTAATGTTGGAAACTGGGCAACCCCTTCATGCCTTTGATTTTGATAAAATTTCTGGAAACCAGGTTAAAAAAATTCTTGTAAAAAGAGCAAAAAAAGGAGAGAAATTCATTTCATTAGATGGGGAAGAATATGAATTAGATAATGAAATTTTGGTGATTGCTGATCAAAAAGATACTTTAGCAATTGCAGGAATAAAAGGAGGAAAGAAAGCAGAAATTGATGAAAAAACAAAAAGAATAGTTTTAGAATCTGCAAATTTCAATCCAAAAAGAATTCGCTTAGGTTCAAGAAAGATTGATTTAAAAACAGATGCCTCAATTAGATTCGAGCATGGAATGGATCCAAATTTAACAGAATTTGCAATTGATAGGGCAGCGAGTTTAATTCAAAAAATTGCAAAAGGAAAAGTTTTGAGTGGAAAAATTGATCTTTATCCCAACAAAGTTTTGCCAAGAAAGATATTTTTTGAATTTGAAAAGGTAAAGAAGTTGCTTTCGATTAATATTCCAAAAAACAAAGTTGTTGAGATTTTGCAAAGATTGGGATTAAAAGTTCTCTCAGAGAAAAAGGGGAAATTCTTAATTGAAATTCCAACCTTTAGACAAGATATTTCTCTCGAGGAAGATTTAATTGAAGAAATCGGAAGAATTTATGGGTTAGAAAGGATTCCTGCTATTTTGCCTACCACCGTATTACTTCCAGCAAAGAAAAATTTAGATATTTTTTGGGAAGAAAGAGCAAAGAATATATTAAAGGAAGCCGGAATGAGTGAAATTTATACTTATTCTTTTATTAGCCAAAAGGATAAAGAGATTTTCAAATTTAAAGAATTGGTAGAAATTGAGAATCCAGTAAGTGCCGAGTTTTCCTATTTAAGACCTTCCTTGATTCCAAATATTTTGAAAGCAGTTGAGAAAAATCAGAGATTTTTCAAAGAAATAAAAATTTTTGAAATAGGGAAAATTTTCCCTGGAATAGAAAAAAAGGAAAAGAGAATGCTTACTGGAGCAATTACTGGAGATGCTTTTTTCGAAGCAAAAGGCGTTGTTGATTATCTTTTCCAAAAATTAGGAATTCCAAAAGTTTGGTATGATGAATTTCAACCGACGCCAGAAGACAGTGAAACCTCAATTTGGCATTTAAAGAAATCAGCTGAAATAAAGGTTAATAATGAAGAGATTGGGTTTTTGGGAGAGATTTCTCCAAAGATCATTTCTGCCCTTTCTTTAAAAGACAGGGTTGTTGTTTTTGATCTTGATTTTGAAAAAATAATTAGTTTAGCTTCAGAAGAAGTAATTTATCAGCCTGTTTCTCCATTCCCACCAGTAATTAGAGATATTTCGGTTTTAGTTCCAAAATCAGTTTTGGTTGAAGAGGTTTTAAACAAAATTGAGAATGCAGGAGGAGAACTTTTAATAGATGCTGATCTTTTTGATATTTTTGAGGGAGAAAATTTGCCTGAAGATAAAAAAAGTTTAGCATTTCATTTAATTTTTCAAGCTAAAGATAGGGTTTTGAGTTCAAAAGAGGTTAATGAGATTCAAGAAAAAATAATTCAAGCATTGGAAAATGAAGGTTGGGAAGTAAGAAAATAAAAATATGGAAAAAGAAAAAAAACAAAAACCTGAAACATCTTATACAGCAAAAGACATTTATGTTTTGGAAGGGTTAGAGCCTGTAAGAAAGAGGCCGGCAATGTATATTGGGTCTACAGGATTAGACGGTCTTCATCATTTAATTTGGGAGTGTGTAGACAATAGTCTAGATGAGGCAATGGCGGGTTTTGCAAAAAATATTGAAGTTTGGTTACTGCCACAAAATAAAGTAAAAGTTGTAGATGATGGGAGAGGAATTCCAGTGGATATCCATCCTCAAACAAAAAAATCAGCGCTAGAGACAGTAATGACAACATTACATGCAGGAGCTAAATTTGGTG
>Ga0080004_1172637_pt1 | contig 36979 bp, 30 predicted proteins | sample WasSprMetagenome_FD_69207 | JGI IMG/M metagenome (GOLD analysis project Ga0080004, IMG submission 69207) | Sulfidic aquatic microbial communities from Washburn Spring, Yellowstone National Park, USA - WS (SPADES assembly) (version 2) | ecosystem: Environmental > Aquatic > Thermal springs > Hot...
AGCCCGCTTTAGCAACCGGGCCACGAGTGGGGCCCAAAACCCTGGCAAACCCTCAGCCCACGAGGGTGGGCAATCGGGGGTGGAGGGGGCGGAGCCCCCTGGCGGTGGGTCTGGGGATGTGCCTTTCCGACCTAACCCCCTGGCCCCCTTCCCTGCGAGGGAAGGGGGAAAATTTGGTGGGGTTTTCCCCTTCCCGCCTCGGAGAGGGCAATACGCTGGCGACCCCTAAGCCCACGAGGGTGGGCAAACGGGGGTCCAGGGGGGCGAAGCCCCCATGGCGGGGGGTTGTGGGGGGTGTCCCCCCACAAAACCAAAAGGGGGCGAGTAGCCCTCCTTAGCAACCTGCCCACGAGTGGGGCCCAAAACCCTGGCGAACCCAAAGCCCACGGGGGTGGGCAAACCGGGGGTCCAGGGGGCGCAAGCCCGCTGGCGGGGGCTGTGGGGGTGTCCCCCACGAAACCGAAAGAAGGAGCGAGCAGCTAACTCCTGTCACCCCGCCACGAGTGGGACCCAGGACGCTGGCGAACCCTCAGCCAGCGAGGGTGGGAAAAGGGGGTCCAGGGGGGCGAAGCCCCCATGGCGGGGGGCTTGGGGGGTGTCCCCCCACAAAACCAAAAGCGGGGGCGAGTAGCCCGCTTTAGCAACCGGGCCACGAGTGGGGCCCAAAACCCTGGCAAACCCTCAGCCCACGAGGGTGGGCAATCGGGGGTGGAGGGGGCGGAGCCCCCTCCCAGGGGTTTTGGGGGATGTGCCCCCACAACCTCAAAATCGGGAACGAGTAGCCACTTCACGGCGGTTTGCATTACCCCGCCTACCGTGGTATAATTGCCCCGCAATCTGAGCTCGGCGAACTTTTAAAGCTTCATAGGCGGCGGGGTGAGCCTGACCGAAAGGCAGGCCTTAAAAGGGGAAGTCCGGTGATCCATCCCGAAGCCCCATCGGGTGGAGAGGCCGGCGCTGTGCCGCAACTGTAATCCTGCCTAAGGTGCTGTATCAAACCGGGGCCTAAGGGTGGCACCTATAAAGGCAGGAGAGCCAGGATACCTGCCTCGCCGCAGGGCCTCTTTGAACTTGAAAAGTCTCGGGGCCCGGTTCCAGGAACCTGCGAGCACAGGGGAATGGGACGCTAAGTTCCCCCTTGTCTCTATCGCAGGCAAGGGGTTTTTTGTTTCAACCCCCCGGCTAAGCAGGGGGGATTTTTGTTTTAAATCCCAAAAAGGAGGTGCACTATGAAACGGCTTGCCATCTTAACCCTAACAATTTTCACCGTTGCCCTATTGCTTGCAGGGGTAAGCTGCCGCCCTGCCCCAACCCCTACACCAACGCCTATACCCCCAACCCCGACCTTCACTCCTCTCCCTCCAACCCCCACCCCTACACCTTCCCCTTACCCCATGACCGTAACAGACCCTGCCGGCCGTAAAGTCACCATCAAGGCTGAGCCAAAAGCCATCGTTTCCCTTGCCCCTTCAATAACCGAAATCCTCTACGCCCTCGGCCTCGGCGATAAAGTGGTAGGTGTAACTGAGTTCTGCAATTACCCGCCTGAGGCCCGGGCTAAGCCCAAAGTCGGGGGCTTTAGCGACGTTAACATTGAGAAGCTCCTATCCCTGAACCCGGACCTGGTCCTTGTCTCCAGCATCCACATCGCCCAAGTTCTACCTGAACTGGAAAAACTCGGCCTTACGGCTGTGGTAGTGGACGCCCACGATTTGCCCCAGGTCCTTGATAGCATAAAGCTCGTGGGCAAAATCACCGGCAAAGAAAAAGAGGCCGAAAGCCTCGTGGCCGATATGCAGAGGAGAATGGACGCCGTAGCCAAGGCAGTGGAAGGCCGGAAGAAACCCAAAGTCTTCTGGGAGCTTTCCAGCGACCTCTGGAGTGTAGGGCCTGGCTCCTTCGTGCACGATATCATCGTGAGGGCCGGCGGAGAGAACATTGCCACCGGTCACCCCTACCCCCAGCTCACCAATGAAGCCGTAATCTCAGCAGACCCCGATGTCATAATCCTGGCCGACCACCCCTACGGGGAATCGGCGGAGACGGTGGCCAAACGGCCGGGTTGGGATAAGATTAAAGCCGTGAAGGAAGGCCGCATCGTGGAATTGACCCAGGAGCAAGTGGATATGGCCTCAAGGCCTGGCCCCAGGGTGGTGGATGCCCTGGAGTTCATAGCTAAGGTTCTGCACCCCGATGCTTTCCGTTAGGGTAACCTTAAGGAGGCGGCGATGGCTTTCATTGGCCGTCGCCGTCCTCCTCCTCTTAGCCGTTAGCCTGATAGCCACAAGCTGGGGAGCGGCCGGAATCCCGGCCTCAGCAGTAGCCAGGATACTGCTTGGCCAAGGAGAGTATCCTGCCACCTGGCAAACCATCCTGTTCCAAATCCGCATCCCCAGGATTATCTTAGGCGGAATCGTGGGGATGACCTTGGCGGTAGCCGGGGCCGTTTATCAGGCCATTTTCCGCAACCCCTTGGCCGATCCTTACCTACTGGGTGTATCCTCAGGGGCATCTTTTGGAGCCGCACTGGCCATCTACTTTGTCTGGCGCTTCTCCTGGGGAGGGCTGAACGCCGTATCCTTGGCCGCCTTCGGGGGAGCTATGTTAGCTACAGCGGCCATATACTCCTTGGGGCGGGTTGGGGGTAAAGCGCCCATAACAACCCTCATCCTGGCCGGGGTAGCGATGGGAGCACTCCTTTCCTCCGCCACAACTTTCTTCATGTTTACCGCCCGGGAAGCCTTCCACACCATCAACCTCTTGGGCTGGCTAATGGGTAGCTTAGCCTTGGCCGATTGGGCAAGGATTAAGACCATAGCGCCTTACGTAGCCATAGCTTTCGGCGTCATCGCCTACTATTCCCACATCCTGAACGTCTTACAATTGGACGAAGAGCAAGCCATGGCCTTGGGAGTGGAAGTGGAAAGGGTCAAGCTACTCATAATAGCTTCGGCCTCCCTGGCCACAGCGGCAGCTGTTTCTGTAAGCGGGGTCATAGGCTTTGTAGGAATTATCATACCCCACATGGTGAGGCTGATATGGGGTTCGGATTACCGGTTCTTATTGCCTATGAGCGCAATCCTGGGAGGGCTTTGCCTCATCCTGGCCGATGGGCTAATCCGTCTCCTCTTCGCCCCCCGGGAGTTGCCGATTGGGGTGGTTACAGCTTTCTTGGGAGCGCCCTTCTTCCTCTACCTCCTGCGCCGCTACAAGAAGGAAGTCTTCTACTTTTAGCGGAGGTGCCGGAATGGTCCTATTGGAAGTAAAAGACGTTCACTTCAGCTACGATGGGAAGCCAGTGCTTAAAGGGGTGAGCTTGCAGGTATCGGGTGGGGAGATATTGGGCCTAATAGGCCCGAACGGGGCCGGAAAATCCACCCTGATAAAGCTCATAGCCGGCATCCTTGCCCCTCAGGAAGGGGCGATAGAAATCCTGGGCCGTCCGCTTAAAAGCTGGAGGAGGCAAGACCTGGCCAAAGTGGTAGCCTTAGTCCCCCAAGGAGCTTACATTCCCCCAACCTTCACAGTATGGGAAAGCGTGCTTCTGGGCCGAACCCCTTACCTCCGCTTTCCCGGAATCGCCAGCAAGAAGGACATTGAAGCAGTGCAGAGGGCCATGGAATGGGCGGAGGTTGGACACCTCCAGGACAAATTTGTGGGGGAGCTATCGGGAGGGGAGCGCCAGAGGGTAATCTTAGCCAGGGCCCTCGCTCAAGAACCCAAAGTCCTTCTCCTGGATGAACCCACTGCGCACCTGGACATCCACCACCAAGTCTCAACCCTGAGGCTAATACAGGGACTGGCTCGTGCTGAAGGCTTAGCAGTCCTGGCCGTCCTTCATGACCTCAACCTGGCCTCTTCATTTTCCGATAGGATTGCCCTTTTAGTAGAGGGCAGAGTCCTGGCCCAGGGCTCCCCGGAGGAAGTAATAGTAGCCGATAGGCTTCACCGAGCCTACGGGAGCGGCATCTTGGTCATGTCCAGGCCCGACAACTCCACCCGCCCCATAGTTCTGCCGGACCTTAGAATCTCATAGCCTCTCACGCCGCTTTAATCATCCCCTTTAGGCCCTTCGTGCCGAGGCCGATAAGGGTTGGCCCCCGCAGCCAGGGGTGAAGGGAGCCAAGCCCCTCCCAGGTGGTGCGAGGTATGTGCCCCCAGCGACCTAACCCCCTGGCCCGCCAACACGCCTACGAGTGGGGCCCAAAACGCTGGCGAACTCGCGGCTAACGAGGGTGGGAAAAGAGGAACCAATGGGCATAGCTCCCTGGACTCCGGGTTAAGGACACCTGAAAAAACTGGACACCCCTCGGGGAATCATGAGGGGTGTCCTCTTAGCCCACGAGTGCAATTTAATCTCAGCGGTTAAAATGCCGCACCCAAAATTTGGACGGCTTTGGTTCCCAAGGATATGAAGGGGTGAGGATAGAGGCCGATGACGAAAACGGCTATCAAGCTCGCTACTATGACCCACTTGAGCGTAGGTTCAACTGCAATCGGCTTCTCTTCCCCACGCAGGAAGAACATGTGCCTCACTACGTTGAGGTAGTAGAAAGCCGATATCACGCTGTTTATCACCCCAACCAAAGCCAGAACGTAAAACTGCACTTGTATGGCCGCACCAAACACGAAGAACTTCCCCACAAACCCCCCGGTCCCTGGGATGCCAATGAGGGAAAGGAGGAAGACTATCATCGCCCCGGCCAAAAGCGGCTCCCGCTTCACAAGGCCAGCATAATCGGCAATGCGGTTGGAACCGGTGGCCCTCTCCACCGCTATGACCACGGCAAAAGCCCCGAGGTTGGTGAAGAGGTAAGCCAAGAGGTATATGAGCACGCCGTTTAGCCCAGTGAAGTTGCTCGTTACTCCGCTTACCAGGCAGACAAGGCCTATGAGGATGTAGCCGGCATGGGCAATGCTGGAATAGGCCAGCATCCTCTTGATGTTCTCCTGCCTCAGGGCAACCAAGTTCCCCAAAGTCATGGTCACCATGGAGATTCCGGCCAGGACCGAAACCCACTCAGGCTGGAAGCGAGAGAGGGCAGTTATGAAGACCCTCGCAAGCACAGCAAAACCCGCAGCTTTAGGTCCTACCGAGAGGAAGGCTGTAACCGGTGTGGGCGCCCCCTCGTAGGTATCGGGGGACCATTGGTGGAAGGGGACAAGGGCTATCTTGAAGCCGAAGCCGGCTAAGAGGAGAACTATGGCCGGGAAAGCCAACCAGCTGCCAGCGCCACTGCTGGCCAGGGCCGGCCCTATCTTCACCAAATCCAAGGTCCCGGTAACCCCGTAAAGGAGTGATATCCCGTAAAGCATCATGGCCGAGGCAGTCACGCCGTAAAGGAAATACTTTATGGCCGCTTCGCTGGATTTGCCCTCCTCCCGAAGATAGCCCACGAGGATGTAAGAGGTGAGGCTTAAGAACTCAAAAGCCAAGTAGAGCATGAGGAGATTCACAGCCCCCACCACCAGCATTATGGCCAAGGTCACCAGGAGCAGGAAAGCATAGAATTCCCCACGGTAAGGGGTATGGCCTTCCAAGTAGCGGTAGGAGGAGAGGAGGACAAGGCCTGTGCCGATCAGGGCCAGCCCCTTGAAGAAGAAAGCAAATTGGTCTGAAGCCAGCATCCCCCAAATGGGTAGGGCCGAAGCTTTCCCGAAGCCCAGAAGCACGAGCAAGGATAGGATTACAAAGGCCACGGCCAGGCTTAGAATCGTGGCCTCCTTGCCCTCCCCTAACCTCCTCCAAGCCATGTCCAAGGCCAAAAGCACCAAAGCACCCAGGAAAAGGACCAACTCCGGAGCGAAAGCCTGAAGGATTTCTACGGCACTCAAGGCCAACCTCCTTATAGCTTGCCCATCAAGGCTGTTGTAGCTGTATTGATTATGTTAAGAAGCGGGGCAGGGTAAAAGCCCAGCCCTACCATGAACAGAAGCAGAGGCCACATCGTAACCTTCTCAAAGGCCTCCATATCGGTAAGGTGACCCCACTTCTCCTGATTGAAGGGGCCTAAGAACATGAACTGCACTACTTTCCAGAGTATGTATCCGGCCGTGGCTACTACTCCCAGGACTCCGAAGGCAGTGATGTAGGGAATGATGTGGAAAGCGCCTCGGAAGACCAGGAATTCTCCCCAGAAGCCGGCCAGACCGGGGAGGCCAAGTGAGGCAAGGCCAGTGACCATAACCACACCGTAGTAGTAGGGGAGCTTGGCCCCAAGCCCGCCGAAAACCTTCAAATCCCTGGTGTGAGCCCGCTCGTAAATCATCCCCACCAGGAAGAAGAGGCCCCCTGTGATGATTCCATGGTTGAACATCTGCATTGTCGCGCCGTTCAGGGCTATGGCTGCACTCTCCTTAAAGGCCGGATGGTTGAAGTTGAGGCTGGCGGCAGCAGCAGCAATCCCCAGGACCACATAGCCCATGTGAGCTACTGAGGAATAAGCAATGAGGCGCTTGAGGTCCCACTGGGCCATGCACACGAAAGCCCCGTAAACAATGCTTATCAGCCCAAGGGCAGCAACTATGGGGGCGTAGAAGCGGAAGGGCTCAGGGAATATGGGCAAGACAATCCGGAGCAAGCCGTAGCACCCAAGCTTCAGCAAGATGCCGGCCAGGATGACGCTGCCGGCCGTAGGAGCTTCGGTGTGAGCATCGGGGAGCCAGGTGTGGAAGGGGAAGCTTGGGACCTTTATGGCGAACGCTACGAAGAAAGCCCAGAAGGCCAGGCTCGCCAGGGTGAAGTTATCGGCGAAGGGGTGGACTTCGGCGGCCTTGAGGATGTCAAAGCTTCCAGTGGTGAAGTAAATCCCAAGGATAGCAAGGAGCATGAACACGCTCCCGGCCAAAGTGTAGAGGAAGAACTTGATGGCTGCATACTCCCGGTTCGCACCACCCCAAACCCCAATCAGGAGATACATGGGAACAAGGCCAACTTCCCAGAAGACGTAGAACAAAACAAAGTCCAATGCCACAAACACGCCGTACATCCCAGTCTGAAGCAGGAGGAAGAGGAAGTAGTATTCCTTGACCCGCTCGTGGATGGTGTAGGCGGAGTAGAAGTAGCCAAGGGTTGAGAGGAGCGAGGTTAGGAAGACCATTGGGACGCTTATCCCGTCAACGCCTACGTGGTACCAGACGTTTATGGCTGGAATCCAGATGTGGCGCTCCACAAACTGCATTCCGCCTTCGGTCTGGTTGTAAGCAAACCACAGGTAGGCCGAGAGGGCTAAAGGTATAAGGCTTACGGCTATGGCAAAGCGCCTTATGAGGTTAACGTTCTCCTTCGGGAAGAAGAGGATTATGAGCGCTCCGATCGCCGGGGTAAAGGTTATGATAGACAGTATCGGGAAACCCATCGCTCAAGCCTCCTTCCGGTAAGATTTCATCTGGTAAGGTAAAATCCGAGAAGCATAAGCACCGTAAGGGCGGCAGCCAAGAGGTAGTTCTGCGCCTTGCCGGTCTGGATAAGGCGCAGGACTCCCCCAAGCGCCGAGGTGACCTTCCCCACACCGTTTACAATTCCATCCACAACCTTAAGGTCAAACAGGCCTCCTATCTCCGAAAGCTTCCTGCCCAGCCGGCCAACCCCATCCACAATGGGGTCAATTATCCAGCGGTCATCAAACTTGAAGAACGTCTCTGAAAGCCAGAGGGCAAAACGGATGACCGTGGCCTGGTAGAACTCATCAATGTAGTACTTGTTCTTGAGGACGGTGTAAATCGGGCCCAAGGAGATAGAGAGGGGGTCGGGCTCGCCGGCTTTGAGGGGTTCACGTCCGTATACAACCCAGGCCAATGCCAAGCCGGATAGCCCCATCAGAACCGATAGGCCCATTACCCCGAAGTTCAAAGGTGTGGCCGGGAAGCTTTCCCCCACCAGGTGGTGGAAGGGATTGTTGAGGAGAGGACCCAGGACCGGAAATTCGTGGGGGACTCCGGCGAAGCCGAGGAAGGTGGAGAAGAAGGCAAGGATGATGAGGGGTATGGTCATGACCCAAGGGGTTTCGTGGGCCTCTTCGGCGTGGTGGCTGCGAGGTTCGCCAGCAAAGGTGAGGAAAACCTGCCGGCCCATGTAGAAAGCAGTCAGGAAAGCGGCCGCGGTCCCCAAAATCCATACGAAACCGGGCCAAGAGACGAACCCCACCTCCGAAGCATGGTGGAAAGCGTGGCCCAGTATCTCATCCTTGCTCCAGAAGCCAGCCCACGGCGGTATTCCGGCCAGAGCCAATGTCCCCATGAGGAAAGTCCAGAAGGTGATAGGCATCCGCCGGCGGAGTCCGCCCATTTTCATCATGTCCATCTCATGGTGAGTGCCGATTATCACCGAACCGGAGCCGAGGAACAGAAGGGCCTTGAAGAAGGCATGGGTCACAAGGTGGAATACGGCAGCCACGTAAGCCCCTACCCCCAAGGCAGCAATCATGTAGCCAAGCTGGCTTATGGTGGAATAGGCCAGGACCCGCTTGATGTCGTTCTGAGCTACGGCTATAGTAGAGGCGAAGAAAGCGGTAAAGGCCCCGATGAAAGCCACAAGCCCCAATTGAGGCCCGTGCTCCACCACGGAGAACAAGGGGAAGGAGCGGGCCACAAGGTAAACACCTGCCGCCACCATGGTAGCAGCATGGATTAAGGCGCTGACCGGGGTCGGGCCTTCCATGGCATCGGGAAGCCAGACGTGCAAGGGGAACTGGGCACTCTTGCCGACCGCCCCACCGAAGAGCAAAATCGCTATGACCGTAGCCACAGGAAGCTGCCCCACCAGGGGCAAGGTCACAGTGGAATGGGCCAGCTTTTCCAGAACTTCGGGCTTGAAGACCTCGGAATAGGTTAAGGTGCCGGTGCGGGAGTAGAGGTAGATGATTCCCAGGAGCATCATGACATCGCCAATGCGGGTGGTGATGAAAGCCTTCAGGCCAGCCCGCATCGCCGAAGGCTTCTCAAACCAGAAGCCTATGAGTAGATAGGAGCAGAGGCCCATCACCTCCCAGAAAATCATGAGCATGAGGAGGTTATCGGCCAGGACCATGCCCAACATCCCGCAGGCGAAGAGGGAAATGTAGGCGAAGTAGCGGGAGTAGCGGGGGTCACCATGCATGTATCCAACGGAGTAAATGAAAATTAGCAGACACACGAAGGGGACCATGAAGAGCATGGCTAAGGTAAGGGGGTCAACCATAACGCCCATCTTGAACCAGCTTGGGCCGGTGGGAAGCCAGTTCCAGCTCAGGTGGAATGCTTCTTCGCCTGGGCCTAAGTGGTGCTTTATCCCCTCGTAGAGTGCTCCCCACGAAAGGACCCAAGCCAGAGCGATGCTACCTATAGCGATGGAATGGCTGAGCTTCTTGTTGGGGTTGGCAAAGAGCACTATCAGCCAGAAAGAGGCTAAAGGCAAAAGGGGTATGAGCCAAACAAGCTTGAGGAAGAAGATTCCTTCCATCATCTCCTCCCTAAAAAGCTTCTTACGGATTCAAGGAAAGCATCAAAATCGCCCAAATTTTCCCGTGCGAAGGCCAAAACCTTAGCTGGGTCCACTTTCCAATATTGATGGACCAAGAGGTTACGGAAGCGCACCATCCTCACGAGTCGGGCAGCTAAGTCTTCATCTACCATTCCAAGCTCCTTCATGGCCTCAAAGCATTCGGTGTAACTGGCCGGAGCGCGACGGGCAAATTTGGCAATCAAGTGCGTGCAAATGGAAGCAGTAGCTTCAATAGCCCTGAGAAGAAGGTGCATAACGGTGTAAAGGTTGCGCTCATCGGAGAAGAAATCGGAATCGGGAATTGAAGAATAAAAGCGCACTTTTTCAACCGCCTCACTTATCGCCCTTGCCTTTTCCTTGACGAACTCAACATTCACCCCAGTCATCTTTTCAATAGCTCCTCAAGGTACATGCGCCCGAGGTAAGCGTAGTCCATGTACTCCCTCGCCACCCTCTCAATGAAGTCCGTGAGGACCTCTTCATCCCGCACTAAAATAGCCTCCCCCTGGAGCACGCTGTGCTGAAAGCCGAGGGGGGCATCGTTCAGGACGCGCACGTCCACAGGGAAATGTAGGGCCATGGTCAGCTTTACCGAGAGGTCCATCTCGTAATCAAAGGTATCCGGGACTTTGGATTGGTCCACGTAAACGGCCAAATCTATATCGTTGAAAGGCAAGCCTTCAACGAAGGAGCCGTGGAGGTAAGCAAAGATGATTTCTTCCCTTGGCTCCAGGAGCTCTTTGAGCTTGGCCTGCGCTTCAGTCCTCTCCATCCTTACCCTCGCATGAGGTCCACTTCTTCCACGTTCACCGTATCCCTGTTGCGGTAGATGGAGATTATTATAGCCAAGCCGACGGCGGCCTCAGCAGCAGCCACGGCGATTACGAATATGGCAAAGACCAGGCCCGATAGGTCGGAAGGGTTGACGTAGCGCCAGAAAGCCACCAGATTGAGGTTGACGGCGTTGAGCATAAGCTCTACTCCCATCAGTATCCCTATGGCGTTGCGGCGGGCCAGGACCCCATACAGGCCGATGCAAAACAGGGCTGCTGCTACTAAAAGGTACCAGCTAAGGGGAACCATCTCTCACCTCTCCCGTGCAATGATTATGGCCCCGATGAGGGCAGCCATTAACAACACAGAAGCCACCTCAAAGGGGACAAGGTACTCTCCCACGAAGGAAGAGCCAAGGCCTTCTATAACGTTTTCAGGCACGGCAGCCGCTTTGATAGGCCAAGGCACCCGCAAAATCATGGCCATAAGGACCAGGAAGAGGAATCCAGCCACTAAGGCTGCAACCCACCACTGCTCGTTAAATGCCCTCGCTTTCGGGTCCATGAGGTGCCTTGTGAGCATGATGGCGAAAAGGATGAGGATGGCAATTGCTCCCACGTAGATGAGGATTTGGAGGGCAGCCAAGAACTCGGCTTCCAAGAGGATGTAGAGGCCGGCCACTCCCACAAAAGAGAGGACAAGAGCTAAGGCGCTGTGGAAAAGCCTCTTAGTGGTAACCACCAAGATGGCTCCGACTATAGCTATAAGGCTAAAGAGGAAGAAGGCTATCTGCATTCCCATGGTCTTACCCCCAAGCTTATTTCCATGCCCACCCTTGCTCGGTTACTCCGCTTCGGTCGCCGATTTTGAGCAAGTCCTCAAGGTGGAGCACCATCTTATTTTCGTAAGTAGCCAGCTCATACTCGTGGCTCATCTCAATGGCCCCGTAGGGGCAGGATTCAACGCAGAGCCGGCAGAATACGCACCTTCCCAAATTGTAGCGGTAATCTACAAGCTTCCTCTCTTTGCCCTTCCCTTCGGCTATGACTTCAATCACCCCGTGGGGGCAAGCCAGGGCGCATGCCCCGCAAGCCGTGCACCGAGGCTGCCCGGTTTCAGGGTCCCTCAGGTGCATTAGTGCCCCTCGGAAGCGGGGAAACATGGCATATTTCTCTTCGGGATACTGCAAGGTGAAAAGCCCTACCCCTTCCGGCTCCAGCCTGGGAGCAGGCCCTTCGGTGAAATAGCGCTTGAGGAAGGGATGCTTGTAGCCTTTGAAGTAAGTCATAACCCCATGCTTCACAGTGGTGTAAAGCCCTTTGAGAAGTCCTCTCCCGAACATTTCTCCCCCTCGCTAAGCCAAAGCCTTCTTAGGAGTGAATCGGCCAAGGAGGTAAAGGGCCAATCCTCCAGCCAAGATGTTCCCCGCCCAGTAGGCCGATGCTTTGCCCCAATAGCCGAGGTCAAGCTTGACTACTAACCCAGTAACCAAAAGGTTAGCCATGGCCAGCGGGACCAAGAACTTCCAGGAGAAATTGAGGAGCTGGTCTATCCTGAGGCGGGGGAAAGTAGCTCGGAACCAGAAGAAAACGTAGACCATGATGGCTACTTTGATGAAGAACCAGATGTAAGACGGGAGCACAGGCCCCTTCCATCCGCCCAGAAACAGAGTGACGACCATGGCCGAGATGGCGAAGGTGTTGATGTATTCGGCCAGGAAGAACATGGCCCACTTCACCCCGGAATACTCAATGTGGTAACCGGCAATGATTTCCGATTCCGCCTCCGGCAGGTCAAACGGGCTGCGGTTGGTCTCGGCAACGCCGCAGATGAAGTAAATCAGGAAAGCCACAGGCTGAAGAAGCACGAAAGGCAACGGGCTCTGGGCTTCCACTATTTTCTGGAGGGACATGGAACCGGCAGCCATAACCACGCTCAGGATAGCTAAGGCCATCGGGACTTCGTAGCTGAAGAGCTGGGCTACGGCCCTGAACCCTCCAAGCAGCGCATACTTGTTCCCCGAACCCCACCCGGCCATGAGGATGGCTATGGAGGTTACAGAGCCGAGAGCAATGACGTAAAGCACGGCGATGTTAAGGTCCGCAGCCACAAGCTTCTTACCGAAGGGAATCACAGCCCAGACCATGAAGGCTGGTACCACAATTATCACCGGCGCCAGGAAGTGGAGGAGCTTATCGGCCTTTTCTGGGATTATGTCCTCTTTAACCAAAAGCTTGAGGACATCGGCGATGGGCTGGATGAGGCCGTAGGGGCCAACCCTGTTGGGGCCAAGCCGGTCCTGAAGCCGGCCCAATATCTTGCGCTCCAAGAGGGTCAAGGCCATCACTACCACGACCATTAGCAGGATTATGAGCAGCCCCACCACCACCATCATTATGACATCCACAAGCCAGACCGGGAGGAAGCCTTTGAGCCAGCGAGCTACGATTTCTCCAAGGAAAGGCAAGAAGTTTTCCAGGTCCATCATCTATCCACCTCTCCCATGGTTATGTCAATGCTTCCGAGGATTATGACCACATCGGCCACTTTGTGGCCCACGGTTATCTCCCTCAAAACCCCCAAGTTGACGAAGGAAGTGGGTCGGATTTTGAAGCGGTAGGGCTTATCGGACCCATCGCTCACCAAGTAGAAGCCGAGTTCGCCCTTGGGTGCTTCTATGCGGCCATAGACTTCGCCCTTAGGTGGGCGGAGCCTCCTGGGGACCTTTTCCGAAACAGGCCCATCCGGAATTTGTTCAAGTGCTTGCTCCAGGATGCGCAGGCTCTGTTTCCACTCCAAAAGCCTGAGCATGTAGCGGTCGTAGACATCGCCATTGGGGAGGGTAGGAATTTCAAAGTCAAAGCGATCGTAGATTGAGTAGGGCTCAGCCCGACGCACATCATACTTAACTCCGGAGGCCCTAAGGACCGGCCCTGTCACTCCGTAAGCTATGGCGACATCAGGGGGGAGGACCCCAACCCCGCGTGCTCTCTGGAGGAAGATTTCGTTTTCGGAGAGGAATGTGTCCAGCTCATCGGCGAACTTCCACAGGTGGTCAACAAGCTTTTTGGCCTTGGGGATGAATCCTTCGGGCAAATCGCCAGCCACTCCTCCAGGGCGGATGTAGTTGGGCATCATCCTGGAGCCTGAAACCCACTCAAATAGGTCAAGGATGTGCTCCCTGGCCCTGAAGGCGTAGAGGACAGGGGTAAAATAAGCGCCTAAGTCGTTGAAGAGGAAGCCTATGGCCATCATGTGGTTCAGGATTCGGGTGAATTCGGCCAGGATGACCCTTATGTATTCGGCCCTCTCTGGGGGTTTAATATCGGCCAGCTTCTCTACGGCTACGGCGTAAGCGAACTCATTGGTCAAGGCGCACATGTAGTCCAAGCGATCGGTTATGGGGACAGCTTGGAGGTAGGAGCGGCCTTCGCTAAGCTTTTCAATCCCGCGGTGTAGGTAACCGTAGACGGGCTTCAAATCAACAATTGTCTCCCCTTCCAGGGTTAGGACCATCCGAAAGACCCCGTGGGTGCTGGGGTGCTGTGGTCCCATGTTGAGGACGATTTCTTGGGTTTTAAGGGCAACAGCCATGACTTTGGCCCTCCTTCACCAGTAAGGTGGCTTCGGTCTTGTAGGTTCAAGCTCTTGGAAAGTGAAGGTACGGTTTTCAAAATCCTTGCGCAGAGGCCAGCCAGGAAATCCTTCCCACATGAAGATTCGCCTGAGGTCCGGGTGGCCTTCAAAAGTGATGCCGAACATATCGTAAATTTCCTGTTCCTGTTGGAAAGCGCTGGGCCAGATATCGCTCACGGTCGGCAGGGAAGGGTTGGCCTTATCCTCAACGTAGACTTTCAGAGCCAGCGGGCCGAGGTTGCTGCGCTGCGGTTCCCTTCCCATGGAGTAAAGGTAATAGACCACTTCAAAGCGCTCCGGGTAATCAACGCCAGCCATGAATGATAGATAGTTGAAGCCTATTTCATCCCGCAGGAACAGGGCAACTTCTCGGATGTTTTCCCGCCTGATTACAGCCGTTGGGTCCTTTGTCCCCTCAGGTATTTCCACTACTGCTTCAGGGAACTTCTCTTTTAGGAGCTGGAGGACTTCCTCGCTCATGCCTTCTCCCTCCTGTACCAGGGAACCGAAAGGATGGACTGGCGGTCAATCTTCTTCTGGAGTTTGATGAGCGCATCCAGAAGGGCTTCGGGCCTTGGAGGGCAACCGGGCACGTAGACGTCCACAGGGATTATCTCATCCACCCCTTGTAGGACGGCGTAGGAATTGAATATTCCCCCGGATATTGCGCAGCTACCCATAGCTATCACGTATTTGGGTTCGGGCATTTGGTGGTATAGCCTCAGGACCTGAGGGGCCATCTTGTGGGTTACGGTTCCGGCCACAATCATCAGGTCGGCCTGGCGAGGGCTTGCCCGGAAAACCTCGGCTCCGAAGCGGGCTATGTCGTAGCGGGAAGCGGAAGCGGCAATCATCTCTATAGCGCAACAGGCCAAGCCGAAGGTCAGGGGCCAGAGGGATGAACGCCTGGCCCAGTTGTAGAGTTTATCTACGGTAGTGATGAGGATATTGCGCCGGAGTTCAGGTGGTACCACAAGCTCTTCAGCCATGATTTCACCTCCACATCAATGCCCCCTTGCGCCAGGCATAGGCCAAGGCTACTAAGAGGAGGCCGATGAAGATTAAGACATCCAAAAGGGCAACAAGGCCGAGCTTATTGTAGGCCACAGCCCAGGGCAGAAGGAAGGCTATTTCTACGTCAAAGATGGCGAAGATTAGGGCGTATAGGTAATACTGGACCCTGAACTGGACCCAAGTTTCCCCTACGGTTTCAAGGCCGCATTCGTAGATGGATTGCTTAATGGGGTTTGGTTTTTTGGGGCGGATGAGCCAAGCGAAGCCTATGCCTATGAGGGGGACAGCGAGGGCCATAAGCATTAGGAGTCCTACAAAGAGATACTGGCTCAGCAAGGTATGGCTCCTCCTTGTAAGTTTGTGAAAAACCTCTCATATTATACTCAGCGGCCAGAAAAAGGCAAATCTGCCCCATTTTCAACGGTGGTCCAGGTGGCGAAGCCCCCATGGGGGTGTGCCTCTCTGACCTAACCCCCTGACCCCCTTCCCTCGCAGGGGTGGAGGGGGCGCAGCCCCCTCCCAGGGGGTTTGGGGGATGTGCCCCCAAAATTTTCAAAGAAGGGGCGAGCAGTTAACTCTCACCACACCGCCACGAGTGGGACCCAATACGCCGGCAAACCCTCAGCCAACGAGGGCGGGCAAACGGGGGGTCCAGGGGGTTCGCCCCCTGGCAGGGGGTTGTGGGGGGTGTCCCCCCACGAAACTAAAAGAGGGGGCGAGTAGCCCACCTTAGCAACCCCGCCACGAGTGGGACCCAATACGCCGGCAAACCCTCAGCCAACGGGGGTGGGCAAACGGTGGTCCAGAGGGCGAAGCCCCCATGACGGGTCAGCCTCCGACAACCTTTAAATTTTGAACCGCAAAGAGCGCCAAGGACGCAAAGTTTTATTTAATTTCTTTGCGCTCTTTGCGGCCTTTGCGGTTAATTTTAAAAGCATAAGGGTGCTTCCAGCGCCCTTCGCACTCTTAGCTGGGCCGTTTACGGCCTACCGCCAATTTGGCCTGGCGTGGACAGCGTGGTATAATTTTGCCGGAACAATGGGTAAGGAGGTGGGAAGTGCCTCACTTGGGAGTGCCTGAACTGCTGATAATTTTGCTCATAATCATCATAGTCTTCGGAGTTGGAAAATTGCCGGAGCTGGGGGGAGCTTTGGGAAGAAGCATAAGGGAATTCCGCAAAGCTACCTCCGGGTTTGATGAGGAAGAGAAGGAAAAGGAGAAGAAAGATTAGTTGCCTTTTAGTTCCCGGAGGATTTCGCTGGCTTTGGCTGGGCTTATGGTGCCTTCTTCCACCATCCTCCGGGCAACTAAATCCACTAACTCCCCCGTAGCACCCGCAGCCATGGCTACTTGACGGGCATGCAGCTTCATGTGGCCACGCTGGATGCCCTCAGTGGCAAGGGCCAAAAGGGCTGCCAGGTTCTGGCCCAAGCCTACACTTGCCATGATTTGAGCTAACTCCTTAGCCGTTTTAACCCCCAAGATTTTAAGGCATACCCTGGCCAAAGGATGCACCCTGGTAGCTCCCCCCACCGTCCCCACGGCCAAAGGCAATTCAATGAATCCTTCCAAGTCCCCTTCTTCATTTTGCTTCCAAGTGGTGAGCGGGCTGTAGGAACCGCTCCGGGCAGCGTAAGCGTGAGCCCCGGCTTCCAATGCCCTCCAATCGTTCCCCGTAGCTATGGCTACGGCATCAATCCCGTTCATTATCCCCTTGTTGTGGGTGGCCGCCCTATAGGGGTCAACGGCAGCCAGAGCCCACGCTTCTACAATCCTCTTAGCCACCTCCTTCCCGGAGATTCCTTTCCCCTCCAAAGCTTTCCATGGCACAGTGCACCGAGCCCAAGCCAGGCGGCGGTCGGAAAGATTGGAAAGGATGCGCAGGACAACTCTTCCCCCGGTGAGTTCTTCTATCAATGGGGCTACAGTTTCCGCAGCCGTGTTCACCACGTTCGCCCCCATGGCATCCCTGGTATCATACAGGAGGTGGACAACCAACATTGGGCCGGCAGGGGTATTGTGAAATTTTCTAACTTCAAGTCCTTTGCTTCCCCCTCCGAGGGAGACGATGGTAGGGTGTTTGGAATTGGCCAGCCTGAAGATTTCTTCGCGAGCTTCAAGGATTTTTCCGGCTGCTTTCTCCAAATCGGGGGCATCCATAACTTGGATTTGGGCAATCATTATAGGCTCGGAGCTTTCGGCCTGGAAGCCTCCGCCCTCTCTTACCAGCTTTGCGGCATGGCTCAGCCCTGCCACTACTGATGGTTCTTCTATGGCCATGGGTATAAGGTAATCTTTGCCGTTTATCAGGAAATTGACGGCGATTCCGAGTGGCAGCGGGAACAGCCCGACGACGTTCTCAATCATCTTTTCGGCTTGTTCAAGCTGCAGGCTTTTTCCCAGAAGAGCTTCTTCTTCGGGGGAAAGGCCTGCCCACTCGGCCACAATTCGCACTCTTTCTCCCAGAGGGAGCTTGTAAAATCCTGGGAAGCGAGAGGTTTTCTCCAAGGTTACCTCCTTTATGGGTTTGCAGAATTTTAATCCTCTTTAGGGGCAAATGGCAAACTGTCCATGCCGAAGGTGGTGCCAGAAATCATGGGGAGAAGCCTCTTTTCCCGCCCTCGTTGGCTCAGGGTTCGCCAATGTATTGGGTTAACCGCTCCCCTGCCCCCCAAATTTTCCCCCTTCCCTCGCAGGGAAGGGGGTCAGGGGGTTAGGTCGGGAACACACCACCACGGCTCCCCGCCATGGGGCTTCGCCCCCTGGACCCCCCTTTTCCCACCTTCGTAGGCTGAGGGTTTGCCGGCGTTTTGGGTCCCACTCGTAGCAGGGTGGTAAGAGTTAGCTGCTCGCCCCTTCTTTGAAAATTTTGGGGGCACATCCCCCAAGCCCCCTGGGAGGGGGCTGCGCCCCCTCCACCCCCGCTGCTCACCCCCGTGGGCTTTGGGTTCGCCAGGGTTTTGGGTCCCACCCGTGGCGGGGTTGCTAATGTGGGCAAATCGCCCCCTCGTTTTATTCTGGGAGCACATCCCCCAGACCCCCTGCCAGGGGGCTTGCGCCCCCTCCACCCCCGTTGCACGCCCTCGTTGGCTCAGGGTTCGCCAGCGTTTTGGGTCCCACTCGCAGCGGGGTGGCAGTTCGCCAATGCTTTGAAATTTTGCCCTCTGGAGAGGGATTTCCTGCAGTTTCCCAATTTCCCATCGCTTCCCAAGGTTGTGGTATAATAGAATTAACTTTGTGAGGTGGAAGGTTTTGGGCCAGTATACTGTAGGCCTTAACGCCCACCTGCTTTCGCTGTCTCAAAATTATAGAGGGGCAGGCATAAATCAATATATCTACAACTTGCTCCGGTTCCTCCCCACCGTGGACGGGGAAGGACGGTACGTGGCTTTCTTGGGGGAAAAAAGGGCTCAGTTCCCCGGAATAAGGTTGTGCTTTACCCCCTTACCTACTGCTCTCCCACCAGTCAGGATTTTATGGGAGCAGGTTTTCCAGCCCTGGGCCCTTTGGCAAGAAAGGGTTGAACTCCTCCATAGCCTCGCCTTTGTCGGGCCACTGTTTTCCCCTTGCCCCTTTTTGGTTACAGTTTACGACCTCAGCTTCCTCCATTACCCCGGAAGCTTCAGGCTCTGGAATAGGCTTTACCTCTCACTCTTTACCCGCATTTCAGTTAAAAAGGCCCGCCGGGTCATAGCAATCTCCGAGAATACTAAAAGGGACCTGGTGAAGCTTCTGGGAGTGGATGAGAGGAAAGTAAGGGTTACCTACTGCGGCTACGATGAAAGTTTGAGGCCGCTCCCCGAGGCAGAAATAGAAGAATTCCGGAGGCGGAAGGGCCTCCCTGAGCGCTTCATTCTCTTCTTAGGAACTATTGAACCGCGCAAGAACTTGGTCCGCTTACTGGAAGCTTTCTCCAAAATTAAAGGGGAAGGGGTAAAGCTTGTCCTGGCTGGCGGCCTTGGGTGGGGCTACGGGCCGATATTAGCTTCTGTGGAAAGGCTTAACTTGAAGGAAGATGTGCTGCTTCCCGGCTTTGTCCCACCGGAGGAGAAAGTTTATTGGTACAATGCAGCCGAGGTTTTTGTCTATCCCTCCCTTTACGAAGGGTTCGGTTTACCTCCCTTGGAAGCGATGGCCTGTGGCACGCCAGTTGTGGCCTCAAAGGCCGCGAGTTTGCCAGAAGTAGTCGGGGATGGAGGGGTTTTGGTTGACCCCCTTAACCCCGATGCCATGGCCGAAGCCCTTTTGCGCTTGCTTTCCAATCCCGAAGAAAGGGAAAGGCTTAGAATAAAAGGGCTGCGGCAGGCTCAAAAGTTTTCGTGGGAACTGATGGCTAAAGAGACCGTCTCTATCTATAGGGAGGCTTTGGCTGAAAGGAGGCCACGCTTATGAAAAAGTTCCGCCAAAAGGTCGCTTTCTTCACCGCTTTGGCCGATTTTCTCCTAATAAATGTGGCCTTCGCCCTCGCCTATTGGGTGCGGTACGAGCTTGAGTGGATAAAGCCGGTAGCGGAAGCTCACTACGTCCCTTACCGCTTCTATTTCCCCTTCTCCTTAATCCTTTCCTTCCTCCTCATGCTCACCTACGTGGTCCAGAAGCTTTACGATTACGAGCCAAAGAAGTCCTTCTCCGATGAGTTCACCACCATCTTCACCGGGACAGCGACCGGGATATTGCTCCTGGTGGCCATTTTCTTCTTCTACCGCCCCCTCTTCTACTCCCGCCTCCTCCTGATTTACGCCTTCGCCTTCATCGTCTTTCTCCTTAGCCTGATCCGTGTCCTTCGGAACATAGTTTTGGGGATGCTCCGTAAGAGGGGCATTGGGGTAACTCGGGTCCTCATAGTAGGGGCTGGGGATATAGGGAGGAAGGTGCTTAGGAATCTATTGGCCCAACCCCACTTGGGCTACCACGTAGTAGGGTTTGTGGACGATAACCCCGAAAAGGGGCAAGGTTACATTGGACGCTTCAAGGGGCTGGGAGGGATTGAAAAGATACCGCAAATTCTGCAGGACGAGGCCGTAGATGAGGTAATAGTAACTTTGCCCTGGATGTACCACCGGAAAATCCTGAGCATAGTGGAGCAATGCGAGCGTTACAACGTCAAAGCCAAAATTGTGCCCGACCTTTTCCAGATTAGCCTCAGCCAGATTGAAGTGGATGACCTTAGCGGCCTCCCACTCATAAGCATAAAGCCTGTAGCCTTCAGGCGATGGGAAAAGTTGGTAAAGAGGGCTATGGACTTAGTGATAGCTTCGGTGGCCCTAATCATCTTCTCCCCCCTCATGCTTATAATCGCCCTGGCCATAAAGCTGGATTCCCCAGGCCCTGTATTCTTCAAGCAGGTTAGGGTAGGGAAAGGGGGGAAAGAGTTCGTAATGTACAAATTCCGCTCAATGAGGGGAGGGGCAGAGGAAGAGCAGGAGCGGCTTAGGGAGCTAAGCGAAGTGGATGGCCCAATCTTCAAAATTAAAAATGACCCGCGCTGTACCAGGGTGGGAAGGATAATAAGGAGGCTGAGCCTGGACGAGCTCCCACAGCTTTACAATGTCCTCAAGGGGGAAATGAGCCTGGTTGGGCCAAGGCCGCCTCTCCCCTCAGAGGTAGCACAATACAAAGAGTGGCACAAGAAGCGCCTCGCCGTCTCCCCAGGAATGACTGGATTGTGGCAAGTCAGCGGAAGAAGCCTCCTTTCCTTTGACGAGATGGTCCTTCTGGACCTATACTACATTGAGAACTGGTCGCCTCTTCTGGACATAAAAATCCTCATCCGGACCATACCCAAGGTCCTGATAGGGGAGGGAGCTTACTGAAGGAGGGGAAAATGGCCTGGCTCTCGCCTTCAGACCAGAAAGCTCTGGTTAATTTCCTCAGGGAACTGGTTCAGATACCAAGCCCTTCCGGGCAGGAGGGGGCATTAGCCCAGAGGCTTGCCGAAGAAATGGAGCGCTTGGGCTTCCCCGAAGTGAAGGTTGATAAGGTCGGGAACGTGATAGGGAAAATTGGCTCGGGCAATAGGCCTATCATCTTGTTTGACGGGCATATGGATACGGTGGAAGTGGCGGATTATTCCTCCTGGACCCGTGACCCTTACGGGGGGGAAATAGATGGCAGGCTCCTCTATGGGCTTGGTGCTTCCGATATGAAGGGGGGATTGGCCTCCATGGTCTATGGGCTTGCTGCCCTTATCAAAGCCGGGGCCAAGATTCCGGGCACTGTCTACTTTGTAGGAGTAGTGCAAGAAGAGCCAAGCGAAGGCACCGCCCTCAAGGCTTCCCTCCAGGAAGAAGGGATAATGCCCGACTTTGCCATAATCGGGGAGCCTTCTTCCCTCCGGATAATCCAGGGGCACAGAGGCCGAATGGGGATAATCGTCACTACAAAGGGGAAGGCCTGCCATGCCTCTGCCCCCGAGCTGGGCCAAAACGCCATATACGCCGCTTCCAGGATAATCTTCGGCATAGAGCTTATGTCTTCTCAGTTCCTGAACGATGCTTACCTTGGAAAGGGCTCGGCCGCAGTTACCTGGATAAGAAGCGAATCCCCAAGCCGCAATGCGGTCCCGCCAATCTGCTCCTTCTACGTTGACCGGAGGCTAACCCTCGGAGAAACGGAGGCCAAAGCTCTGGCCGAAATCCGAAGCATAGTCATCAGGGAAGGGGCAAATGCTGAAATTACGGTGAACGAATACGAGGCTCGCAGTTACACCGGCTACACTTGGAAGGTGAGGGAATACTTCCCGGCTTGGTTTATACCTCAGACTCATCCCCTGGTGCAAGCTGGCCTAAGGGCTGCAGAGAGGGTCCTGGGCTTCAAGCCTCCCCTTGGATGCTGGAAGTTCTCAACCGATGGGGTTTACACTATGGGCGAGGCCGGGATTCCCACCATCGGGTTCGGCCCGGGGGATGAGCAATGGGCTCACTCCCCTGATGAACGAATCCGGATTGACGACCTCTTCGCCGCTGCCGAAGTCTACGCCGAGATGGTTCTGGAAATCATGAGGTAAATTCGTGGGCGAAATTTACGCCACCCTATTCTTCATCTCTGCCGGCTCGCTGGCTTTCCAAGTGACTTTAACCCGAATTTTTTCCCTGGCCCAATGGTATCACTTTGCCTTCATGGCCATAAGCCTGGCCCTTTTGGGCATAGGTGCCAGCGGCTCCTTCCTCTACATCGCCTCTCCTTCTTGGAAGGAACGTTTGGTAAAGCTCTTCCCTTGGTTTGGCCCCGCCTTCTCCGCAAGCGTTCTATTCTCCTACCTTGCCGCCAATTACATACCTTTTGACTCCTACCGCATCGCTTGGGAGCCAATCCAGTACTTCTACCTTTTGGCTTACTTCCTGGCCATATCTCTGCCCTTCTTCTGGTGTGGGCTTTCGGTGGGGGTAAGCTTGGCAGCTTTCCCCGCCCGTTCGGCAACTCTTTACGCTGCCAGTTTGGGTGGTTCGGCTTTGGGTTGCATCCTGCCTCTGACTACGTTGCCGGCCGTAGGCGGGGAGGGTTCGGTGGTCGTGTGCGCCCTGATAGGGATGCTGGCTTGGCTCGGAAGCGTTAAAGGGTGGAGGAAAATCCCGGCCTCTTTCCTTGGCCTTTTGCTAATCCTCTTGGTCTTCAATCCACCCTCTTTCCTGGAGATAAAGCTTTCACCCTACAAGGAGCTATCCCAAACCCTCCACCAGAAGGGGGCTAAGCTCCTTTTGCGACGCTGGAACGCCTTCTCCCGGATTGACGTAGTAGATGCGCCCACCATCCATTCGGCCCCAGGCTTGAGCCTGTCTTTCCAAGGGAAATTGCCCCCGCAGAAGGCCATTTTCATTGACGGGAGCGACCCAACCCCGGTTACCTCGGTTGCAAACTTGGACTTTCTGGACTACACCCCTTCGGCTCTCCCTCACCTGTTGCGGCCCCGAGCCAAGGTGCTAATCCTGGAAGCAAGGGGTGGGTTTGAGGTCTTGACGGCCCTTAAGTTAGGGGCACCCCAGATTACAGCAGTGGAAGGTAATCCCCTGGTGATATGGGCAGTGCAGGATTTCTTAGGGGAATTTTCGGGTGGGATTTACCGCAATCCGGCGGTGAAAGTGGTGAACGTGGAAGGGCGGAGCTTCCTCAAAAGCACCGATGAGAAATTTGACCTCATAATCCTGAGCTTAGCCGATAGCCGTAGGGTCATAACCTCCGGAGCTTACAGCCTTTCGGAAAATTACCTCTACACCCTGGAAGCATTTGAGGATTACCTCAACCACCTTACCGACGACGGAATCCTGGTGGTCCACCGCTGGTTTCAAGTCCCACCAAGCGAGAGCCTCAAGGTTGGGGCCTTGGCTGTAAAAGCGCTGAAAAAAGCAGGGGTAGAGAACCTTGCCCCCCACCTGATAGCTCTCAGGAGCTGGGCAACGGTCCTGATACTGGTGGGGAAGAGGCCTTTTACCGTGGAGGAAATTGAAAGGGTCAAAGCATTCTGCCGGGGCAAGTTTGACCTTGTGTATTACCAAGGGATGAGGGAAGAAGAAGCCAACGTCTACAACGTCCTTCCTGAGCCATACCATTACCGAGCTTTCTTGTCCTTGCTGCGGGATGAAGATAAGTTTATAAAGGCCTACCCGTTTGACATTTCTCCTCCGACTGACGACCGGCCTTTCTTCTTCCACTTTTTCCGCTGGGTCCAGACGCCTCACATCCTCAGGATGATGGGGAAGGTTTGGCTGCCCTTCGGAGGAAGTGGTTACTTGGTCCTGCTAATCCTCCTTGGGGTAGCGGCTTTTGCTGCTGTGGCCTTCATAATCTTTCCGCTGAAGTTCGCCCCCTCACCTGGAGCAATCCCGCTTAGAGTGTGGGCCGGAGTTTTAGCCTATTTCGGTCTGCTTGGCATTGGCTACATCATGGTAGAAGTGCCTCTAATCCAGAAGCTCATCCTCTTTTTGGACCGGCCAATCTATGCGTTTTCCATCGTAGTGGCTTCCCTGCTGGTCTCTTCCGGGGTTGGGAGCCTGCTTTCGGGAAGAGCGCCCTGGAGCTTTGCGCTTCTGGCCGTTTCGGTCCTGGCCTTTATTTACCCCTGGGTGATTGGTAAAGTCTTTCCCGGCCTCATAGGTTTACCTCTGGCTTTGAGGGTCATCCTGGCTGGGGTTATCCTCTCCCCTCTTGGCCTTTTAATGGGTATACCTTTCCCCAGGGGGATAAGGGAAGTAAGCGAACGCTGGCCTAATCTCATACCTTGGGCTTGGGGTGTAAATGGTTCCCTATCGGTAGTTGGGTCAATCCTGGCGGCAATGCTGGCCCTTTCCTTCAGTTTCCGCTGGGCTTTAACGGCGGGTAGCCTCGCCTACCTCGGGACTTGGCTGGTTCACAGGCATCTTAAGGGCTAATAGAGCCAGCACCCCTCCCAACATCACTCCGGCTGCAGCTAAGGTGAAGACCGTCCTTACGCCTAAGGCGGCCCCAAGAATTCCTGAAAGGCCCATCGCCAAAGCCGTTGAAAAGCTTATGGAAGTGTTCACAGTGCTTTCTACTCTGCCCCTCTTCTCATTCGGAACGGTCGCCTGTAGGATGGCAGCCAAAGTTGCCCTAACTACAACCACGCATACCCCTATGATAGCGGCCAAAAGGAGGGCTGCTTCAAAGCGGGAGGAGAAGGCGAAGAAAAGTATGGCCAACCCCAGAACCATCATAGCAATACTTGCCAGGTAATGAGGTGAAGCAAAGCGCGAGAAAAAGCCGAGGGAAAGCCCCCCTGCTACCATCCCAATTCCCTGGATGGAGCTGAGGAAGCCAAAGCTTTCCGCATTTACCCCCAGATATTTTTCCACGTATGCTACCCCCAAGACAGCGATGCTTCCCAAGCTCAGGGTCGCCACCGAGGCCACCAGTAGAATCGCTAAGATAGGCCTCCGCTCTTTAATGTAATTGAGGCCTTCCTTGAGCTGAGGCCAAAAGATGCCCTCCCTTGGGCCGGAATTGTTCAGAGGGGGGATGTTGAGGGTAAAGATTAACACAGCCGAAATCAGGAAAGTTAGGCTATCCAGGATGAAAGCGGATGCCGGGCCTAAAGCCGCAATCACCAAGCTCGCCAGGGAAGAGCCGACTATAACCGCCAGCATCTCGCTGGCCTGAAGCAGACCGTTGGCGGTAAGGAGCATTTCCCTGGACACGATGCAGGGGATGACGGCGTTGCGTGCCGGGCCGAAGAAAACACCGGCCACGGACATGAAGCAGCCTACAAGGGGGAAGAGGTAAAGCTCACGCGGGCTTTTAGCCCCGATTAAAAACAAAATAGCCGCTCCCCTCAACAAGTCCGAAATCACCATCACCTTCTTGCGGTCAAAGCGGTCGGCCATTACCCCGCCCACAAGGCCAAAGAGGAGCTGGGGTAAGGTTAAAGCCATGGCCGTAAAACCCAACCAGAGGGTAGAGCCCGATAGTTTCTGGATTACCACGAGTGCGCCTATTAGGGCTAAGTAATCCCCTATCTGGGAAATGAACTGGCCGATCCAGAGGGCTCTGAAGTCGCGAATCTTGAAAGCTTTTAAAATTTCCACCGGCCTTTCCCCTCTTTAAGTCCGGCTTTTCTTGGGGGAGCGGCGCTTTCCGGTTTGTTCTTGCAGCACAGGAGGAGGAGCGATTGGCTCAGGGGCCAAGGCCACCGGCAGCACCTCTTCCATCCTTTCTACGAAGACGAATTTGAGCTGCTTGCGGATTTTGGCCGGTATTTCAACCAAATCCTTTTTGTTCTTCTTGGGCAAGACGATTATTTTAACGCCAGCCCGGTGGGCAGCCAATATCTTCTCCTTAACCCCTCCTATGGGCAAAATCCTCCCCCTCAAAGTTATTTCTCCGGTCATAGCCACATCTTTGTGCACCGGCCTATTGGAGAGGGCGGAGATGAGAGCCGTGGCAATAGTAACCCCAGCCGATGGGCCATCCTTAGGGATTGCCCCCTCAGGGACGTGGATGTGGATGTCCAGCCGGTCAAAGTTCCAATTGGGGATTCCCAGCTCTTTGGCCTTGGAGCGGGCGTAGGAAAGGGCCGCCTGGGCCGATTCCTGCATTATCTCTCCAAGTTGGCCTGTGAGGATTAAATTCCCCTTCCCTTCCATCAGGGTCACTTCCACCGGCATTATATCCCCGCCCGCTTCTGTCCAAGCGATGCCTGTTGCTACTCCTACCTCGTCCTTCTCCTCGGCCATACCGTAGGTGTACTGAGGCGGGCCGAGGTATTTGGGGAGAGAGTTAGCCGTTATGTGAGAAGGGATTTTCTTGCCTTCGGCTACCCTGCGGGCCAACTTCCGGCAGATGGAGGCAATGCACCTTTCCAGGTTCCGAACTCCAGCCTCATAGGTATATTCGCGGATGATACGGCGCAGAGCCATCTCCGAAAACTTGATGCTGTTCTTATCAAGGCCATGCTCTTCCAGCTGGCGGGGTATGAGGAAGTAGCGGGCTATGTGGACCTTCTCCTCTTCCACGTAGCCAGGAAACTCAATCACCTCCATCCGGTCCTGCAAAGCCGGAGGGATTGTATCCAATATGTTGGCAGTGGTGATGAAGAGGACTTTGGAGAGGTCGTAAGGGACCTCAAGGTAGTGGTCATAGAAAGCGTAGTTTTGCTCCGGGTCCAGGACTTCCAAGAGGGCAGCAGCCGGGTCGCCCCTGAAGTCTAGGCCGATTTTGTCCACCTCATCCAGCATGAAGACAGGGTTTATAGTCCCCGCCTGGCGCATAGTCTGGATTATCCTTCCGGGCATAGCGCCGATGTAAGTGCGGCGGTGGCCACGTATCTCGGCTTCGTCCCTTATCCCTCCGAGGGACATCCGAACGAACTTTCTCCCCAAAGCCTCGGCTATGGAGCGGCCCATTGAAGTTTTGCCCGTCCCCGGAGGGCCAAGGAAGCACAGGATTGGGCTTCTCATCTTATTGGAAGCCAACTTCTTCACGGCAATGTATTCCAAGATGCGCTCCTTAGCTTTCTCCAAGCCGTAATGCCTGGAATCAAGGATTCGGGCCGCTTTTTCCAAGTCAATCTCATCCTCAGTAGCCTTAGTCCATGGTAACTCTAAGAGCCAATCCAAATAGGTCTGGATTATGCCTATCTCGGGGGAAGCGGGAGGCATAGAGGCCAGCCTTTCCAGCTCCTTGCGTGCCTTCTCCTTAACCTCCGGCGGCATATCCGATTTTTCAATCTTCTCTTCCAGTTCAGCGATAAGCCTGGATTGGGAGTCAAGCTCTCCGAGCTCGTCCTGTATTACCCTTATCTGCTCCCGCAGGAAATATTCCCGCTGGGCTTTATCCATTTCCTCTTGGACCCTGGCCTGTATCTTGCTTTCCAGTTCAAGGATATCCAGCTCCCGCGCCAGGAATATGCTTAGCTTCTGGAGTCGTTCCAAGGGGTTGATTGTCTCCAAAAGCTCTTGGCGCCTTTGGTTATCAAGCTTGATGGAGGAAGCGATTATATCGGCAAGCCAGCCGGGGTCCTCTATGTTCATGGCAGCGACGTAGGCCTCTTCGGGTATTTCATCATCCAGCTGGACGATTTTCTCAAACAGGGCTAACACAGCCCTCATTAAAGCTTCGGCCTGGACGGTCTTTTCCACCTTTTCTTCGGAAATGGGGATGGCTTTGGCCTTGAGGTAAGGGTAAGTTTGGATGAACTCTACGATTTTGACCCTTCTCTGAGCTTGGAAAGTTATGCTGGCGGCTCCGTCGGGCAACCTTATAGGGCGGCCAGGGTTGACCTCAACCCCTATCTCGTAGAGGTCTTCGGGGGTAGGGTCTTCAATGTTGGGGTCCTTTTGGGCAACGGCAATGATTGGGGAGCCGGCCTGGATAGCCGCCTCCACTGCCCTTAAGGACTTATCCCTACCCAAGTAAACAGGTGTGATAGTGTTAGGGAAGATGACCTGGTCCCTTATAGCCACGACAGGGCAGACCAGCTCTTCGTGCTCCAAAAGCTCGTACTCGTTCAAACTGCAACCTCCTTCAAAGTGCTCCTATTGTAATTTTAGCCTAAAAGCACTGGCTCGTCAATAACGCGCAAGCCGACTTGAAGTCAGCCTTTTTGTCTAAAGTTCGGCTTTTGCCGGCCTTGATTAAAGCAGGGGTGGAAGAGGCTTCGCCTCCTCCCAAAGGGCGTGGGGGATGTGCCTTTCACCCCTTTCCCTGCGAGGGAAGGGGAAAATTTAGCGGGGTTCTCCCTCTCTCCACCTCGGAGCGGGGCCGGGGGAGAGGTTAACCCCAAAACGCCGGCGAACCCTCAGCCCACGAGGGTGGGAAAACGGGGGTCCAGGGGGCGCAAGCCCCCTGGCAGGGGGCCGTGGGGGTATCCCCCCACAAAACCAAAAGAAGGGGCGAGTTGCCCACATTAGCAACCCCGCCATGAGTGGGACCCAAAACCCTGGCAAACCCTCAGCCAACGGGGGTGGGAAAACGGGGGGTCCAGGGGGGCGAAGCCCCCATGGCGGGGGGTCGTGGGGGGTGTCCCCCCACAAAACCAAAAGAAGGGGCGAGTAGCCCACATTAGCGAACCCGCCACGAGTGGGACCCAAAACCCTGGCAAACCCTCAGCCAACGAGGGTGGGCAAAACCTGGGGGGTCCAGGAGGGCGAAGCCCCCATGGCGGGGGGCCGTGGGGGGGGTCCCCCCACAAAACCAAAAGAAGGGGCGAGTAGCCCACATTAGCAACCCCGCCATGAGTGGGACCCAAAACCCTGGCGAACCCCAAGCCAACGGGGGTGGGCAAAACCTGGGGGGTCCAGGAGGGCGAAGCCCCCATGGCAGGGGGCCGTGGGGGGTGTCCCCCCACAAAACCAAAAGAAGGGGCGAGTAGCCCACATTAGCGAACCCGCCCCGAGTGGGACCCAAAACCCTGGCAAACCCTCAGCCAACGGGGGTGGGAAAACGGTGGTCCAGGGGGGCGAAGCCCCCATGGCAGGAGGATGTTTAGCTCGCTTGTCTCAATCCCAGGAAACGGTATAATTCTCTTAGGAGGTTTGGAATGAACTATGGCGGCCAAGCAGTAATTGAAGGCGTTATGATGAGGGGGGAAAAAGCCCTGACCATAGCCGTCCGCTCCCCTGATGGCCAAATCACCATCCACACGGAACCCCTTAACCCAAGGATTTACCAAAGCTTCTGGGCCAAAGTGCCCTTCCTCCGTGGCCTCATAATGCTCTGGGATGCCCTCGTCCTCGGCTTAAAGGCCTTGTTCTTTTCGGCTAACGTGGCCCTGAAGGAGGAAAAAGTGGAAATAACGGGATTCTGGACCTGGTTCACAGTCCTGATTTCCTTTTCCTTCGCCATCGCCATTTTCTTCCTCTTGCCCGCTTTGATAGCCAGCTTGCTGGAAAAATTCATCCCTTCGCCTTTGCTCAACAACATCTTGGAAGGAGGCATAAGGCTTGGTCTGTTCGTAGGCTACATTGCCGCAATAGGATTCTGGCCTGATGTCAGGAGGGTATTTGCTTACCACGGAGCCGAGCACAAAGCCATAAACGCTTACGAAGCCGGTGCACCACTGGAACTTGAATCCGTGAAGCAGTTCGGGACATCTCACCTCCGCTGTGGAACAGGCTTCATCCTCTGGGTTGTGGTCGTTTCAATCCTGATTTTTGCCCTACTGGGCAAGCAACCTTTACCGGCGCGCATCCTCACCAGGCTGCTGCTTATCCCGGTGGTGGTGATGGTCTCCTACGAAATCGTTAAACTGGGGAGCCGCTACAACCACAATGGCTTGGTCAAAGCAATCCTCTGGCCAGCCTTGGCCCTGCAAAGCCTAACTACACGGCAACCCGACGAGGGGATGTTAGAAGTAGCCTTGGTAGCGCTCAGGGAGCTTTTGGAGGCAGAAAGAGGAGATAAGCCCCTTGGCCACAGAACTGATAATCCCTCTGCTTAAAAAGCAACCGCTCTTTGAAGGCTTAAGCCCGGAAGAGCTTAAGGAACTGGCAGCCATTGCCAAAAGCGAGCGCTTCCCCGAAAAGGCCAGGATAGTGGAGCAAGGCGAGCTAAAGCCCGTCTATTACATCATCCTTTCCGGTGAAGCCATAGCCCGCGCTCTGGATGAATTCGGGAGGGAAAGGCCAGTTCGTTTCCTTCAAGCCGGCGACTCGTTTGGGGAAACCTCGCTCTTGGTAGGGGAGCCCAGGGATGCAACCGTGATAGCCCGGACTGACCTGGAGGTCGTCTACATAGAAAAAGCCGATTTTGACCACCTCCTCAGCCGGAGGCCTGAAATCCGCCAGAAACTCCGCCCCCGCCCCGAAGTAAAAAAGCTATGGGAAGCACCACGCTACGATTGGCTGGTAGAGGGAGAGGTCGTAGTCTGGCACGGACACCGGCACTGGTGCACCCTGATTACGTGGTTCCTCCTTACGCTGTTAACTTTGGGATTATTGGGCTTTTCGGGTTACTTGGCTTACCGGATGAAAATGCCTTTGTGCTGGGGGATTGTCCTCCTTTTCTTTTTATCATGGTGCCTTTGGATCTCTATTGTATGGCGGAACTGGCATTACGACCGCTACATCGTAACCAATAGGCGGGTAGCCCTGATAGAGACAATTCCTTACAGGGTAGCAGCACGCCAGGAAGCCCCACTGGAGCGGGTTCAAGAGATTGATACTCGGAAAGCTTTCCCCAAGAGCCTATTCGGTGTGGGTGACCTAATCATTTCCACCGCCGCCCGGACCCGCCCAATCATCTTTCAAAGCATACGTAATCCGGATGAAGTAGGGAAAATCATCCAAGAGCAAAAGGCCAGGGCTATGCGGTGGGAAAGAGCCGAGGAGAGGGGTAGGATAAAGAGGCGGCTGGTTGGGGAAGAGCTTCCACCGCCCCCACCCCCGCCGCAGCCTTCCCGCCCATCACTTTCAATCTTCTACGCATTCATCGGGGAAAAGAGAGAACCGGGACAGGTAACTTGGTACACCCACTGGTGGATGCTTGTCCGGCGAGCTTGGTTTCAAGCCATTTTTTTCATAATTTCGCTGGCAGCATTTGCCCTTTGGTTCAAGCTTAAAGGCTGGTTTATCTGTGGGGGCTTCCTCTTCTGCGCATTTTGCACCCTCTGGTTTTCAACCAGGCTGATAGACTGGGCCAACGAAAGGTATATCGTGAACGCCCAGCAAATCGTTATGCTGCGGATTGTGCCAATTGTTCCTTTCATCCCTCCAATTGGACCCCTTTCCAGAATTGAACGCAAGGTAGCCCCTCTGGGGTCCGTCCAAGATGTAACTACTAAGATGAGCGGTTGGGGCAGGATTATGGGAATGGTGGGGCTGGGCGAGATGGGCGATGTCCTAATCACTACCGCTGCCCCCGGCGGGGTTTTGGAATTCAAAAATATCCGCAACCCGCTTAAAGTCCAAGCCGTAATCTTTGAATTCCTTGAGCGTTACCAAGAGCAACAGAAAAGGGAAAGGCTTAAAGAGACCGAAAGGCTTTTGGAAGATTGGTTTCAAGCCCACAGGGAGATTGAGCACTGATGTTGGCAAGCTACATAGATTACAAGCTTAGGCAAAGGGATTACCTACTGGAAATCGCCAAGCTCATGACTTCCCGGCTGGACCTTGACTCCCTCCTTCGCCTCATCCTCAGGGCTTCGGCTGAGCTCCTGGCCGGTGAAGTAGGACTTATCGTCCTCAAGGAAAGGGATGGCTCTTTCCGCATAAAGGCAAGCTATGGAATACCACCGGAAATCCTCCCCTATTTTGAACCCTTCTTGGCCGAAATACAATTCCTAAGGGACGGAAGCCTTTCCTTGCCCCAGTTAGAAATGCGCCTCAAGGTCGTATCCTTAGCGACAGGCATACCCTTGCGCCAAGTCATAGCTTTACCCCTGGTAGCCGAGGACGAACTTTTGGGGGCTTTGTACATCTTCCGGACCACAAGCTTAGCCTTTTCCGAGGATGAGCACCAAATCCTGGCCGGTTTCGCCGATCAGGCAGCTATAGCCGTGAGGAACGCCCGCCTCTACCAAGAGGTCCTGACCGAAAAGCAGCGCCTTAAAGCCATAATAGACCACAGCGCCGATGGCATAATGATTCTGGACCCGGAAGGGAAGATAGAAGTCTTCAACCAGGCCATGAGCCGGATTACAGGCATAAAGCCCGAAAAGGCAATCGGGAAATATTGCTGGGATGTTCTGCGCCTGAAAGACCCCCAGGGGAAAGATTTATGTCAAAAAGAATGCCCCTTCCTCAAGTCTTCCAGCACCGAACAGCCCCTCTACATTGAAGGGGAGATTGAGCGAGAGGACGGCAGGCGCATTACGGTCGGGATAACCTATGCTCGCCTTACTGGTGAAGATGGGCAAATTTTAAGCGTGATTGCAAGCGTGCGGGACATAACCCACCTCAAAGAGGCCGAGGAGCTTAAAACCACGCTCATTTCGGCCATATCCCACGAGCTTAAAACCCCCGTGGCCATAATCAAAGGCTACGCCAGCACTCTGCGTCGGGAAGATGCTCATTGGGATGAGAAGACGATTAAGGAGAGCTTGGCAGCGATAGAGGAAGAGAGCGACCGGCTCAGCCGGATGATTGACAACATCTTAGAAGCATCTCGCATCCAGGCCGGGGTTCTCAAGCTGGAAATGGGGGATGTTTGGATTCCCAAAATAGCCGATAAAGTGGTTGATTATTACCGGCGCCAGAGCCCGAAGCACAGGTTTGAAGTCGCCTTCCCCCCCGATTTCCCCGTCATCTTGGCCGATGAGGAGAGGATAAGGGAGGTCCTGGAGAACCTGGTGAGCAATGCCGTAAAGTATTCGCCGAACGGAGGGATGATTTGGGTAGGGGGGTGGGCGGACAAGGACAAAGTCTACGTTTATGTGGTGGACCAAGGCATAGGGATAGCGGAAGATGAGCAGGAGAAGATTTTTGAGCGGTTCTACCGTGCCGATTCTCCTCTGAAGAGGAGGACCAAGGGGGTTGGCCTTGGCCTCTACATAGTCAAAGCGATTGTGGAAGCGCATGGGGGTAAAATTTGGGTTGAGAGCAAGCCGGGCAAAGGGTCCAAGTTCATCTTCTGGCTTCCGAGGCGTTAGCCTCGCCGCCTTGCTTTTCCTCTTGGCGGTGTTAGCTTTGGTCCTGGGGAAGCTTCCGATTTGGTCTTCGGAGGAGAAAGCCAGGAATTTAATCTTAGCCACGGGAATATGGGGGCCTTTAGTGTTAATTCTCCTCCAAGCCCTCCAAGTCTTCCTTGCCCCGATACCGGGCCAAGTGCTTGGTGCTGCCGGAGGGTACATTTTTGGCCCCTGGCTTGGGACCCTCTACAGCATGGCGGGGGTCATGTTGGGGTCAATTTTGGCGTTGACGCTTTCCAGGCGGTATGGGCGTCCCTTAGTGGAGCGCTTTGTAGCCAAAGAGACGCTTGCTCGGATGGATGAGCTGATAGCCAAGGGAGGGCTTTGGTTCTTCTTCATTGCCTTCCTTCTTCCCTTTTTCCCCGACGATGCCCTCTGCTTCTTAGCTGGCCTTTCCCCTATACCTCTTCGCTGGCTTTTAGCGGTGATGGTTGTGGGAAGGCTACCTGGGGTAGCGGCCTCAGCCTTCTTAGGGGCGGGGATTTCGCACCTTCCCCCGGAACTGCTTGCAGTCGTCCTGGGCCTTGCCGCCCTACTTACTGCCCTCTACCTAACCTTCCGTCGCTCCTGAAGCAAACCTGGGCCCCAAACAGCAAGCCTCAAGCGAAGGATGCTGAAGTGCCCTTTTCCGCTTGTGCAGCTTTAGGCACGTTCGGTAATAATTGCCGTATCGTTAAAGTGCTGGCTGGAAAGTTGTTAGGATGCTTATGCCTCTATGGCGTGCAAATCCATAAACTTATGTTATCTACAAAGAAACTGGTCGGATAAGAAGAATCGGTCTCGGCTTCAAAGGATAATATTAGCAATTGACCAGCATAACTTAGGAGATCAAATGTCACTGTTTGCCATGACTCCCTGATGCTTTGGTTGCTTACCTCTTCTAACGTCGTTACTAAGTTGCCCCAAGCATCACGCAGGCGAACACGCATAAAGTCGTACCGGGAAGCAGATGTTTCCTTGGTTTGCATGTACCACTGATAAGTCAAGACAGCTAAGGAAGCACTGCTGGGGATATAGATTGATTGTTGTAAAACATCGTTGGCGTAATCATACCCACCCAAGTAAGCCCCATAATGGCCACTGGCAAACCAGGTTCCATCGGCTAAGGGGTAGCCATCCGAAGAAGAGACTAACCAATAGCGAGGCTTACCGTTAATAAATTCCTCAAACCCTCCATTCCAAACCTCATTGTAGCAGTTGCCACCATAGTTCCTGAGGGCAAGGGGGAGGAAGACTTTGTGTGGGTAAGGAGGAGGTTGCAAAGTAACTTCTACCCCTTCGCTGGCAATCACACGCGCATAGCCAGTGAAAGTTTCCAAGGATTGGAATACAGCGCTCAAAGGAAATGTACGGGTCTCGTAAGGAGCTAACCTGATATAACGGTAGGGATAAACATGGTCAGGGTTAGGAGGTCTACCAAGCCACCAACGGTTGAAAGTATGGTCAGCATTGTAGAGCGCCACATCAGCTGCTAAGGTTTGGCCTGTGGTGTTCCGTAACACTATTGTTGGCCCCACGCCGTTGGCAACGTGGATGTTGGGAAGAAGGTGGAAGACTGGTTTAGGCGTATAGGAGGGAGGCCGCCAATCCCCGCTGCTACGAAGGCCAAAGATGCCTCGCGGAATAGGGGCAATGCGTGCGGGCCTCCACAGCCAATGCCAGCCTGCCTGAGCGATTTCCGAATGAGCCATCCAGCCCCAGATTTTCTCTTGGTAAGGGTAGCCAAAATCGGAGTAGTCTCCCTCACCATAAGGAGGGCGGTCAGGGTAAAAGGGCTCGCGCAGGCCTGGAGGACAACTCGGTTCGTAAGTACTTCGATTAGGGTCGTTGCATAGGCTCCATCCGTTGTAGGCCGTGACAGCATAGTACCACTGCTCCGGGACAGTATGGTCGTTGTCACCGATGAACGGCATCTCATTCCATTTCTTTATGAAGAAGTTTGTGCCTGTGCCAAGATTGTAACTCAGCTCCCCAGCAACCCGAATAGGTGCAAACCAACCACAACCATCGCTCATGCAAGAAGTTATCTGCATCAATCCATAGCCGCAGCTCTGAGTAGGAACATAGTAGCCAATAAGCGTGCAGACATTCCTGTCATCTGGATCGTTCATTCCTTCGGCAAACTGGAGCCAGTGGGATTCCTGCCAGGCCATCCCCCTCAGAATAATATGGGGGATCGGCCGCAAAGAGGAGACTATTTCCTGCGTCATACTGGGGGGAAGGCCACGATTTATCTTATCGTAAGTAGGCCCTTTGTTCCCTAAAGAGTTGCTGGCGGCGTCATTGAAAGTAGAGCGCATCTCATAGCGACTGGGCTGGTAACCGTATATCCGAGGTTGAGGACAACCCGCAGGGGGTGGAGGGCAGGTTGGTGTTGCCTGTGCCAGAGGAGAAGCAGCCGCCAACTTTAAGCTGTCCGAATAGGCCAAAGCCATTGCCATCAAGATGAGAAAGGCCGAGGGTAGGAGGAAAAGCCCAATAGACTTAAGGTGAGACAATTGGCGATTCATTTTGTTTTCCCCCTATCGGCCCGCTTTCATTCTTGGCACCCAAGCCACAAAGATGCAGTACCCATCTGGTGGGCAGGGAACAGGAACGAGCATTCCTGTAGGGATATGGATCCAATAATTCTCCCCATAATAGGTACCGGCTGTCATCCAATATGTACCGGCTGCCATCCATTGCATATCGGGAGATACAGCAATGGGACTAAAGGGGGTGTGATTGGATGGGAATCGGAAAGAAACTAACACCCGCTTTTCCCCAGTTTGTAAGTTGAGGACCTTTATGTATTCAATGGGCTCTTTCTCATCTACCTCACAAAGTATCACCTCATCTTTATTGACAGACCAGGTGAGTCCACATTGTTGTCTCCAAGGAGGAAGAGGGATGTCTTGGCGTGTTCGCCCATCTATTGAAATCCAGGCCCGCCCTTCAGGTGTGTTGAGGAGTAGTTTTGAGCCATCTGGGGAGAGGGTTAGGGGAACTGGTTCGTTGCCCAAAGTGAGAATTTTATGAGCTTCTTTCCCCTCCGGGCTTATGGCCCAAAGTTGGTAGTCATACCCCTTTTCCCCCCTCGCACCATAGGCATAGTAAAGTTCCCGCCCATCTGCTGACCAACCAATGGGACTCAGCGATACATCATAATTTATTTCAAGCAGCCGCCATTTCTTGCCAGTAGCTACTTCCACCAACATAATTGCTCCTTCCCATACGGTCACAGGGGCAGGTGTTCCATCCTTATAGCTTGGCATCATGACTTCTTTTGGCCATGCTACTCCATAGGTGAGCAATCGGTTATCGCGGCTCCAGAACAAAGGTCCACCCCCATAGTCAATCATCTGGAGACCACTACCATCTACATTTACCACCCAGACAGTAGAGGTTTTCCAATGTCCGCTCACCAAAGCTACTTTCTGACCATTTGGAGATAAAGCCGCTTCATAGATAGCATCCCGGTCAAAGCGCAGGACTTCCCGGCGGCTTCCAATATCCCTGGGGTCGGCAAGCCAGAGGACACTACCTTGACCTTCCGGAAAGTTCTCTGCCCACAGGGCATAGAAAGAAGAAGGCGGCAAGGGTAGAGGTGTTGGGATAGGTGTTGGAGTTGGAATTGGGGTAGGAGTTGGCAATGGCTTTGGCGCAGGGGTTGGGGTTTGTGGGAGGGGCTTGATAATTGGGGTGAGAGGAGGGGTAAGCTTCAGCTGAAGATAATTTGGTGGGGAATAGAAAAGTAAAGGAGGTGTATTAAAAGGGGATTGGAATGCTTGAGATGCTGGCTTAATCCAACTTTGCAACCCCCCAAAGGACATAACGAGAAATATTGCCAGTCCTGCAAACATTAACAGGCCTAATAAACTTCCTAAAATACTTATCATTCGCTTCATTTTTGACCCCCTTTAGCGTTTCAATCCCACCATAATGCTATTGCGACTAAAAAGGCCCCGGTCACAGCCGGGGCTTTGGGGGCAGTTTCAATCCCACTATGGTGCGATTGCGAC
>Ga0080004_1142578_pt1 | contig 36956 bp, 27 predicted proteins | sample WasSprMetagenome_FD_69207 | JGI IMG/M metagenome (GOLD analysis project Ga0080004, IMG submission 69207) | Sulfidic aquatic microbial communities from Washburn Spring, Yellowstone National Park, USA - WS (SPADES assembly) (version 2) | ecosystem: Environmental > Aquatic > Thermal springs > Hot...
TCGCCATTCCGTGCTCGCTGCCTTTTTGGCTCGGCAGGAGCCTCGCCCTCCCATTTTTCTTTCGTCCCACGCCCCGCGACCCTCGTCCCGTCAAAATGGGCGAAGGAACTCAAGTTGGATGTGAAGGGCTAAACCTATGCCGCCTTGAATGAAAGTCAGCAACGCAAGTTCATGGGATTTTGTCGGGATGTGCCTTATGGTTTCAAAGGTCAGCAGCGGGACGAAAGGCATCCACAAACGAGCAACTTCCCCACGAACCAACCCGCTGAGGTCAAGCAGCAACAAAACCAAAAGTGTCACCACACTAACTGAAGGCTGCCATTTTTCCTGCCGCCACCAAACCCACAAATAAGCAGCCACTAAACCCAACCACGCACCACCCAAAGCCATACCGAAATCAGCCAAGTTGCAGAACAACCAAGGCAGGTAACTTCTGGCGTGAGCGCCAGCCTGTTCGTGATGGGCGGCGCTTGCCGCTTTGAAAGTCTCCAAAGGTTGAAAGCCAAAAGCCAGCCAAGACAGTAGGTAAGGCGATATGGCTAAGATAAGAGCCAACGCTACTTGCGCAGCAGGCAATTTCTTCTCGCCCCTCAAGTTTGCCCACATCAGCCAAAGTGCGATGCACCCGATTGGAACGGCATTTTTGAAGGCAAGCCACAATGAAATCCCTGCCGCCAAACCTGTCAGAACAGCCCAAGCCCAAGTGCGAACTCGTTGCCAACCGAAAGCGAATGCAAATGTGGCAGTGATGGCGAGCAGATGAATGTTGTCAACAGTTGTTTGCCACCAAAGCATCGCTGGCGTTGTGGCAGCAAGGGCAACGACCGATGGGTTAGGAACGATTTGCCACAACAACCAAGCCCAAATCAGCATCGAAGCAATCCCGCAAAGAAGGCAAAAAGTAGCCACCCACCAAGATGACCTCAAATCTTCGTTGGAAGGGTAAACACTGTCAGGTCTCATCGGCGGTGCGATGCGGATGTAGACCTTTCGCAGAAGGGACAGTGAGTTTTCGTCCATCGGGACAAGGCGCTGCATTATCGGCTGCATCGCTAAACTTCGCCAAACAGCAAACAACATCGGCAAACCGGGCGGATGAGTGGCAGCGTGAAAAGGCTTGTTTGGAAGTTGTTCGTGATAGTGGCGCAGGTAATGGGCTAAACCTTGTTGTTCCAAACTCATTGCCTCGTCGTAAAAACTCGTCGCAACAGGGCTCAAGATGACGAGCGACCAAAAAGCAGGAACAGGGCGCCAAGATTGCGGAACTAATGCGGCAATGATGATGCGGAAGGTGATAGCCAACAACAGAGTAACGACGAGCGCCAAGCGAATTCGCTTGCCATTTTGCTTCACCTGTTGTCCCGTTGTCCGTTGCCCTGTTGTCCCCGTTTCATTTGCCCACAAAGCGAAACTACAAAGGGCAATCAGCGAAACGATGGCAGCGATGACCAAAACCGGATCAAAACTCGTATCAGCCCTCATCTTCCAGACCCACTCGTTTGGGATGCCGAAGGGCAAATTTAGCCCCAAAGCCAAAACCACTGCCACTGCCCAAACTAACCCTATCCATGTCGGCGCAGAAAACCGAACTGCCAAGTTCCCATCACCCATTCAATCATGCTGCAAGTTTCCGTTGGCTGGAGGGTGAGAAGTTTGGCTCAAATTTTTGACTCCAAGACCAAATCGCCCTTCCGCCACCAATCCTGAACCTTAACGCCACCATCGTCTTTGCGATTCCCGCCAACACTCCAAACCTTAAAGCCCTTTTGGAGTTTTCGGTAACGCAACGGTTTGCCGTCGTAAGGGCCAATGGGCACGGAAGGCAGATACTTGGGCACTAACTGTTGCAAGTTTTCGGGATAGCGACCGTTTTCTTTGCGATAAAGCCTCAAAGCCAAAGCCGTCATCGTCACCCGCTGAAGGGCGTGGGTGTCAGTGACCCGATTAAGGAGTGGGTCGTAGGTGTCAATGGAGACTTCAGCAAGAGGATAGCGCCCCCACGAGATTTCCCGCTTGCCCAAAGTTACCGTCCAACCTTTTCGGCATTTTCGTTTGAACTCGGCAATTAATTGTCTCACTTGCTGGCGGTCGTAAGGGACGCCTTTTTGGGCAACAGAGATAAGTTGGCGGTGAAATTGCAGCATCAGCAGTTGGTTCTCGGCGAACCAGTTTCTGGGCGAAAGCAAGAACATGAGGTCAACAGATTTCTCGCCCACAAAGGTTTGCCAGAGACTAAAAGGGTTTCGCAACTTTTGAGTTTCACTGCGTAGCCACTCATACATCTCGTTCGTGAAAACCCGCTCTCCCTTCAGCGCCCGCACAAAGGCTCGTTCAATGTCCCACGCCCTCAGTTCCGCCAAAACGGCTTGGTAAGCCGTCGCCGAAGCGTCCGCATCCGACAAAACTTCGTCCCATAGCGCCCTCGCCCCAATGGCGAAAATCGCCCTCTGGACAAGGAAGGCAATGAGATACGGCTCGTCGTTCATATGCCGACAGAGTTTCAGGATGGTTTGGCAACTTTCCAATGCCCCATCCACATCGCCCTTCCGCTTCCGCTGTAACGCTTCTGCCCGCAAAAGGCGGGCAAACTCGCGAAGATGTCCGAAGGCAGGTTGCAATCCACCTCTGGTGAAAAAATTTGTCGGGTCAACCACACGCCAATGAGGGTATGCGAGGGCTTGACGGAAGGTTTTTAGGGCGGGTCGGGCTGCCTCAAGGACTTGGGCGTTGTATGTCACCCAAACATCGGGTGGAAATTTTTGCTCCGCTGCGCCTAATTGCTCAATGGCTTTGAGAAGCAAGGGCGTCCCATCAAGGTGCTTCGGGACAGGGGGGCAATGTCTTCCCAACGGGTCGGTTCGCCTGCCTTTCGCAACCGCTCCAATTCCCGCTCCAGTCGCGCCATTGGCGAACTCACCCGCCCATGCCACATCAGCCAACCCAACACAACGACGAAAACGATAGCGAACACGAGAATCATTCGCTTCCTCATTCGGCACTTCCCTCCCAACGCCGTTGACGCCTTTCACGCCAACCACAAAGTTAACACACAACGCCCCAACGGCTCAGGTAGCACGATAGCGGTTCGGCAAGCCCAATGCCCTCACTCCAACCTCACATAGTCCAACTCGACGACGATGCCCGCACCGCTGCCGGGGTCAAGGCGCAACTGGGTGATTGAGCCTTTCCATTCGGGCGATTGGGTCAGGTCAATTCGCAGTTCGTGCCATTGCCCATCTGTCGGCAGCGGGAATCGGACGCTTTTGCTTTCGCTCCAATTCGGCTCATCTTCGCGAACCCAAAAGACTTGCCCGATAGGTTGAGCGCCTGCTGGGAACTGAACTCGCAACCTCAAAACCAGCGTTCGGAACTTTCCTGCATCAACTCGGATTGGCGGTCCGTGCATGTAAGGGTCGCCACCTGTTGAGCGTGTTCGCAAAATCCCGCCCTTGACTTCAAATGGGGCAAGGTCGTTAACGGGCGTCCAATCGTCAGGGTCGTCGTCAATGTTGAACTCCCAAACTGGTTGCTCCCAAACAACGCCGAGCGACTCGTAACTCGTCGGCTGAACTCCCACAAGCCTGACCTTTACCGTTTCAGTTTCGTGGCTCAGTTGAAGTAAAACGAATTTGCGGCGATGGTCGTATCGGAAAGCGACAGGCTTGTCATCGGCAAAAACTTGTTCAGGCTTCGTCACGCAAGCAATGACCGTTTGCGAATTAGCGATGCCTTTGGGAGCGCGAAGGAGAAACTCCAACTCACCATCGCGGAATTCAGCCCTCTCAACGATGGCATCGCTTGTGATGCGGATTGCAGGTTCAGTCTTGACAATGACGGTTTCGTAACCCCAAGCGTCATCGTGCGGGTCACGAAGAAGCCAAAGGTTGCGGACAATCCCGTGCGGACCGATGATGCCTTTGTCATTGGGCTGGTATCGGTAAGTCAGCGACACACTGTCAGGGTAATTGCCATCAGGGTGATTGACTGCTGCCTGTTGCTGGATGGCGCAAACGGTGATACCTTCAGCGATGTGCCTCCAAAATTCGGGTGACTGGCGATTAGCGACTGGCGACTGGTTTAGGGCGTTTGACAGTTTGAGCAAGGCGTAAGCGTAGTCCAAGCCGTTCCATTGCACGGGCGTGCCGAACCAAGGTGCTGCCGTGAAGAAACTCGTCCCAAAAACGGGGATGGACGCATATCTCATCATCGTCGGTCGGTCAGGCGGGTTCCAAAGGTAGATGAAGGGCAAACCCGTTTTCGCCCAATAAACGGCGCGCTCGAGCCAATATCGGTTGCCAGTGATTTGCCACGCTTCAAGGTAAGCGTGGATGGCGTTGGCGGCGGCAAGGACATCGGGGCAATGCAACGGCACTTCCCAAGTTTGCGCGCCTTCGGGTCGGACGAAGTTTTTGTCAATGAAGTTGATGGCTTTCATGCCCAGTTCCATCGCTTTCGTTGAGCCTGTCATGCGGGCATATCGGAGCAAAGCGATGGCTCGCCTCAAAGTGAAAGTGCAAGTTCCGACGGTCGTATCGCCCTCTTTGCCGTAATCGTCCAACGGTCGGTGCGGCGCAAACTTTCGGAGCATTTCCAAAGTCCAACCTCGGTCAAGGACAAATCCCCATGAGCCATCCTCTCGCTGAGTCTTCGCATCCTCAATGGCTTGTCGCTCCAGTGTCTGGATGCCGCCGAGCAATCTACCGTAGCGGTCAGAGCGCATCCCCAATTTGCTGCGTTTGAAAGTTTCCTCATCGGGATAGGGTCTGTTGGGAATTGGCGGGAGCGGAAACTTGGCGAGATAAATGTCGTAGGCATCAAGGATGCCTCCAACTCCACCGATGAGCCACGCCTCCAGTTTCAACTGGCTGTTGGGCTGAAGGTTGAAGGGAGTTTGAGCCAAAGTTGAGTTTTCCTTCACCCACTTCGGGGCATTGGGAATCATCAACCCAAGCAAGTGGTTGTCTTGGCTGGCGATGATGTTTGGGACGGCAAAAATTGGTTGCGGACACAAACCGGTCTCTGCTCCCTGTCCTTCGCCGTCAGCCCACTGTTGCAGTGCGTCCCACATCAGACCGACGAACACGCCTTCGTGCGAAATGACCATCATCGGCTGGGTGAGTTTGTAAGGATGCGGGACGATGTGCAAGTGATTGGGCGGGTCACTGTAGCGAGCATCGTCAACAGTCTCATCGGCGAGAAGCCAATAAACGCCGGGCAAAAGAGCCATCGTCTTCTTTGTGCCGAAAGTCTGGTCGCCAACGAACAATTCAGGTCCGCGAACGCTCAGAATTTGTCTGGTTCGGTTGACCTTCAACTGCCAACTGACTTTGATGAGATCGCCGTCAGGCTCAAACTTGACCTCACCGGTCCAAATTCCGCCATCAATTTCGTCTTGCCACTGCAATGGGAACACGACACCGCCGTTCGGCAACCTTTCGCCTTTGGTGGCGAAGACCGAACGAGTGACGGGAATCCGCCTCGGGTCAAGGTAGGTGACGGACAGAAGTTGGGGCGATAGAGCCATCCTGCGCCAAGCCTTGCCATCGTGAACTTCAAGGGCAAAAACGCCATAGCCAAACGGGTTAGCAGGAAACAGCAACCTCATCCGTCCCTGTCCCTTGCCACTTGTCCCCTGTCCCAATTCGGTCGAGACAACTAATGTCCCTTTGTCCCGCTCGTTTATCGGTCGGCTAACGACAGCGTTCGCCGTTACTTGCACGGGTGTCCGACCTATCCAGAGTTGCACTGCCGCCGAGCAAGGGTTGGGCTTAGCGCCCCGAACCGTCCAAGTCAGCGTTGTTTTCTTTGGTGGGATGAGTTTCAGTTCAGTTTTCGCACCGCCTTGAACTAAACTCAAGCCGCGAAGTGACAGTTCGGCGATAACACCCTCAATCACTGCGTCGCCGTCGTTTTCCAGAACCAGCCTGAGTTGGGCGGGGACGCCAGCAATCAGGACAGCGTTGGAGAAACCGAACGAACCGATTTTGAGTTGGGCGGAACAAATGTGCGAAACGCTCTCGGTCACTTGCGGCATCGCTTCCCAGCGAACCACAAACTTTGTCCCAACTCTTCTCAGCCCATTGACGAACCACTTCAAATTTGCGGTCTCTTGCGGGGCGATAGCGGAAGGGATTTCCGCTGGCTCAACCTCAAACTTTTGCGGCGCCAGAAGTTCAGCCTTGACGGGAGCAGGTTCATCACCTGTGTTTTGCAACCGCAAGACGAGATAGCCTTGCTCTCCTGACTTCAGACCTTTTCCCTGTCCCTTGTCCCCTGTCCCTTGCCCCTCTTCAAATCGGATGCTGTCAAGCCTCAAGTGCCAACCTGCTTTCTCAACGAAACGGAAGTCGTCAAAGATGACTGCTGCGGGAGCGGGTTGACCTCCCTCGTTAATTCGCAACCCGATTTGAACTGCTCTGACTTCAGGCTTGTCGGAGAAGTCAAAGGTCAAAACGCCGGTGTGCCATTTGTTGTCGCCCGAAAACTTCGGCGGGACGATGTAAACTGCTCGGGGCGCACCACCTTCCAAGTTGTCCGCTTTCATCGGGATTGCGTAAACCCGCACATTGTCCGTTGTAGCCTTGACGACTTTGTAGCGGAAAATTAGCGCGCCTTTTTTGACTGGTAGCATCGCACCGATTTCTGGCACGACCTCGCCCGGCTTGCCTGCACGATAGGAGCGGTTGACTCCGACGGTCGCAGTTGTGCGCGATTCCATGTAAAGGGCGAAACGACCTTCAGCAGCATCGGTCGTCACGCGGACGATGACAGCGTCTTTGTCCGAAGCGAACCATACCCAGTCAACGGGGAACCTGTCTTGCCTCAACTCTTCAAAACTGCCGTTCGTTAGTTGAGCCAATGCCATACCCTGCAACAGCGCCAGAGCGATACAAGCCAGCGCCCATCGCCTCATTTGCCATCACCTCACTCTTTCTTCCGCCCCTTTATTTTGCCCCTGAATAGGCATTTCCGTTTTCGTCACCTGTCCCGTGTCCCTTGTCCCGTTCCGTGTCATGTTGCGGTTTTCGGAAGGAATATGTCAGAATTTGTTGAGCTCACGGTTTGAGGAGTTGATGAACGATGGGCAGCGATGGCAAGCGCAATGTTGCGCTTGAACATAAGACTGAGCCGCTACGAGACCGGTTCGGGCGCGTTGCTCGGAAGTTGCGAATTTCGGTTACTGACCGGTGCAACTTCCAGTGCGATTTCTGCATGCCGGTCAAACCGGTTTGGCTGCCGAAGTCTGAGATTCTGACCTACGAAGAAATTGCCCGCATAGCCTGCATCCTTGCCAGAATGGGCGTCACGAAAATTCGGCTATCGGGTGGCGAACCTTTGATGCGGCGCGACTTGGACATCCTTGTGGCGATGCTGCGGGAAATCCCAGAAGTCAAAACAATCGCCATGACCACAAACGGCTTCTACTTGGCGGAGATGGCGGAAAGGCTGAAAAAGGCAGGGCTTGACAGCATTACGGTCAGTTTGCACAGCCTCAAGCCAGAGCGTTACGAAGAAGTTGTCGGCAGGAAGGGCATCTTTGAGCGGGTGATGGAAGGGCTAAAGGTTGCCCGAGAAGTTGGGTTGAACCCTGTCAAGGTCAATGTCGTCGTCACGAGGGGATGCAACGACGACGAAATTTTGGATTTCGCCGAACTCGCCCGCAAAAGCAACTTGACGGTTCGCTTCATTGAATACATGCCCTTTGATGGGCGCAAACTTTGGCGTCCCGAACTTCTCGTGCCCGGCGAGGAAATCGTTCGGACGATTGAAAGCGTCTACCCCCTCACCCCGTTGCCACGCGAACAAGGCTCAACGGCTCAGGTCTATCGGTTTGCTGACGGAATTGGCAGTGAAATCGGAATCATCACTTCCATGACCTCACCTTTTTGCGGCGATTGCGACCGAATAAGGCTCACAGCCGACGGCAAGATTGTCCCCTGCATGTTCAGCAGGGACGAATACGATGTCAAGTCGCTTCTCCGTTCAGGTGCGACCGACGAAGATATTGCGGGTTTCATTCGGGACGCCTTCTACCGGAAGTTTGAGGGTGTGGAGTCACTGCTAAGGGAGCAGAAAGTGATAGCCCATGTTCGCCCGATGTATCAGTTGGGCGGGTGACTTTTCACTCCCTCACGAAGGGGCGCAAGAACTCGTGCCACTCAGGGTTTTTGAGGGCTTGCATCAACTTGGCGTATCCCATGTAGGGCAAATATGCTGGCTTCCTCGGCTTTTTGCGCAAGGTCATGCCTGCTTCCTCAGGCGTTCTGTTGCCCTTCTTGCTGTTGCAGCGGGTGCAGCAAGCGACAAGGTTATCCCAGTCGGTTTTGCCTCCCCTGTCCTTCGGAATTACATGGTCAATGGTCAAGCCAGGACCGCGATAGCCGCAATATTGGCATGTGTAGTCGTCGCGGATAAGGATGCTCCTTCGGTTCAGCCTGACCCGTGCAGGCGGGCGGCGAGCATAGACCATCAAGCGGACGACGGAAGGCACTGGGATTGTCTCGCGGGCGGCGTGAATGACCAAGCCGTTGGCAGGTTTGACCATCTCAGCCTTCCCCTTCATGAGCAAAACGATAGCCCGCTTTGCCGAGACGAGGTTCAAAGGCTCATAGTTTCGGTTCAAGACAAGAACCGGCGCGTTGAGCACGCCATCTTTTGAATGGAACGCCGTCACCTCCTCTGTTCTTCTGTCATCAATCGCTGTCTCGTGCATGGCTGTTCACCACTCACAGTTTGAGTGAGTGCGTTGGCTTTAATTTTACCGCAGAAACCCGATTCCTTCCACAGAGATGGTAGCCACTTCACCCAACGCCCCTTGAACCTCAAATCGGACGGGCAGGAACTTTTCAATCAGCCAAATGTGCGTGGCAGTGTGTTGGGTCAGTTCGCTTGTCCTGATAACCGACTTTCCGTTGGCGAGCGCCATGAACAAGACGAGTTGGTCGGCTAAGTGTTTGTCAACGGGTGCATCGGTTTTCCAGAATTTGGCGAACTCGTCAACAGCCTCATCGGCGACTCGCTCGGCAGGCTTCCCCAATTCGCCCAACGCTGAGAAGCCGGCGATGACATTTTCAAACTCTGCTGCGATGAAGACGACAGTCCCTGTGGAAGGCGAAGGGAGTTCTCGGATTTCAACTTCAATTTCGCTCTGCCGAAAACCCATACCCAGCAGCCGATTGACTGCCTGATTGGCTTGTCTAAGGGCGATTGAGCGCTTCAGGTTTGAAAGTGCGCTCAGAACCCAAATGCGTCGCAAGTTCCCCCGCTCGGTCAAGTTGACCGGTTGCAGAGGCTTTTCAACGGGCTGAACGATTGCCTCAAGTTCGCCACCACCTTTCGGAAACCAACCTGCTTTGATGAGTTTCAGTTCACCGTTGGCGCCCATCTCCTTGACTGCAGGCAGAAAGACGAGAGCGATGTAATCGTAAGGCGGGCTAAAAGGCACATGAGTGCCGCAACGGATTATGCGGACCGACGAAATTTGCTTGGCGAAGAGAAGTGCTGGGAAGACCGTTTGGAAAACGAGAGTACCAGAGCCTGCGCTCGGTTGATCGGCGGAGACATCCATCACGAGAGAGCCGCCCCGCAAGTTTGTCGGCTCAAACCTCAGTTCCGTGCTGTTGACTTTAGCACCATCAACTTTGGCATCGCAGACGGAAGCAGCGGCTCGGACAGATGTCAGGTGCTGCGGTCTCAACCCAGGGTTTTTGCGTCCCGAGCGGATGTTGAATATGTGCAACGGTTTGCCTGTCAGCGCCGACAAAGCCAAACTGCTCCTGAGAATCTGCCCGCCTCCTTCCCCGTAACTTCCGTCAACGGTCACCCAACTCATCGTTCGTCACCTCTCCGAACTTTGAGCGAAGGAAGGCGGTTGCCAAACTTTGCGGGGAAAAATAGCCATCTGGCAAATTTAATTGCGGACCGTGCGAAAGTGGGTGATTGTCAACTGACGAACCTCTGAGAAGCGCCGTGCCTTTTAGGCAGTTGGGAGAAGTCGGTGTTGTAGATGATTTCCAGCGACGATTCCGAGAGCAGGAAGCCCTTCTCCCTCAAAGCCTCCTGCGGGTTGCGAATCAACTTCGCCCTGAAGATTGGGTCTTCCATGCTCAGCACAAAAACTTGCTCCAACTGGTGTCGGTCGAGCACTTCCAAAATTTGCTGCGCTTCCCTTGCCAATTCGGTTCCCGGAGCGAGTGCTATTGTTCGTTGGTAAGCCATAACTGCCTGAGCGTAGTTTCCGAGTTGGTGGTGCAAAGTTGCCAATTTGAATTGGATGACGGGGTCGGTTGGAGCCAACCTGACCAACCTTTGCATGACTTGCAACGCTTCCCTTGCTTGTCCCTTTTGCAAGTAGATGAACGCCAGCAGGTCGAGGAGATTGGGGTTCTCCGGGTCTTGTTCCAGACCTTTCAGCACATGTTCCATAGCCTTGTCTATCAGCCCAATCTCCGAGCAAATCTGCCCCATCGTCTCCCTCAGCAGGGGCGTGTCGTGCCCGAGTTTCAAGACTTGCTCAAAACTTTTCAAAGCGTCCCGGAGTTGACCGAGATTCCTTTGGAGTTGCCCGAGGGCGAACCAAAGGGCGGGCGAATCAGGAATTTGCTCCAAACCTTTTTTCAGCAGAAGCAACGCTCTCTTCGTTTCACCCTTCCGCTCCAAAATTTGCGCCGCCACTTCGTATGGTTCCGCTTGGTTTCCCGAAAGCCTTATAGCCATCGCCAAGTGCTGGATGGCTTCAGCCCAATGTTCAAGTTGAGCCTCAATGCGGGCAGCCCACAAATGAAGCCTCCAGTTTTGAGTTTGCTGCTTCAGCCATCGCTTGACCTGCTTAATTGCCTCCTGCCACTTGCCAAGCCCCAAGAGGGCATTCAGAAGCAAGTGCTGCGCTTCTTCCGAGTTTGGCGTCAAGGAGAGCGCTCGGCGCGCCTTTTTCATTGCTTCCGCCAACTGTCCCCTCTCAAGGAGGCAGCGAGCCCATCCTGTCAGCGCTTTTGAAAGGAGCGGTTTCGCTATCTCCAAACGGGTGGCTTTCCGAGCCAAATTTTTCGCTACCTGCCGAAATCTCTCCTCCGCTTGTTGCCACTGCTGTTGTTCCATGAACTGGTTTGCTTCGTCCAAAAGTTGCTGGCTGTGGGCGATTGGGTCAATTTGCGCCATCGCCTTCACCTCCTTTCGCCTGATAGGCTTCAACAGCCGTGACCGCTCCCGCCTCCTTCAGCAGTTCGTCTAACTCTTCGCCGTCTATCGTCTCCTTTTCCAGCAACCTGTTGGCGATTGCGTCCAGAAGGTGTCGGTTCTCTTGCAGCAATCGCTTCGCCCGTTCGTAACACTCTTCCACAATTCGCCTCACTTCCCTGTCAATCTCGTTGGCTACGGCTTCGCTGTAATTTCGGTCTTCAACGATATCGCGCCCCAAGAAGATGGGACCTGCCTTACGCCCTAAAGTAACTGGACCAAGCCGTTCGCTCATCCCGAACTCGCAAACCATTTTGCGAGCCAATTCTGTGACCCGTTCCAAATCGTTTTGTGCTCCAGTTGTCACCTCACCGAAAACTACTTCCTCTGCTGCCCTTCCTGCCAGCATGACTGTCATCTCGTCAAGCAACTCTTTCCTCGTCATCAGGTAACGGTCTTCCTGAGGCAAGTTCAGCGTGTAGCCTAACGCTAATCCCCTCGGGATTATGGTGACCTTTGTCACTTCGCGGACCTTCAGCAACTTGCTGACCAGCGCATGCCCGCTTTCGTGGTAAGCCAAGATTCGCTTTTCCTTTTCGGTGATAAGCCGACTCTTCCTCTCCGGACCTGCAATGACTTTTTCAAGGGCTTCCAGCAGGTCGCTCATCTCAATTTTCGTTTTGTTCTTGCGTGCAGCCAAAATTGCTGCTTCGTTGACCATGTTCGCCAAGTCAGCCCCGGAGAATCCAGCCGTCTGCTTCGCCAGTTTTTCAATGTCAACATCGTCAGCGAGGGGTTTGCCTCTTAAGTGAACTCGCAAGATGGCTTCCCGCCCTTTTGCGTCGGGGTAGTCGATGACTATGCGCCTGTCAAAACGCCCTGGACGGAGCAGGGCTGGGTCTAACACATCGGGGCGGTTGGTCGCCGCTACAACGATGATTCCGCTGTTTTGCTCAAGCCCGTCCATTTCAACGAGTAGTTGGTTCAGGGTTTGCTCCCGCTCATCGTGACCGCCACCAATTCCCGCAAACCTCAACCTGCCGACGGCATCAAGTTCGTCGATGAAAATGATGCATGGTCGGTTCGCTTTCGCTTGCTCAAACAAATCCCTCACTCTCGCTGCTCCAACTCCCACGAACATCTCGACGAATTCGCTCCCGCTGACATGGAAGAAGGGAACGCCAGCCTCACCTGCTACAGCCCTTGCCAGCAGAGTCTTCCCTGAGCCGGGCGGACCCATCAAAAGGACGCCTTTGGGAACTTTCGCGCCCAACGCTTGGAATCGCTGCGGGTTCTTGAGGAACTCAATGACCTCCTTCAACTCCTCCTTCGCTTCCTCCAAATCAGCCACATCTTCAAAAGTGACGCGCGGTTGGTTCTGGTCGTAGCGACGGGCGCGGCTGCGGGCGAAGTTGAAGGCTTGTTGGTTGCCAGCTTGCATCTGCCTGAAAATCAGGAAAAGGAAGCCGATGAAGCCAAGCATTAGCAGGATTGACAAAATCAACTGCTGCCATTGGACAGCACTTATGGGTGAACTGCGGAATTTGACGGGAACTTGGTATTGCAGCAGCAATTGCTCCAAGTTCTCTGTCCGTTCCGGAAGTTGGACGGTGAAGGGTGTCCCGTCCAGAAGTCTTCCAAATGCCCGCTGCCCGCTGATTTCCACCTCTTGAACCCTGTGCTGCATCACGGCTTGCACGAACTCGTCATACCTCAATTCCCGAATCCGGCTCATCTGTTCGCGGACGACGAGATAGACGAGCAAAGCGCTGACGAGACTTATGGCGAACAGCCATCGGAACGCTCGCATGGTTGATTGCTCACTCCCGCATCATCTTTGGTTGCTCATTTGCCCACTTCAAAGTTTAGGGCAAGTTGGCGCTCTTTGTCCCCAACTGTATCAGCCACACGATGCCTTTCGTCACCTGCATGAAAAGTTGCTGTGGCAAATGATATGCTGCGTCGGTGGGATGACGCTCAATGACCTTCAACGCCGCTTCAACATGCTCAAGGCTGACCTCGTTCAGCGGACCAAGCAACCGCTCAACCATGCTCCGAAAAACCCTCCTCTGCAAAGCCTTTGGCAAAGCGAGGAGAGCATCCCTGCTGACCGCTACCTTGTCGTGACTGGAGTGAACCTGAATCTTCGCTAAATGCTCTTCTGCCAGTTGGTTGAGGAAAGTGCTTTCGTCGCGGGCGAGTTCGCTCAGCCTTCTGAGCGCCTCGTCAACTTTGCCGAATTTCTGCCTGAGCAAAGGTAGCAACTCCAACCGAATCCAGTTGCGCGGTATCCTCGTGTCCAAATTGCTCCTGTCAAGCCTCGGTTGCAGCCTGTAAACTCTCGCATACGCTTCTGTTTCCTCGCGCCAGCAAAGTATCAGCGGTCGCACGATCCAAATTTGACTTTGGCTCTGAGCTTGCCCGTGAACCGTCAACGGCGCAACAGGTGGAATTCCTTGCAACCCATCCGTGCCCGTCCCGCGAAAGAGGTTGAGCAACATCGTCTCAACCACATCGGTTGCAGTGTGCCCTAAGGCGACTTTTCTGCTGCCAGATTGTTGGGCGACTTCAGCAAAGAAACGGTATCTCGCTCTCCTGCCCGCTTGAGCGATGGAAAGTTTTTGCTCGCGAGCCAAAGTCCTGACATCACTTCTTCCCGTCACGCACCGAATTTGAATCCGCTCGCAAAAAGACTTGACAAACGCTTCATCGGCGTCTGCTTCTTCGCCTCTCAAGCCGTGATTGAAGTGAGCAGCCACAAGTTGCCAGTTGAATTCTCGGCTTAGCCTCCAAAGCACATGAAGGAGCGTCAGCGAATCTGGACCGCCCGATACACCGACAACGACAGCCTCGTTGGGCTCAAGCATTTGAAACCTCTCAATCGCTTCCTTCACCTTGCAGGTTATCGCTTCGGGCGCAGCGATGTATTCCCACTCCCTCAGCCCTTCGGCGACAACGCTTGGGGCAATTGCCATCAAACCATCACCTCATGCACGGAAATTTTTCGCCCCTCAAAAATGTAACGCGAGGGCACTCAGGAGAGATTTGTTAGACGGGTTTCAATTTGACTGAGCACCGGGAGAAACCGCTTGGTCTTCCAAACAACTTCATTGCCCTCGTTTTGTTTCGGGCGCTACAATGGTGCAGCGGAAGGAGGGAACGAGGATGAGGTTTGTTCTTTTGCTTGGGGTTCTGTGTTGGTTGGCGGTGGTGAGGGGTTCGGCTCAAACGCTCAAGTTCTATGTCGCGCCAAACGGTAACGACGATTGGAGCGGACAGTTACCTGCTCCGAACGCAAAGCGAACCGACGGTCCGTTCGCAACTCTTTACAAGGCACGAGATGCCATCCGACAACTGAAGCGGGAAGGCAAATTCCCAAAGGGCGGGGTCATTGTTGAAGTGCGGGGCGGAGTTTACGAATTGCCACAACCTTTGGAGTTGACCGCTGAAGACAGCGGAACGCCCGATGCTCCCATTGTCTACCGTGCACGAACTGGTGAGACGGTTAGGTTGCTTGGAGGCAAGCGGGTCACAAACTGGCAAAAGGTCATTGACCCATCGGTGCTGAGCCGACTTGATGAGTCAGTTCGGGGAAAGGTTTGGCAAGCCAATTTGAAAGCGCTGGGCATAACCGATTTCGGCTCACCCGCAGGCGGTGGTTTGGAGTTGTTCTTCAACGACGAACCGATGACGCTGGCTCGCTACCCGAACGAAGGTTTCATGCGCATCGTTGATGTCGTTGAGTATGACGGTCACCAAATTCACGGCATAAAGGGCAGCAAGGCGGGAAAGTTCTACTACGAAGGCGATAGACCGAAGCGATGGATTGGCGAGAAGGACGCTTGGCTGCACGGATACTGGTTTTGGGATTGGAGTGACCAAAGGCACAGGCTCAAAAGCATTGACCCCGAAAGGCGCATCTTGGAAGTTGAACCGCCCTATCACTACTACGGCTACCGCAAAGGTCAGTGGTTTTACGCCTACAACATCCTTGCCGAATTGGATTCGCCCGGCGAGTGGTATCTTGATCGCGAGACAGGAACGCTCTACTTCTACCCGCCATCGGACATTCAAAAGGGCGAAGCCATCGTTTCGGTTTTGCCAACTCTGCTGACCATGAAGGATGTCTCGCATGTCCGATGGGAAAGTTTTGTCATGGAAGGAGTTCGCGGGACTGTAGTGACGATTTCTGGCGGCAACGATGTCCGCATCGTCGGCTGTGTCATCCGCAGCAGTGGTGGTTACGCAGTGCGGGTGGATGGCGGGGCAAACCACGCTGTCATCAGTTGCGACATTTACGGGATGGGCGAGGGCGGAATTTCTTTGAGCGGCGGTGACCGAAAAACTTTGACGCCATCAAACCACCTTGCCGAAAACAACCACATCCACCATTACGCCCGCTGGCATCGGATGTATCGCCCAGCGATAGCGCTCAACGGCGTCGGGAACAAAGCAAGGCACAACTTCATTCACGACGCACCTCACCAAGCAATTGCCTTCAGCGGGAACGAGCACTTGATTGAATTCAACCGCATTGAGCGGGTTTGCTTGGAATCCAACGATGCAGGCGCAATCTACAGCGGTCGCGACTGGACATGGCGCGGGACGGTCATCCGCTTCAACTTGTTCCGCGACATAACGGGCTTTCAAAACAAAGGCTGCATGGGCGTTTACTTGGACGATATGCTGTGCGGGACAACCGTTTTCGGGAACATTTTCGTTCGGGTCACGAGAGCGGCGTTCATAGGTGGCGGCAGGGACAACATCGTTGAGAACAACATTTTCGTTGACTGCGAACCCGCCGTCCATGTTGATGCGAGGGCAATGGGATGGGCAAGTTACCATGTCGGGACGACGATGATGGAACGGCTGAAGGCTGTGCCTTACCAGCAACCTCCATGGAGCGAACGCTACCCACAATTGGTCAACATACTGGACGACGAACCGGCAGCGCCCAAAGGCAACATCATCAGGCGGAACATTTGCATCGGCGGGCGATGGATGGACATTGAAGAGAAGGCAAAGCCTTATGTCCGCGTTGAGGACAATTTGGTTGGCAGCGATGCTGAGTTAGCGCTTGTGGACGCCCGCAAAGGTGATTTTCATCTTCGCCCTCAATCTCCCGCTGTTAAAATCGGCTTCAAACCGATTCCTTTTGAGCGCATAGGCTTGTATCGCGACAAGTGGAGGAAGAAACTCCCGAGTGGGTGAACCAGCGGTGGGATTGCGAGGTCGTTTTGAAGTGCTGCAAAATCTTGTTGTGGCGTTCGCTCACAGAAAAAGGTCAGGTGATGCGGCATGCGCTGCTACCAACACCGAGAAACGGAAGCAGTGGGCGTCTGCCAAAGTTGCGGGCGAGGCGTTTGCGAAGATTGTCAAGTTTTAAGGCAAGGGCAAGTCCTTTGCCGCGAATGCGCCGAACGGGTCCGGGCGGGTGGCGCTTGGTTCACCTTCCGCTTCCACATCCCTCCCTTTGAGCAGATTTGGGAGGAGTTGGGCGAAGCGGTGAGAGTTTCCTTCGGAACGGTTTGCCCCGAATGCGGGCGGGCGGTTCAACCTGACTATGTTGCCTGCCCATATTGCGGTGCGACTTTGAAGAAGCGTTGCCCAAACTGCGAAAGGCGCGTTCGCGCAAACTGGCGCTACTGCCCCTATTGCGGCGCCAGTTTGTGACTCTAAACTTTGACTGGACGCAAAAAATTTGGTGAGAGGAGGTTGACGAGATGGAGCGAGTGAGAGTAGGCGTTGTTGGGACAGGAGGGATTTTCGTTGGCGCTCACTTGCCTGCTTACCCTGAGATTCCAGAGGCTCAAATTGTCGCTTTGTGCGATGTCAGCCAAGCAGCGTTGCAACGGGCAATGAAGCGGCTCACCGAACTTTACGAACGGAGGGCACAAAGGGCTGAGGAAGAGGGTGACAAGGAGCGAGCGGAGCAACTGCGACGAGACGCAAAGGAAGTCAAACTTTACACCGACTACAACGAGATGATTCGCCGCGAGAAACCCGATTTGGTTGAGATTTGCACATCGCCGGATTTCCATGCACCGGTTGCCATCGCTGCCCTTAAAGCGGGTTGCCATGTCATGTGCGAAAAGCCGATGGCTCGCACTTGGCTTGAGTGCATCGATGTTTGCGAGGTCGTGGAAGAAACCGGGCGCTTTTACCAGCACAACGAAAACTGGCTCTTTGACCCCTTCTACTACACCGCGCGCAAGTTGATTGACTCGGGCGTCATCGGAGAGGTCGTGGCGATGTATCTCAACACATCCCACGCAGGTCCAGAAAACAGGCTCGTCTTCTGGGACGAGTGGCGGTCTGGGGGCGGTTCCCTGCTTGACAACGGCATCCACGCTGTCACCGCTTCGTGGTATCTCGCCGGGTTTGACAAAAAGCCAGTGATTGTGAAGGCTGCCGAACCTGTCGGCATCACTCAGAGAATGAAGTATCGCATCATTGACAACCGCTACCGAGAATTCCGAGTCGAAGACGACGGTCACATCCTTATCCGATACGAGCACCCTGAGACGAAAGCGTGGGCAACAGCCCATGTTGAGGGCTCGTGGAGTAACCCGGATTCGCCACCGACGGTCATCTTGGGAACAACGGGGAGCCTAAGACCTGTGTGGGATGAAGGAAGGCAGTTCGTTGAAATCACCGACTCCTTCGGCAACAGGCGAAGGGTCGAAGCGACTGGACCGACATGGACATTCTGGCCGTCAAGTTTCTACGGCGAAATCATCAACATGGTTCGCTGCATTTTGAACAACACGAAACCGCTGTGTGACCACAACATCGGGGCAGAGTCACAAGCCATTGTCGGCGCCGCTTACCTGTCACAACGGGAAGGGCAAAGGGCAGTCACTCTGGACGAGTTCAAATCTTGGGCGCTACAAATCCGAAAGAAACACGGCAAGAAAGCCAACGAGGTGCTGATTGAGGAGCAACTGAAAGGCGTGCGAAGGTGATGTATAACGCACAACCTACACCCCGCTCAAAGGAGGCGAGGGGAAGTGGCTCGGAAGAGCGAAACTATTCGCGTCGCTGTTGTTGGGGCTTGTGGTCGGATGGGCAGGGAAGTCACAAAAGGGGTTCTAAGCCGCCCAAACCTCCAACTGGTCGCTGCCGTTGATGTCCGTGAGGTCGGCAAGGACATCGGTGAGATTGTTGACGGAAAGCCGATAGGAATTCCCGTGAGCAACGATTTGGTTGCTGCGTTGAAGGAAAGTGGCGCTCAAGTCGCTGTTGACTTCACTCATCCATCCGTCGTCTTTGAGAATGTCAAGGCAATGTTGGAGTGCGGTGTCGCACCAGTTGTTGGAACGACGGGTTGGACTCCTGATAAAGTCAAAGTCATTGACAGGCTGGCGAAGCGAAAGAAACTGCCAGCAATTATCGCACCTAACTTCGCTATCGGGGCTGTGCTCATGATGAAGTTCGCGATGGAAGCGGCGAAGTATTTCGACAAGGTAGAAATCATTGAACTGCACCACGACGGCAAAGCCGATGCACCCTCGGGAACAGCCTTGCGGACGGCTGAGTTGATTTTGAAGGCTCGCGGTAAGCCCTTCCCTGAGCCGAAAGTCAAGAAGCCAGAAGTGATGCTTGATGGAGTCCTCGGGGGCGAGATGGACGGCATCAGGATTCACAGCGTCCGATTGCCCGGCTTGGTAGCCCACCAAGAGGTCATCTTCGGGACGGTTGGGCAAGTTTTGACAATCCGCCACGATTCCCTTAGCCGAGAGTCGTTCATCCCCGGCGTTTTGCTTGCGATAGAGAAAGTGCTGTCACTTCCACCAGGTGTTGTTTTTGGGCTCGAGAATTTGCTATGAGCGGGCGAGGCACCGTCTTCTAAGCCGGGGTTTGAGGCAAAGAGCAAGTAAAGCCACACCTGGTTGGCTTTTTCACCGCAGGTTGAAAAGCGCCATAATCAACTTCGGAGGCGTTCAAGCATGGAAGAGATGAGATTTTGGGTTCAACGGGTCTACTTGCAGGTCGGAAGCCACTGGGAGCCTGCGGTGGATGTCTGCGAGGACGATGAGGCTTACTATGTCATCGTTGATGTGGCTGGTGTGGACAAAGACGATTTGGAGGTAGAGTATCACCCTAACGGCTTGTTGGTTGTTCGAGGCGTTCGTCGCCCACCACTTGTAGGGAGCAGTGTCCAGTATTTGGTGTTGGAAATCCCTTACGGTTCGTTTGAGCGCCGGATTCCCTTGCCCGGCGCAGTCAACGCTGACGGTATAACGGCAGAGCACCGATCCGGGTTCCTGCAAATCCGCATCCCTAAGAAAGTGCCATCAGAGCGAACAAAGTTGTTGACGATAAAGCCATGAGAAGGGGAGGGTGACTCATGAGGAGGGGAGCGTTCTTTTCGGTTTGCTGTGCGCTCGCTCTAATTTGGGTCGTTGTCAAGGCTGAGCAAAAGTTGACTGCTCCGTCCCGCAATTGGGCAAGCCAGATGGTTAACTACTGCGAAGACCTTGCCGATTCCTTTAAAAGGCTGGAGAGCCAATTTAAGGCGCTGGCAAAACAGTATCGCCAAGCGAAGCGGCAAAGGTTGGCAGAGATTTGTGAGCAACTGGCTGACGAACACGACCGAGTTGCTGACCGTCTCAATGAATTGCGGAAGGCTTACGAAAAGTTAGAGAAAGCCCTTAGACACTGAAGACAAGGGGGGAAAAATGTGCTTGTCCCAGAGGATTTGAGGCAACAATTGCCGCCAGAATTGCCCGTCGTGGCGTTACGGGACTATGTGATTTTCCCGATGATGATCACCCCTTTGGATGTGGGGCGACCGAAAAGCATCAGGGCTGTTGACGCTGTGGCTGCCGATTTGCGAGTGTTCATAACGGTGATGCAGAAGGACAAGGACATTCAAGACCCGCATCCACCAGATGACCTTTACCAAATCGGGACGCTGGTCAGCATCGTGAGGATGATGAGGTCACCAGAGGGTCACATTCACTTGATCCTTCGTGGACTTGCGAGGGTCCGCATTGAGGAATGGACTCAGACCGACCCATACCTTAAGGCGCGATACTCAATCGTAGACGAAACTGTCGAGCAAACCATCGAGGTTCAGGCGCTCGTCAATAGCGTTTTGGACCTATTCAGGAGGATGGTTCAACTTTCACCTCACCTGCCCGATGAGGCGATACACCTTGTAGCCTCATTGACTTCACCCGCCCAGATTGCTGATGTGGTTGTATCAGCCCTCAACTTAACCCCTCAAGACCGCCAGCGCTTTTTGGAAATGACTGACCCAGTCCAGAGGCTGAAGGAACTTGTCCCGCTGCTTTCGCGGGAGATCCAAGTCTTGGAGTTGACTCAGAAAATTCAAGAGCAGGCGCGGCAGGAACTTGACAAGGCTCAGCGTGAGTTCATACTGAGGCAGCAACTGAGGGAAATCCAGAAGGAATTGGGTGAGACGCCTGAGGCGGAAATTGAGGAGTTGAGGCAGAAGATTGAGGAGGCTGGGATGCCAGAAGAGGTCAAGGAAGTGGCGCTCCGTGAACTGGACAGGTTGTCCAAAATGCATCCCGCCGCGGCTGAATACACCGTCAGCCGGACTTATATCGACTGGCTCATAAGTTTGCCTTGGAACAAAGTGACCGAGGATAACTTGGACATCGCCCACGCAAAGAAGGTCTTGGACGAAGACCATTACGACCTTGACGATGTGAAGGAAAGGCTTTTGGAGTTTCTGGCAGTCCGCAAACTCAAGCAAGACACAAAAGGTCCGATTTTGTGCTTCGTTGGTCCGCCGGGGGTGGGCAAGACGAGTTTGGGGCAAAGTATCGCCCGAGCCTTGGGGCGCAAGTTCGTTCGCATCAGTTTAGGCGGAGTGAGAGACGAAGCGGAAATCCGCGGTCACAGGCGAACTTATGTTGGTGCACTTCCTGGGCGAATCATCCAAGGACTCAGACAGGCTGGGACGAAAAACCCAGTCTTCATGTTGGACGAAGTTGACAAACTCGGTTTCGATTTCAGAGGCGATCCCGCTGCAGCTTTGCTTGAAGTCCTTGACCCAGAGCAGAATCACAGTTTTGTTGACCACTACTTGGATGTCCCCTTCGACCTCTCCCAAGTCCTGTTCATTTGCACCGCCAACATCACTGACACGATTCCACCTGCTCTCCTTGATAGGATGGAAGTCATACGCATCCCGGGCTACAGCCACGAGGAGAAGTTGCAGATAGCAAAACGCTACCTCGTCCCGCGAAACCTGAAGGAGCACGGGTTGACGGAAGACCATGTTGAGTTCACCGACGAAGCGTTGTCGGTTATCATCAAGCAATACACGAGGGAAGCAGGGGTTCGAAACCTGAGCAGAGAAATCGCCAACATTTGCCGAAAGGTTGCCCGCAGGGTGGCAGAAGGTAACACCGAAAAGGTCGTAGTCACGCTGGAGAATATCGCTGAATTTCTTGGACCTCCCAAGTTCTTGGAGGAGATTGCTGAGAGGAAACCTCAAGTCGGAGTGGCTACAGGTTTGGCATGGACGCCGTTCGGCGGTTCAGTTTTGTTCGTGGAAACGACGAAGATGCCGGGCAAGGGGTCACTTATCATCACCGGTCACTTGGGCGAGATTATGAAGGAGTCCGCTCAGGCTGCTCTAAGTTATGTCCGCTCTCGTTCGGAACAACTTGGCATCCCGGAAGACTTCTTCAGCAAACATGACATCCACATCCATGTCCCTGCGGGTGCTATCCCGAAAGACGGTCCTTCCGCCGGCATAACGATGGCAACGGCTCTGGCGAGTCTTGCAACTAACAGACCTGTAAGACACGATGTCGCCATGACCGGGGAAATCACCTTGACAGGACGGATCTTGCCTGTCGGTGGGATCAAGGAAAAAGTTTTGGCAGCGAAGGAGGCTGGCATAACCGAGATCATCTTGCCGGCTCAAAACGAAAAGGACTTGGTCGAAATCCCCGAGCATATCCGGAACGCTTTGAGGTTCCACTTCGTCGAGAACATGGACGAAGTGTTGGAACTTGCCCTCTTGCCTGCACCGGAAGCCGAAGTAGTCGCAGTTGGGAGTGAAAGTTCCTAATGAGCCTTCGGAAAGCAAAAACGGCAGAACTTCGAATTCCACAGCGGTCCAATGGAGGTGAACTGCTGAGCAGAGGGGATGCCTTTTGGCGCCTCTTATCCTTCTTCCGCCCCTATTGGGAGCGGGTAGCAGCGTGCGTCCTGCTTATCGGGGTTGCAGAAGGGTTGCGCTTTTACTTCATTTGGCTAACCCAACACTTACTCCGCCCCCTAATTGAGTCCGGCGTTCGGGCAGGGGAAGGTGATTGGCTAATTCGCACCGTCCAGAAAGGGTTGCAGTGGCTTTTCTCCGACGCCTCGGACAGAATCACTTTGCTTGGGGCAGTTTGCCTCGTTGGTGTTGGTGTTGCTTTTATGCGGGCAGCCCTCTCCTTCGCCCACACATTTCTCGCAAACAATGTTGCCCAAAAAGTTGTCTTAGATTTGCGACGCCGCCTCTACACTCACTTGCAAACGATGCCTCCTTCTTACTTTGAGCACGAACGGACGGGACAACTTTTAGCGCGAGTTGTAAACGATGTCGCTGCGCTCCAATCGTTGGTCACAATCGGGATTGAGGACCTGATTTCTGCGCCCGTTTTGATTGTCGGTTCCTTTTTCTTAATGCTCGTCATCAACCCTCCCTTGACAGCCATCGCTTTAGTTTTGCTCCCGCTCGTTGGTTGGCTGATGTGGCGTTTGGGCAGGAAATTGAGACGAGCATCATATGAGACACAGGTCGCTTTGGGACAACTGACTGCGTTGCTCCGAGAAAGTTTCAGCGCTATCAAACTCGTCCAAGCCTTTGGCGCCGAAGAACAAGCGTTGCTGCAATTTGACCAACGCAATCGTCAAGTCTATCAACATGCCCTGAGAGCCATCCGCTTAAGGACACTGCTCTCGCCTTCAGTGGAGTTGATTGGGACGATCGGGGTTATTGTGGGGGTTTTCATCGGAGGGATATTCGTCATCCAAGGTTGGCTGCGACCAGAGAGTTTATTGGCTTTCATGGTTTACTTCTACACCCTCGCATCAAGCACGAGGAGGCTGACTCAAATTCAAGCGGTCAGGGAACAAGTGGCTGGCGCTGCAGAACGAGTCTTCCAAGTTCTCGACACAGAGCCGGAAATAACCGATGCCCCTGATGCGATTGACTTACCTACAGTCAAGGGTGAAGTGACCTTTGAAAATGTCCGCTTCCGATATCCAAACGGGGACGAGGTGTTGAAAGGCGTAAGTTTCAGAATCCGCCCGGGGGAAAGGGTGGCGATCGTTGGTCCAAGCGGGGTGGGCAAAACCACCATAGTCATGCTCTTGATGCGCTTTTACGAACCGACAGAAGGGCGCATACTAATTGATGGACACGACATCCGCAAAATCAGGCTTACATCCCTGCGACGCCATATCGGGTTGGTCTTGCAAGACAGTTTCGTCATCGATGGGACAATTCGAGAGAACATCGCCATGGGGAATCCGGATGCAACGGACGAGGAAATTGTGGAAGCAGCGAAATTGGCGAATGCCCACGAATTCATTGAAAAGTTGCCAAACGGTTACGACACTTGGGTCGGGGAGGGCGGGGCGTTCCTTTCAGTCGGGCAAAGACAAAGGATAGCCTTGGCAAGGGCTTTGCTCAAAAAACCCGCCATCTTGGTTTTGGACGAGGTCACCTCCCACCTCGACGCAGAAAGTGAGGCTGCCGTCCAACAAGCGATTGAGCGAGCAATGCAAGGGCGAACGGTCATACTTATCGCCCACAGGCTAAGCGCCGTCAAGAACGCTGACCGAATCTTGGTTTTGCAAGACGGGCAAATCGTTGAGGAAGGGCGACATGACGAATTGGTCGCTGCTAACACATACTACCGTCGGCTCTATGAACTGCAGCAATAAGAACCCGGAGAAAAGGCGGTGAAGTATCAAAACGGCGTCAGTTTTCCCCTCAAAGCCTTGTGCCGATTTACAAATACTTAAGCCAAATTTTGCGCTATAATGGGTGGTGGGCGAAATTTTCTCGAGAGGGAGGGTTCTTAGGGTTGTCCGTGACAGGATGGCTTTCCTCGATGTTTGGGAAGCAAAGGGTTCTGGGCTTGTTCGTCGGGCACGATGACTGGGTGAACGCAATTGCGTTCTCGCCGGGTGGGAAGTTTTTGGCTTCCGGGGGGAAAGACCGAACTGTCAGGTTATGGGGGATATGGAACGGGCAGCAAATTTGGGCAGTTAAAGGGCACGCCGACTGGGTTAAGTCCATCGCTTTCTCGCCCGACGGTTCAGTAATCGCTACAGGGAGCGGTGACAAGACAGTCAAGGTTTGGGCGACCAAAAACGGCGCACTTGTTGCCACTTTAAGCGGTCACACCGATTGGGTGAACTCGGTCACCTTTTCGCCTTCGGGGAGATGGCTTTTGTCGGGTAGTGCGGACAAGGCAGCGATACTTTGGGATGCCCAGACTTGGGAGCAAGTGAAAACATTTGTCCACATGAGCCTCGTCTATTCGGTTGCTTTCTCGCCCAATGAGGATTTTTTCGTTGCCGGGACTTACGAGGGAATCGTGAAAGTTTGGAAGGTGCCGGAAGGGGAACCGTTGTTGACGCTGCCTGACCATGGCGATTGGGTCAGGTGCGTTGCTCTCTCCCCAGATGGAAAGACCTTAGCCACTTGTTGTTGGAACGAGACGGTCAGGCTGTGGAGGGTTCCGGAAGGTGATTTGGAAACAATTTTAACGGTTCCCAAAACTGCAGCCACGAGCATTGCTTTTTCGCCCGATGGGGAAATGTTGGCGATTGGAACTCACAGCGGTCAGGTTCTCCTTTACGAGTTTTCAGCTAAAAAGTTTGTGCAGGTTTTTCAAGGTCACACCGACCATGTTTCCTCCGTCGCATTTTCGCCTGACGGCAAATGGTTGGCTTCGGGTAGCCGCGACAAAACGATAAGGCTTTGGAAGGTCAGATGATAGGTCTGCCCATCGCTGAGCGAACCTCTCAGAACACTCTCCCAAGACTTTGCGAATTTTTGCGCAGCAGCGACAAACTTAGTAGCGGGATCTGTCATGTCTGACCGGATGAACGCCCTTTACTGGCTTGGCTGGTATCTTTGCCGTTTCCTTGCGTTCAGGTTCTGCAAACTGAAGGTTGAAGGCGCTGAGAGGATGCCCAAGGAGGGGGGCGTTATAATCGCCTCCACCCACACTGCGACTTTGGACCCTGTGATTTTAGGATGCGCTTTCCCGAGACCTTTGACCTTTATGGCGAAAGAGGAACTTTTCCGCTTTCCTCCCTTCGCTGCCCTCATCCGAACTTTAGGCGCATTTCCTGTCAAGCGAGGTGAACCCGATAGGCGTGCTTTGCGCAAAGCCGTCAGTCTCCTGCGTCAAGGTCGTTGTCTTGTCATCTTCCCTGAAGGGACGCGAAACCCGAATTGGCAACTCCGCCAGCCTGAATTGGGTGTGGCATTATTGGCTGCGTGGGCGAAAGTCCCGGTTTTGCCCGTCGCGATTTTCGGGAGTGAACTTTTGATGCCTAAAGGCAAATTTTTCCCGCGACCCGCCCCGCTCAAAGTGAAAGTCGGCGAATTGCTATGGTTTGAAGGTGATGGAAGGCGAGAATCGTTGGAAGCGTTTGCTTGGCAAGTGATGGAGGCGATATCGGATTTATCGGGGCGACCGCTGCCGCAGAGGGAAAAGTTGATTGCGGCAGGTCGCTCCAAATGAGGCAAAAAGGAGAAGGGAGAGGATGAAGCGATGAAGCGGAAATGGCTTTGGCTTTGCTTAGCACTCCAAACGCTCGCTTGGGCTAACTCAACCTTCCCGCAAGAACTTTGGGTGTTGGAGAATTTCGAGCAAGGCACCAAGCAGTGGACCATTCAAGCGAAGCAAACCGAGAACGGGGGATTGCCGCTCGTCCATTTGACAACGACTTCCCTTACCCCGCCCGATGGTGGCAAACAGGCAGGGTTGTTCGTTTGGAGGCGCGCCGGCAAGGGCGAATGGGGGAGATTCATCCTGCCATTAGATGGCGCACAACTTTCCGCAAAGAAATCTCAAGGCTTGACATTTTGGTGGGTCGGTGACGGCAACCAATCAACCGTCAGTTTCGTCCTCGTGGCTGAAAGGCAGGGGATTGAGCGGTCGTTCAAAGTCGAACTCACGACACCGCCCACTTGGCAGCAAGTCCACTTAGGATGGGAAGCCTTCCGAGATGAGGATGGAACGCCTGTGACGGTTTTCGTCCGATACTTGAAGGAACTGCGAATTGAGCGCTTCGGGCCTTTCGCTCCCTTCTTTTTCATCATGGACGAATTGTCCGCTGAAGTCGCCACTCCTTCCTTGCCGACAATCACCGCTCGCGCCGTCGTGGACTTTCAGCAGGAACAGCAGACAAATTTGCTTAGGTGGGGAGCACATTGGGACGAGAAAGCGATTTCACTCCTTCAAGACCCAAATGCACGCAAGCGCATTGCCGATTTGAGGCTCGGCTGGGCGAGGGTTTTCGTCAACGAATTGATGGCAAAACGAGATTTTGAAACTTCGGCGAAATTGGTCCAGTCATGGGCTGTTCAAGTTCAGAGGCTCAACATGGTCCCTGTCGTCACCCTTTCGCCTCTCAAACCAGAAGACCTTCCCACCGGCGCTTTCCAGCAGCAGGTGACTTTCTGGGTTCAAAGGTTGTTGCCAACCGTGAAGATTTACGAGTTGTTCCAGAGACCTTCCGAACCGCCCCTTCAAATTCGTCCAGAAGCGTTAGCAATTCACTTTTCCGCCTTACAGGAAGCGATGAAACAAATTTCGCCGACAGTTCAAGTTGGGGGATGGGGCGAACGAGGGGCTTGGAGGGAACGATTGCAACTTCTTTTCGCGAGAGCGCCACGACCTGACTTTTTCACACTCCATTTCTACGGCGCCTATAACGCCAGCGTCAGTGATGAGGAATTGATGAGGGCTGCCCGTGAAACTGTGAGCGCCGATTTGCCCGACCAAGTTCCGCTCAACCGATTGGACGAGTGGCTGAGGCAAATTTACCCTCCTTCGGGTGTCCCGTTCCAAGTGACCGAATGCGCGCCTAACGCTATCAGGACGAAAGACGGGAGACCCGTTGACGAACGAGTTGCTAACTCTTTCGGTGCTGCGTGGCTCGCTGCGCTTTTCACGCAAATGGCTGGCAAATGCGAAACTTTGGTTCACTATAAACTCGCCGGTGACGGTTGGGGGCTTTTGGATGAATCTGGCGCGCCTCAGCCAATTTACTGGTCAGTTTGGGCTTGCAACACATACTTCCCGACAGGGACGACTTTGGTTACGGCAGCAACCAACTTCGCGCCCTTGCTCATTCTCGGAGGCAAAACCAAGACCGCCAACAATGTCCTTCTCGTCAACACGAGCCCCAATGTCGTTGACATTTTGCTTGAAGCGATTGGTTTGGAGCGGATGAGAACAGTTAGAGTTCGGGTTCTGCAGGGACGGGACACTCCAAGTTACACTGAATTGCCGCCGACTTCTTTGGTCAGGGTTCGGCTCCCCGCTTACGGTGTCGGAGTGGTGCAGTTTGTCTTCTGACATGCCATAATGTCAACGGTTCAGTCCAATGTCCCCACCTGTGGAGGTGGGTTCAATGCAGCAACCGGCGGGAACAGCGCAGCGGCAAGCAACAATCTTGTGGCGGTGCCCACAGTGTGGGCTTGTCTTCACACCGCAGCCGACAACCATTCGTTGTCCGAGGTGCGGTGAAAACTTGAGAAAATGCCGTTATTGCAAGTTTGCCGATACCGTCACTTGGGAGTGCACTAACAACCGCATTCGCTTCACTTTCGGCGACGAAACTGGTCGCTTCCACATTCCTGAACCTGACCATGTTTGGGCTTGCCCAGAAAACCTCCCTAACCTCCAGCCGCCAGTGTGGCAAGTCGCTTTGTCAAATCCCCTGCTCAGAGGGCTGACTTGGGGAGCAGCGATTGCTGTTTTTCTCCTTGTTGTTTTCCGACTCTTCATCGTCCCAGCAATTGCGCCACCAGAGATGCCAGAGTCCGCTTTGGTAACTGCTCAGGCTATTATGGCGAGAAACCGATACACTATCGGCGAACCGATTCAGTTGCTTTTGGTCGTCACCAACGCAGAACGAGTGCCCTTGGACCCATGCACTGTCATTCTGAGGGGCGAAATAGTTGAGCACTCAGAGGTGAGGAGTCAACCCGCACCAATTTACCCGCCACAGCGAACCCCGAGAAGCGTTCAATTGGTGTTTCCCGGTTTAGCACCGCAACAATCCATGACGGCTTGGATTTATTTGACACCTTTGGGGGCACAAAGAAGGGCTTACGATTTGACTGTGGAAGTCTTGTGCGGAGGCTATCGGGCAGTTGTCAACCCACGCTCGTTCCGAGTTGAAATCCGTTGAACCGAGACCCTCTTCGCGAACGCCAAGCCAAATAAAGACCCAAAGCAGTGGGCACATCGGTTTCCGTAGTGAGGCGGAAATAGTGAGCGCCTGCTTGACCGCAAATTTGCCTGCAATCTTTCAAGAACCGCTCGACTCGTTTCCTGTATGCCGACCGCAAAACTTCAGGGTCCGCCATCAACCGAAAAGCCTCTTCCATGTCCATGAAAGTTGAAGGCAGCGAGAACGAAAACTGCAACTCGTCAGGGTCAAGGACATGGAGCACAAGGACATCATGACCCCGCCGCTGGAGGTAGTGTAAAGCCTTTGAGAGGGCTTCGTCCTCGTCCAGCAAATCGGAAATCATGACCAGCAACGAGCGCCGTTTCAGCAAAGCAGACAACTCCTCAATGACCCGACGAAGATGGGTTCGTCCTTCCGGGGTGACTTGTTCAAGGGATTCCAAGATGACCCTCAAATGCGACGATGACCTTCGGGCAGGAACGAACTTTTTGAGCCGCTCGCTGAAAATCGCCAAGCCAACTGCGTCACCTTGCCGCAAAACAAGATAGGCAAGCAACGCAGCCAATCTGGCAGCGTAATCGAATTTGCTGCCGTTTGTGCTCCCGTAGCCCATTGAACCGCTGGCGTCAACCAGCAAATAGCAACGCATGTTTGTCTCCTGCTCAAATTGGCGGACGAAAAGTTTGTCAAGTTTGGCGAGAGCCTTCCAGTCCAAGTATCGCAGGTCGTCGCCGGGGAAATAAGGTCGGTGCTCGGCGAATTCAACGGAGAAGCCGCGAAAGGGGCTCTTATGCCGACCCGTCAGCGTCCCTTCAACCGCCCTGCGAGCCGTCAATTCAACTCGCCCCAACTTTGAAAGCGCTCGCTTCAAAAACTGCCAAAGCGATTCTCCCATTTTCGTTCACCCAGAAAAATTTAGCCCGATTTAGAACCCATGAACGCAAGCGTGTAATCGTTCACGGCAGAAAGGCACATACTCACGAATGCACTTATGCTCGCCTGCACGCTTGCACTAAACTTTTTGCATTGCTTCCTTTGCGACTTCCCTGTCATCAAACGGGATTTTCTCGGTGCCGATTATCTGGTAGGTCTCGTGCCCTTTGCCTGCAATCAGAACGAAATCGCCGGGTTGAGCCACAGAGATTGCGTGGAAGATTGCCTTCCTCCTGTCGGGTTCAACATGGTAAGCGGAATTAGGGACGACGCCCTCAAGGATTTGCTCGATGATTTGCAGCGGGTCTTCCGTTCGTGGGTTATCGGAAGTGATGACAGTGTAATCCGCCAACTGAGTCGCAATTCTACCCATCTCGGGTCGTTTCGTCGGGTCTCGGTCGCCACCGCACCCGAAAACAACAATGACCCGCCCCTTCGTCAACTCCCGAACGGTCAAGAGGACTTTCTCAAGGGCGTCAGGGGTGTGAGCGTAATCAACGGCAACGGTGAAAGGTTTCCCCGCATCCACGATCTCAAGCCTTCCCGGAGGTGCCTTGAATTCTGGAAGCGACGATTCAATCGCTTCCCACGGGACACCGAAATGCCGAGCAACTGCTATAGCGGCGAGCGCATTGGCGACATTGAAACGACCGAGCAAGCGAAGGGAAAGACGATAAACTTGGGTCGCGTCATTTTTCACGGCGAGGGAAAACTGAGTTCCGGAAGGAGACAGGCTTAGTTCAACGGCGCGAAAATCTGCTCCTTCGCCAAAACCGTATGTCGTTTTGGGAGCAGGACACATCGTTAACAACCGTTGCCCGTATGGGTCGTCGGCGTTGATGAAAGCGTGGAAGGGTTTGCCGTTACTGAAGGCAATTTCGGCGTAGTCAGTGAACAACCTCGCTTTCGCTGCGAAGTAACTTTCAAAATCGCCGTGAAAGTCCAGATGGTCGCGAGAGAGGTTGGTGAAAACTGCCGCGTCAAACAAGCATCCATCGCTTCGCTTCTGAGCCAATGCGTGCGATGAAACCTCCATGACCACAAAGCGAGCGCCTTCGTCCCTAAGCCGTGCAAGCCACTTAACCAATTCCGGTGCATCCGGCGTCGTCTGACTCAGTTCGTGCCACTCTCCTCGCCACTTGACGCCAACCGTTCCAAGCACAGCAGCGCTATCGGGATTATGGGCGTTGAGCAAATGGGCGATCAGGTGGGTCGTCGTTGTCTTCCCATTCGTTCCCGTTACTCCGATCAGCGTCAGCGATTTTGTCGGCTCACCGTAAAAGCGATGGCAAAGCCAAGCCAATGCCTCCCTCGTGTCGGGGACGATGACCAGCGGTTTTCCGTTCGTCGGAACTTCCCGCTCCGCAACCACTGCCTCCGCTCCACGCTCAATCGCATCGGGAACGAAATCGTGCCCGTCAACTTTCAAGCCTTTCAAGCAAACGAAAAGAGACCCATGAACGACTTTCCGCGAGTCGTGAGTTATGTCGGTGATTTCAACATCACCACCAATCAATTTAGCCGCCGGCAAATTCGCAATCAGTTCCCGCAAACGCATCGTAACTCACCGCGCCTATCTTGCGCTTATGGTTTTGTGTTGCATCATCAACTCGAGATGAAGCCTGTTGTTGCGAACTTCAGACGGTCTCGTCCAACGGCATGCCCAGTTCCTCGTAAAGTTTTCGCCTCGCTTGCTTATCAGTTTCAAGTTCCTTGCGCGCCCATTTTGCCACTTCGGGAGCGACTTCTCTTGGGACGACGATAACGCCGTCGTCATCAGCGACAACAATGTCGCCGGGACGAACCTTAACGCCGCCGCAATTTATGGTCTCATTCATGCCGGCAAACTCTAACCGACCGATGACCGTTGTCCGTGCAATGTGCCGAGCCCAAACGGGACATCGTTGCTTCTCAATTTCAAATGTGTCCCGGCAGCCACCATCAATGATAACGCCGACGATTCCTGCTTTCTTTGCTGCCAGCGCCACATTTGAGCCCCAAAAGCCAACTTCCAAGCCACTTAGGTCAAGGACAAGGACATCACCTGGCTGAGCGATTTGCAGGAAAGGATATGGGCACTTTTCGGCATACCAACGGCGAGAGTATTCGGCATACTCTTCAGGCGACATCGTTGGGACGACTTCGTTTGTCGGGACATACCTTGCCGTAATCGCTCGCCCGAAAATCCTCACCCCGCGCCAGATGGGGCGAATCGCACGGTCAACGAGCCCGACATCCCTGAGCCCAACTGCGTCCATCCCATCCGATACATCAGCGACCCTCAATCCCTCAAACAACCTTGCAATCTCATCCATTGCCCTTGCCCTCCTTCTCTCAAAATTCGCCGCAACTAAGTCTGCCGCAACTCAACTCTTTACATCGCTTTTTTTTGTGCCATAATGGTGCACGGCAGTTAAAAACCGCCGAGGCACACCTCGGCAGAAAAAGGAGGGAACGAAGATGAAGCGTGTCGGATTTACGCTGATTGAGTTGCTTGTCGTAATCGCTATAATTGCGATTCTGGCAGCAATTCTGTTCCCCGTGTTCAGCCAGGCTCGCGAGAAGGCTCGGCAAACTCAGTGTCTCAACAACATGAAGAACCTCGGCATGGCGACTCAGCAGTATGTTCAGGACTATGATGAAAGGTTCGGATTTTGGCGCACCCCGTGTTGGGGAGACGGATGGGCTCGACTTAGCCCTAACTCATTGGCTTGGTATGAGCAGTATGACCCTTATTTGCGCAACCTTGAAGTCTTTCGTTGCCCATCCGCAAACGCGGAGTGGCAATGGAATGCCAATTGTTACCCAAACGACAGTAGGCATACACTTTTCCGACGACCAAACCGCAAGGTTAACTATGGCTTCAACGAAACGGTCTTCAATGATGTTCGCGGTTACACTCGCATCGCTACTATGAAAGAGCCGGCAACTCTTGTTGTTTTGGCTGACAACTGGAACACCTTCCTGACACCTTGGGCGCGTGACATGGATGGTATCAATGTCCGAATTGCTTATGCTAACGGCAACCCTTGGGATTACGGCATGTGTGGTTGCCCTGCAAAGGTGACATCAATGGCAAATGAGACACAGAAGAACAACTGGCCGCGCCACTTGGGCGGGGCAATTTTGGTCTTTGCTGACGGACATGCCAAGTGGTTCCGTTCCATGAACATTCGCTCCAAACATCGTGGTGGCACTTTGGCTTTTGCATGGGAGCGTGGCGACTGCCCATACATAATGGACGACGGTGCTCCCGTCCACAACGATTCGCCATGAGAAATTACGCCTTGAATTCTTGTCTGGGAGGCGATAGAAATGCGGCGCGAAGTGCCAGTGTGGTTGGCGGTAGTCATCATCGTTGTGGTGTTGGTTGTAATTGCTGGTATTTACGCATGGCTGGGCAGCCCCAGAAAACAGGAAGGCGGCATGGTTACAAAGCCACCCGCCACAGTTATCCCTAGTCCGGGTGCTCAACAACAACCGCCACAACCCTCTGAAGGTCAGAAGTGAGAGCGAAAGGGGCACGGACTTGTTCAGTCTGTGCCCCTCAATTACCTTTGCTCCTTTGGGATTAAAGACTTCGTTTTTCACCCCCAAAATGCCCCGGCAGAGATTGCGTTCATATGCATCGTTGTGGGTGGAAGGGCTATAATTCCAAAAGCCGTTCGCTGTGGTGTCGGTGCGGAGGAGACCTGAAGGAAGGAGGGAGAGCCATGAGCAAGTTCACCATTGGGCTGGACTTCGGGACGAACTCGGTGCGAGCCGTCATCGTTCGGGTCGAGGATGGCGAAGAGGTTGCAACGAGCGTTTGGAACTACAAGCGGGGTGAAGATGGGGTCATCGTTGACCCCAAAGACCCTCACCTTGCCCGCCAAGACCCGAGGGATTATGTTGAAGGGCTTGAAGGTTGTGTGAAAGCAGCCATTGCCATCGCCAAGGAGACATGTAAAGACTTTTCGCCCGAAGATGTCATCGGCATCGGCGTGGACACGACAGGCAGCACACCTCTCCCCGTTGACGAAAATGGGACGCCCCTTGCGTTTTACGACGAGTTCAAAGACGACCCGAACGCGATGGCTTGGCTTTGGAAAGACCACACCTCTTTTGCCGAGGCGGAAGAGATAACCCGCAAGGCTTCTGAAATGCGCCCCCACTATCTCGCCAAGTATGGCGGTCGTTACTCGTCCGAATGGTTCTGGGCTAAAATTTGGCACTGCTCAAAAGTTGCACCGAAAGTTTACGAGGCTGCATACACTTGGGTTGAAATCGCCGACTGGATTCCCGCACTCCTGACCGGCACGACTCACCCTTCCGTCCTCAAGCGTTGCATTTGCGCTGCGGGGCATAAGGGTATGTTCAACCCAGCATGGGGAGGCTATCCTGACGAGGAATTCATCGCTGCCCTTGACCCGATACTTTTGAAAGTCCGAAAAACCCTTCCCGACAAGGCTTACCACATCGGTCACAAGGCTGGCGGGCTGACGAAAGAGTGGGCGGAGAAGTTGGGACTTCGCGAAGGCATACCCGTCGCTATTGGCGCTTTTGATGCCCACCTCGGCGGCGTCGGTTCAGGAGTTGCACCCGGCATCCTTGTCAAGATTATCGGGACATCAACCTGCGACATCACTGTCTGGCCGCTGGAAGAGCCACTCCCTGACATTCCGGGGCTGTGCGGAATTGTTCCTGAGTCGGTCCTCCCAGGTTATCATGGGCTTGAAGCAGGTCAATCCGCTGTCGGTGACATCTTCAACTGGTTCGTCCGGGAAATCAAACCTTGGGGCGAAATTGAGGGTTCACATGAGGCTTTGTCGGAGAAGGCAAAACAACTTCTGCCCGGCGAAAGCGGTCTCCTCGCCCTTGACTGGCATAACGGCAACAGGACAATTTTGGTTGACCAGCGGTTGACCGGTTTGATTCTCGGTTTGACCCTGCACACTGAACCGGCGGAAATTTACCGAGCACTAATTGAGGCAACGGCTTTCGGAGCGCGCGTGATCATGGAGCGGTTTGAGGAATACGGCGTGAAAATCAACCGAATCATCGCTTGCGGCGGCATCCCCGAAAAGAACCCGCTCGTCATGCAAATTTACGCCGATGTTTTGAACCGAACCATTGAAATTGCCCGAAGCAGCCAAACCTGTGCTCTCGGCGCTGCCATCGCAGGTGCAGTGGTCGCGGGCAAAGAAGCGGGCGGATACGATAACTTCCAAGAGGCGCTTGAGAAAATGACTGGTGTGAGGGACGAGAAGTATGTCCCTAATCCGCGCCATGTCCGAATCTACGACAGGCTCTACAGGCTCTACCGCCGCTTGCACGACATCTTTGGCACCCAAACCTACACCGACAACCTCTACGACCTGATGAAGGAACTCCTTGACATCCGCGACAAAGTGAGGGCTGGTGAAATGTGAAGTTCAAAGAATTGCGCGAAATAGTCTGCCTCGCTAACAGGAAGTTGGGCGAAAGCGGACTCGTGATTTTGACTTGGGGCAATGTGAGCGGTGTTGACCGGGAGCGCAGCGTCATGGCTATAAAGCCGAGCGGCGTTGAATACGAACAACTCACCCCTGAGAGCATCGTGGTCTTGTCTTTGGAGACAGGGGAAGTCGTTGAAGGTGACCTTCGTCCCTCTTCTGACACGCCGACCCACTTGCTCCTTTACCGAGAGTTTGAAAGCATTGGAGGGGTTGTCCACACTCATTCGCCATACGCAACCGCTTGGGCTCAGGCTTGCAAGGAAATCCCTTGCCTCGGCACAACCCATGCCGACTATTTTTACGGGACCGTCCCTCTGACCCGAATGCTGACACCTGAAGAAATTGCGGAAAACTACGAACTCAACACCGGCAAGGTCATTGTGGAGTGTTTCAGGGAGCGAAACTTGAATCCGTCCGAGATGCCAGCAGTTTTGGTTCCATATCACGGGGTCTTCGTTTGGGGCGATGACCCGATGAAAGCCCTTGAGAACGCCATCGTGCTCGAGGAGGTCGCAAAACTTGCCCTCTTCACCCTTGCCCTAAACCCAGCAGTCAACCCCATCCCCCAACCTCTCCTTGACAAACACTTCTTCCGCAAACACGGACCGACGGCTTATTACGGGCAGAAGCGGCAAAATTCCTAAGGACGAAAGAACCTGAGAACCCAAAGGGCGCTTCAAGCCATGTTGAAAAGGGAAGCGATGTTGGCTGAGAAACTTTCTGCGCTCCCGGAAGGACCCGGCGTTTACCTGTTCAAGGACAGGCAAGGTCGCATCCTTTACATCGGCAAAGCAGTCAACTTGCGCAACAGGGTCCGTTCGTATTTTCACGGCGAGGACGCTTATAGACCTTGGCTGCGGGAAATGGTCCCGAAGATTGCCGACATTGAAGTGTTGACGACGCGCAACGAGAAAGAGGCACTCATACTTGAGTGCAACCTCATCAAATTGCACCGACCGCCTTTTAACATACGCTTCAAGGACGACAAAGCCTACCCGTTCCTAAAGGTCACCCTCAACGAACCTTTTCCTGCGCTCATTGTGACCCGCCAGCCCAAAGAAGATGGGGCACGATACTTCGGTCCTTACCCTGACGGCAAAGCATTGCGGGAAACTATTGAGTTTCTCAAGCGGACTTTCGGCATTCGGACACTAACGGTCGTCAACGAGCGACGCAAAAGCGGTTGCCCTTGGCGAGACACAACTAAGCCGCTTCCGAGGGCTTGCCTCGAATACCACTTGCATCGCTGTTCAGGACCGTGCGTGAACGCAATCAGTCAGGAAGAGTATCGGCAAATTGCGGTGCAAGTTTGCGAGTTCCTTGAAGGGCGGAGAAACGAAATTGTCAAGCAACTTGAGCAATTCATGTGGGAGGCAGCGGAACGAGAAGAGTTTGAAAAGGCTGCGAAATTGCGGGACCAAATTCGTGCAATCCAAACTGTGACCGAACGGCAGGCAGTTCATCTGCCGATACGGGAAGACATTGATGCATACGCCTTCGCAAGCGAGATGGGGCTTGGATGCGTTCAAATGCTTTTGGTTCGCGGTGGGATGCTCTTGAGCGACCAACACTTCGTCGTCCGAGTAGCGGAAGGGCAAAGTGCTGCCGAAATTTTGAGCGCCTTTGTGAAGCAAAGGTATTCTTCGGGTGTGCCCGTCCCCAAAATTGTGCTTCTGCCCGTTGAGTTGGAAGACGCCGACCTGATTGCTGAGTGGCTCAGCGAAAAGCGGGGCGAACCCGTCGCAGTTCGCACCGCCGCCAGCGGGGTTTTGAGAGACTTGTTGGACATTGCCGAGCGGAATGCCAAGCAGGCACTCAGGGAAGAGTTGTTCCGTGAGGAGCAGGAGAAAATCGCACGAGAATATGCCTTGCGCTCCCTCCAATCTCACCTCAACTTGCCTTCGGTGCCGCACCGAATTGAGTGTTACGACATTTCCACCACAATGG
>Ga0080004_1125019_pt1 | contig 36913 bp, 42 predicted proteins | sample WasSprMetagenome_FD_69207 | JGI IMG/M metagenome (GOLD analysis project Ga0080004, IMG submission 69207) | Sulfidic aquatic microbial communities from Washburn Spring, Yellowstone National Park, USA - WS (SPADES assembly) (version 2) | ecosystem: Environmental > Aquatic > Thermal springs > Hot...
GCAGTAAGGACAGCGAACACCTCCGGCCCATCGGACTTCCCTGAGAAGCCTGGCGGCCGATGCCTCGCATGAGAAGAGGTTCAGAAGCTCTTCCAGCATGCGATAGGGTCAGGCGAGGTGAGAAATCAACCCTATGCCCACCAACAAACTCCCTGATTAAGAGCGTACTTGGTTCATAATAGGATCTATAACGATAACCTCATATACGCCGCTCATAGCTTTCTCAGGTGTCAGCTTGTACCTGATCATGAAGCTTCCGGAGGCATCCGTACTTACGACAAGCCAGTCAGTACCCTTAGGTCTCAGTATCTGGACGATTAAGGAGGTCTCAGCCTGAAAACCCGACCCATAGATTAGCACCGTTTCGCCGGGGGCATAGTCTTCCTTATCTGTCCAAACCGTAGGCGATGAGGATGCGATCGTAGCCTCCAAGCCTAAAAGCATGGGAGCAGAGGCTAAAAGGAGCGAAGCCATTAGTAGACTTATCACAAGTATGGATTTTATGTTCATATCAATCGTCCTATATAGCTTCAGGGAATATATAATGTTTTCTGAAACAATAGTGCGCACTTTAAGAGCGTACTGGGAATCCCAAGAAATCTCTGCTTAATAGGCTCTGCTTAATGGGCTTACCAAAAAATAAGGATGGGTACTTTTTAAAGGCTTAGATATGCTATTACCTTTCCTTAGAAACCTTTTTGTTCGATGGGCTTTGCTGATTTCTAAGCTCCGTTTAAAGGCGAAAAAGCTTCTAAAGGATCTAAGCCTAAAAAAGCTCCTCAGATCGCGAAGTTACAGAAGAAGCCTTCCGTTTTTCAGTATTTTACGTTTCAAATTGTTGCATTACGTTCCAAAGTCTAAGGAACAGCATTTCTTGGTTAAACATTAGCCTAGAGTGAAGATTTGGCTTTGCCTCGCCTTGCTCAACATCCCCGACCTCTGAAGGGCAACATCGTTTTCAGGCGAACAGGATCAATGGGCTGAATCCTTTTCCCTCTTCGAAGAAAGGCCTCCAAGGGAAAACCAAGAAGTTGAAAAGGCGAGGGAACACAGCCTTCGTAATGACTTAAGGTTAGTGTTTATTGGTAAATGCCAAATTCTACGAAAAGTCGTTGAATTCTTTCAGACTACGAAAAGAGAAATTCTTTCAGGATAGGAGGATGTAGCGTATAGACATCTTAGGGAAAGGGGGACGCTAGGTCCTATCCTTCTATGCGATTCGGTTTGATTTGATCCGATTAGGGCGGGAATTCTTGAAACTAAGGCTACGGCAGATTGGCTGTTTTGTAGAATTCCTTTCCTGAAGCCGTAACGATCCTCACATCGATCATTTGACCAGAACGATAGCCCTTATCTAAGTATATCTCTATTTTCGCCTGCTTCCCGACTGGCAGCCTAAAGCTCGTTGGTATCGTTTGATTCACATCTTCTATATAGAAGCTTATCCTCGTGACATTAGCTTCCCAGAAGGGCCTTTCGTTTAGATAGATCCCGTTTATGTTTATCGTAATGTCCTTCGTGCCCGTGTTCTTGATATGGATTGCAACTTTGTAGGTTCCTGCCTCATCCCCCCTATCCGTGTAAAGAAGAAGCTCGACGCTTTCATAGCCTATGAATTCCTGGATGATACCAGACCACCAAAAAGCTGCTCCTATGGCTAAGCTTAGGGCTATGACTACGAGGAGAATGGCTGCTATTATGGGGGAAACTCCCCTTCTCCATCGCCTATCATGAGGCAATAATTCTCATTGCAGGATTATAGGAAATCCATATAACCTTTTCAGGAGTTGGCAACGGATCTCCTTTCCCAAAATTATTTCGCATTGAACAAGGCTCCTACCTAACCAAGGTTGATGATCGAAAGATGCCCGATTATCTCTGGAAGGCTGAAGGGGAGGGACTGGGAACGCCCAACCTTGGTCCGACGGATCTCTACGAGGGGCTTCTGCAGAAGAGAGCCAAATAAATAAATGGATGTGATAGATGATGCGAAACAATTATGGGAAATTACAGGAGTGCTCAACGGAAAAAAGAAGGGAAGGAAAGAAGGGAAGGGAAGAAGGGCATTGAGCCGGAGGCAAGGCTTCCTAGCCCCAGCTAAGCCTTCCGAGAAATACAGGCAAGCGATCCAAGCCCAAGGCGGGAAGGTTTTCTCAGAAACCTTTTAAGTTAAGTCCGAGTATTTAAGTCCCCTATTATGGTTCCTTAGGTACTGTCTGGCAGCCCTCTCCAGCTTCTCTATGCTTCGGTACGTATGGTTTGTGCACACATCCCTTTTCAGCCCCCTTATGACCCTACCTTCAACCTCGTTTAGGCTGGGCGAATACCTAGGCAGATAGAATAGAAAGGGCTTATCTCCCTATGCCTTTCGAGGAAAAGCCTCGTCTCCCGGCTCCTATGGATCGTAGCGTTGTCCATGACGAGGATAAGCCCCCTGAACCCTTGCTCCCTCGTATGCCTGAGAAGGCTTTTCAGATGCCCCTTGAACTCCCTGCTCCTACGCCTTCTGTAGGCATTGTAAAGGACCTTCCTGGAAGGCCATAGCATGGTTATGAAGACGTTCGTCCTTTCGTTCCTTCCAGGCGTAGGGATATGCCTCCCCTCTCCTCTGCTCTCCTTTAGGCATCCATCCGTATCCTATGATAGGATTGAGCTCCGATCGAGCCACGTTTCATCCTCGAATCGAAGGCTAAGGCAACCCCTTTTTTAGAAGATCCGAGGCAGAATTCTTGTATTCCTCCAGGATCCTTGCCTTCTCCCCGTATTCAGGATCAGGGCTTTCGACAACGGCTTTAGGCCTTTTATAGGCAATGCCAAGCTCCTTCAGGATGAGCCATACGAGGGACTTGCTTATCCTTATCCCGAGCTCCTCGGTCAGGTGCCTTGCCAGGAGCCTTATGCTCCATTCGTTCCTAAGATAGCCGAAGGCCCTCGGTTCCTTGAGGACGATTTCGGCAATCATCCTCCTCTGGGCTTCATCTATGCGCCTCCTTCCCAGACGCTTTCTACCCCTAAGCCCTTCTATGCCATGGGCCCTGTACGCCTTAACCCATCTCTCGACGCTTCTTTTTGAAACGCCGATGGTGCCTGCTACATCCTTGTTAGGCATTCCTTTAGCCCTAAGGATGATGGCTAAGGATCGCCTGTACTCCCCTTTATCGCCTTCAGCCATGAGCTTCCTCAGCCCTTCCTCCTCAGCCTCAGAGATCACCAAAGGTAGGGCACGTCTTATGGCCTTAGGATAGCGAAAGAACCTTATAAACGACTCCAAAGATTGGACTTAACTTAAAACTACAAGGGAACATTATGAAATGGAAAGAGAAAAAGATCGAAGGGGGCTAAACAGCCGCCATACGCTTCTTTAAGGTTTCCGTTCTTCTATTAAGGGAATTTATCCTTTGATTGAGGCTTAAGACTTCCAGCTCTATAAGGGCGCTCTCAAAGGCCAGAGCCTTTCTAAAGGATTCACTGATGTCTGGGCTTCTGTCAACTCCTATGACGACATGCCTTGAATTGATCTTATCAGGTTTGATCTCTGAAAGAATGCGCTTTGCATTGGATGGTGTTATTCCTCCACCAACAGAGACGAGGATCCCCTTAGCCTGGGCCTTCCTTGTGATCTCCCTTGCCATACTCATGACTTCAGGATCGTCCACCTTCTTTCCGATGGATTCCGAAAGATCGTCCCGACCAATCGTCACTTGGTTGAGTTCCTCGGCTTCCGGGATCGAGAGGATCGCATCGAAGTTCCTGTAGCACGTTACTGTCTCGGCGTTTATTCCCTTTATCATCTCACCCCTCCTATCGGGAGGAACGATGTCCCTTAGGGCTGAAACGAATTTCTTTAGTCCGTAAGGAGTTTCTACCATAGGGGCTATAAGACCTTGAACCCCGATTCGATCTGTTAGTTGCCTTATATCGTTCCTCGCTTCAGGTCCTCCTATCTTCACGACTATCGGAAGAATTCCCTCCATGAGCTTTGAAACCCAGTCGATATATTCGAAGCTGCAGTCCTCAACTTCCGTACCCATCTTAAGGGCTATGCATCCATGCTTTTCCTTAAGATCCTTAGCCATCTCCCTGAGCTCAAGCTCCTTCTTTGTAAAGATGCGGGCGCACATTCCTATCGCCAAGGAAAAGGTTAATCCCCCCTAACCTTATAAAATTTTCCGAGGGAGGGGTTTTGGAAAAACTTTGGGGATGTTTTGGGCTTTTTGGCAGGTTGTGTTGAGCAGCCCGATAGGCATGGCTGCGGTGTTGCTGTTAGTCGTTGATCGACCTGCCTAACAGCCTTCATCTTCAAATCAATTTGAAAAAGGGTTTTGAGAAAAATGGATATTTTATTATATGGCGGTGAAGAAAGAATGAAATGAGATGAGATGAAGAAGTTGTAAGACACAAACCAATAGATATGGCACAGTTCATGGAAGAAATCTCTCAGCAATCACGGAGGCGATAAGAAGGACCCAGCCAACAACAAGAAAAATTCGCACAACCTTCTTACCTGCCTCGAAGAGTTCCAGGATGAGGTATATGAGAGTTAGGGCTGCCAGGATGGTTATGGCATCGCCATAAAGGGCAGCCTTTCCTGGATCTCCTTGGAATACTGTCCCTTCGAGAATGAAGGATATACCCTTTCTTATCAGATAGTAGATGGCGTAAAGGACATTTATTGCCACCTTCAAGCTTAGCTCCGGTATTTCCAAGCTGGATCGACCTTGTAAATCCCTTTTTCGAAACGAACTCTTTTCATCTAAGTATTTAAGACTGAGCAAGAATAAAATAAGTTGATTTTAAAGGGAAGAAATTTTGAGCACCCTTGGGGCTAGGTGAAAGAGACGGCCTCGGCATCCCTGGTTTATAGCCTAGAGACGGAAATGAGCCCTTCCCAGCTTCATGAACTATTGCGATTTCTGTACGATCATTTCCTTCTCCGAAGACCTGATGTCTTCCGGAATGTTCTAAGGACCACGATCGATGGAGAACCCATTCTCACCTATTCTGTCTTTGGACCCGGAGAAAAGTGGTTCACAAACGTAGAGATAAGGGCTGGTAGGCCTATCCTCATTTCGCTCATACCAAGCGATAGCACGATCCCTCCTGAAACCCTTAGGACGATAAGGGAAGATATTCTTACGGCAATCCAATTCTTCGATGAGAACCTTAGGATGAACTCCCTCTACTTTGCTTGGACGGAAGGAGCAAAAATCTCTCCTGAAGTCTTTATATCCCGTTCAGGCAAGGCTTTAGGAAGGCTTTTCCTCGAAACGATGGTCCTCTTCTTCATCGTTTTCTTCATAGGAAGTATCGTCCTCTTTTCAATAGCACCAGCCATTGCCCCCATTATTCTTATAGCCGCCCAATTTGTCTTCGTCCTTTTCAGCGATAGAATCGTTATGAGGCTTGGTGATTGGAAGGTTACGGCCGATAATCCTAGGATTCACATCCTACGTTGCCAGTTGAGCCCTGAGGAATTCAAGGATGTTTCCAATCGATATACGAGGGCCCAGTTCATGGAGATGAAGAAGGAAATCCTTGAAAGAACCTTTGCAACAGGAAGGCAAATAGACGCAGAAATTGCTGCCGATGTCTTTACCAAATATGGGATTAAATGTCTTCAAGAAAATATTTCAGGAAAGTCCGTAGATCTATACGGACTTGTAAAAAAAGTGTCAGAGCATTTTGGGCTTCCTGTACCGAAGATCATAGTTGCCAACACGGCCGCTCCCAACGCCGCCGCAAGTGGAATAAGCCCTAGAAGGGGAACCGTCCTTGCTACTACGGGGCTCCTCATAAGACTGAGCGATGACGAGATTCTTTCTGTTTTAGCGCATGAGATGAGTCATCTCAAGGCTAGGGATCCGCTCATCCTTTATGCCCTTACGAGTGCCGAATACCTTCTTCGGGTTTACATTTTGCTTCCCCTCTTCTTCTTCATTCCCTTTTTCCTCTACTTCTTCTTCACGATGTGGCTGATATACTTCGTAGCAAAGTTCCTAGAAGCCAGGGCAGACTTGGAGGCAGCCATCCGCCTTGGAAAGCCCCAGTCCCTGGCGAGCGCCCTAAGGAAGATAGGTTTCCGTAGGCTTCAGATGGAGAGGGCATCGCCTGGTAGCAGGTTTCAAGCATGGCTGGGTTGGGATGCCCATCCCCCACTATACTTTCGGATAAACAGGCTTGAAAACCTAGAATCTCCGGAAAGGATAAGGCATCCCCTTCTCCAATCGATAAAGGATTCAATAAACGCCTTCCTTTCAGCTTTCTAGATTCAAGGGAAGCCCATCCAGAGACCATGGAAGAAAAGTGAGGCAACCATCCTGAAAAAGCGTGGGCTTCTCGCTTCAACGATATGGCTTGCTAATTTTTCAAGTAGAGGCCTCGTGGCAGCTGGCAAGTCCAGGTTGCCCCATTCCCGATGTTACTTTTTTATTCTATTGGCAGAAAGCCAATCGCTATGATAGGAACGAAACTTCAATTTATCAGCTTTTCAATTGCCTCCATCGAAACTGCCCTTGTAGCTTTAGTGTTGAAAGGATGTGAATCGTTGGAGGGTACCATTGCATTGCATTACATTACAGTACATTATTTATGGTAAATGGGATAGTAGGCTCCTGATCTTTTAAATAGAATGTATCGAAGCACGCGAAGGACGATCATAAGGATCTCCCTTGGTCCCCCGGACTTAGGACCCCTCCACCTCCTCGTGCTGCTAAAAACGATCAAGTCTTTGGGATGCTCTATCTTCGTAATCCTTGAAAGGCGTCGCTGGAAATCCATATCCTCGGCATAAATGAGGCTTTCATCATAGCCTCCTACGAGCTCAAAGGCCATTCGCCTAACAATAAAGCCCATATACCCGGGCATTGTAAGGTTGAGAAAGCTAAGAAGCCAACCGAAGGTATAGGCAATCCTTCCAAAAAGGGATGTTTCCAGGGGTTCTGGTCTTCCCATAAGACACCCAGCGGATCCCTTTTCTAGGATTTCCTTCGCTTTCTCCAAGAAAACCTTAGGAACGACGCAGTCGGCATCGAGGAAGATAAGGATCTCCCCCTTGCTCGAGGCTGCTCCAATGTTCCTAGCTTGGGCTATTCCACTTTTTCTAATGATGACGTGGGCTCCAAGGGCCCTGGCCTTTTGAACAGTCCCATCCTTGCTTCCCCCATCCACAACGATGACCTCAAAGTCTTGGAAGGTCTGAAGCCTTAAAGACTTAAGAAGCTTAGGTAGGTAAGCCTCTTCATTCAAAGTAGGAACGATGATCGAGAACTTTGCCATCGATTGACCTTCCTCGGGTCTCCTGATATCCAGATCCCGTACCATCATCGCCCCTAAAACTTAAGCTTAAAGACGCCTTGAAAATCCAAGAAGGAGACCTTCCCCCTATGAGCCAAGGAAACCATCGTAGTGCACTGGGAAAGGCATCCAGCGCATGAAAGGGTCGCCTCTACGGCCTTTTCCCTTGCTTCGGAATACCAAAGGTCCTTCAGGGAATGAAGGGTTAGGTCCCCTATAAAAGACTCCCCACAAAGGTTGCAGGCAAGGAGAAAGCCCTTAGGGTCCACCATGGCATAAAGAATACCTGCATCGCAGATCTTCGGAAAGTTAGGACTGAAGTAGTATCCTAGAAGGCGAATATAGCTTTCCAAGGGTGCCACATAACTGGGGTGGGCCCGCTTCATGGATAGAAGGTCTTCCGCAAGATTCATGGCTTCTTTTGGCTTTAGGGCTAGGCTTTCTGGCGCTGGGTACGGAAGGATGGGCTGGAAGGAGACAAAGTCTAGGAAACCGAAAAGCTCCTTGAAAAGTGGGATAATCTGGTGGAGGTTCCTCCTTGTAATCGTTAGGTCAATCCCTATTTTCGCCCTCTTTCTTTCGGAAAGGAGCTTAAGGCCTTCCATGACCCTTTCATAGGTGCCTTGGACCCCCCTAGAAGCATCGTGCTCTTCGCGAAAACCATCCAGCGATACGTTTATAACATCGAAGCTTTTCGAAAGTTCATCAGCCTTCTCTGCATTCAGAAGGGTTCCGTTGGTGCTTAGGATCGTGAAAACTCCAAAGTCCCTGGCCTTCGAAGCCAGAAGAGAAAGGTCCCTCCTAAGGGTTGGCTCCCCTCCGGAGAAGTCCAGGACTCTAACGCCAAAATCCGCAAGCTCGGCGATAACCCTTAAGGCCTCTTGGGTCGATAGCTCGGGCTCCCTCTTCTTCCACCATTCGCAGAAGCCGCACCGTAGATTACAGCGGGCTGTGCAGCAGTATACGGCATAGGCAAGCCTTGGCTTTCCGAGGCGATAGGATAGGAAGGCCTCCCCAAGCTTTATCATCGTACTTGCCTTCAATCCGAACCCGCTTCGCTATACCTCCTTCGTGGGCTCTCTTCCAGGGGCCACAAAGAAAGCTATGACAAGCCTTTCACATCCCGTATTTTTTACACCATGGATGGTTCCGGGAGGAATGTAAAGAGCCATGCCAGGCTCTATGGATATCTCCATCCTTTTTTCGCCGATGAAGACCGTTCCTCGGCCCTCGACAACAAAGTATACCTCCTCTGAAATTGGATGGATATGATCCTTCAGCCCTTGTCCCGGTTCAAAGACTCCCAGGGAAAAAAGCAGATGCTGGGCCCCTGCAGTTTGGGCATTTACAACCCTCTTTATTGGACCGCCCAAGATCACTTGGGCTTCGATGTCGCTTGTCTTGAAAACCTTGAAGGACATAGACCTCACGACCATAGATGTCATAGCCAGAGGCTGTACTTAAATAAAGCCTAGGGAGAATTTTGAAGACTTTGTATCATAATATATTTTTCTTTAGCTTCAAAAAAATTTTCTTTGACATAGAACCATCTCTAAGATTCATATCTTAGTTTGGAGATGAGCCCATAAGGAAAGAAAGGAAGAAGTAGTGAAGGGTTTCTGAAGGTCTGGCATTTTACTCGGACTTTACAATCTTTATTCTTTCTCCGCCCCTTACTTTTTTGAAAATCTTAGGGTCTCCCTTCACTTTTCCGAAGACGTTCACAGGACTTGCCGCCCTCGGTTGTTCTCCTTCGCTTACAGGGGTTGGGCCGAAGAATATGCAAAGGGCATGACCAGGAGGCCAGTAGGCCAAGTCGCCTACTTCCACAACCTCTTGGGCATTCTCTTCGCTAAGCCTCACAGGGATTGAGAAGTATATCTCATCCCCCCATCTATTCGCTATTCCCTCTATCGGCAAGGCATTAAGGATTTCCTGGGCAGTCCTAGGATTCCTATCGAGGAGGACTTCAGCCTCCACTTCCCCTATGCTTTTTGATAGGATCTTAATCCTTGGCATAAGGCTTACGATCACCTCCTACCCCTTTAGGATTTGAAGGAGCATAAGCCTATAAGCATCCATTAAAGCAGCCTTCGCTTGGGCGATGATTCCATCACTCGTCTGGCCCTCTTCGGGCCTCACCTCGAAGCTTATCATACCCTTGTAACCTATGTTCCAAAGCTCCGACAAAAGGGAAGAAACCTCGACCTCCGTATTTATCGCCCCTGGCGTATAGAAAACAGGATGCGTATCCAGAAGCTTTCCTTGAAATTCTTTTGTGCATCCGATGTGTACATGGGAGAGAAGGCTTGCCGCATTCCTTAGAACCTTTGGATCCTCAGAAAGCATGGGAGCATGGCTAAGATCCCACAATAAGCCAATATTGGCATGCTCCGAGCGAACCTTCCTGATAACATCCAAGGCTTCTTCCGTAGGTCCGATAAGAAGGCGTTTATCGTATTCTCGGTCGAAGTTTTCAAGGAGGATCGTAACCCCCCTTGAGGCTGCATACCCGCATATTTCTTTGAGACTTTTCACGAGGATTTCATGGGCTTTTCCTCGGAGATCCTCCCCTGGATCGGGACCCGAACAAAGGGCAAGATTCGAAATCCCCCTCCTGGTAGCGATGTCAATCTCTTCCTTCACGTAATCTATGGCTTTAGCCCTTTCCATCGAGTCCATGGAGTTCAGATCCAGCTTTCTTGTCAGGAGCTCCGGCTGAAGTCCCCTAGCCACGAACTTTCCGGCTAACAATGGCTTAATCTGGCTCCATCGATCTTCAGTTAGGGCACAAACTTCGAAAAGCTCAAAGAAAGGATCGCTCCCAATTTTCTTGAAGAAGCCAGGAATGTCTCCTTCCCCCTTCATCATGGAAGGAAAGGCCATGAAGCTTACTATGCCTATCTTCCATGGAAATCGGGAGGAAAGGTTCAAACCCTTATACTGGAAGTCTATTGTAAACATTCCAGAGCCTCGCATCAAGTCTTATTTTTATTCGCATCTAAGCCTATAGGCGCTTGACCTGGCTTAGGGGCCGAACTTTTTGAACCTCGGGGTTGATGAGAGCTTTTGGCATCTCTCCCTTCAGGACTGCGATAATATCCTTAACGACGAGTTCTGACATCTTGGATCTGGCATCGATGTCGGCGCTGGCTATATGGGGAGCAAGGGTTACATTTTCGAACTTAAGGAGAGGGCTATCCATAGGAAGGGGTTCCTTTTCAAAGACATCGAGCCCAGCCCCGGCAATCCATTTTTCCTCGATGGCCTTCGCTAAGGCCTTCTCATCTACAACAGCTCCCCTGGAAGTGTTTATGAGAAAGGCAGTCGGTTTCATCATTCTTAGGGTTTTCTCATTAATCATGTGGAAAGTTTCCTTTGTTACAGGTACGTGAAGACTTACGAAGTCCGATTCCCTGAGGAGCTGTTCCAAGGAAACGAAGGTTGCCCCTACCTCTTTCTCAACTTCAGGTCTTGCCCGGATTACATCATAGTAGAGAATCCTCATATCGAAGCCCTTAGCCCTTTTGGCAACAGCTTGTCCAATACGACCTAAGCCTACGATACCTAAGGTCCTTCCAGAAACCTTCGCACCAAGGAACATCGTCGGAGCCCAACCTACCTTCCACTTTCCGGCCCTGATGTATCGATCCCCCTCCGCTAGGCGCCTGGCGGAGGCAAGGATAAGGGCCCAAGTGAAGTCAGCTGTTGCGTCTGTGAGGACTCCAGGAGTATAAGTAAGGTAAATCCCTCGCCTTGTTGCCTCGGCAACATCGATGTGTTCAAAGCCTACGCTATGGGTTCCTATGACCACAAGGTTTGGAGCTGCATCGAGGAGCTCCGCATCGATCCTGTCCGTCAGCATACAGAGAAGGGCATCCTTGTCCCTAACCTTCTCCAAGAGGACCTTTCTTGGAGGTGCATCTTCCGATGGATTCAGCTCGACATCGCAAGTCTCCTTCAGATAGTCGAGCCAAGGAGGAACTATCTGCCTTGTAACATAAACCTTTGGTTTACCCATGGGCATCTCACATCCAAATTTCGCAATTCCTTCGGATTAGCATTTAAATCGAAGCCTTCAGAGGGAAATAAGTCTTTCTGGTTCCCTGTCCTCCCTAAGTATCCTTATAGGATTCAAGATGAAGCATATGAGCAGCCCAAAGGGATTCGAAAACGCTTCGCCCTTGAGTACTAAGAAAGAATTTCGGGCTACTATTATTTTTTTATATTCCTTTCGAAGAAATGTTTCCTAGGTGGTTCTGTTCTTGAAGAATCCTGTTAAGGCAAAGTTAAGACGGAGGGAGGTTTCCTTCGGAGCATGGATCTCGGTAGGACATCCCGATATTTCAGAAAGCCTTGCGGGGGTCGGATTTGATTGGCTTCTCTTCGATACGGAGCATTGCCCCCTAAACATAGAAATCATTCAGGGTCTCCTTCAGTCCATGGGCTACGGAACTCGAACCGTTCCTTTGATTCGAGTAGCATGGAACGACATGGTTTTGATAAAAAGAGCCCTCGATATAGGGGCTTATGGCCTCGTCATTCCTTGGGTGAATACGAGGGAGGAGGCTCTGAACGCCGTTAGGGCATGTAAATACCCTCCGGAGGGAGTAAGGGGCTTTGGTCCAAGGCGAGCCGCTATGTACGATCCCGAGTACGTTAAAACCGCAAACGAGGAATTACTTATCGTAGCCCAGATCGAAACCGAAACAGCCTTGAATAATCTTGACGAAATCCTCTCGGTTAAGGGAATCGATGTAGCCCTTATAGGACCTTGGGATCTTTCTATGTCCTTGGGAGTTTTCACCCAATGGGATAGCCCCAAGTTTAAGGCTGCCATCGAGAAGGTCATCGAGGCATGCGGACGATGGAAGGTAGCTCCCGGATACGTATGCGGAGATGAAAACGTTAGATGGGCAGTGGAGAAAGGTTTTAAATTCATTTCGATCGGTGGGGATGAGGGCTTTATGATTAAGGGAGCCATGGACTCCTTGAGGAGGGCGAAGGAAGCCCTAAGCTAGCTTTTAAAGGAGAGGATTTCTGAGATAGAGGAAACTTTGTCCCATAAGAGACGATCGTTTATTAGGATACTAAACAAAAAGGCTTCGCTCATAGTAAGCTGATGATGCATGCTTTTTCATCTACGAGTTCTCATGGAAAAGCTGTAAGCACTGTGAGCCATCTCATTCGCAGACATCGATGATCATGTATCGTCTCCTCAATATGAGCGAAAGGACTTTCGATGGTTTAGGATTTTTTATACATCCTATGTCTATTCGATGGTTTATTCCTCCTGAAGACTCGTGCTAACATGGGTGAACTCCCTAATTCTCTTTATGAGCTCGAGGGTCTTTTTCCTTGGTGGCTCCGGAAGCCTGTTGCCGTAATTGTCGTAGCCTACATAGACCGTTATAGGTTTGATCTCCCTTATCCAATCTAGAAAGCCCTCATCGAATTCAAGGATAGGCTCTATTACCACGGACTTGTACGGATAGTTTAGGTTCTTCATGGCTAAGTACCTGTCCCTTACGGATGGTGCCTTTGTTACACCATGGTCTAAGTTAGACTCAATTGTGGCTCCAAGAAGGGAGTTCCTTGGAATTTCGTCAAGAAACTCATGATAGCGCCTAGGATTCTTCGTAAGAAAGAAGAAGGTTGCCCGAAACCTCCTTACGCATTTTAACACGGCCCTTATCCATTCTTCAGGTACCCATTCACCCCACATATCGCCCATGTCTGAAACGAAGATGAATTCATCCTTTCCGAAGGTTCTTCTCAGCCTTTCCTCAACAAAGGATGGCTGAAAGCCCTTAGTCCTGTAGGGCTCAATGCCCATCTCCGCAAGCCTTGAAGCATACCTCTTAGCCCAACAATAGATGCATCCATGGAGACAGCCCGTAATAGGGTTCCAGCTACTGGTTACATCCCCCCTGAATCTACGAATCAATTCCGCATTCATCTTCAATGCAACCTGTCTTCGTTTTCTGGCCTTACAAGGAATATTTCGCGATTTGCCCCATTTTTGAATGAGGAATAGCCATTATAGAGTGTTTTTGATCCATCTTTAAAGAGTCAAGGATCCAAAAAAGTTTTAGGTTTTTCACTATGTTTAAGTTCAACAAAGGCATTGAATAAAAGCCATGGATTCCCTGCCCCCGATTCCGGAAGGTTCAGAAAATTCGGATTGGAAGGTTGTTGAGGAAAGGATAATAAATTTCGTAAGGGATGTTGTTGAAAAGGCTAAAGCTGATGGCGTGGTTGTTGGAATTAGTGGAGGTCTCGATAGTTCTGTGACGCTAGCCCTTTGTGTAAGGGCCCTTGGAAAGGATAGGGTTCTGGGCATAGCGATGCCAACTTCATTCACGCCAAAGGATGACTTGGAGGATGCCTTGAAACTGGCTGAAGCCCTAGGGATAAAGGCTTACATCGTTCCCATAGATCCAATCATCGATGCTTTCGAGAAACAGCTTCCCTTAAAGCCGAAAGACCGTCTTGTCCTTGGCAACCTTAGGGCAAGGGTTCGTATGGTTATCCTGTATTACTTCGCTAATAACCTGAACTACCTTGTGGCTGGGACAGGGGATCGGAGTGAAATTCTGATAGGCTTTTATACAAAATATGGGGATGGAGCCTCCGACTTCATGCCCATCGCCCACCTCTATAAGACCCAAGTTCGGAAGTTGGCATCCCACCTAGGCCTTCCTATGAAAATTGTCCTTAAGCCTTCCAGTCCCCAGCTATGGCCTGGACATAAGCTCAAGGACGAGCTCCCTGAGGATTACGAAGTCATGGATCCCATACTCCAACATCTTTTTGATAAAAGGCTAGAGCCTAAGGAAGTTTCTGAAATTTTGAAGGTTCCGATAGAACTCGTAAGACTTTTGGAAGATCGTTACAAAAGAACCTCCCACAAAAGGAGAATGCCCTTAACCATCTTCGATTCGGAGCGCTAGGACTATTTTAGCCTATTACTCATGGGCTCGAATTCTATTCTAAATTAGTTCCCGAAAACCTTAGTAGCCCCGTATCCGTAATCCATGATTTCCGATTGGATTATCCATCTAAAGAAGGCATCCTTATGAAATTCTTCGATGCCTCTTTCCATAAACAGCCTCCATAAGGCCCTTCATGTAGCCTATGGCATAGATCCTTCCAAGCATCGTGTATCCCGGCGTCCCTCCCATGTACCTCTCATCCCCCTCCATCGTAGGCACATGATCGGGTCTCATAGGTCCATCGAAGTCTATTTCCTTGTAGGCCCTCATGGCGGCCAGCATATCCGTCTGGCCGGCATCGTGGAAGGTCTCCTCGAATTTGTAGGCATTTCCAAGGATATCCCTAAAGTGGACGAAGAAGATCTTCTTTCGCTTACCGAAATATCTGATGGCCTCCGGAATGTCGGCTCCCATCTCGGCAAAGCATCCCTGGCAGAAGGTCAGGCCATTGTAATCGCTGTCGACAGTCTCTATCACACGCTTGAAGGCTTCGATGCTCCTGAAGGGCCTTGCTATGCCCCTTATCGATGGTACGGGAGGATCGTCCGGATGCAAGGCTAGCTTGACCTTCGCCTCCTCGGCGACAGGAATCACCTTCTTTATGAAGTACTCCCAGTTCTCCCACATCCTTTCCTCGCCAATCTCCCCGTATTCCGTTAGAGGAGCGTTTTTTAATAGTTCATAGTCGAAGGCCGTTACCAAGGCTCCGCCCCTCGTAGGCTTGGCTAGGGAGGTTCTGATCCAGCCGAGGGGAGTAAAGGCATAGCATAAAATGGGAATGCCAGCAGCCCCTATGTTCCTTATGGATTTGCAGAAATTATCGATCTGTCTATCCCTATCCTGGCTTCCAAGGATGATCTTCTCCATAGGAGGCCTCGATTCTATCACCTCAAGCCTCAGTCCCTGATCCTCTACGAGCTTCCTGGAATGGAGGAGGGGAAGGAACTCCCATACCTCAGGAGCTGGCAGCCCAAGGCTCGTTATGGGACCTCCTCCTACGATTCCCTCCACTCCCAGTTGCTTGGCAAGGCGTATTTTCTCAGGAGTCGGAGGCCATCCTATTACTAAAGAAAGTCGAATCATGCATTTTCTTTGCAATCCATAGAGAGTTAAATTTTACGATTAGGATGCGTACGAACGTAAATCCATCAAAGCCCCTCTTCGAATCGCTTTTAAGACTTCAGCCCTTCCGAAGATGATCGATCTCTTCCCTTTTCTTTCGTTCGTTTCTTTTCCTTTTTTATTACTCTTTCCGTATAGTTTGTTGTGGTGTCCTTCTATGCCAAGGGAGGTCCTAGCCCTATCGCCTGGAAAGGTTGTCATCCAAGAGTATGAGGAGCGCCCCCTTCGACCAAAGGAGGTGCGCATCAAAAGCCTTCTATCGGCAGAAAAGCATGGTACGACCTTGGCGATTCTTAAAGGAACCTCACCCCTAAACGAAAAGGGGTTCGATTCAAAACGCCTCCTTTTCCTTGAAGGCGAGACTCCGGCTATAAGGTTTCCCATGCCCTTAGGAAACATGACTGTAGGCTTGGTGACGGAGGTTGGGGAAAATGTTTCAAGGTTCAAAGCTGGCGACAGGGTATATGGATACCTTCCCATCCGTGAGACGCATACGGTTTCGGAAGAAAGGCTTTTCCACGCACCTCCGTTTATGAAAAATGAAGAGATCGTCTGTATAGATCCCGCCGTTGTAGCCTTAATGGCTGTTCGTGAAGGGAACGTTCGAATAGGAGAGAATGTGGCCATCTTCGGACTCGGGGCTATAGGTCTTATGGCAATCCAGATGGCGAGGCTTTCAGGCGCCCTTAAGATTCTTGGCGTTGAGCCCATTGAGGATAGGCGCAAGCTTGGGGAAACCTTTGGGACTGATGATCTCATAAACCCGAAGGAAAGGGATGCTGGTTTGGAATGTCGGGAGAGAACTGGAGGCAAAGGTGTTGATATAGCCATCGAAACGAGTGGATCCTATGAGGCCCTGCACCATGCCATCAGAGGGACAAGGTATGGGGGAATCATAGTCCCTGTTTCTTGGTACCATGGGGAGGCTAGGGGCCTTCGCCTTGGTGAAGAATGGCACTTTAACCGTCAGGTCATGATCTCGGGGGCGAGGGTTGAGAGTGAACCGTACCGAGACTATCCTCGCTGGAACAGGGAAAGGGTCTATGAGACTGTCATAGAGCTCTTCCGGCGGAAGGTTTTAAGGGTGGATGGTATGCTTTCGCCCGTTGTGGATTTTGATGAAGTCATTAAGGCATACGAATCCATCCTCCAAAGCCCAGAAAAATCGATAAAGCTCGGAATTAGATATGGATAAGAAGAAGATAACGAAGGAAGGGAAAGAACTTTGCATCATAAATTTGGCTAGGAAGCCTTATCCCTTCGACTTTCCTTATTTCATCCTTAGCATCTTAAAGGGCTTCCATTGGCTCTTCTCATAAAGTTCCAATATAATTGAACCACTCTTGATCATGAAGCTGTTGGCATCCATGATGTCCATGGACTTTTTTCTCCATCGCCGACAAGCTCCCTGATTAAGAGCGAATGGAAAATTTCCTAGACCAAAGGAAGCCTTAGAATCGACATCTAGTTTAAAAGCTTCTTTTTCTGATTATCTATATGGTCTTGGGTTTGTCCCACTCAGTCAGCATCTTTGAAAGGGGCTTGGTGCCTGAGGACGCTATAATCATCGCTGGCTTGCCAGATGTGGGCTTGGTCGGCGTTATTGCAGGGCTCCATCTAGCTTCATCACTACAAATGGAGGATGTAGGAAGCATCGAAAGCGACCTCTTCCCACCCCTTGTGAGCCTTCACAATGGGCTTCCAAAGGCCGCCGTCCGAATACTCCGTTCAGGAAACCTAATCCTGATCCTTTCTGAAACTGCCATACCAGCAAACGCCGTCTATAAGCTTTCACAGGCGATAGTTCAATGGGCAATGAAAAAGAAAGCGAAGCTCATCATTTCTTTAGGAGGTATTGCCGTGGAGGATAGGATCAGCCTTAAGAATCCGAGGGTCTTCGCTACCGCTTCCGATGAGAAGACCCTTCAAGGCTTGAAGGAGAAAAGCATTCAGGTTTTGGACAGAGGTTATATCGTGGGCCCCTACGCCCTCATCCTAAAGTATGCAGCCATGGAGGGGCTTCCAGCAATCACTCTGTTGGCCGAGTCCTTCTTCAACTACCCAGACCCTGAGGCGGCAGCCACAGCGATTCTGGAGCTGAATAAGATCCTAGGCTTGAATATAGATGTAAAGGAGCTCCTAGCGAGAGGCGAAGAGATCAGGCTGGCTTCGAGGGATTTCATGAACCGCACCCAGATGGAGATGGAAAGGATGCGAAAGTCTCAAGAATATGATGTTCCTCCTATCCATGTATAACCGAGGTGAAAGCCATGGCATTTGAGAGGCCCAGTTGGCGTACCCGCTCCTCGACCATCGAGCCCCTCACCAATGTGATCGTAGAGATGGAGGAGGTCATCGTAACGGCGGATATTCCCTGTGCCGATGTCTCGAAGATCAGGGTCAGCTTTGTGGATGAAAAAACTCTAGAGATCACAGCTCAGCTTAAAAGGAAGTTTAGATTTCAGGACTTCAACATAAGCCATAGGAGGGGTGAATTCAGCCGCTACCATGCCATGGTTACCATTCCAGTTCCCATCGAGAAAAGGATTGCCCTGACCTGTGAAAAGAACATCTTGGAGATAAGGCTTCCAAGAAAGTCTATTGTGTCAACTTAACTTTACCGATTGTTTTCATTCTCTATCTAATTATTCAAATTTTTTGTTTTAATTGCCATCTTTATGGCTTTGTGCCTCAATTCAATAAGAATGAAGAATTAGTTCGCATTTAGGATTGAATATCGTTCAAAATCTTATCCTCTTATAGAAAAAAGAATAGGAAATCGGAAAAGTAGAATTAAGGCGCGAAGCAATCTTTATATCAAACTACTCTCTAAACTGCCTTCCTTCAGGCTTTTCCTTTAGATGCTCCCAGCCCAGGGGCTTAATATCTTCCTCCCTTCCTTCTGCCTTTAGAATGATGCGCCTTTCGGCAGTCACATAACCGATTCTATGGAGATGACAACCCAGAGGTCTTAAGGATCTTCGGGCATCCTCAAATAGCTCCTCCGGAAGGCTTAGAAGGAGTTCATACTCCTCCCCTCCTTGGTATAGGCATAGGTGAAGGGGATTCAAGCCGTGCTCAAGGGCGAAGGATCTAAGGATTTCATCCATCGGAACGCTATCTATAATGGCTCCTACTCGGCTGGAAGAAGTTAACTGATGAAGGGATAGGGCTAGGCCATCGCTCACATCCATACAACCGATTTTCGAGCCCCCAATCTTTGCCAGCGCTAGACCCTCCTTCACTCTGGCTCTAGGTTCATAGAGGAATTTGAGAGCCTTATTCCTGAGTTCTCTAGGGGCTTCGAGACCTTCAAAAAGGATCTTGAAGCCCAAGGCCGTCCAGCCCATCAACCCGGTTAAGGCAAGGATGTGACCAGGCTTTGCTCCTGAACGCCTCATGAGTCCATCTCTTCTGGCAAAACCTATGGCGAAGCCTGCTAAGGTTAGCTCCTTTGCTTCCCCAAGGTCTCCACCGAGGATGTAGGTTTCATTTTCCAAAGCTCCATCATTAAGCCCCTTTGCTAACTCGATGACATCCTTCGCTCGGAAGCCTTTAGGAAGCCCCCATGCGAAGAGAAGGCCAAAGGGTCTTGCCCCCTTAGAAGCCAGGTCTGAAAGGTTTGCTACTACAGCCTTCCTAGCCAATTGCCTGTAACTCATGCCAGGAGGCATATCCGTGGACTCCGTTAGCATATCCGTATGGGCGACAAGGATTTCGGTGCCATCCATGCGATCTTTTCTAAGATCCTTCGCAACGGCATCATCCATACCTAGACCTAGCAGTTCCTCCGGATCCCTTTTCAGCTCCTCTATTATGAGCCTTATGAGGGCGCGCTCACCCAAGGCTTCGACCATAAAAAGACTCACCATGCATCCCAAATAGAAGGGATTATTCTTTAGGCATATACGCGGTTTAGCAATAAGATAAATGAAGATTTGAAAGGGAGTTTGGTCTTATGAGGCTCCTAGAGGTTTGGGTAAAGGGATCCTTCTTAAGGGGGGCATCGATCCTCATCTTAAGCGAATGCCTCCGGCAGATCCATCCTAAGCTTTGCGAAGAATTTTCGAAGGATAGGCTTTCTTTATCGATATGCCCAGAGAGGGAGGGATTTGATGGAATTGTAACAAAGTTAGCTACCATCCTTCGCACATCGAACCCAAGGGATCTTACAGTTCTAACCATGGAAGGTTCGCCCCATTGCCTCTTCCTTCATACTTCTGTTCTTCAAGCCCTTTTCCTAACGGGTTTGGGTATCAGAAGTCGTCACTTTGTCGTTTTAGATGGAGTTCCATTAGAAGTTCGCCCTGAAGCCGTTCGAATAGCCCGATATCTGCATCTCGTGGATAGGCTTTTAACCAAATGCCCTGAGGCTCTTGAAGGAATTAAGGAATTAAGCCATGAGCAAAGGAAGGCGATGGAACATTAATGGATACATCTAGGGGAAAAAGCGCGGATCAATTCGATCCTTCTAATCGGCAAGATGACCATGATAGTCTCGAAGATGGAAATCGGCTTTTTAGATTGCCATTAGGAAAAAGGCATTTTCTCTAAAACCTAGGGCTTAGATTTTTCGTCAAGTATTTAAGGATCCATATCAATATTGATATCACTTGGCAGGTTGAGAAAATGTTTCCTCCTAGACATTGGCTTAGGCATACGACCATGGTTCCAAAAGGTTTTCTCCGCTATAGGGTAATGAAGCTTCTCAAGGAGAAGCCAATGGCCGGCTCTGAGATAATGGATATCATCGAGGAACAAACAGGAGGCTACTGGAGACCCAGTCCTGGTTCCATCTACCCCCTTCTTGCATGGTTGGAGGACAAGGGCTTCATAAGGGAAGTAGGCGGGGAGGCGGGGATAAAACGATATGCCCTTACGGATCGGGGAGAAACCTTCCTAACGGAACAGGAGAAAGTATGGGAAGAGCTTCAGGAACGCTTCAGACATGTCAGATTTGGACCGGGCTTCATGGGACCTTTAGGACCTTTTGGGTTTGGGGTCGGGTTTGGGTTTGGGATTGGGATTGGGCCTCCTCATGAAAAGCCCATAGGACTTGAAAAGGAAATGCGAGAACTTTTGATGGCTCTTCGGAACCTTCAAGAAAGGCTACGATGGGATTATTCTCAGGAGGCGGTTGAAGGAGCAAGGAAAGCCCTAGAAGAGGCGACCCGTGCAATCGAGGGTATAGCCAGAAAAAAGGGATGAAAGCGAAGGGGTGCTCTTCATAATTTGAGTCCGAGGTAATTATGGCTTTTTAAGCATAGCGCCTTAGCCTCCATTCGGGTCAGGGATTTATCCTCCTGTAGGGCGAAAAAATGTTCGAAGACGGGCTTGACACCATAATATCGGCAATTAACCATCCTGTAAGGCGAGAGATAATACGCCATCTAGCAGAATCGGGGCCCCAGTCCTACTCCGCTCTATTGGCGAAGTTCAAGCTTCAGACAGGAACCATGAATCACCATTTGGAGATGCTCAAGGATCTCCTCGAGCAAGGTGAGGATAAGAGGTATTCCCTTAACAAGAATGGATACATCGCATACCAGATCCTAAGCTATGCAAAGGAATCCCTTTCCAAACCGAGGCTTCCAACAATAAGGAGGCGAAGGATAGCCGAATCTATAAAGCCTTCAGCCCTAGCCTTCTACAAGCTTCTTTTCCATCCAACAAAGGCCTTCGCAGAGGTGCAAGAGCGCCCATGGTCCTATGTTTTACCTAGCCTCACAATCTTCGCCTTCTTCGTGGCTTCTACGCCTTCTATATCAACCTATTCGCTTACAAGGTCCCTAACATGCTTATTGGCGCTTCTTGTTTTCTCCCTAGCCTTTGCTAGGCTTGCCTATGGTAAAAGGACAAAGCCTCTCCATCTAACGGCCTCAGTCTTCATGAGCCATCTCCCAGCCATCATCCTGAACCTCTTGACAATTTTTTTCACGACCTTTGAGTTTCCCCAATGGATGCCCCTTCCCTTCATAGTCGTAGAAGATCCTGGATACGTAGTCCTCATGCAGATCTTTGCTACCCTTTTTGTGTGGCGCTTTGTCCTTCTTTTCCTTGCCATGAGGGAGTCCTTTAAGCTCACCGTCGGTCAATCCTTTGCAACGGTCTTCGCATCATCCATCTTCGAGAATCTCATGGCATTCATCGTGGACTATCTCTTCAAAATCCCCTCATCATATCTATGAAAGTTTTCTCGTCAAGGGATTCTTCGTCAAAAAGGGTTATTATAGGCCTTGAGGCGGAAATGAATGGAGGTGATGAAGGATAAGGAAGGAATGGCTTCTAGGAATACTGGCTATAACGGTTCTTGGAATCGCTGCAGTCTCGAGTTACGCATACTTCAGCCGGTACGCAGTCTATAAGACGTATTCTTGGGGAAGCCTTTGGGCTCCGAGGGATACAAACCTTGGACTACAGACCATAGAGGTGAAAGGCCAAAGGAATGATATTTGCGGCAGGGGACTGAAGCTTGGGTTTGGTTTTAAGACGATAAGCCTGGAGGTAAGCGATGAATTCAAGGAAAGGATTTTATCCATCGTGGAGGCGGACCCGGACGTCCAGGAGCTTCTAAAGGAGGGCTATAATATAACGGCTATTAGACCAATTATCAAAGCCTTAGTGCAGGCCAATGGCGATGTTACCATGAAGGCTACCGGTGCTACTGTATCCATGAGGGGTGAAAGTGGATGGGCATCGATACAAGTAGACCTTGAAGCGGGAAAGGTTGCTAGAATAGTCATAGTGAGCAAAAAGGTAATCGAAAAATCCCCATAATGTAGAAGAAAAGGAAAGAAAGGAAGGAGAAGAAACTACCTAAACAAAGAGAGATGGAACTTGGAAGCAAGGGAGGAAGAGGGTAAAAAAACCCTTTACTTGGCCAGCTGGGGAGAAAGGATCATCGCTTGGATCATAGACCTCGTAATAGTAGCCATAGCCTCGTTTTTTTTATCGCAAATCTTCCGCCAATTCCTTCGCATTCCTGGTTTCGGCCAGCCTAGAAGGATTTCGTTTCCTTTTTATCCTATTGTTTTCCTTCTAACTCCCCTATGGCTCCTCGGCTCCTTTTCTATAGGCGGCATTTCTAGCTTCTTCTTATTCGTTTACTGGTTTTTTATGGAAGGATTATGGGGCCAATCCCTAGGAAAAAGAATTATTGGACTGAAAGTCGTTGATATAGCTGGAGAAAGAGCAGGTTTTTCAAAGTCTTTTATCGAGAGCCTTGGGAAGGCCTTTGTTCTTCCTTTGGACATTATCGTTGGCCTTATAGTTTCTGAGGGGCGTGAAAAGAGGCAGAGGCTTTTCAACTATTTAAGCGACACAATCGTTATCAAAACGAGAGGAGGCCCTCCTAGGCCTCAAGTGGAGTATGTGAAAACTTAACTGATTCTTTGCATTTCTATATGTAACTTGTTAAGTTAAGTCCGAATATTTGTTTCATTTATCCTGGTTCCTTATAATTATTTAAGGGAAGGATAAAAGAAAGGAACGGCAATAGGGATAAGGACAGAAATCGAGGGACTTCCAAACTCTCAGGCGGACATCAAAGGCTACGGTATCCTTCCCTCGGTTCTACTGTGAAAGTTTTCTCGTCAAGGGATTCTTCGTCAAAAAGGATTATTAACTTCCCTTTCGATCTGAGCCCATGAGCCGCATGGAGGGCAGCCCTTGAGTAGCAAGACGATGAGAAGAACTCCTACCGCCCTTTCCCATGGAACTTCCATAAACTATGGATACCTTTATGGAATTCTTTGTTTAGCGGGTCTAGATGAAGGCAACGAAGCCATGAGGTTTAGAAAGCCCCTGGGCCCAGTAGCCACCTTAAGCACAGAAAAAATGGAAACATTCAGCTTTAGCCTATGGAATAGGAAGTCCCTCGATGCATGGCTTAAGGATGAAATGCCAAGGAGGTAGCAGCGATGCCCATGGACCAAGGAGCACATAAGATCGTCTCTATGAAGGGAAAAAAGACATTAAATCAAACAATGTCCTTATGTCTATTAGCGATCCTTGTCCTTTGGCTTTCTTTAGTTATACCTTCGCCTATCCTAGCAGCAATGCCTTCGGCTTCTACTACAACTACAGTTTCAAATTCATACGTTCATGGATATGTCGTAGATGAGCTGGGATCTGGTCTTAGTGGCGTTCAGATATCCGTTTATACTTCCAGCGGAGCCCTCATCACCAACACCTCCACAAGATCGGATGGCTTCTTCTATGCCATTCTCGAGTATGGCACTTATAGCATATACTTCAGTAAGCCTGGCTATGCGAAGGTTACAAGGACTATTACCCTTCAGAAGGCTGATACGAATCTGGGCACAATAGAGTTAGGCTGGGCGATTAAGCTATCAAGCCCCACCTTGGGCTTGATCGTTGCTCCTGGTGGAAAGGTTAGCATCCCCTTCACCCTTAGCAACTCTGGAGAGAATGTAGAGATCGTACATTTCTTGGTAATGAAGCCTCAAGGCTGGTCAGCCAGGATCCTAGATCAGAGCCGAGAGGTTATGATGGCCTATGTACCCTCGGGGCAAAGCCTTCAGTTTCAGCTTGAGGTTTCCGTTCCAATGGCTTCCTTGGCAAATCTCGAGTACGAGGTTTCAGTAAAGGCTATTGGGACTATCAACGCAACCTTAACCTTCACGATTAAGGTAGGAGAGAAGCTTACAGTCTATGGGAGAGTTGTTGATGAATCTGGCAATAGATTGGAAGGTGCCCAGATCGATGCTTACGCGTCCGATGGAACTTCCCTTGGAAGCTGGGACTCCTCATCCGATGGATCCTTTGCCCTCGAGCTTCCTGCTTCTTTGACGATCTCCCTTTCCTTCTCGAAACCTGGTTATGCGAAGGTTACAAAGACCCTTACGCTCTATGGAAACACAGACCTTGGGAATGTATCCCTATCGAAGGCTGTGAGGCTTTCTTCTTCTATGCTAGGGCTTGTGGCAAACCCTGGGGAAAAGCTCCTGATCCCCTTCCTTCTGAGCAACATAGGAACGGAGTCGGAAGCCATTGATTTCTCGACGGTACTTCCAGAGGGTTGGTTCGCCAGAGTTCTCAGCCAATCGGGACAGGAGGTTTCAAGGATTGTCGTCTCCCCAGGCGCTAGCTCGAATTTCCAGCTAGAAGTTACAATACCATTAGCTAAGGTGGGCGATTATGAGGTTACCCTCACAGCCTCAGGAAACGCTGTTTGTTCCCAAACCTTTGCCATAAAGGTTCAACCCCCTAGTGAGGCGGCCATTTCATGCCAGTTCCCAGGAAAGACCGTGAAGCCGGGGGAGGCTGTGCGCTTTCAAGTGAGGGTGAAGAATCCATTGGATCTAGAACAACGCTTTAGGATTTCCTTGGACTTCCAGAAGCCTGGATGGACAACCTCCGTGAAGAGCTCCTCAGGGGAATCCATATCTGAGGTAACCCTAAGAGGTAATGAGTTTGTGGACCTCATCGTAGACATTTCAACTTCTCCGAGCGCTGAAGATGGACGCTATGAAATTCCCATAAGGGCTGAATCCTCCTCCGGCTTTTCAGAGGAGTTTTCGCTTCTATTGGTTGTCCAGAGACCGGAAAGGGCTATAGAGCTTACGGCCTCACCCCCTTATGTGGATGTCTATGCGGGCTCCCAAGCGAAGTTTAAGATGAAGCTCTCGAATCTGGGAGGCTATGATGAGCTTCTAGATCTGACTCTCAAGGGAATTTCCCAGGAATTGAGGGCATGGTTTGAGGATACAAACAAACAGGAAATCAAGAAGGTCTATGTGGAGGCTGGCCAATCGAAGGAGTTCTATGTGGTTGTCTCGATACCAAAGGGAGCAAGCTTGGGAACGAAAGGCTTTTTCGCCTCCGTTACTAATTCAAACCTAAACAAGACCGTTGGGCTTACGCTTAATATCTTAGGGCTTTACGAAGTTAGGGCCACGAATGCCAACTTTTACACTTCCCTTAACGTAGGAGGGGAAGGCACCTTCACTCTAAGCGTGAAAAATACGGGAAGCCAAGCCGTTACGAATGTGAAGGCCATCGCCGGAACTACTCCGGATGGGTTCTCCGTTATGGTTGATCCGACCTCCTTAGCCTCTCTAGCCGTAGATCAGGAGGCTTCCTTTACGATAAAAATCAAGACAGAATCCGATGTGAACGCGGGCAACTACTACATCGACTTTAGCATCTTATCGGATCAGACGGAGCCCAAAACCTTTACCCTGAGGGTTGAGGTCCTTCAGGAGACGAGCTGGCTCGTTCTTGGAGGAATTATCATGGTTGTTGCCATTGTAGGCTTATTCTTTGTTTACAGAAGGTTTGGAAGGAGGTGATTCTGAGCTTGGATTACGTAATCGAGACGAAGGAGCTGACGAAGATCTACAGATCTGAGGGAAAGGAAGTGCTAGCTGTGGACCATCTTAACCTGAATGTGGAAGGAAGCTCCATTCTTGGCCTGCTCGGGCCTAATGGTGCTGGGAAAACGACCTTCATCATGATGCTGACAGGCCTTACGCTTCCTACGAGCGGTTCTGCTAAGGTCTTGGGCTACGACATTGTTAAGGAATCCAAGGAGATCAGGAAGAAGGTTGGCCTCCTCCCTGAGGGCTTTGGCTTCTACGACCATCTTACTGCTCCCCAGAACCTCGAGTACATCGCAGCCCTGAACGATATACCGAAGGCTGAGAGGGCAAAACGCATAGATGAAGCCCTTTCCCTTGTGGGACTTCAGGATGTTAAGGAGAGAAAAGTGGGAGGCTTTTCCAGAGGCATAAAGCAGAGGCTCGGAATAGCTCAAGCCCTCCTCAAGAATCCGGAGCTCCTTATCTTCGATGAGCCTACAATAGGCTTGGATCCTGAAGGCGCAAGGGCCTTCAAAGACTTGGTAATAAGGCTACATAAAGAGGGGAAGACTGTTATATTGAGTACGCACTTACTCTTTGAAGTAGGACCCCTCTGCCATTCCGTTGTTGTGATGAACCGTGGAAGGGCAATCGTTCAGGGAAAGGTGAAGGATCTTGTGGAGAAGCTCATGGCCGAGGAGGGCTACAGGATCCGTTTCGAAGGAAAGGGTAACCTCGAGGCCTTTGCCGAGGGATTAAGGAAGCTAAAGGAGGTGAAGGAAGTGAGGCTAGAAACCAACGGCATTTCTTTGATCGCCTCGGGCGACATCAGCGTTCAGATCGGAAGGCTGGCGCCCACGTATGGGGTTGAGGTTTCCACCCTTCGTGTGGAGGAGCCTACCCTTGAAGACCTTTTCATGAAGTACTACAGAAAGGAGGGGATTTCAATTGGCTGACATGTTCACCGTAGCCTCCAAGGAGTTCTCTGACATCGTTAGGGGTAAGAGGTTCCTTATCCTCGTCATAGTCTTTGGGCTAGTAATGGCTATGGCTGTGGCTTCTGTATACTTGAGGGTTGTGCAGGCTGCGCAACAAGCTGGTGGCATAGCCATGCCCAGGGGCTTCCTCGGCTTAGCTGCCTATAATCTCATAACTACGATGTCCTATTTCGCCCCAATTATAGGCTTGGCTTTAGGCTGCGATGCCATTTCTGGAGAGCGGGAGAAAGGTACGCTAAAGATCACCCTTGCCCAGCCAGTCTTCAGGGACACGGTCATAAACGGAAAGTTCCTCGCAGCCTTCATGGCAATTTCCCTAGCCATTATCATAGCCTCCATAGCCGACATAGGAGGATCCGTACTAACTCTAGGAATAACGCCAACGATTGATGATATTGCTAGGCTCCTGCTCTTCATGCTATTCTCCATCCTCTTCGCCATGACCTACTATGGCCTATCGGCCTTCCTATCGACTGTTTCTAAGCGGACGACGCAGAGCGTCATCATCAGTGTCATGCTATGGGCAGTCTTCACCTTCGTAATCCCCATCATCGCAACCCTTGTAGCCTTCAGCCTTACTCCCCCATCGGTACGTCCCTTCCAGAATGTTACCAGACCATTCCAAAACGCTACAAGCAGGCAGGAGTATGAGCGTTTAATCGAGGCAATGAGGAGACAATCCGCCATCATAGAAACCATCCAAAGCGTCACGCCCAACTACCACTTCAATAGGGTAGCCCAGTATGTCCTCCAGGCCTATGCTGGTATTCGGATAGGCGCTGGAGGGATAGGGGCGGGAGGGGTCGCTCAGGGACAGGCGGGGACTAGGAACGTGTCGATCCTGGAGAGCCTAATTTTTGCTTGGCCAAACATTCTAGTCTTGACGGTAGCGACGATTATAACCTTTATCGCTTCATACATCGTCTTCATAAGGCAAGAAATTCGATGATTCAAAAACCTAGTATGTGAGAAAGCTGTATTGTTGTCTGAGGATTATATTAAGCTCCATTCATTTAATACAATCCTCCAAGAATTATAATCCAAGGGATTTATTTATTGGACTATAGCATTTAAGCAAGTTTTATGAGGTTCTACATAGGATACAAGGCGGCCTGCCGCTCGGATGGAAGATACCCTAAGCCTCCACTACATCAATCCGGTGAACAAGCATGACATAACCATCATAAAGGAGGATAGGGAGGATTTTGTGAATAGGTTCGAGGGTTCCATCGTCCTGCTGGATAAAGAATACATAGATAAAGGCTTCGGGAAGGAGATGGATAGGAAGGGAAGGCGCGGGGTGCATAGCCATAAAGAGGGAGAACATAGTCAAATCAGAGGAGGAGGATGAGGGGGCTTGATGGGAGTAGGGTATATTAAACCTCTTTCATAGCAATCATTCAGCCACCTATAGAATTATGGAACCTAAAGAATGCATAATTGAACCAACACTCCCGTTAAGCAGTAAAATCTCTACGGAACCCTTAGCATGGCTTATGGTTACAACCGTGCCCGGATTGGAGGATGTTGTTTTAAGCGAGGCTTCCGAAAAACTTAGTGTTTTTGAGGCTGAAATGAGATTTTGTAATGTTGGTGGAAGGGTAGCGCTGAAAATTCCTGAAAGAGATGTTGGCAATGTTTTCAAGATGAGAAGCATAGAGCACATTATAAAGCTAATTAAAGTTTTTCAGGTAAAAGGCGACAGAAGTGGGTTAAACCAAATATATAATGAGGTTTATAATCTCGATATTCTATTGGGTTCGACGTTTAGAGTTACTTCCGAAAGAATCGGGGAGCATGATTTCACAAGCATCGATATTCAAAGGGAGGCTGGGCAAGCCCTAGTTGACAAGTATAGGCGGAAAGTATCTCTTAAGAACCCGGAGACGATTGTTAGGGTGGATGTTGCCCATAGAATATGCATAGTAGGATTGCAGAAGACTAGGGTTTCACTTAGGATACGATATCAAAGGGTCTTCCAACATTACTCAGCGTTAAATCCGATAATTGCATATGCGATGCTAAGGATAGCTGATGTTCAGCCGGGAGATAGGGTGCTTGATCCATTCTGTGGTGGCGGAACGATAATAATAGAGGCTGCCCAAGTATGGGAGAACCTAGATCTTTTAGGAATAGATATAAGCCCGAAAAGTATTGAGGGAGCTTGGAGAAACGCCGAGGCTGCTGGAGTGAAGAATAAAGTTAAATTTATTGTTGGTGATTCGCTACGGCTTGACAGAGTTCTAGCAGCGGATTGGATGGTTGATAAAGTTGTTTCAAACCTCCCTTTTGGAATTAGAAGCGGTAGACTCAAGGTTATACCGAAAATTTATGAGGGATTCTTAAGATCTCTTAAGCCCTTTCTAAGGAAAAACTCCAAAGTTTGCTTACTTACAATCCATAGAGACCTTATGGATTATCTCTGCGAAAGATTAAACTACACAATTCTTAGTTGTAGACAGATAATTCATGGCGGACTACAACCATGGATAATTCTTATGGAACCATCTTAAGATATTGGAGCGGGATAAAGAGCCCAGAGAGAACGCTGCAAATTATGCATCCAAATAATTTTTTATTTTGTTAAGCAGGAAAAGTAGGAAATTGAAGCTGACAGGAGAGTTGCAGATGGACAACTGAAACTAGAGCTAGGCTCATACTACTTAAGGACATGGAGAACACGGTAGCTTCAGAGGAGCTCGTTTTTATCAAGAATAGCGAAGAAAATAATTCCGTTAATGAGATACTGGGTCTTTTTAGGAGGGGCTTGGGAAGAATGAGTTTCTAAGGCACGCATCTTACAGACCCGATGTAGCATAGTTAATGCAAAGTGGTGAACCATCAGAAGCTAGAGAAGTCTATTCCTTCGCCATAGAGCTGATAGGAACCCTAACTAAAGATCTCTTATGAGGCTAATAATAAATTCCTCACAGGTTTATCTACTTGAAGACGAAGATAACGCGCTTGAATGATTGTTAGGGGAAGAGATTTTAATGGTTAGATTTATACTTAGAGAGATCTCCTTCATGGAAAATTCCCTTCGAAAAGACATTTCTTCCATACCGTGTGGGAGTTTATGAAGGTATTGATGTCGCAATCATGGATGGTTTACTAGGCACATACTTGTATACACTACCCATTTACAACGGAAGTCCCTAGCCTAACCTTGAAAAACGCTAAGTTTAACTCCTTCGTCCCCTTTTAATTTAGATGAGCTTAGGAGATTCCCTATGGAAGATCCCTTCATGAATTTCTTAGAATCGGAAGCCAAGAAGCTACCTGTTAAGGTAGTTGAGGGACGCCTTTCTTGGGATGAAACGGTCGATAGAGAAGCCCAGGCTAAGGAGGCGGAAGACATGGGAATGGATCGACATCCGAGGCTCATCGATGCCATATATTTGGACAGGGAGCTTTCAACGAGCGTTACCATAAGCAAAGCAGAGGCCAACTTGATAAGGTACCATATTTCCCAGCTTGATGCCGAGATCGTGCGCCTCAACAAGATAAAGAGGCTTCTTGAATTCCTTGTGATTGCCTTAGCCTCTATCGCCATCGCTTCGATCCTTAGGGGCTTCCTTCATTTTTGATTTTGAGATCGGAGGGGATAGGACATGGGATTCCGCCAAAACCAGGTCCGGAGGCTGAAGGAGGAGCTCATGTCCCGCTTCGTAGGGGGCGATGATATATTAGATACCCTAGTCCTCAACCAGCTCCACAGAAGATCGACAACTCTCATAAGGGCTCCTAGGGGAACTGGAAAATCAACCCTTATGCTCCTCATACTAAGGGCCCTATGCGGGGATGACATGGTCGTCGTATCTGGGGCTTCAGAGGTCAAGCGGGGGGAGGTCATAGGAAGGCTTCACATCCCATCCCTTGAGAAAGATGGGGTTGAAAGGGTTCTTTGGGCAGCCTTTACGAAGGCTAGGGGGAAGGGTCTTGATGAGGTCAATCGCCTTAACCCATACACGACGGCGAATATCCATCATATGATGCAGTTTGGGGAGGTCTGGGCTTATGGCCAGAGGGCCCAGGTAGGAGACTACGTGATCGTAGCCAACGAGAATCCCATGGATCCCACGACCTTCGTCCATCCTCCCCCCTTCTACGATCGATTCGATATATGCGTATTCCTAAGGTCTCTAACATTACGCGAAAAGTTTCACCTTCAAAGCCTCCTCGAAAAGTATGAGGGGGACATCGTATCTTCGATGCCACAAGTGATCTCCTTCGATGAAGTGGCAGAAATCAGACGGGAGGTTCAAGAGGTTGAGCTAAGCCCTGAGTTGATGGGAGCCATAAACATCATCGTAAGGGACTTTCAAGTATGCATAAGGGGCCGAGACCACTCGGAGCTTAAGCCTCCCGCCCTCTGCGAAGGCTGCCATTTTACGAGGGAAGTCTGTTCTAGGCTCAAAGAGCCCCCAAGCGAAAGGGCTGTCGTAGTCCTTACACAGCTGGCGAAGGCGAAGGTTTGGTTGGAAGGCAAGTGCGAGGTTGAAGACCTTTTAGAATTTGCTTTGTGGGTCTTACCCCATAGGATAACCCTTGTGAATGTCAGAAGTATGGTTGGAGACCTTAAGGATCTCTTAAAACGGGAAAGGGCAAAGATGTCTGATAGGGAAGTGAGGAGGGAATGGCCTATCCTGAACCGCCTTTACAAAGAGTTTGACAGGGCTCTGTATCAGCATGCCAAGGAGATTGCTATGGAGGATATGGTCTTCGCAGAGGAGCTCAGAGCCCTGGAGGAAGCCTGGGTTCAGGAGGGAAGGCTCAGAAAGGATGAAACAGTGGGGGCTATTGTCGATTGGAAGTAGACGAGAGATTGGCCATAAGGGCCTTTGAACGAGCCCGGGAAGAGCTCTACTGTCCGCCATGCTCCTTGCGAATCCTTAAGGATGCTAAAGACTCATCGAGGGATTCTTTTCAGCCCATACTGAACGGAGTTGTCTTCCTAGATCCTAAGGAGGCATCTCGGAGCATAAACCCTGAAGAATTCATGCTTTGGAGCCTCCGCCATGACCTAAGCCATGCCCATTACTGTCCTTATGACATCAGGACGGCATACGAGCTTGAGAAGGTTGCCCTTTCAGCCTGTAACGACTCGGATCTTGCCTTTCTTTCCCTCCTTCTCTTCTGCGACCTTCAGGTCGATTGCGTATATCTGAGGGACCGCTTCCGTTCCACTCCTTTCCATTTGGAAGAAAGGTTCCGGAGACAACGCCCTAAGGGGATAGAGAGGCTCTTTTATGCTACATACAGGGTTTTCTATCCAGAGATCAAAGAATACGGGATACCGAAGGAGTTTGGCGCCTATGTAGGACTTTTAGCGAGTGCCATCCAATCCCCCCAGCCTTGGAGGGACAAGGTCAGGGCAATAGCCACTATCATGGCCAAAATAAAGGGAAGAAGCCCCGGCACCTTTTCCTCTTCCGCCGTAAGGCGATTCTACCTTGGCCTTGGCGGGAGGACCTTGACCGTAAGGGAGGACTTTGAGCCCAATGCCATCAAGCGTATATCGGAGGTCCTTGAAGGTATCGAGAACCGTGCTGAAGCCAGAGCCTTCTATGATCATTGGATAAAGCCCAGGGTTTCAAAAAATGAAAGATGGAAGGGAAGGAGAACTTCAGCACATCGCAAGGTGCGGGAGGAAAAAGAGAAGGGGTCTGAGGCTTGGACTGGAGATGAAGGGGGGAATTTGGAAGGCAATAGCGAAGGAAGGGGAGAGAGGGGAGAAAGGGGAAGTGGAGGAAGTGGAGGAAGAGAAGGGAGAGAAGGGAGAGGAGGAAAGGAGGGAGGGGACTATGCCTACGAGGACTATGAGGGGGCTAGCAAGGCTGAGGAAAGGGTTGCTGGTGCCTCCTACAAGCTTCCTACAACCATAGGAAAGGAGCGCATTCTCGAAAAGCTTTTGACAGAAGATTCCATATGGAAACGCCTTTGGTACAGGGCCAGGGCGGAAGGGTCTTTGATGAAGTTCTTGGCTGAGGGCCTCCATAGAAAGCCTCGATGGACCGTTCTAAGCTATCCTGATGAGTGGCTCATCGAGGATGAGATCGAGGACCTTGACCTAGAAACTAGCATGGAGGAGGGACCCTTTATCCCCGAAGTGACGACAATCAAGTGGCAGAATAAGCCTCTAGGAAGCATGGAGGGACCTATACCTGGCTATGTTCCTTCTGTCATCACGATTCTTGACTCGAGTAGAAGCATGGCCAACGCCTTCGATGAAGCGAGTACAGCAGCCTATATAGCCTATCTAAGTGCAGCCTGGGCTGGTGGCGAAACAGCCACTTTATCCTTTTCTACGGACTATGTTCAAGCTGGATGGGATGAGGACTTCGAATCGAAGGAGCTAGCCCTTACGATTCATTTTGGAGGCCTTACGATTTTTCCAACCTTCGCCCTTAGAAACCTCCTTAGGAGGGCTGGGGGACCATGCTTCATAGTGATCATAACCGATGGGGGCTGGCAAAACATAGATGAAGCTAACCAAGTCCTAAAGATTTTAGGCGAGCAGGGGCATCGTATCGTTGTTTTTCATCTTTATGGATGGGACTATCCCGAAGAGGTGAAGAAGCTTCAAGGGAATCCCTTTGTAACGCTCTATCCCGTAAAAAACCCATCCCAAGAGCTTAAGGATCTTGTCCTCAAAGAAGCCATGAGAACCTATGAAAGGTTCTTTTAGCATCCTATCTCCTTTACTCTTAATTCCTGCGGTGCCTCGGATGATCCCTGCATTCTCTGTTAGACATAAGTCGAAGGTCATAGCGGAAACTACTTACGCTCTTAATCAGGGAGTTTGTTGGCTATGGAGGAAAAGTCCCTTGGCATCATGGACGCCAACAATTTGATGATTAAGGGCGATATTTAGAATTAGAATTTCTCTTTTTTATGAAGCCTTTCTCATAATCATTACACAGTATCGCTCGACCTTTCTTTTCGAAGAGGTTCACTAAGGTAGGTTATCTTCTCGAGGTTGGAGGCCCTCGTTTAGAGAACAGCCGTTGGGATAATACGATGTTTGTTCTTAGCCTCTTGAATTCCCTAAGCCTTCTTCGCCTCTATCCTTTGAGGCTTCTCAACGAGCCTTCGCTTTGAAAGGATGGAACCATCCCTATGGTGAGGAGTTCTATATACGGAGTCCCCGGCTTTCTCCAGCTCCCTTGCCTCAGAAGCAAGCCTTGAGGCAATTTGGAGCATCTCATGGGCTGCCGCCACGATGACCACGTATCGCTCCCAATCTGTGATAACGAAACAGCCTTCTGTTGTAAGGTCTGCCACGCGTCTGGAGACCTCGAAGGCTGCCATTGCCTTAGCCCTGGCATAAGGATTTTGGAAGCCCGCCGCCCCCACGGCAGCCTCCTTATCGACCACAAGCCTCGGAAGGCTGGGCTTATCGCCTCTCTTCAGGGCTTCTATGATGGCATCGATTTCCCTCTGAAGGATGTTGAAGACCCCTGTAATCGCAAGGATCCTGAGAATGTCGGCGTTGAAGAGGGCCATCTCCACAGGATCCAAAAACTCCCTTCGGGCTCCCAGCATGGAATCCGCCAAGACGATGATATAGCCAATTCCCTTGGCTTCCAGCTCTTTTTCAACCTTCCTAGAAGGCGCATCCGAAACGAGAACCATGGGCACACCAGCCTTGGAAAGGGTATCCATAAGCCTTCTTGGTCCTGGGAGGGAGGCGTTGGGACTGGCCATAAGGATAAGATAAGGCTTAAACTCCAATAGCTTTGCAGCCACATCCTCGGCCTGGGCCTCGCCTAGCTTAGCCCCGGAAGAAACGACCCTTACGTCTATGTCCTCCCTATCTGCCCTTTCGTCTAGGAGGAGTTCAAGGAGGACCGAGCATCCTATGTTGCCTATCTTAGCTATGCCCACTTTGATGGGCCTTGGCATCGACATACCGCATCGTGAAAACTATTCCTTGAAGCGCTAATAATCCTTTCCAAAGAATTCCTGGGCATCGATAGTTTCATTCATATCTACGCACTGGGAAAGTTGAGTTTAATAGCATAAGGTCCCATATCGGTTAAGGGGCTCCTTTGGACTCATCCCTGTTTCCCTACGCCTTCAGGGAATATCAGGAGGATTTCTTCCAATTCGTCCAGGAGGAAGTAGGGAAGCGTAGGAATGTTATCGTAGAGGCCGCCACGGGTTTTGGAAAGACGCCCCTAATCCTCTCAGCCCTTCTTCCGGAAGCCCTAAGCCAAGGCTCAAGGATCCTCTGGGCCGTTAGGACAGGTACCGAAACGGACAGACCCGTGGAGGAGCTTAAGGTCATCCAAAGGCGCTTAGGGATCAGGGAATTCTTCGGGCTTTCCTACAGGGGAAAGAGGGACATGTGCCTCCTTCTAAAGGATTTGAGGCTTGAAGGTTCGATAGACTATGAGGATGCCAACCTCGTCTGCGAAGCCTACAAGGATCGATGTCCATATAGAATGAACCTAAAGTTCCTCTGGAAAGAAAGCCTTGAAGACCTCCTTCGGGAGCCTAGGCTCTATTCCGAAACCCTCTCCCTTTGCGAAAGGCGTAGGATATGCCCATACGGAGCCCAGCTCATCCTCCTTGACTTTGCCTCCCTAGTCTCCTTCAGCTATAACTACATCCTCGATCGAAGGATCAGATCCTTTATGCGGACGAAGATAGGCTTCAGAAACTCCATCCTCGTCATCGATGAGGCCCACAACCTTCCCCAAGCTTCCGGAGAGCTGAACTCCGATCGGATAACGACAAGGACCGTCGAGAGATCCATAAAAGAGGTTGAAAGCCTTACTGAATCTAGCCATGAGGGAAGAAGAGGGATCGAAATTGGAAATGAAATTGGAAATGAAGAGGAAAAGGAAAGGGAAAGGGACCTCCTCACCTTCTTGGAAGGTCTAGAGGAACACTTCAAGGAGCTATCGGATAGGATCCATGAGGACGATGTCTTCGACCTGGAGAAATGCATGGAAGAATGCGCAGGAAGCTATGAAGCCTTCCTAGAACTTTCGGAAAGGGCGAGAAGCCTCGGCAACCGTATAAGGAGAAGGCTCCTAAAAGAAAGAAAGGCACCTAGATCCAGCCTACACCATCTAGGTGAATTCTGGAAAAAAGCCCTGGAGCTTAGGAATACCAAGGGCGTTGCCATGGTAGCTTCAAAGGATGAGGAGGGCATATTATCGGTGGAGCTCTTGGATATGAGGTCCTCAGAAATCCTCGGAAGCCTCTGGAAGGACTTTCAAGCCTGCGTTTTCTGCTCTGGTACCCTTAAGCCCCTTGATTCTTTCGCCGAGATCGTGGGGCTAAAGAACCATATTGGAAGGGTTTTTCCTTCCCCCTACCCGGAAGAGAATATAGCATCCTTCATAACAAGGAATCTCTCAACCAGAGGGGAAGAGCTAAGCGATGAAATGGCGATGGCCTACCTGGAAGCCCTAGAAGCCTTCATGGAAAGGCTCAGGACGAACTTGGCGATTTTTTCCTCCAGCTACAGGGTGCAGGAAAGGCTATTGACCCTTGGGCTTAAGGCTATGGTTGAGGAACATGGGCGGAGGCTCTTTGTGGAGGAGCAGGGCTTTTCTGGCGAAGAGGGAAGGAAGGTATTGGAGGCTTTCAAGGCTTGCTCCCTTAAGGGAGGCGGGGCTGAAGAGGGATGGGGAGTCCTATGTGGAGTCATGGGTGGGCGTTTTGCCGAAGGTGCCGACTTTCCAGGAAGGGAGCTTGAAGGCATCTTCCTGGTCGGAATTCCCTTTGCCAGACCCAATGTACGGACGAGGCTTTACATAGAATATTATGAGGGCCTCTATGGAAAAGAGAAGGGAAGGCACTACGCCTATGTGCTACCAGCTCTAAAGAGGGCATCCCAAGCCCTAGGAAGGGCGCTAAGGTCCAGGGAGGATAGGGCGGTCTTCATCCTGGGCGATGAGAGGTACGCCCTTTACATCGATTTTCTCCCAGACTACATCCAGAAGACCTTTAGGATCGTTCCTGGAGGGGCTAGGGGGCTTAAGGAAGCCCTTTCCAAGGCAAGGCTCCCAATATCTTAGCCAGGAGCTCTAGGCTAGTCCTTTCTAGTCTCGTTTCCCGAAATTATTTCACTAGTTATCATAAAGGATTCATGGTTAAGCTTAACGACCGTAAGGTGCGTTGGATCATCCAGCAGAAGCTTAGGGGAATGGGTTCTGGTGAGATAGCT